>Ga0209456_10001730_pt1 | contig 10531 bp, 11 predicted proteins | sample COG_11_FD_184755 | JGI IMG/M metagenome (GOLD analysis project Ga0209456, IMG submission 184755) | Pelagic marine sediment microbial communities from the LTER site Helgoland, North Sea, for post-phytoplankton bloom and carbon turnover... | ecosystem: Environmental > Aquatic > Marine > Neritic...
ACGCGGGCAATCAAGCTATTTACGGCACGGATCCCAAGGAAAATGCCATCGGGCTGGTATTTCAATGGACCGAAGACGGGCAGCGCAAAATCGTTTTCCCGCCCTCTGTAGCCGAAGCCAAAATTAAGCTGCCGCCCGGACTAAAGTCTTTGAAATAGGCAATTCAATCATCACGTGTTTATGCTCTGTAAGTTTGAGCGGACGATCTATATACCTGAAAACATGATGGCGCAATGAACGCAATGCGTTCATTGCGCCAAATGTGTTCCTACGGGCAATTCAATTGTTTCAAAGCGCAACAGAAACAAAGGTTTAATCAAGTTGTCATAACAAAACTGGAGATCCTGATTTAATGTTCATCGGTACGGTGCTATACGCTGTGGTCAACAGCGTCATTTTAGCGTTGTTGGCGATCGGTTTCAATTTAACCTTCGGCATCAGCGGGGTGGCGAATTTTGCCTATGGTGCCCTGTATATCATGTCCGCCTACCTTAGCTGGATGCTTTTGAATCTTTTGGAGCTCCCGTTTCTGGTTGCAGCTATCATATCCATTATCATTACGACCCTGGTAGGTGCTCTAATGTACCGTTTCGTGTTGCTGCGCGTGCGGGGCCAGGCGCTTTCCGAAGTGATCGCGACCTTTGGTATCGGTCTGGCCATATTGGAATTGTTCCGTTACCTGGGTTTTGTGGGATTTGAATATACCCTGCCCGTCTTTATCGACCACAGCTTTGATATTTTCGGCGTCTATATTGATATGCAGCGTATCTTAATCGTTATTATCGGTGTAGCGCTGGTTATTTTTCTATGGATTTTTACCCACCATACATCCCTGGGACTCGCATTCAGGGGAATTGCCCAGGATGAACGCACTGCCCTGAGCCTGGGCATTAATTCAGATCGGATTGCCACTTTAAGCGTCTCCTTTGGCGCCGGACTGGCCGCCATTGCAGCCACCATAATCATTCCACTGGGAAGCATCGCGCCCAGCGAGGGATACGAAGTCTTGATCAAGGCTTTGGCAGTATGCATCATCGGTGGCCTGGGCAGCACCGGCGGCGTTATTGTTGCCAGTTTTGTCATTGGTTTTGCCGAACGGTTCACAGACAGTTATATCAGCTCCCACTGGACCATGATCGTCAGTCTGGCGGCGATACTGATTGTATTGACCATAAAACCTTCCGGTCTATTCGGCAAACAAAAGGAGCTCGAGGAGCGAATCTAAAGAAACGAATTCAGAAGGCGGAAGTGGGAATGCGGAAGGTGGAATTAAAATCACGGCAGCATTGTATTGACCATTTAACCACCGGCCTTTTCGAAAAAGAGGCTGGAAAAGCGGATATGGAGACTTGAAGTCGGAATGGAGAGCCCGGAATTAAATTCACAGCAAAGGCGCAAAGAACGCATCGATCGAGGGATCAAAGCCCGAGCGAGCGATATTTTTGCTCTGTCGTCCTGGCGCGAAATGCTCTATCTGGCCGCACCCAGGTTGATACCCATCGCCGGGTGCCTGGCGCTGCCGCTGCTGCTGGGCATTTACTGGCAAAGGGTGTTGCTCAATGTCGCTGTTTTCGCATTATTGGCGATCAGCTGGGATATCCTGGAGCAAAGCGGCATGATATCCCTGGGTCAGGCTCTTTTTTTCGGAATGGGCGCCTATGCCGCCGGTGTTCTAAATCACTATTTTGGCTGGTCGCCGTATTTAACCATTCCCATTGGTTCTCTGCTGGGCGGATTGATCTGCACGTTGATTTTGCTGCCGGTACTACGATTGAGAGGCATTTACTTTTCCATGGTGACGCTGATCATCCCGCTGATGCTGGTAAGGATTGTCGAAGCCACCAAAATATTCGGCGGCACCGAGGGCCTGAGCGGTATTACCCCCCTGGCTTCACGGTGGATAGAGCTTTATGTGATTATTGGCGCCCTGTTAGGCGCCCTGTTTGGCTTCCGCCGCATGATGGGATCAGATTACGGTCTGGTTTTAAAAGGCATCAGCGACAACGATCGTTCGGTCATGAATGCGGGTATCAACATCTACTGGTTTAAGGCGCAGGCCCTGTTCATCGCCAGTGCAATCGGGGCCTTCGCCGGCGCATTCACCACCCATGTTTATATGTTTGTCGGCATGCCGGTCTTTGCACTGGATTATTCCATCTTGCCCATTGCAGCGGCGGTGGTAGGTGGACCCGGAACCCTGGCGGGTGCAACCCTGGGCGCTTTTATTCTGGTGCCGCTTTCGGAGATATTGCGCGGTATCGGTGGACTGCGTATCGTGATCTACGGACTGTTTCTAGTGGTATTCATCGTCGCCCTGCCGGAAGGTATCTTCCACTATATTCAGCGCAAATATCACCAATTTGAGCGCTGGGTGGAGGTATAAGAATGGATCCATCTGCACAGCTCAGGGTTGCCGGTCTTTATAAAAACTTCGGAGGCGTCCAGGCCATCCGTGATTTGAGTTTTAATCTCTACCAGGGAGAGCTCCTGGGACTCATCGGCCCCAACGGCTCTGGCAAGACAACGGCCGTGAACCTGATCACCGGTTTTGTGAAGCCCAGCGAAGGCGAAATCATATACAACGGAAAAAATATCAGTGGCCTGCCACCCTATAAAATAATCCGGATGGGGATTGCACGCACCTTCCAGATGGTCAAGCCCTTCTATAAGCTACCGGCTTATAAGAACATGATTATTCCACTCTACTCTCCGCGGGTCAAAAAAATGATCGGCGGTAAATACGGTGACCGCGATGCAGTAGCCCTGGACCTGCTGGAAGAAGTCGGCTTTGAACGTGATGCCTTTGTGGCTTATAAAAGCGCCAGTGTCCTGCCCCAGGGCTATCTCAAAAGGCTGGAACTGGCCAAAGCCATTGCGCTGCAACCGGATTTGATCATCCTGGATGAGCTATTTTCAGGATTAAGTTTGGCCGAAGTGGCCAGTATCGTACCCATAATCGAAAAATTGCGATTGGAAGGCAAAACCATCATTATGATCGAGCACCGTTTGAAGGAGCTTTTTCGAATTGCCGATCGCGTCATCGTATTGAATTACGGCGAAAAAATCGCAGAGGGCAAGGCAAATGAAGTCATGGAAAGCGATGCCGTTAAGAAGGCATATCTGGGAGCAGAAGCTTAAAAATGGTTTCAAAACCCCATCTAAAGCCCAATGGCTGCGTTATCCCGCGCATTGCAATGCTCACGTACTTCGTGTACGCTCCGCTTCCAATGCGCACGACGCCTTACCCTTGAGCTTAATCTAAGGTTTTTAAACCATTTCTAACTATTAGGAACTGGATATGTTGGAAGTTCAAAATTTGATGGTTTTTTTTGAGAATGCCCTGGCCATCAATGGCTTAAACATCGAAGTCAATGAAGGTGAAATCGTGGGGGTTATCGGCTCAAACAGTGCCGGTAAAACCACCTTGATGAATTCATTGTCCGGTCTGATCATCGATATGCGCATCAAGGAAAAGCGCCGGGGCGGCGAGCGCATCACCGTTTATGGAAACATCCTCTATAACGGCCAGAACATCACCGAAACCCCACCCGATGAACGGGTCAAAATGGGCATTGTGCTTTGCCGCGAACGGCACCCCATTTTCCCTGAAAGCAGCGTTCTCGAAAATTTAAAAATCGCCGGATACTTGAAGAAACGTCCGGAAATAATTGAATCTATTGAATATGTTTTTGATCTTTTTCCAGCCCTGACTCAGTTAAAAACCCGCAAAGCCGGCTTTTTAAGTGGCGGGGAACAACAAATGCTTGCCATCGGAATGGCGCTGATCGTACGCCCGAAACTGCTGCTGCTGGATGAGCCGCTTCTCGGGCTTAGCCCCATGATGCAGCAGGTGGTCGTCAATGCGATTGCCCAACTCAAAGAAAGTACCGGAATCACGGTGGTCATCAGTGAACAGTTTGCCCGGCCGGTCTTACCGATGATCGACAAGGGCTATGTGGTGGAAAACGGTATGCTGACCTTATCGGGCACCGGCCAGGAATTAATGGACAACCCTGAAATTAAATCCGCCTATTTTGGAATCTGACGCTTGCAAATGGAACCCAACACGAATCAAAATATTTATGCAGCTTTTGCCGAAACGGCCGTGCAAAGAAAAAACAATACGGCGGTCGTGTACCTGGGCACGCGCTTTTCTTATCACTGGGTAAAAGACATGGCGGATTGTTTTGCTGCCGCCCTTAGCCAGGCCGGTCTCAAGGCCGGTCAGAAAGTCATCATTTATATCCCCAACAGCATCCAGTGGGTGGTGGCCTGGTTGGGCATCCAAAAAATGGGGGGCGTCTGTGTGCCCATTACACCGATCTATACGCCCCATGATCTGAAGTATATCGCCAACGACAGCGAGGCCGAGGCCATTGTCTGCGCTGACACCAATTTTGGCTATGTCACCAGCGTGCTGCCGGAAACACGGCTTAAAAAGGTGGTTGTCACCAAAATGGCCGATTTGCTGCCCTGGTGGAAAAGGGCTTTCGGCTGGATGTTTGACATCATCCCCCGCGGAAAAATTGCGCTGGATGAAAACACTTTTTCATTTCGCAAGCTATTGGCGCAACAGCGCCAATCAACCCTCGATCAGCCGAGTGACGAACCTGACGGCAATACCATTGCCGAAATTCTGTATACCGGAGGCACGACTAAATTTCCCAAAGGCGTCCCCTTCACCCATAATCTATTTCTGATTTCAGCCCGGGAACAGATTACCATCAGTCGCTGCCTGTTCCCGCCGGAGCAAAACGTGATTCTGGGAAACGCGCCTTTGTTTCATATTTTAGGGCAGACCTGCGGTCTGGCCACCCTTTTAGTGGGCGGGACCTTGATTCTGCAACCGAAAATCAACCTGGATGCAGCGTTGGATGCCATGCAGCGCTTTAAGGCCAAAACCATGATCGGTGTCCCTACCCTCTACCGTATGATTTTAGAGCATGATCGCATCGATCAGTATGACTTGAGCTCGGTCGAATACTGGTTTAGTGCCGGCGATCTGCTGCCGGTGGAAATCGGCAGACGCTGGGAACAAAAATTTAACCGCAAAATTCGTCAGGGATACGGTGCCACCGAAACCTGTGGCGGCGTTTCCATGTGCCCGGTTGATATCGACATCCCGCCCAAAAGCGTCGGTCGCATCATGACGACCAAAAAAATTAAGATCGTGGACCCGGCAACCCTTGAATCGGTCAAGGTCGGCAAAGCAGGTGAGTTGCTGGTTTCCTCGGACCACATGGTAAGCCATTACTTGAATAAACCGGAAGAAACCGCTGAATCATTTATAGAAATAGATAATATTAAGTGGTACCGCACTGCTGACGTCATGTCCATGGATGCAGACGACAACCTGTATTTTGTGGACCGCACGGTGGATACCATCAAGCATAAGGGCTATCGCGTATCAGCCTCTGAAATCGAATCCACTCTGCAGGAACATCCGGCCGTTATCGGCGCCTGCGTTGTCGGCGTGCCGGATGAAAAGGTGGGTGAAAGAATTAAAGCCTATGTTGTGCTCAAAGAAGATATCAAAGGCATCACCGGTTATGAACTGATCAAATGGTGCCGCGAAAGTCTGGTGGCGTATAAAGTGCCGCAGTATATTGAATTCCGCGACATGCTTCCCAAGTCCAAGGTCGGCAAATTGCTCCGGCGTGAAATCCGCGACGAAGAACAACGCCGCAAAGAAACCCGATAAATTGGCTGACAATCGGCCACATTCATTACCACAATTACAAACCCAATTGCCTCCCCGGACACCGCTTGAATTACATCCAAGACAGCATGGCTGATACAACCATGGCACATGCCTTCCGGAGACCTTCCTTAAATCCTCTTAGAGACATTTGACAGTCTGTTTCAGGTGCTACATTTTGTTTCAGCAGGTTGATGGGATGAAACATTTTTTTAAATCGCTGGCACTCTTGCCAAATGGGCCTCTATTTAATTCCTGGGCAATTAAAACCAAAATTATATCTAAGTATTTGAATACAATCCTTTTATTTAATTCACAATCGACCTTCGGGCATCCCATCAGGACCGTTTCACCAGTTTATAGAATTTGGTATACGTCTTGCACAAATATTTCAGAAAAATGATTGGTGAGGTTAATTCTTAAATTCTTCAAAAGTGGAGGTAGATAAAATGGCTGCAGACGAAACATTAAAATCCCTTCAAGAAGCAATCTTTGACGGAGAGCTTCAAGATGCAAAAGCAGCTGCTCAACAGGCCATATCCGAGGCAATAGCGCCAAACCAAATTCTGAACGCCTCTATCATGCCCGCCCTGCTGAATATCGGAGAATCAATGGAAGAAGGCGACTTCTTTATGCCCGAGGTAAAGATTTCAACCAAGACCCTGTTGGAGGTTGCAGAGATATTTAGATCTTACGTTATCGCTGCTGATAAGATGGCCGAATATACCGTGCCCCCTTGGACCGGTGAGGGGGATATTGATGATATCGGCACATACCTCAAAGACAAAATAGAAGATAGCAGAGATCTGACGGCTGAGCAGCAGATGGGAATCCTGGATATGGTTGCATTCGGGTTGGATACACATGAATTCACGCCATGCAAAATCCAGGCGACGGAAACCAACGACTAATAGAAGGTTCGTGATCAGAAAGGAGAAAAGCAATGAATAAAAAGGAACGCATGGAAGCTGTATTTAATATGCAAACCCCAGATGTCATACCGGTGTTCCCGCGCGTAATGGCTCAGGCCATTTTTGACATGGGGTGGAGCCTTCCGGATATATCGACCCAAACCACAATGGATGTCGATAAGATCGCCGAAGCCTTTATCAGCAACATCAAAAAATATGATTACGATCTGTGTTTCGGAACCTACATGGATCACGGGTTTGGCGTTCCAACCCTCGGTGGTGTCATCAACATTCCGGAAAAGTTCGGCGTAAGTGTTTCCATCAAAGTTCCGCCAATACAACAAAGGGAAGATTGGGCTGAGGTCAAAAAGAAGTTGCCCCTGGACCCACTAAAAGATGATCGCATGCCGGATGCGCTTAAAGCACTAAAAATCGTATGCCAGGAAGTGGGCGACGAGTGCCCGATTGCTCCGGCCTATTATACGGGTATTTGCGCAGCCAACATTCTGTTTCGGGATGTGTCGGATTTGACGCTGGATTGTGTAGAAGATCCTGAATTTGTAGATGAAATATGCCAGGCGGCAACAGATTTCAGTATTGATTGGGCCCGCGCCCAATACGAGGCCGGTTGCAACAGTGTGTTTTATCTCGGGGATCATTTTGGAACCGAATTGATCTCACCCAAAATGGGCGAGCGCTTTATACTGCCCTATGTGGCCCAATTTGTCGAAACCATCCAGAAAGAATTCGGCCAGAAGACCTTTATGCATATTCATGGCAATATGAAGCGGCCCAAATCTTATGCTTTACTGGAAAGATTGGTAAAGGAAGCCGGTGTTGCCGGACTGCATCTGGATGAAAATCATGACGGCGCCTGGATTCGCGAAAACGTTGTTGAAAAACTGGGCATCCCGGGAGCACTCATCGTCCATGGGCCCGATCCCATCGCCAGCGGACCGCCCGAAAAAATTGATGCGGTAGTAAAAGAAACCGTCGAAAGCGGCGGCCCGGGCGGTTCCGTTCTAATGGGTCCCAGTTGTCAGGTATTGCCTTCAACACCCGGTCCCAATTTTAAGGCCTGGGTGGATTCTACTCATAAATATGGAACTTACCCGATCGGGTCGTGATCCCACCGGCTAACGATAATTAAAACCAAAGAAAATGTGGATCTTGCACAAACCAACAGCCTCGGATGGAGGATAGATAAAATCTCTTCTGAATGCTACCGCCGATTTAAAATGAATCGTTACTGATTAAAGCAAGCGGACCGAGGACTTGAAGATATGAGCTTAGCAGCACTTAAAATGACTGCTATATGCGTATTTTGCTATAGAGGAGGATAAGCAAATGGAATACTTTATGATAATGGTGATCGGATTGGCGGTACTTGCAATCTTGTCGGGGATGTTAGGTCTTGGAGTCGCTTTTGCGGCGGTGCCATTTTTATCCTTTTTTCTACCGGACCTAGTAAACCAGGTGCAACCACTTACTCTATTATTAAATGGTTTGACTGCATTGTTGGCAACATTTGGATTTGCAAAAAGTGGCCTAGTCGATTGGAAAAAAGCGATTACTTTAGCAGTTGTGACGACAGCAGCTGCCCCAATTGGATCCTATCTAGTTCATTTCATCAGTCAGCAATTTGTTTGGTATGTGTATCTGGCTGCAGTTGTATATTTGGTTTACGGGTTATTCAAACCGGTGAAAGGTGGTCAACAAGAAGAAAAATTTAAATTGGCCATTATTTGGGCGATCCCGATATCTGTTTTAGCCGGTTTTTTGGGCATCGGACCGGGGTTTTTATTAATGCCCACTCTCATTTTATTGGGATTTGAACCTAAACGAGCAGCGGGCATTAATGCCTTTGCAGTCACTCCGCCTTCATTTTCAGCGCTTATTCCCCATTTTGCGACTGCTCAATTCGATGTAAAATTGACAATTGCGCTGCTTATTGTTGGTGGTATCGGGGCTTTCGCTGGTGCAAGAATCACCAGCCTTTATGTCCCAAATCAGAGACTGAAGCAAATATTTGGTATTTTAATTGTGATCATGACCTTATATAAAGTGTTTAGAATGTTGACTTAATCAAATTGACTAAAAACGGCTCATTGCGGAATCCCATAAAAGTTTTAATGACCCTCCTTCATGAACGCGTCCGCATTCCGTTATGAGCCAATTTTTCTGCCCTTCCCTCAGGATAAAAATTCTTGTATATGTAGTGGTTGCCAAAAAAACGTTGCGGTATTCAAACGTTTTTTTCTACAATCTCTTATGCCGCACTACCGTATTTGGGTGTTTTTAAACCGGGTGCTTTGCACCCGGTTACACCCGCACCGATTAAGGCACTGCCGTGCCTTTACTTTTTCCCGCCTCTGGCGGTAAAATCCAAGCAACCCGCTCCGGGGGTGGTCGGTGGCTCGGAACATTATTATGGAAAGCGGTATAAATCTTTATTGCCTTATTTATAATTCAACATCGAAATTGTCGCATAAGAGACTGAAAGGAGCCTGAAATGAACAAAAAGGAGCTATTTCAGACAGTACGTAATCGCCAGGCGCCTGACTACATGCCAGCAAGGCCCCTCTGACTTTGTCAGTATCATACCATTCCACGCCGGTGACATCCAGCACCAATAATCCATAGCTGAAAAACATCTGGAACATCTACCCGCATGCTACCACAAAAAGAATTTGATGCCGAGAGCCCATCGGGTTCATTCAATTTCCTTAGGCGACACACATCGTTTAAGCTGTGCGAGCACCTTTCTTCCATCTACCTTCCAGCCCACAAAAACCAGTTTCGTTTCCGGCGTACCATTCCAATCTTCCCAATCAATTCTCCCAGCCACATAGTTAAGCAGCAAAGTTCTATCCGGAAATTGTACTGGTCCTTTTATACGAAACAAGGTCCAGGGTAATCCGGTCAACAGTTGTTCCAGGCAGTTTTGATCAAGTGGTCGGTTGGCACTGAAGCTAAACTGTACATAGCCGTTTTGAACGCTCGGTTTGTCCTTTGGTATAGAGATTTGACTGCCAGTGGGGTCAGCTTGCTGAGAATCATCCGCGCTGAAGCGCACAGGCCTGAAAAAGGGTTCCAAGTCATTGCCGGATGTTTTAGTAAATCCGTCCGCCCAAAGCGTATCTGAATCGATCGTGCAGTGATGAGACGGCACCACACGACAACCTGGAATTTCGGCTTGCATTTCTTCCAAGGCATCTGAAACTTCATTTTCCGAAACCGTATCGATTTTGTTTAGCAAAATCAGGTCTGCCTGACAAGCCTGATTCATGAAAAACGGCCCGAATTTTTCGCGTTCGATCCAGAAGCGGATATCGAGTACGGTGATGATTTTTTGAATTTGCATTTTTTGCTGCAGATCGATATCTTCAAGCACTTCAGCAACTGCAGCCGGTTCAGCCACACCGGACGCTTCAAGCAGGATTCTTTCAGGTCGGAAACGTGTCCAAATCTCATCCAAGTTTACCGCAAGTTCACGCTTGAGGGTACAGCAGACGCATCCACTTGCCAGCTCAACCACATCGGACCCGGCACCTTTGAGCAATGCCCCATCAATTCCAATTTTACCGAATTCGTTCACCAACACAACCGTACCGGACAAATCTGTTTCCCATGAAAGAATTCGTTTGAGTAGAGTGGTCTTTCCAGATCCCAAAAATCCGCATAGCAAAAAAATATCTGTTTTAGCGCTCGCTTTGGCGCTATGTATCTCTTTCGAAACGTCACTCATTTTTTGTTATCAAAATGTGTAGATTAAAGAAGATGTTCATTTATTCAAACTAGAGTGCTTTAAATTGGTTGCTTCCATAACGATGACACCAGATTTTTACCCTATTAGATTTTTTAAAATAATAGTGGAAAAATTAGGCATGAAACCAAAAGAGTGAAACAAGATCTACAAAAA
>Ga0209456_10001732_pt1 | contig 10525 bp, 7 predicted proteins | sample COG_11_FD_184755 | JGI IMG/M metagenome (GOLD analysis project Ga0209456, IMG submission 184755) | Pelagic marine sediment microbial communities from the LTER site Helgoland, North Sea, for post-phytoplankton bloom and carbon turnover... | ecosystem: Environmental > Aquatic > Marine > Neritic...
GCGGATCATCCCAGCCCGAAACATGACCTTCATCGACCAGTTGGCGCAGCTTGCGCTTGCTCATGACCGTGTAGTCAAGGTTCCCGCGGGCAAACTCAATTTGCTGCGGATGGCAAGGCGCAGGGATGTTGTCCAGCAACCAGTCATACAGGGGCCTGTGATCCTCAAATTCCAGCGTGCACAGGGAATGCGTTATGCCTTCGATGGCGTCAGAAATGCCGTGCGCCCAGTCATACATCGGGTAGATGTGCCAGGTATCACCTGTTCTGTGGTGGGTCGCATTGCGTATCCGGTAAATGACCGGGTCGCGCATGTTGATGTTCGCTGCAGACATATCGATCTTCGCCCGCAACACGTATTTGCCGTCCTCGAATTCCCCGGCCTTCATGCGTTCGAACCGGTCCAGGTTTTCTTCAATGGGGCGATCCCGGTAGGGGCTTTCCCGCCCGGCCTCGGTCAAGGTTCCGCGATATTCACGAATTTCTTCCGAGTTCAGTTCCTCCACGTATGCCTTGCCCGTCTTGATCAGGTGGATGGCGTACTCATACAACTGGAGGAAATAATCGGAGGCATGGCGAAGCTCATCCCACTCGAATCCAAGCCAGCGCACATCCTCCATGATTGCCTTCATGAAGTCCTCATTTTCCTTCAGGGGATTGGTATCGTCGAACCGCAGGTTGGTTTTACCGCCGAATTCATCGGCGATCCCGAAATTCAGACAAATCGACTTTGCGTGGCCGATGTGCAGATGGCCGTTAGGCTCTGGGGGAAACCGGGTAATGATGCTGCTGTGTTTTCCCGATTCAAGATCCTTGATTACGATATTTCGTATGAAATTCGTCGATGTGGTCTGATTGTCTATGCTCATTGAATATCCCGGGGAATCTAAGCTGATTGAATGGCTTGTCCGTAACGGATTTTTGGCAATTGGCCAGCGAAAGCGTTAAATTCTACCGCATTGACCCTGTCGGCCACTACGGCCTGATCAAGAAAATAGGCAAGGAAACCCGATGTCCAGAATAAAAAACATGAATCTCAGTTCAAAAATCTTTATTTCCATGCTGCTGGGTGGGATCGCCGGAGGGCTACTGAATTTTTCCGGTACTCCGGAATGGTCCCAGATCTGGTTGATAGACGGCGTTTTCAGGGTTGTGGGACAAGTGTTTATCGCGCTGCTGAAAATGCTGGTAGTCCCACTTGTTTTTGTATCACTGATTTGTGGCGTCAGTTCCCTGGCGGATCCGAAAATGCTGGGAAGGGTTGGAGGTAAAGCCATTGTCCTCTACCTCGTCACCACGGGTATTGCAGTAACGCTTGCACTGACCGCCGCCGTTGTATTTCAACCCGGCATCGGTGTCAACCCGGTGAATCTGGTCGAAAAAGAAATCGCTCAAGTGACGCCGTTCACGCAGGTACTCATCGACATGGTGCCGAATAACCCGATTGCTGCGATGGCCGATGCCAAGATGCTGCCGATCATTGTTTTTGCTGTGTTGCTGGGACTCTCCATCACACTGAGCGGTGAGGCGGGAAAACGAATATCGATGTGGTTCCAGGACTTCAACAGGGTCATCATGAGACTGGTCGCGATCGTGATGAACGTGGCGCCGTACGGTGTATTCGCCTTGATCGCAAACATGGCTGCCACCAGTAACGGGGGTGATTTTCTCGCAGTTGGCAAGTACATTGTACTGGTCATTGCGGTCCTCCTGTTCCACGCGCTGGTGGTCTATCCTTCACTGCTGGTTTTGCTGACCCGGCTGAATCCACGCATGTTCCTCTACAAGATGCGTGCAGCAATGATGTTCGCCTTTTCCACTGCTTCGAGTAACGCCACCATCCCGGTAACACTGGAGTCGGTACGGAAAAGAGTGGGCGTCAGCAACAAGATCGCTTCTTTTACCGTTCCCCTTGGCGCAACCATCAACATGGATGGCACAGCTATCATGCAAGGCATTGCGACAGGATTTATTGCCCAGTTCTACGGTATCGACCTCAGTATTTCACAATATCTCATGGTCGTGATTATGGTCATCATGGCTTCGATTGGCACGGCCGGCGTTCCCAGCGTTGGCCTGGTTCTGTTGGCGGGTGTGCTGGCCCAGGTCGGGCTTCCTGAAGAAGGAATTGCCCTGATCCTGGGTGTAGACCGCTTGCTGGACATGATTCGTACGGTTGTAAATATTACCGGTGATGCAACGGTCACCACGATCGTGGCGAAAAGTGAAGGCGAACTGGACGAAGCGGTATTCAGGGACCCACAGGCAGGCCGGGCTTTTGAAACCGGGCGTAAAATTGCATAAGCAACACCAGCCCGCATATTGCTCAGTTTTCCGGAAAAATTTTAGTTTGTAACTATACTGAAAGTACTGTCCGAAGATTGCGTTCATTGCAGGATTCGGGCCGCCCTTTCTTGAGAATGAGGAAAATAACATGATATTTAAGACCAAACTGTTAATTCTGACCACACTTTTAAGCCTTATTGCGATTGTTCCCGTACAGGCGGCAGAGGAGGAAAACGATGGAATAGCCCAGGTAATTCTGATCACACCAAAGGCAGGCCAGGAAAAGGCCCTTGTTGAAGCCATTACGAAATACCACCATTGGGTTGCCGATAAACAAGGCCACTGGACTTTCAATTGGTACGAGATCCTGACCGGGCCCGATACCGGCAAATATATTGCGCGCTCCGGTGGACATAACTGGTCCGATTTCGACGCCGAATATGATTGGCAAGAGGAAGCCGGCCAACGATTCACGGCCAATGTTGCCCCGCTTATTGAAAATGCTCAGCGCACCGTCACCCGGAATATGGATGATTTCGGTCACTGGCCCGAAGATTTTTCCGGCTATACGCATATCCAGATACAGCAGTGGTACGTGAAGAATGGCCGCTATGGGCAGTTCCGAAAGGGGCTGAAGAAGATTGTCGATACGCTCAAAGCAGCCAACTACCACAATTACTTTGGTTTCGTTTCGATCGAGTCCGGGGGTTATGAAGGTCAAATTACATTGGCATCTCCTAACAAGGGCTGGTCAGACATGGTGGAGGAAGACCCTTCATTTTTTGACATCATGTCCAAAGAACTGGGTGGTGAAGAAGAATTTGGCAGGTTCATGAGCGAATGGGGCGACACATTCAAAGCAGGCCGGAATCACATGGTCAAGTACATGCCGGAAGCCAGCGACTACGGCGACGAATAGAAAGCCAATACCTTGCCACTCCCAAGCCCCGGCAACAAAAAAAACCCCGGGTAAAAACCCGGGGTTTGAAAGGCGTATCGCTATAGGCATAGAAGTGTGGGGACTGCCTGTCTAGAGGGGCGATACGCCAGGCACAGTCAACTTACGCTTATAGAGTACCGCGAACGCTGTTAAAAAACCGTGAATCTAGTGTTGCCAATTTGTGATTTATGCATTTTATTCAGGCTTGAACCCGCATTTTGCGTGATTTCTTGAGATGCACCAGTAGCAATGATATCGCCGCCGGGGTTACTCCGGGCACACGTGAAGCCTGGCCGATGGTGTCCGGCCTGGAACTTTGCAGCTTTTCCGTGACCTCAGCAGAGAGTCCCTGAACCCCGCTAAAATCGAAATCGTCTGCAATTTCCATTGTTTCATTGCGGCGCCTTCGGGCAATGTCTTCCTGCTGCCGTCCGAGATAACCTGAATAGCGGAGCTGAATTTCCAGTTGTCGGGAAACTTGTTCGTCCTCTATACCGGGGCCTATACCTTCTATTTCGACCAGTCGTTGATAATCGACCTCAGGGCGCTTCAGCAAATCCAGTGCCCGCACTTCTTTGCTGACGGGTATGCCATAGGCGGTTTCAACCATCTGGCCCAGCGCATTAGCTGGTGTCACCCAGATATCAGTCAGCCGCTGACGTTCTGCGTCCAGGCATTCGCTCTTCTGGCAAAATCGACTCCAGCGCTCATCATTAACCAGGCCGAGTTCGCGTCCTTTTTCAGTCAGCCGCAGGTCTGCGTTATCTTCCCGCAGCTGCAGTCGGTATTCCGCCCGGCTGGTGAACATGCGGTAGGGTTCCAAGGTGCCCTGGGTGATGAGGTCATCGATCATCACACCCATGTAGGCCTGATCACGCCCAGGTGTCCACGTGGATTCCCCACGGACCAAACGGGCTGCGTTGATGCCGGCAACCAGCCCCTGGGCCGCGGCTTCTTCATAACCCGTGGTCCCATTGATTTGTCCGGCGAAAAACAGGCCATCAATATGCTTCGTTTCAAGGCTGGCATGCAGATCTCGCGGATCGAAGAAATCATATTCAATAGCGTAGCCGGGGCGAGTTATCCGGGCATTTTCGAAACCCTCGATGCTACGCACGAACTCGAGCTGGACTTCGAACGGAAGGCTGGTTGAAATTCCATTGGGGTAAAGCTCCTGCGTATCCAGCCCCTCAGGTTCCACAAAAATCTGGTGGCTTTCCCGATCACTAAAGCGCACGACCTTGTCTTCGATGGAAGGACAGTAACGTGGGCCTGCACCCTCAATGACGCCTGCATACATCGGTGAGCGGTGCAGCGAATTGCGGATGATGTTATGTGTCCGTTCCGAAGTATGCGTTATCCAGCAACACACCTGGCGCGGATGATCCTCCCGGCTGCCCATGAAGGAGAACACCGGCCGCGGTTCGTCGCCCGGCTGTTCCTGCAATCGCGTAAAATCCACGGATTTCCCGTCTATACGAGGTGGTGTGCCAGTTTTCAGACGGGCGACCCTGAACGGCATTTCGCGCAGGCGGGCCGCCAGTACAGTGGAAGGGGGGTCGCCGGCGCGGCCACCTGCAGACTGATCCTCACCCACGTGGATTTTTCCACCCAGGAAGGTCCCGGTAGTGAGTACCAGGGTAGTGGAATTAAATTCCAGCCCCGAGGCGGTACGGCAACCGCTTATACGCCCGTCATCGGTCAACAGATCGTCAACACCGGCCTGGAATATTGCCAGGTTTGGCTGCTGTTCCACGGTCTTGCGAATAAACGCACGGTACAAATTGCGGTCGCATTGGGCCCGGGTGGCGCGAACAGCCGGGCCCTTGCGTGAATTAAGCGTGCGCAACTGGATCGCGGCAGCATCTGCAGCCCGGGCCATCACACCACCCAGGGCATCGATCTCTTTCACCAGGTGACCCTTACCTATCCCCCCAATTGCCGGATTACAGCTCATTTGCCCGATGGTCTCGATGTTATGGGTGATCAACAAGGTACTGGCACCGCTACGCGCGGAGGCAAGCGCCGCCTCAGTGCCGGCATGGCCGCCACCAATTACGATCACATCATAAAATTCCGGATACAACATCAAAACAACAAGCCACTATCAAGGACCGCGTATTGTACTGAATTTCAGACAATTGTATACGCAGATGGACGATTCTCCGGTTAATATACCCTGAAGCCGGCCAGAACCGGCAAATTGGCAACAAGGTAAAAACATGGCCCGTTCTGTTTATGATCTACAAGGTTACGCTGTCGTACTGGACAAAGTTGTTTTCGTAACCCGCGTGTTCGAAGCCGAGGGTGAAGAAGGGTTTCAATTCAATGTGCGTTTTACCGGAGACCTTCGGCTGGCGCCAAAATTCCCGACGCGACACGAAGCGGACCTGCAAAGAGAGTTGCTTGTAAAAGCCATGAGGGAGATTTGATCTAGTTATCGTCTGCTGACATTCGGTTGTGAAGCTCCACCATCAATTGCTGGTTCATACTGAACAGGCTTTGGTTTGGCCGGTCCAGGTCCATGACCAACGCCATCACGACAGAGAATGTCATGGCCAGGGTCCAGGTTGCGATGCCGCTGCGCGCACCTGTCAGTCCCGCCTGGTAACCCATGATAATCATCGACAGTATAGCCATTATAAAAAGGGTGACCCAGATTACCGGCGAAATGCGGTTGAACAAGACCGCCTGGAGGCGGGCATCCTGCGCATTGATCATGGCAAGGACAGACTGGCTGAATATTCCGGTGCTTTCGCTATTCACCGGATCTTCCATCGCGGATTCAGCCAGGGACCATAATTTGTCATGCAGGCGGTCTGAATCCTTTACCAGCTCTAACACCCTCGTCATGTCGGCGCTGCCTTTTCGCTGCATCATTTCCATTCGAATCGCCACGAACTGCTGCAAAAGGTTCTTGGCAACAGGGCGGGTCGCATTATCGAGTAAATCAGCTCCACGATAAGCCGAGCTGATTGCATTGACTTCCAACATGAACGACTGGGTCCTGACCTCGAAATGACGCTGGGCCATGCTAAAACTGAATGCCAGCATAAAAGCGAGCAGCCCGAGGGAAGCCCCCATAATAGCCCTGACCTGCGCAGTCTGTGCCTTGACCGGCTTGCCTTTAATGTTCGTAGCCAGCTTGATGCCGACTTCGATAAAAGCCACCAATGAGACTATCGACCCAAGCAGGACCATCCACAGGGGTATCAAATCGAATGCAGTCATAAAAAACCTTGATCTCAGGCGCCAAGCGCCTTGCTGATAATTTCATAAACGCCGGGAGACAGGCCATCCACTGCGGCAATTCGTTCCAATTCGATCTTCATTAAGGCCTGCCTGTCCTGATCATATCGTTTCCACTGATTGAAAGCCGATACCATGCGTGAAGCCACCTGCGGATTCAATCGATCGAGCTCGATGACCCGGTCCGCGTGAAATCGATAAGCAGATCCGTCGGCAGCATGGAAACCGGTCGGGTTAGCCATGGAGAAAGTCCCAATCAGCGAACGGACTTTGTTCGGATTGGTGATGCTGAATGCCGGGTGCTCCATCAGTGTCCGTACCACTTCAATCGTTTTTTCCCCTGGCCTTGAAGCCTGGATGGCGAACCATTTGTCCATTACCAGCGCATCGTCTTTCCAGCGCTTCTCAAAAGCTGACAAGGCAGCGGCCGCAGACGGTACACCGGCCCGCACCAGCCCGTGCAAGGCGGCCAGGGTATCGGTCATGTTGTCACTCGCAGCGAGTTGGGCCTCGGCGAGAGCTTCTCCGCTGCTGGTTTCCAGCAAGTAGGAAAGGCAGGTATTTTTCAGGCTTCGCCGGGCAATCGAAGCAGGTGATTTGTCATAGACTACACCATTATCAAGAGACACATATCTGCGCTGAAACAGCTTGCGCAGCTCGCTGGCCAAAGTGGATTTTACGAATGTCCTGGCGGCATGAATGCCATCCACATCAACAATATCCATCTGTTCAGCCAGGTAGTCCTCATCCGGCAGCATTATCGCCTCGGCCACCAGTGCCGGGTCGGACCCGGTATCTACCAACAGTGTCCTGAAGGCTTCAACCAGACCACGGTCAACATCCATGGAAGAACCGTTTGCGCGCCGCTGTACGTTGGACAATATTTCACCTTGTGCCAGCAGTTGGGCCGCTTCCCAGCGCATGAAGGAATCACTGTCATGCGCCATCAGGACAGCCAACTCGTTTGCTGACCACGTATAGCGCAACTTCACGGGTGCAGAATAATCACGCAACAGGGACGGAACCGGCATTTGCGGAATATTCTCGAAAGTGAAGGATTGTTTATCCTCTTCCAGTAACAGCAGGCGCGAAGTACCGGATGGTGAATCTTCACCGCTCAGTTGCAAGGGGTATTCTTCTCCTGCCGGGGACAACAGGCCCATGGCGAAAGGAATAACGAGGGCCTGTTTCTCTTGCTGGTCATGTGTGGGTGGTGTCCGCTGAGAGAGATGCAGGGTAAACCTGGATCGCCTGGCATCATAATCCGTGCTTATCGTTACTTCCGGTGTACCGGACTGACCATACCACCGGCCAAAACGCTGCAGCCTGGCTCCATTTGCGTCCGCCATTGCCGCAAGGAAATCATCGCAGGTAACCGCCTGGCCATCGTGGCGCTCAAAGTAAAGCTTGATACCCTTCTGAAAGCCCTTGACACCGAGCAAGATTTGATACATCCGAACAATCGCAGCGCCTTTCTGGTACACGGTCATTGTGTAGAAATTATTGACTTCAATGTAATTATCCGGCCGGATCGGATGTGACATCGGACCCGCATCTTCCGGGAATTGCCTGCCGCGCAAATCACGAACGTCCTGGATTCGTTTAACCGCTCGCGATTGCATATCGGACGTGAACTCCTGGTCCCTGAATACAGTCAACCCCTCCTTGAGCGTCAACTGGAACCAGTCCCGGCAAGTGACGCGGTTACCTGTCCAGTTGTGGAAATACTCGTGTGCAATGACACCTTCTATCCCTTTGTAGTCAATGTCCGTTGCAGTATCCGGCCGGGCCAGCACGTACTTTGAATTGAAGATATTGAGAGATTTATTTTCCATTGCGCCCATGTTGAAATCATTGGTTGCAACAATATTGTAGATGTCCAGGTCGTACTCGAGACCGAAACGTTCTTCATCCCATTTCATGGCCTTAAGCAGAGATTCCATTGCGTGATCGCAACGATCCACGTTCTCGTGCTCCACGTAAACACGCAGTGTTACGTCCCGGCCACTGCGTGTTACAAAATGGTCTTCTATGTGAGCCAGATCACCCGCGACCAGTGCGAACAGATAGGATGGTTTTGCAAACGGATCATCCCAGCACACCCAGTGGCGACCGTCATCCAGTTCTCCGGAATTCACGGCGTTGCCGTTGGAAAGCAAAACGGGATAGCGCTGGACGTCGGCGATGATCGTGACTTCAAACCGCGTCATGACGTCGGGACGGTCCGGAAAATAGGTAATTTTGCGAAATCCTTCAGCCTCACATTGAGTCAACAGAAACTCACCGGAAGGATACAAACCGTCAAGCGCGGTATTTTCCTGTGGATTGATCAGCACTTCGATGGCCAGGGCACAGGAATCAGGGGCATTGTGAATGACGAGTTTGTCGGCAGTCAGAGAGTAGTCACCCGGCACCAGTACCTTGCCATCCATCAGAACCGACACCAACGACATCTGTTGACCGTCCAGTTCAATATCGTCTCTGGGACTGGCCGATGGATTCCGGCTCACTTGCAATTCTGACATCACGCGGGTGGATTCGTCCCCGATTTCAAAACGCAGTTTCACCTGGTCCAGGATCCAGGCGAATGGTCTGTAGTTTTCACGGAATACAATATTGCTGGCTGAGGCTTTTTTCATTTTTTGATTCCTCGCAAAAAGAGCATGTAAACAGCCATCGACAGGGCTGTCAAACCAAGTATTATAGGCCTAACACAAGTGAAGAGTAGCCGGAAATGCACCCAAATACCGTAGTGGATATTCCTGATCTTGCCGATATCCACCTGGCGCGGGCCCGTATCGACAACTGGACCCGCCTGACACCCGTATTGAGCGATCCCGGCCTCGACCAGGAACTGGGCTGCATTCTCCACTGCAAATGTGAAAATCTTCAGCGTACGGGCGCCTTCAAGTTCCGCGGAGCAAGCAATGCCATATCCAGGTTAAGGGAAGACGGCATCGAGGGTGACGTCGCAACGCACTCCTCAGGGAACCACGGAGCCGCATTGGCGCTGGCGGCACAACTGGACAAGCGCAAAGCCCATGTGGTCATGCCTGACGACTCCATGCCGATGAAAATTGATTCTGTCAGAAGATACGGCGGCATTGTACATTTCTGCGCTCCGACACACGAGTCCCGGGAAGAAGAACTGGCGAAGCTCGTAGAAGATGGAAAGATACCGGTCCCGCCTTACGATCACGCCGATATCATTGCCGGACAGGGTACCGCAGCCCTGGAGTTAATTCAGGAGGTTCCCACTCTTGAGCAGATCATTACACCAGTAGGTGGCGGAGGCCTCATCAGCGGCACGGCCATCGCCGTCCTTGGCACCGGCCAGCAGGTGTATGGCGTGGAGCCTGAAGGTGCTGCGGACACGGTGGCCAGCCTGGAGCAGGGCGAACGGGTTGAAAGCTGGACGCCGGACACCATCGCAGACGGACTGCGGGCGCTTATTGGGGTGCGCAATTTCACCGTGATCCGCAACGAAGTAAAGCAGGTATTCACCGTCAGTGATGAGGACATCCGCAAAGCCATGTACTTATTCTGGCAGGAGTTACGTCTGTTGATCGAACCGTCATCCGCCACGGTGGTCGCAGCCGTCAGGAATCATCCGGAAGTTTTTGCCGGTAAAAAAGTCGGCGCCATTATCAGCGGCGGCAACATTGATCCTGACAATTGGCAGTCCTTGACGAGTACGGACTAACGATTTAAGCAAACCAAAGTTTGCAAAGCCTGATGATTCTGAGACACGCAATAGCGGTGACCTGGCAAGTGTTAACAGGCCCTAGCGCGCCAGTCAGAATTTGTAAGAACGAACCTTGTTCGTGAAAAACGCCGTGCCATGAAGCGGAGGCGGTTAGCTGCCTTCAGGACACGCTCAAGACGTCCATGTGCGCTAATCAACTGTTCCCGACAGTTGGTTGTCCTGAAGACAGCTAACCGCCTCCGCTTCCCACCGCCGGGTTGCGTCACTTGCACGCTGTCCTGACGTATTAGCGGGAGGTGCCGGGTCCTTGCAGGTAGACACCCAGCACCTGGTGGACAGGCAGGC
>Ga0209456_10001733_pt1 | contig 10520 bp, 9 predicted proteins | sample COG_11_FD_184755 | JGI IMG/M metagenome (GOLD analysis project Ga0209456, IMG submission 184755) | Pelagic marine sediment microbial communities from the LTER site Helgoland, North Sea, for post-phytoplankton bloom and carbon turnover... | ecosystem: Environmental > Aquatic > Marine > Neritic...
GACCCTGGAAGAAACCCGTGAGGTGTACAACTACCAGCAAGCCTACGAGGGTGGTGCCGAAGCCTGCGATTCCGATTACCTCTACTGGAGCGATCTCGAGGGCGTCGTGCCCGGCTGCAGCGATTCAAATACGCAGAAATTCCTGAAGACGTCCTTCCTTTGCAATGATGCTACGAGGCAGCTACAAGGCATCGGCCTCTACACCAACAAGTTGGTGCAGTTTCGCACAGGCGCCTCGGGCGGCCTTGACGCGGAGCGGTGGCAACAGCTGGAACCCGGCAACGAGAGCGACATCGTCGAATGCCAGAAAGACCGCGGAATTCATGGCGACGGTAGCAGCGACGCCGTGTACGCGCAAAAAGGTGGCGATGTCGAGCCATTCACAGCTGATCAAGGCAACGAAGTTTCCTGGAGCAGCTGGCCAACGAATCAGTCGGTCACCGTGTACGACGGCAACTACCTGAATTACCGTCAAAATCCCGCGCTTATTGAGTCTCGCCGTATCGATATCGTCAACAGTGTGGCCAAGTCCGTTCTGAACTCGATCAGCGACATCAATGTCGGCATCATGCGTTTCAACGACAATCAGGGCGGCCCGGTCATCCTGGATATTCAGGACCTCGACGCCAATCGAGCCAGCATATTGGCGACCATTGACGGGATCGATGCCGACGGCGAAACGCCGGTGTCAGAAACCTTGTACGAAGCGGCTCGCTTCTGGCGTGGTGTGCCAGCCTACTACGGTGAAAACGTCGACGAACATCCAACTGACCCGAACGCACTGAAGACACTCGAACCCGAGGTCTACGAGCAACCCCAGAGCCAGGTCTGCGCCAAGAACTTCAACGTACTGCTCACCGACGGTGAGCCAGTGGACGACGAGGAGACACCGAGTCTCGTCGACAACCTGCCGGACTGGTTCGCGTCACTCGGCTACGCGGGCTGCACGGGCACCAACGAAGGGGATTGCCTCGATGACGTCGCCGGGTATCTGCAAAACGTGGACATTTCGAGTGATGAGGGGGAACAGAACGTTACCACCCATACGATCGGTTTTGCGATCGATCTGCCGCTTCTTAAAGAGACTGCTGCAGCGGGCGGCGGTGACTATTTCCTGGCCGATGATGTAGAGAGTCTGACAATCGCGCTCCTGGAAATCGTCAATAACATCACAGACCGTTCATTGTCGTTTGCCGCTCCGGCCGTCGCGGTGAACACCTTCAACCGGACCCGGAACCTGAACGATTTGTACATGACGACATTCGCGGCCCGTGAAAAGTACCACTGGCCTGGCAACTTGAAGAAATATGAGATCGCCGACGGCAAGATCGTCGACCGGAACGGCAATCTGGCGGTTAATCCCGATGACGGCCTGTTCTTCGATTCCGCGGCCAGCTTTTGGTCCAGCGGCACGGACGGCAGCAATGTCGATAAGGGTGGCGCGCTCGAGAACCTGCCGGAACCGGCGCTGCGCAAGCTTTACACGAACCAGACCACCGACAATGATCTTACGACTGCAGCCAACACGTTAACGCCGTCAAATGCCGACACTTTTTCCCTGGCCGATTTGGGTTTGACCGGTGCTCAGGGTGAACCCAGCAAGGACCAACTTATTCGCTGGGCCCTTGGTGAGGATGTGCAGGACGAGGACTCCAAGCCGGAAACAACGACCCGTAAGGCGATGGGCGATCCTCTGCACTCGCAACCGGCTGCCGTCGTTTACGGAGGCGACGCCGAGAATCCCGAGGTAGTCGTTTACATGGCGACCAACGACGGTTATGTGCATGCCATCGATGCCTCGGACGGTTCCGAATTGTGGGCCTTCATCCCGAAGGAGCACCTGCCCAAGCTGCCGAGCCTCTATATCAATGCTGACGCATCGTTCAAGACGTACGGCGTTGACGGCGACATCGTGCCGATCATAGCGGACCGCGACCGCGACGGAACCATCGAGCCTGCCGATGGTGATTTTGTCTACATCATGTTCGGCATGCGTCGTGGCGGCAACAGCTATTACATGCTCGACGTCACCAACCGGAACAGCCCGCAGCTCAAATGGCGCGCGAACGCTGCCGGATTTGGCCAATCCTGGTCGAGGCCGACGATTGCCCGCGTCGACATCGACGATACGAGACTGAACGACGATAAAGCGGTCGTTATCATTGGCGGCGGCTACGACAATGTACACGACACCCTTCCACACCCGTCTGCGCCTGATACCCAGGGCGCTGGCGTGTACTTTCTGGACCTGGAATCCGGCGAAGTGCTGTGGCGCGCAGGGGCCGACGTCGACGCCAACCTCGAGTTGAGTGACCTGACACGCTCGATTCCGAGCCAGATTCGTGTCATCGATATCACAGGTGACGGCTTTGCGGATCGCATGTATGCCGCGGATATGGGTGGCCAGATTCTCCGTTTCGATATCACCAACGGCACTACTCCGGATTCACTGGTCGCCGGCGGGGCAATCGCACAGCTTGGTGCCGAGGGTAACACCCCGGCTGCTTTTGAAGATACGCGGCGTTTTTTTAACACCCCGGATGTCTCAATATTCAACGACAATATCCAGGACCGTCGATTTATCGCCATCAGCATTGGTAGCGGATATCGTGCTCACCCACTCGATAACACGAACTCGGATCGCTTCTACTCGATTCGGGACAAGGCTGTGTTCAACAGTCTGACCCAGGACCAGTACGACAACCTGACACCGATCACCGACGCCGACCTTGTCGAGGTCAGCGGCCAGGTCGGTGCGGTTATTGGCCAGGACCAGGTAGGCTGGAAACTGACGTTGCCTGCCGATCAGAAAGTCTTGTCGACCTCCGCCACATTCAATAATGAGGTATTCTTCGTAGCGTTCTCGCCGGATGTTGCCGAGGCGGAAGACTGCGCGGCCGGCATCGGAAGAAACTTCCTGTATCGCGTTGCTGTCGCCAACGGCGATCCGATTGCGGATCTTGACAATGTGGTACCGGGCACCGAAGACCAGCTTAGAGTCCAGGAACTGGCACAAGGCGGCATCGCACCGGCGCCGAGCTTCCTGTTCCCCGCTGCTCCGGCAGACTGCACGGGTGCCGCCTGTGCGCCACCACCCATTGGCTGCGTCGGTGTCGAGTGCTTCAGCCCAGGATTTGCGAATGTACCCGTCCGCACGCTTTGGACGCAGGACGGCATTGAATAATGATGCGTAAGTACGTGGGTGGCATCACGCTCATGGAGCTGCTGATCGTGGTTGTGATCATCGGTATCCTTACGGCGATCGCCTTCCCGAACTACCGCGAGTTCGTGACTCGGGCAAAACGCAACGAGGCGAAAGCGGCACTGCTGAAATGCGCCACCAATCAGGAAAAACTCTATCTGCAGAATCAGGCGTTTTCCGTCAACCTGACGGATCTTGGCTTTAGCGCTCCGTTCAAGACCGATTCAGATACGTATCAACTCAGTGTCGCAGCGCCTGACCCGGCCTCCGACTTCACGTGCACTGCAACCTATCTGGTCGGCGATAGCGAAGCCACCAAATGTAACTCGTTTACGATTGACGGGCGTGGCGGCAAAACCTCAGCGCCATACGCTGACTGCTGGACCCGTACGCGGTAGCTATTAGCCGCGTTCTTCTCGTCCTGAGAAAAACAGCGCATCGATGATTAATAGCGCGGCGCCGACAGAAATGCCGGCATCCGCGACGTTGAAGGACGGGAACGCCCACTCCCCAAACCACACTTGAATGAAATCGGTTACATGCCCGAACCGGATGCGATCGATGAGGTTGCCAATGGCTCCGCCCAGCACGAGCGCGAGGCCCAATGACAGCATTGCCTGGCCTTCTTTCCGAATACGCCAGATCCACACGGCAATGACCACACTGACGATGCTGGCAAGGACCACGAAAAACCAGCGTTGCCAGCCGCCCGCATTGGCAAGAAAGCTGAATGCGGCCCCCGTGTTCTTCTGATGCGTCAGATTGATAAACGAATTTAGGGGGACGCGATCGTAAAGCGGCACCCATTCGATGATCGCCCACTTCGTAGCCTGGTCGGCAACGACGATAGCCAACGCGACGACCATCCACGCAATAAACCGCGAAGGTGCGGGACTGCTTTCTTGTGATGTACTCAAATTCAGTTCCTGTCAGACCGCCTGAGCGGCGAGTGCCGAACGTGCATTTTCAGCATCGATTGCCATTTGCGCAACTAATTCGTCGACCGAGTCGAACTTCTCCTCGGCACGCAAGTAAGCCACGAAATCGACGTGGATATACTCGCCGTAGATATCTGCATCGAAATCAAACAAGTGGACCTCGAGCAAGGGCTTGCAAAGATCGAACGTTGGGCGCGTTCCAACACTTGCAACGCCGTCGACCGGCCCTTGCTTGAGTCCGTGTACACGCACAGCATAAATGCCGAGCACGGCGCTCTGCCGCCGCCTGACGTCAACGTTCGCAGTGGCGTATCCGAGCGATCGACCTACTTGCCGACCTCTGACAATCTTCCCCGACATTCGGTACGGACGACCCAACAGTGCCGTAGCGCGCTCGACCTTGCCAGCGGCGAGCGATTCACGAATAGCCGTGCTGCTGACCCTTATACCATCGACGATAATACTCGGCACCTGATCCACACTGAACTGCAACGCTCCGCTCGCTCGCCGCAAATGCTCAATGGTGCCTTCGCGTCGACTCGCGAAGCGAAAATCATCGCCGACAACAATGTGGCGTGCGTTCAAACCCTGGACGAGTATCTGCCGAATAAACGCATCCGCGGGAATGCTACGCATCGCCTTGTCAAATCGCGGGCAAAAGAAGATGTCGATGCCGTAATTAGCCAAAGTCTCGAATTTCTCCCTGAACCGCATGAGTCTGGCGGGAGGACTGGTTGCCGCAAAAAATTCTTTAGGCGTGGGTTCAAAACTCACTACAACCGATGGCCGCTTATTCGCCCGCGCTTCATCGACGACTCGATCCAGCAATTGCGTGTGACCCAGGTGCAGGCCGTCATAGGCACCAATCGTCGCGACACTGCCGCGGGCCAGGTCACGATACGGGAGATCCACCAGGTGTCTGACAAGGCGCATCTCAGTAAGCCCTCAACCGGAACTGCGACGGGCGCATCCCCAGAATCATCAAGGCCAGAAAGTACGTCACCGCGCCTGCGACAACCGACACACCCAGCCACAAGACGCGATCGAACAGCCCGACGCCGAGCCACCATTCCAGTGGGCGAGAAACCTGCAACAAAACGGCGCACATGGCGACGTTCGCCGCCACGACTCGAGCTAACAATGTCAACCAACCCGCCGAGTGACGCATGACACCATCCTTGTGCAGCCCGCGGTACAACAGTCCGGCGTTGAGTAACGCCGCTACCGAGGTTGCGGCGGCCAAACCGACGTGCGGTCCCACGAAATCAACCGAGGTCAGATACCAGGCCGACACAACGCTCAGCAGCAGGTTGGCGCCAAGAGCCACCAGGCCCACGCGCACCGGCGTCCGCGTGTCCTCGCGCGCAAAGAAAGCCGGCGCCAGGATCTTGACGAAGGAAAACCCAACGAGCCCGACCGCGTAGGCACGCAGCGCAAGTGTGGTCATGCCGACCGAATGCGCATCGAAAATTCCTCCGTAGAACATTGTCGCTATCAATGGACCGGCAAGGAGAATCAGACCTGCCGCGGCTGGCACCGCGATTAACATCGCGAGTTTCATCGACCAGTCCAGCGTCTGGGAGAACTCGGTCTTATCGGCGCTCGCCCACAGACGTGACAACGTCGGCAATGTGACCGTCGCAAGCGCGATTCCGAACAACCCCAGCGGAAACTCCATCAGTCTGTCCGAGAAATACAGGTAACTGATACTACCAACCGGGAGTAGTGAAGCGATGACACCACCGATCAGCACGTTAATCTGAGCGACCGAAGAGCCGAAAATCGCGGGCACCATCAGTCGGAACGCCCGCCGAACACCTTCATGACGAGGCGCCCAGATCGGCCGTGGAAACGCGCGTATTCTTGCGAGAAATGGCAGCTGGAACAGCAACTGGCAAACGCCGGCAACGAGAATCGCATAGGCCAAAGCCATGACCGGCTGCTCAAGCAAGGGCGATACCCACACGGCTGCCACGATTAACACGACATTCAAGATAACCGGTGTGAACGCCGGCACGCCAAAACGGCCGTAGGTATTGAGAATTCCGCCCGCAAACGCCGTCAGCGAAACGAACAGCAGGTACGGAAACGTAAAACGTAACATCAGCGCGGCAAGATCGAAGTCCCCGCCTTCGCCAACGAAGCCGGGTGCCACGATCAGCACCAGCAGGGGCGATGCGATAACACCGGCAAGCGTAACCAGGAACAGGAAAATACCGAACGTGCCCGCCACGGCATCGACAAATTCGCGCGCCTCTTCGTGATCGTGCTTTTCGCGATAACGCGCCATAACCGGAATAAAACCGGCTGAGAAAGCGCCTTCTGCAAAAAAGCGGCGCAACATGTTAGGAATTCGTTGCGCGACCAGGAAGGCATCCATGACCAGTGACGCCCCGAAATAGCGGGCGAAAACAATGTCTCGGACGAGCCCTAAGATTCTGGAAATCAGCGTCATGCCGCTAACGACCGAGGTCTTTAGCGCCAACTTCAATCCTGAAGTGCGGTTTTTGGTCGTCATGGAAGCGACGAGTCTAGCCTAAAAAAGTTATAAAATCAGTCATTTAGACAAGGTGTCGAGCCGATCGAAGAGAGTCTGCCCATAGTCATTGACAATACCCCTTCGGCCACGAATAATACGCGGCTCTTCGAGGGCAGGACACGGAAAAACCAGTGGCAAACATCAAATCAGCTCGCAAACGCGCACGCCAGGCGGAAAAGACCCGCAAGCACAACATGGGCCTGCGCTCCAAGATGCGAACTCAAATCAAGAACGTCGTCAAGGCATGCGATGCCGGCGACAAGGATGCTGCGGTAAGCGCGTATAAAGCGGCGGTCCCGGTCATCGACAGCATGATCAACAAGGGTATAGTCACCAAGAACAAAGCCGCCCGCCACAAGAGCCGGCTGAACAAGAGAGTCAAGGCGCTCTCCGCCTGAGTAGCGGCTGCATATTGGAAAAAAAGCCGGGCTCGCGTTAGCGTGCCCGGCTTTTTTTATATCTCCGTCGCGCCTAGCAAGAGGCCGGATCGTACTCATCGACGGCATGAGCCTCCTCATCAATCAACTCGAGGTGCTGCATGACCGCCTGACCCAGTGTATCGGTACCCTCTCCCGTTGCCGCGCTCACTTCGAACACGGGACCGACCCAAGCGAGCTCTTGAAGCAGCATCTCGCGCGCAACGACCAGGTCTTCCTTGCTTAACAGATCGATCTTGTTGATCACGAGCCAGCGCGGTTTTTCCGCAAGCTCTTCGGAAAAATTGATCAGTTCCCTGGTGATCGCCTTGACCTCTTTCGCGGGTTCCACCGCGGGATCGATCGGCGCGATATCGACGAGGTGTAGCAGCAAGCGCGTGCGTTGCAGATGCTTGAGGAACTGGATTCCAAGGCCGGCACCTTCCGATGCGCCCTCGATCAGGCCGGGAATATCCGCCATCACGAAGCTCTGCAACCGGCCTACCCGAACGACACCGAGATTCGGGTGCAATGTTGTAAACGGATAATCTGCGATTCGCGGCCTTGCCTGCGACATCGAAGTGATCAGCGTGGACTTGCCTGCATTCGGCATCCCCACAAGACCCACATCCGCCAGCACTTTAAGCTCAAGGCGCAGGTGTCTGCTTTCACCGGGCGTGCCATTCGTGGTCTTGCGCGGCGCTCGATTGGTACTGCTCTTGAAGCGCGTATTGCCAAGACCACCTCGACCGCCTTCGGCCACTTTCTGACGCTGGCCTGTTTCGGTCAGATCGCAGATCAACTCGCCCGTGTCAATATCGTGAATAACCGTGCCACGCGGAACCCTGACCTCCAGGTCTTCGCCTGAACGACCGGTCTTGTTCCGTCCTGAGCCGCCCTGACCACCCTCTGCTTTGAATTTTCGCGCCACGCGAAAATCCGCGAGCGTATTTAGCGAGGAATCTGCAACAAGATAGACACTGCCGCCGTGGCCGCCGTCACCGCCATCCGGCCCGCCCCTTTCAACGTACTTTTCGCGCCGAAAGCTAAGGCAACCATGACCACCGTTGCCCGCGAGGACGCGAATCGTTGCTTCATCGACGAATTTCATCTGCGTGCCAGTCCGTGAATCGAAAACGAAAAACCCCGCGATAGCGGGGCTTCTCAAATACTTGATCGGGCCTTCGGCCCCGGGGATCAGTGGCGATTAAGCGTCAACGACGCTGACGAACTGCCGGTTCCGCGGACCCTTCTTCTCGAACTTGACGTGCCCGTCCTTTTTCGCGAACAGCGTGTGGTCGCGGCCAATCCCGACATTTACGCCCGGGTGAAAACGCGTGCCGCGCTGACGAACGATAATGTTGCCCGCAATAACTTTCTGGCCGCCATAGATTTTGACGCCCAGGCGTTTACTTTCTGAATCGCGACCGTTCTTGCTGCTACCGCCTGCTTTCTTATGTGCCACTGTACCGTACCTGTTTGTTTCATGACTCAGGGTATCCCTGAGCTTCGTTAGTCAATTGCCGACATCGAACTTTATTTGTCGGTTTTCTTTGCGGCCTTCTTCTTGGCCGCAGGCTTCTTGGCCGCCGTCTTCTTAGCCGCAGGCTTCTTCGTCGCTGCCTTCTTGGTCGCCGGCTTCTTCTTTGCGGCTTTCTTCGCCGCCGGTTTATCCTCGGCGGCAGATTTCGAAGCTGCTTCTTCTTTCTTTGGCGCCGCTTTCTTTGCACCTGACTCGCTTATGCCAGTGATCTCAACCTCTGTAAAGAACTGGCGATGCGAACCCTGCCGCAAGTAATTCTGGCGGCGCTTGAACTTGACGACCGGCACCTTGCGGCTCTTGCCCTGCCGTAGCACCTTGGCACTCACCAGGCTGCCCGAGAGTATCGGATTGCCGACCTTGATGTCGCTGCCATCACCGATAAGCAGGACATTGTCGAAATCGATCGATGAACCCTCGTCGGCCTCGATTTTCTCGAGCCTCAGGATGTCACCTTTTGCCGCACGGTACTGTTTGCCGCCGGTGCGAAATACCGCATACATTATTTTTGCTCCATTACGTAAGTCGCGCTCTTTGCAACTTACTGAGAATTAAGACTTTTTCGTGGGGCTATCAAAACACCGCGCAAGCGACTATCTGGCGGGCGCCACAAAGGAGCGGGAATTCTATAGATTCCGCTGCCCCGGGTCAACGTCCGCGAGGCGCAGAATATTAACCTATTTCAATAGCTTGCATTCCCGTCATCGGAGGCAACAAACAGGCCGCAATGTCGCCAATAGCAACGCTTTCAGGCATTATCCCAGAACCTATGCAAGTTGCCGAAAAAACTCCCGTTACCGCAGGCTTCGACGCTGTCGCGGCACTCGCTAATGACGATATGCGAGCCGTCGACCGGCTAATCGCTACCAGCCTCGAGAGCGACGTTGCCCTCGTGTCGCAGGTCTCGCAGTACATTGTCATGAGTGGCGGCAAGCGGCTGCGGCCACTCGTTGTGCTGCTCGCCGCTCGCGCGCTGGGTTATGACGGTGAACAACATGTTCGCGCCGCAGCCATAATCGAATTCATTCACACGGCCACCCTGCTCCATGATGACGTCGTCGACTCATCCAACCGCCGGCGTGGCAAGGATTCGGCCAACGCTGTGTTTGGCAACCAGGCCAGCGTGCTGGTCGGTGATTTCCTGTATTCACGCTCATTCCAGATGATGGTCGATATCGGTGACATGCGTGTGATGCAAATTCTCGCCGACGCCACGAATACCATTGCGGCTGGCGAAGTCATGCAACTCATGAATGTCCACGATCCTGAGACGAGCGAGGCCGACTACCGTCAGGTTATCTATCGTAAGACAGCCCGGTTGTTCGAGGCCGGTGCCCAGATAGCCGCTGTGCTGGCAAATCGCGACAGGTCAGACGAGGCGGCGATGGTCGAGTACGGGCAGAATCTTGGTACGGCGTTCCAACTGGTTGACGACGCTCTCGACTTCAGCGCATCCGCTGAGGAACTCGGCAAGAATCTCGGCGATGACCTGGCTGAAGGCAAGGCAACATTGCCGCTCATACAAGCGATGCGGGTAGGCTCGGAGAGCGAGCGAGCGTTGATACGCCAGGCGATCCTCGACGGTGGCCTCCAGCAGCTGGACAAGATTCAGACGATCATCGAGTCTACCGGCGCACTGGATTACACGGCGAAAATTGCCCATGAAGCCGCTGATGTCGCCATCAGCGCGCTGACCAATATTCCTGACTCGGAGTACAAACAGGCGCTGATCTCGATTGCCGAATTCGCGGTCAAGCGGCGATCCTGAAGCGCTTTCGCAGGATCGGCAGACTGTGTATGATTGCGCGCGTTCGGGGTGTAGCTCAGCCTGGTAGAGCACTGCCTTCGGGAGGCAGGGGCCGGAAGTTCGAATCTTCTCACCCCG
>Ga0209456_10001736_pt1 | contig 10501 bp, 8 predicted proteins | sample COG_11_FD_184755 | JGI IMG/M metagenome (GOLD analysis project Ga0209456, IMG submission 184755) | Pelagic marine sediment microbial communities from the LTER site Helgoland, North Sea, for post-phytoplankton bloom and carbon turnover... | ecosystem: Environmental > Aquatic > Marine > Neritic...
GGGACCCGGGCGGTGATGCAACAGCTCTGCGCGGAATACCCGGCTTGCCGAATGATTGCGCACGACGAGAACCGGGGCCTCGGTCGTTGCGTTACCGAGGCCTACGAGACGATCCCGGATGGTACTTGGGTGACGGTGTTTCCGGGTGACAGCGAGTTCGTGTTTGCCGAGTCCGTCGACAATCTTCTCGCAGCGCGTGATGGACACGATGTAGTACTCGGCTATCTATATAACTCCGTGGTGAGGAAGCTTGGCCGCCGCGTTGCTTCGACTGCCTTTCTCAAGTTGACGAAGACTCTCTATGGTTTTCGTTGGAGAGCTCTCAACGGAATGAAGCTCTACAAGGTCGAGGCATTCAAGGGCATTCGGACGGTTTCGGGGGGCCACGCCTACGTCGCCGAGCTTCTCGCCAAGGCACAGCTCCGCTCCCCCGAGCTCCGGATCACCGAGGCACCTTTCATCTCCCGTGGTCGATCGATCGGCAACTCGCACGCGATCAAGCCTCGATCCGTACTTCGGGCGGTGCATGAGACGTACAAGGGCGCGAAAGACGTCGGGATATATCGAGAGAAGATGGTGGCCCGATACCAGGAAGATCTCCTTGAGAATCGAGCGGACCGACCGACCTTCATCCCGCCGTCTATCGGGGATTGAGCGACCGTGCGCCTCGCAATCACCCAGCCTAACTTCCTGCCTTGGTTGGGCTACTTCGAGCTTCTGGACCACGTCGACGTCTGGGTCAGTCTCGACAACGTCCAGCTCAGTCGTGGGTCGTTTGTCCTACGCAATCGCGTTCGTCGCCCGGACGGCGCAACCGAATGGGTCAGCGTGAATATCCCGAAGAAGCTTCCCTTGCAAACCTCGATCAAGGATGCGCCGATCTCCAACAACGGATGGCAAGAGCGCATCGTCCGCAAGCTCGAAAGCTACTACCAGCACGCTCCATTCCATGATCGATTCGGCAAGAGAGTAGCAGAGCTTCTGATCTCCAGTATGGATGCTCCCAGTGTCGCAGCTCTCAATGAGACCATCATCCGCGAGCTTTCATCCTGGTTGGGTATCGACTACGAGTTCCATCGAGCTTCAGACCTCGAGGTGAACTTGCAGGGCAGTCCACAAGACAAAGTTCTCTCGCTACTCAGCCATTTCGACGCGGACGAGTATTGCAACTCCGCGGGCGGCGTGGAAGCGGGCTTGTACGACTCCGCTGCCTTCGCAAGCCAGGGGCTCTCTCTGCGAAAACAAGACTACGCGCATCCGACCTATTCACAACACGGAGGTGGATTCGAGCCGTACCTCAGCGTCGTAGATCTCCTCTTCGAAACCGGCACGGAGGCTCTCGAGATTATTCGAAGCGGACGACGTTGGCTGGAGGTGTCTCCGCAACGCCGCGAGGTGTGGCCTTGATGCAGATGCGACGATTCTTTCGATTGGTCTACGAAGACAACGCTGATCGAAAGTCTGTCGATCGTCGATCGCTCCACAAAGACGTCATTCGCTACGCTGCGAACAGGCTCATGCAGCCATTCGATCGGATGCTGGTGCGGATACACAGAGATCCGACGGTGCCGATTGTCTTCATCGTCGGCGTGCCTCGCTCGGGCACAACATTGCTCTATCAATTGATGAGCACCCGTCTAGACGTTGGATATGTGTCGAACGCAATGGCGCGTTGGTGGATTGCGCCTGTGGCGGCCGCGCGCTTTTGCTCGCCTTTGAACGACAGATCCTCGAGCCTCACCTTGTCCTCGGATCTCGGTCGCAGCGAAGGTCCCGACGGACCTCACGAGTTCGGTTGGTTTTGGCAGTTCCACCTGCACCATGAGGAAAGCGATGATCTCGAGGCCGAGGCGCTTGCTGAGCGAGACTTTCGAGGTGCCAAAGCGGAGCTCGAAGGCCTGGCCGGATTTTTCGAGCGCCCTCTAGTGCTCAAAGCGCTCTTGCACGTGCCTTATAAGATCAGCTGGATAAAAGCACGGCTCCCACAAGCTCGATTCATCTGGATCCATCGCAACCCAATCTTCGTGGCGCAATCGATTCTCAAGGCACGGGAGGATCGATTCGGTGACCAAAGTCGCTGGCTGTCGGTTCGGCCGCGAGATGTAGCGCGCTGGAAGTCCCGCACTCCGTGCGAACAGATCGCACATCAGATCGTCGACGTTACCGCGGCCATGGATCGTGCCTTCTCCTCTCTAGGTCCAAGCGAGGGTCTTCATATCGAATACGACGAACTCGTGCGGCAACCCGACAGGGTCCTGCGGAAGATTGCGGAGTTTTGCGGCGCCGATATACGAAGCGACGCGGCGCTCTCGTCCTTGAAGCTCGAGACGCGAAACCAGATGCGACTCTCTCCCGAGGACCATCGAGCTCTCAGCCAGCTGCTTCCGAGCGGCGAACGAGATTAGAGGCTGTCGTAGTATTCTCGTGCGTCTTTCGCCGTCCGACGCAGGCCCTCGCGCGTATCGACGATCGGCTGATACTCCAGGTCCTGCCTCGCCCTATCGATCGAGAAATAATTGTCATCTACGCACAATTGGATTTCGACGATGCTCACCGGCGGCTTTGGTTTACCAAAAACCTGAAACACTCGCTCGCTCGCAGTGGCCAACGCACGGGCCAGCAAGCCGGGAATGCGAATGGATCGCGCATCGATTCCCATGTGATCCACGAGCGTCTGACTGAACTGGCCGGTGTTGATGGGATCGCCGTCCGTAACGATGTATGCCTGACCGCAGACCGGAGAGCCATCGACGAGTCGTTCCGCTGCACGGATCTGCGCGTCGACTAGGTTGTCGATGTACGTGTAGTCGATGCGCGAGGTGCCATCGCCGAAAACGACGAGTGGTGCGCCTTGCTTGAGCGCCTTCATCAGAGGCCCGACGATCGTATTCCGTTCACCTGGCCCGTAAATGCCCCCGGGGCGAATCGCGCTAGTGAGCAATCCGGACTCTCCGTTCGCTGCGAGAACGAGCTGCTCGGATTCGACCTTGGTGCTGGAATAGAGATCCGACGCCTTGCTGTAAGGCGCGGCTTCGCCGACCCCTGGCTGCGAAGTTCCCGACGCCGTGATGACGGAGCTCGTGTGAACGAAGCGCCGCACCCCGGATTCCTGCGCGACCCTTAGAAGATTACGCGTCCCCTCGATGTTGACGCTGCGAACCAGCTCCGCGAAGGGTTTCGGCGCGTAGGTCAGCGTTTCGATCATCGCCGCGGTGTGAAAGATGGTATCGACCCCTTCGCATGCCTTCCGAAGCGCGTCCCCATCGCGTATGTCGCCCTGGAACCACTCCAGTTTCGGGTCCTCGAAGGGCGCGGGCTCCCGGTCGAAACCGTGCACCTCACAGCCGCGATCCAGAAGCGCTCGAACCAAATTGCTTCCTACGAAGCCCGCGCTGCCGGTAACCATGCAGCGTAGCCCATCGACTAGTCGTACTCGTTCCATCGGGCCGGCACCTTGGCAAATCAGCCAGGCTCGAGCAAGCATGAATTCACGGAGCAGGCGGAGGCAAGGTGTCGCGACCTTTCGGGACGCCGAGCACCGCCCTCAGCACCCGCTGTTCCACTTGCCGTTCGAGACGGCTAGGAGTGGGAATCCTCAGCAAAATGTTCACCGTGTTCTTGTCGACGAGCTGGTAGGTGACGCGAGGGTCGACAATCGGGGGGACCAGGCCGTGGCGGCGATAGCGTGCAGCAATCGGCCGGCGAACGTCGTCGATGAACTCTGCGCAAGCTTCGCGCGCCGCTGCAAGCGCCGTTTGCTCCATCGCGGCGAGGTCCTCGTTTCGGTCGACGGGAATGCTCATCAAGTGCAGCATGTACTCGCCGGCGAGGCTCTCGTTGAGCACGGCCTCCGTCATGAGCAGGCTGTTGGGAATGCTGATCGTCCGCCCCGTGCGCTGGTGCCCCTGCCCCACTTCAAGCACCAAGGTGCTCAAGAGCCCGGTATCGATCACATCTCCGCGAATCGACGCGATGGCGATCCGATCGCCGACCTCGAATGCATTGGCGCTCACCCGATAGATGGCGCCTTGAATGCAGGCAATCGTTTCCTTGGTGGCCCATACGATCGCCATCGCGAGAACGACGAAGGAAACGGCAAGCGTCTGAAGCTCCGCTGCCCAGATCGTGAGGAGACCAAACGCCAAGATCGCATAGGAGAGCCCCCGAATCTGCGACGCCCAGCGAAGGCGGAGCTTGTCTCTGCTCGGCAGCGCACGACGAACGAATCGAAGCGCGACGTAGCGAACGACCAGCACCGACACCAGCAAGACCAGCGTCGCGATCAGGTGACTCAGAAGCTGCGGATTCTGAAAAAAATTGGCGACCCGCGACTGTGCCGTCGGGTCGGTCATCGATTCGATGATCGGGTTCATCTTGGGCCTACCTCGCCTCCACGGATACTCCGTCCCGAACGCTATCGCTCGGATAGGCGATCACCATCTCGCCCTCCTCGAGCCCGGATAGCACCTCGGTTTCGAGCCCATTGGTCTCTCCAAGCTCCACCGTTCGAATGACCGCGGCGTCATCTTCGACGACGAATGTTGCCCAGGAATCCTCCGAACGGAAGACAGCGCTGGCGGGAACCCGAAGAACATCCTTGCCCTCCCAGACCGAAATCCGCGCTTCGACTCGGTAGCCATCACCCAAGCTCTCCCAAAGCTCGCGATCGTCGTCCATGTCGATGATCACGTTCACCCGCTGCTCTTCGACGCCGAGCGCCGAGAGCTTGGTAAACGCGGAGGGTTCGACGATTCGCACGTGGCCGCGCAAGGGATTCTTTCCTCCCCATCGCTCGATCAAGGTCGGGGCCCCTCGTGGAATCCGGGTGGCATCCTGGCTCAGGACATCGACGACGACTTCGAGAGCGGCAGGATCACCCAGCTCCAAGATGGGCGTACCACTCTGAACCACGCCTTCGCTTTCGTGGAACAGTTTGAGGACTTGGCCGGCGACGGGCGAGATGATCTCCAACTGCTCTCCTTCTTCGCCCTGCCCGCTCAGCTGCATCAGGGTCGTCTGCGCGAGCTTGAGCTGGTGCTCTGCAACACGCCCGCCAAACTCCGCAGATCGGAGGTCTTCCTCGCTACTACGGTACGTCGATACCGCGCGATCCGCATCGCTCCGCGCCAAGCCTCCTTGCTGCACGACCGCCTGCGCCCGCTTAGATTCCTGCTTGGCGAAGTCGCGCTGGAATCTCGCGCGGTTGACCGCAGCTTGGGCCTGGCGCCGTGCGGCCATCGCTGCGTCGACCCGCGCTTTGGCCTCGGCCCTCGTTCGTGAATCGAGAAGCGGCGGAGGAAGCGGCACCAGCCGCGCGAGCACCTGCTCCTGTTCGATCGAATCGCCTGCCTCGAGGTCGGGCCGAGCCAGGTTACCCGTGACCGGAGCGGACACCGTGTACCGATCCTTGACGCGTGTCCGGCCGTCCTCGTTGACGGTGACGACGAGCGCCCCTCGGCTGACTTCTGCGACCTCGACTTCGACTGGATTCGGAATCCAAGCGACCACGATCAAGCCAACGACGGCAAGCACCGCCAATGCGATGAGAACCCGTCGAATCCATTTCCTCAAACCGGACGCCTTGTCCATGCGCCATCTCTCCTTACTCTCTCGTCTTGAGCACGCCAACTAAGTCCAAAGTATCGAGCCTCCTCCGGACGAGGAGCGCGCTCAGGACGGCCGCGGCCAAGATTACCACGACCGAAAATGCATAGGTCTGCGACGAGATCAGCATGGGCAACCGGAACTGCTCCGGGTCGGCCTGGAGCTCGATGAGCGCCTTGGCTCCCCAAGTCCCCAGCACCATTCCGACCGGGATTCCCAGGCAAACCTGGATAGCCTGCTCGCCGAGCAAGATCGCCGAAATCTCGGTCCGGGTAAACCCGAGGACTCGCAGCGTGGCAAGATCGCGGCTTCGAACCGAGAGGCTCACCCGAGCGTTGTTGTAGACCACAGCCACCGCAATTGCCGTCGCGAACAAGGTTAGTATCAGGGTGATCACCTGCATCGTTTTCCTCGTCTGACCCTCGAACTTCTCCAAGACCGTGCGCTTCCGGTGAATGCTTTGGACGGTGGGAATGTCGGTGAGGTATGCGTGCAGCTCCGCTTCTCGTCCTGGGTCCACGCGAAGCAAGGCCGTGTTGATCGTCGGTTTCTCGCGGAGCAGCCTGTGTAGGCTGCTCTTTTGCATGTAACCCTGTATTCCAAAAGCCTCGTCGATCGTTCCACTGACGCGGACTTGCCTCGTCCCACGGTCGCCTTCCTTGAGCTCGACGTCGATCAGGTCGCCGGGCTCTGCGCCCAGGATGTCGGCCAAGACATCCGTGATCAGAACGCCGCTGTGCGGGATTCGCGCCGGCTGAAACTGTCGGGTGAAGAGCCGTCTCAGATGGCTGTCCGGCGGAAGCCCGATGAGGACGCTGTCCCTCCAGCGCGGACCCAGACGAAAGCGCACCGGTGTCGTCCGGTAGCCGTCGACCTGATCGACACCGGGGAGGTGCGCGAGGTACCCCAGGCCCCGGTCTGCGACTTCATTTTTGAAGATCACGCTGATGTCTTCTCGCTGCTGCCGCCCGAACTGCAGGTCGAGGATCGGCCCGTGCGCGTCCTTTCCAAAGCGGCCGAGGATGATGATCGCGAGAGCGAAGGCGATCCCGGCAGAGGAGAGCACGGTCCGAAGCGGGCGCCGCCAAATCTCTCGAAAGACCATCATGGTGGTTTGATGGAGACGGCGGAGGCCCGGCATCTGCTCGATTGGCGAAGCCCGGTAGCGCGCGGGAGATGGAGGCCGCATCGCCTCTGCAGGCGGAAGCGTCACGGCACTGCGGACCGCGAACGCAATTCCAGCGACCGCGGCGAGCAGGCTCGCGATGACGGCATTGATGGCAACGGGAAGGTCGATGCGCCCACGAGTCATCGGTAGACGAAAGAAGCCAGCGTAGAGGTCGAGCATCGCGTCGGCCAACCAGGCCCCGAGCGCCACGCCGACCGCCGAGCCAAATAGGACGATGACGCAAACCATCTTGAAGTAGTGCAGCGCAATCGTGGTGTTCTTGTACCCGACCGCCTTGATCACCGCGATTTGACCTCGCTGCATCGTCACCATTCTGGAAAACACGACGTTCAGCAGAAACGCTGCCACTGCGAGAAACGCGCCGGGAAGAAAGACCACCTCCGCTTCGATCTGCGCGATCTCTCCCTCTAGAATGGAGTTGGAGATTTGAAGATCTCGTCCGTACGCGCCTAGGCCTCCATAGGGCTCCAGGATTCGATCGATCGCGATGAGTACGGCCTTCTCGTCGGCGCCGGGCTCCAAGCGCACGACGACATCGTTGAATGCTCCCTCCATCTGAAACGCCGCCGCAACGGAGGTGCCCGACATCCACATCGGGGCAAAACGCTCGTCGTCCGAAGTGATACCACCTGGCTCGATCGCAAAAACGTATTCAGGGGAGAGCGCCAAGCCCACGACGATCAGCTCGTGGAGCTTCCCGTTGAGAATCGCTGGAATCGTGGAGCCGGGTCGGAGGTCGTGCTCGTTGGCAAACGGCTCGTAGATGAGCACCTCGTCCCCGCGGCCGGGCTCCGGAAAGCGCCCCGACTTCACATAAACGTCGTTCATCGGGGGCCTGCCGCGGCTGGGTAGGGAGATGATCTGACCGTGTGCAGGCGTCAGCATGCCATCGATCGGCAAGAGCACCTCTTCGACGATTCGAGGATAGACCGACGCCACTCCACGAACGTCACCGAGCTGATCCGTCACTGAATCCGGCGCTCGCTTTACCCTCGCGAACACGTCGGCGAAGCGATACTGCTCGTAGTACGCCACCTTGGAATCCCCAAGTGCGCGCCAGGCGCTCCTGAGCGTGATGTAGTTGGCGACGCCGACCGCGACCACCAGGGCAATCGTGAGAGCCTGTCCCTTGAGGCGCATCAAATCGCGAAGGAGCTTCCGGTCGAGAACCCTCACCATGTCAGTTCGGCCGGCGACACCTTCTCGTCATTGCGCTGATCGCTGGCCACCATGCCGTCGGCCAATGAAACGACGCGGTCGGCCATCGAAGCGATCGGCGCGTGGTGGGTGATCACCGCCGTGGTGGTCCCAAGCGATCGGTTCACCTCGTCGATGACCTCGAGCACGCGGATCCCCGTCTTGAAGTCGAGCGCACCGGTCGGCTCGTCACAAAGCAAGATCTCCGGCTGCTTTGCAACGGCGCGCGCGATTGCGACTCGCTGCTGCTCGCCACCGGAGAGCTGAGCTGGGAAGTGATCCATTCGCTCGGTCAGACCCACCAGCTCGAGAGCTTCTCGAGGGTCCAAGGGAGTCTTCGAGATCTCGGTGACCAAGGCGATGTTCTCGCGGGCGGTGAGGCTAGGGACGAGATTGTAGAACTGGAACACGAAGCCGACGTGGTCGCGACGAAAATTGGTGAGCTCCCGCTCGCCGTGGCCGGCAATGTCGTCGCCCCGGTACAGAACTCGGCCGGACGTCGGCACGTCGAGCGCACCGAGAATGTTGAGCAAGGTCGACTTCCCGCTGCCCGAAGGGCCGAGAAGGACCATGAGCTCTCCTTCATAGAGCGGCACGTCCACGCCTCTCAAAGCGTGCACCTCGACATCGCCCATCTGATAGACCTTGCTGACATCCTCGGCGGTGAGAATGGAGCTGCGTTCGCTGCTTGGGCTGGGCTCTGGCATCACGGCGTCCAACTAGCGTGCTCGTTCGTACGCTTTGTGCCGATCCAGGTCAACTCATCCTTGAATGGATTGGGTCCGGGAGGGTATGACCCTTACAGCCGACACGGGTCGGCCACCTATTGCTCATGCCCGCCGAATCCGAGTTCAATAACATAACGCGCGGTGGGCAAACCTGGCGCTACGCCGACAGCGGCCAAGGGCCGGTCGTCGTGCTGATTCATGGCTTCCCCGACACCCCGCAGTCCTATGCCGGAATCGCGCGCGCTCTCAACGACGCGGGTTACCGAACCATCGTGCCTTACCTTCGTGGCTATCATCCGGACACCTTGGTGCCCGATCGGCCGTACGACGCGCTGCACCTCGCCGAAGACGCGATCGGGCTCCTCGATGCATTGGAGCTGAAGTCGGCGGTCTTCGTCGGGCACGATTGGGGCGCGACGCTGGTCTGGGGCGCCGCTGCATTGGCACCCGATCGGGTCGACGGGATCGTTCCCATCGCGATCCCCCATCCGCGAACGCTGAAGCCCAAGAACGCGCTTCAAGCAGTCGGCCTTCTCATCATGGCCCGGCACTTCCTCTACTTCCGCTTGCCCTGGGCCGAAGCCGGAACGCGGCGCGGAAATTTTCGATACATCGATTCGCTCTATCGGCGCTGGGCCCCGGCCTGGAAAGGCCCCGAACGTGACGCAGCGTTGGCGCGTGCGAAGGAGGCATTTTCGACGCCCGAAATCCTCGAGGCCTCAATCGTCTACTACCGCGCGCTGGGTTCGAAGATCGACCGGCGCCTGCTCGGGCCAATTGCGTGCAGCGGCCTGCTCGTCGCGGGAGGCCGAGACTTTGGCGGTCATCTCGGGCCGTACAAGAAGTCACAGGGCCTGCTGGGAGGCGGCGCCGAGCTTCTCGTGATGCCGGAGGCTGGACACTGGCCCCATCGCGAAGAGGAGTCCCAGTTCACGGACGCGCTGCTCGGATTTTTGGGCGGGCTCCGCGAAAAAGAGCATTCAAGGTCTTGACGAATTTGGTTGACAGCCTCAATCATTTAGTTGCATCATTCAACTATCGGAGGCTTCAATGGAAAAAGATCGAGTACATGACGTCGTGAAGTCGGGCTACGCAGAGGTGGCTCGCCAAGGAGGCGGCTGCTGCGGGGCCGGCGCCACGAGCGCTCACGGGCAAACCGCTGCCCTCATCGGCTATGCGGAAGACGACATCTCGGGCGCGGCGGCCGAAGCCAATCTCGGCCTCGGCTGCGGCAACCCCACTGCGCTCGCCAGCCTCAAGCCAGGCGAAACTGTCGTGGACCTGGGCTCCGGCGCCGGCTTCGACGCCCTGCTTTCCGCCGAAAAGCTCGGGCCAGAGGGCCGGTTCATCGGCGTCGACATGACCCCTGAGATGCTCGAGCGGGCCCGCACCAACGCGGTCAAAGCGGGTTTCGCACGAACGGTCGAGTTTCGCGAGGGTCTCATCGAGAACCTCCCCGTCGCCTCCAACAGCGTGGACGTCGTGATCTCCAACTGCGTCATCAACCTCAGCCCCGACAAGGCCCAGGTGTTTCGAGAAGCGTATCGCGTGCTCAAGCCAGGCGGACGCCTCGCTGTCAGCGACATCGTGCTGAGCAAGCCCTTGCCTCCCGACATCGCGAAAGTCGCCGAAAGCTGGATCGCCTGCGTCGGTGGCGCGTTGGTCGAAGACGAATACTTCGGCCACATGCGTGCGGCAGGCTTCGAGAACATCGAGCACACGCGAAAGCCCGCCGCCCCAATGCTGACGTCGAGCCTACAGGACCCGATGTGGAAGGCCGCGG
>Ga0209456_10001738_pt1 | contig 10500 bp, 11 predicted proteins | sample COG_11_FD_184755 | JGI IMG/M metagenome (GOLD analysis project Ga0209456, IMG submission 184755) | Pelagic marine sediment microbial communities from the LTER site Helgoland, North Sea, for post-phytoplankton bloom and carbon turnover... | ecosystem: Environmental > Aquatic > Marine > Neritic...
GACCTGGCTGGGGTCGGCCTTGAGGTTGGGGATCCCGTCCACGTATCGCTGGATCTCCTGCAGGGCCTCTCTGTGCGCCGAGCAACGCAGGTTGAACTGGAGCTCGTCCATCGAAGTGAACGGACCCTGGAACGGGTTGCTCGCGCGCGGCTCGACATCGAAGACGCGCGGGTCGGTCGTCGAGCAGTCGTCCTCGTCGGTGATCAGAATGACCGCCAGCAACGCGCCGTCCTGGTTGAATCCACTATTGGCGGTGTTGCGGTCGGACGCCAGGATACTCTCGAGCTGCTGCTCGAAGCTGCAGCCGTCGTCCTGTCCGGTCACGCAGGTGACGTCGCTGATCAGGTCGGCTTCCGTGAAGCCGGGCTCTGGGAAGTTGAGGTAGAGCTTGCCCTCGGGCGGCGTCACCGCAGCGCAAATCTCGCGGGGTGTGCCGCTGAGGCCTTCGACCTGCATGAAGCCGGCCTTGCCATTGCCGTTGTTGGTCATGCAGGCGTTGGTCGGGTTGAAGTCGACGTCGGGTCCCGAGCCCGCCGTGAAGTTGTGTGGAGGAACGGTGGAGTGTCCGAGGTCCGGCGTGATGATGCCGACGTGGAGGCTTTTGATCGCCGGGAACTCGCCGACGGGCGTGGAGCCGTCCGTATCCTCACCACCCGTGAGCAGCAGGTTCACGAGCCGCGGCACCTGTTCTTGAAGCTTCGCCTGCTCGTCGCGCATCGAAGCGGAGTCATCGATGACGACCAATAGGTCCAGCGCGCGCTCTGGGTTGACCGGCACGTTCAGGACGACGCCGTTGATCGTGCATGGATTGAGCCCGCCTCCACCCGCACCGCCCATGCCGCCGGCACCGCCGCCGCCGCCACCACCGCCGGCTCCCCCCTGGCCGCCGGAGCCGCCCGAGGCGGTTTCATCGCTGCAGCCAGCGAGCAGGATCAAGATGGCGAAGGCACAAGAAAAGAAATTCAACATTGCCAGAACCGTATCATCCTGTGGATCACCGACCAACACGAGGGCGTCGACATGAGCTCGGTGCCGGTGTTCCGCACCCAGTCGACCATGCCATTGGACAGGCGAAGCCCGCCGAGCTCAGCAACTGTGACCGTTGTTCGCAGGGAGTGAATAGACGCTCAGGGGTGCAAAATTACGTGTGACGGATTCTGTGAACGCCAGTCACAGTTGGACGCAGGTCGGGCGGCCGGAATTTGAAAAAGCACGCGAATTTGCGGGTTTGTGATTGGCACACCTGATGCAGCTACCAGCGCGGTTAGAGGCGCACTGCCACGTTTGTAGGCGGTGGGAACGGAACCTGAGAAATGCAAGCGAACAACTTTTCACAGCTTTTGGAACAGCTCGCGAGCTCGGAGCGTGATGCGCATCGATACCGGGACAATGGTTCCGTCATCGAGCTGACGTACGGTGAGCTCATCGCAGAAGCAGACCGGTTGGCTCGAGGCATGCACCGACTCGGAGCTCGGCGTGGCGACCGAGTCGGGCTCGTTCTGCATCGTCCGCGGGACTTCGTCCCTGCGTTCCTCGGCTGCGTTCGCGCTGGGTTTATCGCGGTGCCTCTGTATCCACCACTGACCCTCGGGCAGCTCGCCTCCTGGGCGAAGACCACCGGGCGAATGTTGGCGACAGCGCGGGCGAGCCTGCTCATTGCCGACCCACCCGTGGCCTACACGCTCCGCTCTCTTCCGGATGAGGTGCCGTCACTACGCGAAGTGGTGTCGATCGCTGAGCTGCCTGAAGGCGGTGAGCTGCCCTGTGGCCCCATGAGCGATGACCAAGTCGCGTTCCTTCAGTTCACTTCGGGCAGCACGTCTGCGCCTCGCGGTGTTCGTGTGACGCACGGAAGTCTCTGGGCGAACGCAAACGCCATCATGGTCGACGGCTTGGGCGCGAGCCCTGAAGACCGCGGCGTGAGCTGGCTGCCGCTCTACCACGACATGGGCTTGATTGGCTTCGTGATGTCTCCGCTCGTCACGCGCACTCCCGTCACGTTCATCTCCACGCTCGACTTCCTGAAACGACCCGAAGTGTGGGTCAGGACGCTGTCGGAAGACCGCGGAACGATCTCGTTTGCGCCCAACTTCGGGTATGCCTTGGCTGCGCGGCGCACGACGTCGACGGACGGACTGGACCTGTCGGCCATGCGCGTGCTGGGGTGCGGTGCGGAGCCGATCCAGCCGGATGCCATCCAGAGTTTCTTCGAGCGGTTTGGCGAGGCGGGTTTGAAACCGAGCGCGTTTCTCGCGTGCTACGGCTTGGCCGAAACCACGCTGGCCGTGACGTTTGCGGCGATGGAGGACGAGCTCAAGCTGGACCAGCTCGAAGTCGAATCCGAAGCGACCGACGGCGATGCGTCAGGACTCCATCGCCTCGAGCACCGCATTTCGGTGGTGTCGTGCGGACGCCCCCTACCCCACCATCGAGTCTCGATACTCGGCGAAAACGGCGAACCACTTCCCGAACGTCGAGTCGGCGAAGTCTTCGTGGAGGGGCCCAGCGTCACGGACGGTTACTGGGACGACGAAGAGGCGACGAACCGCGTCTTCCTCGACGGCGGCGTGAAGACGGGAGACCTCGGCTACCTGTCGAAGGGCGAGCTCTACGTGACGGGCCGTTTGAAAGACACCATCATCGTCCGCGGCCGCAACTTCGACCCGACTCCAATTGAGGTCGCGGCGGGGCGCGTCGACGGCGTACGCACAGGCAACGTGGCCGCGTTCTCCCTTTCGGGCGACCTCACCGAGCAAATCGTCGTGACTGCCGAGTACCGTGAGGGCGAGCCCGGGACCATCGAGTCGGACATCGTCCGCGCAGTTCAGCGCGATGTCGGCCTCACGGTGAGCGAGGTGGTGCTCATCGAGGCGGGGTCTTTGCCAAAGACCACGAGCGGCAAGCTCCAGCGTTCGGCGACTCGGGATCAGTATCTCGACGGTACGCTCGGCCGCGTGCGTCGCCGTACGGATGCGTCGGCCGTTGCTTGAGTGAGCTCCACGGGGGCGGCGCATCGACGAGTTTAGCATCGAGGCGAGCTACACCTGGGTCTTCGAACCCGTTGTTTCGGTCGGCAATGACATCAACTTCTCGACAGTGGTCGAGGCCTGCGTCCTCGGTAAGGACTGTCATTTGGGCAGTCCGACGATCGATCCGCTCCTCGAGAGCACGGCCTCTTTGGTCTGTGGTTTGTTGGGGTCGTTCGAAGACGAGTGCACGTCCTACCTGAATCCGGACACGATTAATCTGGACTCACTCGATGCGCGAACGATCTTCGAGATCGGTTCCAAGGCCGAGTACGTGGACGACGTGGACTTGCATCAGGACGGTCTCGACGACCTCCCGACCAACTATGATGACCTCGGCCAGGCGATCGTAGGCTCGCTTGGCATGGATCCGGCGCGGGTTTATCTGACCGAGATCCCCGACGTGACCCGCGACGAGTTCGGCGACCTTTGTGCATGGCCGACGGAGCTTCCCGATTTTTCCGAGGGCCTGCGCATCGCCGCACAACAGGTGCCCGGGGTGACGCAGACGGAGATGGAATGGGCTAGCAACTACGTGTTGACCGAGCTCCGCGCCGCGATGCGGGCAGCTGCCAACTCGGAGGTGACGGTGGGTTGCTCTTCGACCTGCGTGCTCGGACTGCTGACCGAGCCTTCGTCATTGGGCTTCGCGCTCGCGCTCAGAGACCACGTCGCGACAGAGGCGGCGGTGATCGCGGCGAGGTACGTCAGGCTTCGCGTCGTGATGGAGGTACGGATGCGTCGAGCATACCTTGCAGGTTGGTTTCGGCTGAAAAACCGGCCGTCGGGTTCTGCAGAGGTCGCGAGTCTCTGGTTGCGTTGAGGCATGTGGGCTCATGGGAATGCGACGCGGGGCTGCCGCGATTGGTCTAGTGTTCCCCTGACGATCAGGGTTGGGGCGGTCGCATGCTCGACGAGGAAGCTTGCAACGCTTCCCAATCGAAGCGGCGTGCGGCCGCTCCGGCCGTGACCGGAGAGGACGATGAGGTCTGGGTGCTCCCGTTCGATGGAGCGCATGAGCTCGAACCGAACGTCGTCATGGGTGAGGACGGTTCTCACGTGCACCCCCTCGTGGCTGAGCTGGTCACTGAGACGCCCCAGGTATCGTTCGGCTACCCGGGTGTTGCGCTCGATCAAGCGCCGTTCGAGCTCGCGCTCTTCGTCGTTCAAGGGCTCGGGCTTGATGAGCTCGGGCACTGGGACGACGTGAATCAGGATCATCTCGGAACCGTGCTCGCGAGTGAGACGAACCGCGAACGGCAAGGCGTGCTCGGCCTGTGGTGACGCATCCAACGGCACCAGGATGCGCTCATAGGCGACTTTCTTCTTGGGCAGCTCGTCCAAGATGGATGCCGGAATGAGGAGTGTCGGCAAGGACAGGCTCTGCACCAGGTGCTTGGCTGTGCTCGCGAGACCATCCTTGGTCCATCCTCCGGCGCCGTGGCTGCACAAGACCGCGAGGTCCACGCCATGGCGGCTCACCCATTGGCGAATCTCTTCGGTGACGCGGCCCTCGAGGAGCACGGTGTCGATCGACAGGTTGGGCGATTGGTGCGCCTCGCAGATGCGGGCCAAGTCGTGGCGGGCGTTGGAATGGCGCGTCTCCCACTCCAGCGGATAGGTCGAGGCTTGGATGCCTTCTGCGCGCGGAAGCTCGAGCACACGCAATACCGTCAGCGATGCGCCAAACGCGCGCGCCATGGCAAGCCCGTGGGGCGCGGTCCAACTCGAGACGGGGGAGCCGTCGACGCAGATACAGACGTGGCGCACGGCGTTGGCTGCGGGCGTGCCTGCGGGGGAGTCGGGGGGTTGCCGAATGGAACCCATGGGGCGTGAGTGTACTCGTCTTGCGCCTGGCGCGTGTGGGTTTGGGGTTCTGGCTTCATTCCGTTTTCGAACAGGCCGCGCAGCCTGTTGTTTTTGGCGTGCTTCTGGCAGTTAGGCCGCGGTTGCGGGCTTGATTTGATTGAGCTCGGCTTTGTGAAGACGCTCGGCTTGCCAGAGATCCAGCTCGCGTTGGGCGTTCAGCCAGAACTCGGGGCTGTTTCCGAAATAGCGGGAGAGTCGCAGGGCCATGGCGGCGCTCAAGGCGCGCTTCTCATTGATGAGCTCGTTGACCGTCTGTCGGGAGACTTTGATGGCCGCGGCGAGGTCGGCAATCGAAAGGTCGTAGTCCGGCAGGAAGTCTTCTCGCAAGAACTCCCCAGGGTGCGTTGGCCTGACGATTCGTTTGTTCGTGTTTCTAAACATCGGTCTTTCTCGAACTAGTGAGAGTCGGTTACCTCGACCTGGTATGCGTCGCCATCCTCGATGATCGCCCGTCGGATGACGTGTGGTGGCAACCGGCGAGACTTGCCTGTGATGAACAAGTCCCTCGAGTGTTTGTCAGCGAACGACTTAATCATGAGGAATGTACCGCGTCACGTGACACATGTCAATTGTAAGGAAGGTCTACGTGGTCCGCGTTGACGGTGAGACAGACGGTGAAAGGACCATCTTCCCCATCCCCTTGCCCGCTCCACGATTGGGTCACAGCCGAACCGTTGCCACCTGAGCCGGCGTCGCCTCCGCCGCCAGCAGCGCAAACACCGCCATCACATTCAAACACCATTGCCTCATGACCCGAAGAAGTTGCGTCGGGCTAGTCCGACAGGGCCGTGATGAAGGTGAAGAGGAGGGAGGCTCGGGGGTCTAGGGCGATTTGGAAGGTGATGTTGAGGTCGTGGGTGGTGCCGGTGGCTTGGACGACTTCTACGGGGTGGGTGTGGAAGTAGGCGTTGGCCGTGGCTTGGGCTTTGGTGCCGGCGGGGGTTTCCGAGGGGGCGGGGAGCATGTCGGCGGTGGGGTCGAAGGAGTCGGTGGTTTGGCCGGGGGTGAAGGTGAGGGTTTTGTAGGTGGGGCCGGCGGCTTTGGCGAAGAAGGTTTCGTGTGCGTCGGGGAGGAGGTGCATGAGGTCGCGGGGGTTATCGGGGAGCGATTTCAGAGCGCAGTGGGTGACTGCAGCGGGGGGGACGGTGAGGTCGTTTGCGGCCCAGGCGTTGAAGGCATGGATGACTTCGACTGCGGGTTCTCGGGCGGGGGTGAGGTCGGTGGGGATGGGGGAGACGCGGGGGGTGGCTGGTACTGGTGGAGGTGTGAAGACTGGGGCTTCTAGGGTGATGGGGTTTGCTCGGTTGAAGAAGTCGGCGATGAGCTCCGCTACTCGCTCAGGCTCGTCTTCTTGGAGGAAGTGGCCGCAGCCCGGGAGCGCGGTGAGCTCGGCCAGGGGGTGGGCGCGTTGGATGCGTTGCATGGTTTTGGCGACGTCGGGGAGGACGCGGTCGTTTTGTCCGTAGATGAGGCGGAGGGAGGCGTCGAGGGTGGGGAGCTTCTTCTTGATTTGCGCGAGGCCTTGGATGCTGAGGCCGGAGCCTGCTTTGATGAGGGCTTTTCGCGCGGCCGGGGCTTCGAACGGGGTGGTGTACGGGGTGAGCACTTCGCGGTTGAGGCGCTCTTTGTGAACGACGCCGAACTTCATGGCGCCGACGATGCCCTTTGGGCTCACGACGAAGTCGCGGAGGCCCGGTGTGCGGAGCGCGAGCAGGAAGAGCTTCACGGCCCAGGACGTTTCTGGGTAGACCAGCGTGTTGAGGAGGACGATGTTCGCGACGCGCTGGGGGTTGTGGGTTGCCCAGTACAAGCCGACTGGGCCGCCTAAGTCGTGCACCACCAGGTGGGTCTGCGCGATGCCGAGGGCATCGAGCAGATCATTGAGCACGGCCTCGTAGAACTCGAAGGAGTAGTCGACGTCCAAGGGTTTGTCGGAGAGGCCGTAGCCCGGGAGGTCGAGGGCGATGACGCGGTGGGTTTTGGCGAGCGTGGGGATGACGTTGCGGTAGAGGTGGGAGCTGGTTGGGAAGCCGTGGAGGAGGAGGATTGGATCGCCCTCGCCTGCTTCGAGGTAGTGGAGGTTGAGGGAGTTGGCGGTGAGGTGGTGGGAGGTTGGCTTCGTCATTGGAGCTGAAAGGCTACCACGGGGCGTTGGGAGCAGGCCGCGCGGTCTATCGCGCCATCAAACGCACGAGGCGTGATGACGATCCGCATTACTCGAGGTTTGCTTTGGCCTTGGCGTACGCTTCGTCGCGCGAGAGACCTTGCCCTGCACGCACGGACGCAAGCGCGGCCTCGAGACCGGCCTCTTGCTCTTCGGTGAGCTCGGGGAGGATGTTGTGTTTGACGGCGCCCACCATTTCGAGGCTTTAAGTGAGCCCCTTGTTCGGGTTGATCAGGTATTTCTCTCCTGTCGCCTGTTTTCCGTACACCGAGATGGCCCCGAGGGTCAGGGCCTCCGCGAGGGAAACTTCCCGCGTGTAGCTGCTTGCAAAGGTTGTCTTGATTTCGGCAGCGACGCGTTTCTGCAACTTCTGAGAGGCTTCGGGTCCGATCTTCTGGAGAAACGGAAACAACAGCCAGCCGCCAACGCCCCAGGCCATGCCGAAGCTTCGGGTTAGTACGATGGGACTGCGATCGAGTCCGCCATAGATGTAGACTTGCTTGTGTGTGGTAGAGCCGTACGGGCTGTACGCGGCGCCAGTCGCACTCGCCGCTGCTTCCATGCAGGTCAGGATCTGCCCCGCCAGCGTGCCTCCGCCGATGGCGTCGAACGCCAGAGTCGCACCAGTGGTGATCAGCGCGTCGGTCAGGTCTTTCATGAACGTCGGTTCGCTGGAGTTGCAAACATGGGAGGCACCCATGCTCCGGAGCAGTTCGACCTGTTCCGCTTTGCGCACGATGTTGACCAGCGGTACGTCGTCCTTGAGACAAACCTTGTGCAGCATCTGGCCGAGATTGGACGCCGCTGCGGTGTGTACGAGAGCGTTGTGACCCTCGAGGCGCATGGTTTCGACCATACCGAGCGAAGTCAGAGGATTGACGAAACACGACGCGCCTTCTGCGGGCGTAGCGCCGTCTGGCAACAGAAGCGCCTGTTTTGCCGGAACGCAACGGTATTGCGAGTACATGGCTCCGCCAATTATCCCGACAGTCTTGCCGATCAACGCCTGCGCGGACGCGTCGGCACCGGCCGCGACGACGATGCCGGCGCCTTCGTTACCAACCGGCATCGACTTGTCGACCCGCGCCGTCATTCCACGCATCAACTTGTCGGGAACGCTTGCCGTCACGATCGGACGATCAGCACTGCCCGACGACCGCATAGTCGTAGGGTCCGCGGCACCGAACAGCAGCCCAAGATCCGACGGGTTGATCGGCGACGCTTCGACACGGACCAGCACCTCGTCGTCCTTGGGTTGTGGGATGGGCATCGTCACGAGCGACAACTCGAGCGTGCCGTCCCGTTTGATCATCGATCGCAACTGCAACGCGTCACCCGAAACTTGTTTGGCCATCAGCTCTCCCACTTGGCCAGCAGCAAGAGATAGATCCCGACCAGCGCGTTCAGCAGCGAGATCGCCGGGCTGCCAATGCGCGCCCAAATCGGCAGAGCTGGCGCCTGTGTTGGCGTGGCTCCCAGAAGCCAGCCGATAAACCCCTGCCGGTTCATGGCTATCAGTTGCGCAATGTCTGTTTCGGTCATGGTTTCGTCCCTTCGGTGAGACCCTGACCGGAGCGGTCAGCGGTCCAGGGCGGATACTAAGAACAAACGCCCTTGCCGTGTTCCAGGAAGTGGACGTAAGAGCTAGCATGACGCGATTCGGCGCCCGAATGGGCGAAGAGAGGGCCGAACTCGCCACAGGCGGCCGCTGGGTGGAGCTACGTTTCATCGCGATGAGGAAGAGCTTCACCGCCCAGGAAGTCTCCGGGTAGACCAGCGTGTTCAAGGTGATGAGCTTCGGGACGCGGCCTGGGTTTTGGATGGCCCAGTGGAGGCCAACGGGGCCGCCTGGCTCGTGCACTGCGAGGTTGGTTTCCTGGATGCCTAGGGCATCGAGGAAGGAATTGAGCACGTCGGCGAAGAAGTCGTAGTCGTACGCGACGTCGAGCGGTTTGTCGGAGAGGCCGTAGCCCGGAAGGTCGATCGGATTACTTCCGAACCGTTTGGCTTGGGTACGACATCTCGAGGACGAGGCAACCTTCGTCGGTGCGGAATGGGCCGTGCGCTTCGCCGGGCGGCCGGCTCGCGTAGTCGCCCTTGCGGAGCCAGCGATCGAAGGCCGCGTCGTACAGGCTCCCTTCGACGATGAACACCTCTTCGGGATACTCGTGCGACTTGCTGCCAAACGCCGTCGTATCCGCCCCCGCGAAAAGCCGCGTCAGCCGCGTGTAGTCCCCCGACGCCTCATCGATCGCGAGTGTCAGCTCCTCAGCCATGCGTTTGAGTCCTTCGACCGGCTGCCAGTCGCCGCAATGCTCCTCGGACAGCGGGTTCCAATACGTGCGCGTCGTCTTCGGCATGGCCAGCGATGGTAGCGCGTCGGAAAGTGGAGCGACAATGGGCGCGCGCTGTAGTCGCGCTTCCCTGTAGCGCCGTATCAAACTTGGTGAGGCCGCGCGGCCTGTGGGTCTTGGCGTGCTGAACCAGCCTCGAGGCTCACTAGTTGGCGACTATGTTCGTAGAGGCGTTGTGCCATCTCGTCATCGTGGGCGTGGGGGCTTGGGGATTCGAGTGGCCAGCCGCCTGCATTCTTGGCTTTGTCGCGATACGTGCCGGTCTGGCTGTAGTAGGCGCCCGGGTGGGCTTCGACGTCGGAACCGAGCGCGGCGTACAAGGAGGTTTGGGCACCCTCCCACGGCTCGACCATGCCCATCATGCCCAGGATCGGTCGCATCACGTAGTCTTGCATCCACGCCGGCATCGTGTGACGCATGAGCCGCGTCCTGACCCAGCCCGGATGCACGCTCACCGCGGTGACTCCGGTTCCCTCGAGACGCTTTGCGAGGTTCTTGGCGTGCAGAACGTTCGCCAACTTGGACTGCGCGTACGAGACCCAGCCTTCGTACTTGCGATTGTCGAAATGGAGATCGTCGAGATCGATGACGCCTTCACGGCCCATGGCCATGTCGTGGTAGCAGCTCGAAACCACGACCACGCGCGCAGGCGCGCTCTTCTTGAGGGTGTCGAGGAGGAGCTCCGTCAGGAGAAAATGCCCGAGATGGTTGACGCCGATCTGCGTCTCGAACCCATCCACCGTTTTCCCTTCAGGCGTATTCATCACACCCGCGTTGTTGATCAAGAGATGAAGGGAATCGTGATCGGCAAGATACCCAGCGGCGAAGGATCGCACGGAGCTCAGGTCACCGAGATCGAGCCTCCGCACCTCGAGATCGGCGTTCGGGACTTCGGCGCGAATCTCGTCAGCCCGCGCCCTACCCTCCGCCTCGTTTCGGCACGCGAGCGTCACCGACGCCCCCTGCTTCGCAAGCTGTTTCGCAGTGACGAAACCGATGCCGGAGTTGGCGCCAGTCACAATCACACGGCGCCCATGGAGATCTTGGCTCAGGACTTCGGGGGGACACATCAGAGGTTTCGGCATGA
>Ga0209456_10001739_pt1 | contig 10499 bp, 12 predicted proteins | sample COG_11_FD_184755 | JGI IMG/M metagenome (GOLD analysis project Ga0209456, IMG submission 184755) | Pelagic marine sediment microbial communities from the LTER site Helgoland, North Sea, for post-phytoplankton bloom and carbon turnover... | ecosystem: Environmental > Aquatic > Marine > Neritic...
CCGTCAATGTCGATATGGCAGAACCCTACAATGTTTACGGCGGCCTGCAGGACAACGGCACCATCCGGTGCTCATCGACCAACCGCTGGCAAACGGGGGAAAACTGTACACGTATCAATGGCGGTGACGGCATGTACGTGGCAATTGATCCACGTGACCACAAAACCGTTTATTCGGGTTCCCAGTTTGGCTATTACAAGCGGCAAAGCCCGGATGGTGGAGGTGAAGTGCGTCCGCGCCGCGCCTTTGGTGATCCGGCGTTGCGCTACAATTGGAATTCACCGGTTATCTTGTCGCCACACAATGCGGATGTTGTCTATTTTGGCACCAATATCCTGTTCCGCTCAATGGACCGGGGTGAGACATGGACCGCCATCAGCGGGGATTTGAGCCGTTCAAAAAACCGGGGTGATGTACCCTTCGCATCGCTGACGACGTTATCAGAATCAAGCCTGCAATTTGGCCTGATCTGGGCTGGTACCGATGATGGGCAGGTATGGGTAACTGACAGCAACGGCGTGCGCTGGCAGGACGTTGCAAACAAGCTGCCAAAAGACAGGTGGGTCAGCCGGGTAGAGGCTTCCAGCCATGCCCTCAAACGCGCCTACGTGACGCTCAATGGTTATCGCGATGACGATATCCGGTCCTACGTCTACCGCACTGACAATCTTGGCAAGTCTTTCAGGGATATAAGCAAGGGACTGCCGGCCGAGGCGGTCAATGTCATCCGGGAGGATCCCATGAATGAAAATATTCTGTATGTGGGCACTGATCGCGGTGTTTATGTCTCCACTGACCGTGGCGAATCATGGTCAGCCCTGCAGGGTGGCTTGCCAAATGTTCCGGTGCACGACTTGGCAATACATCCGAGGGAGCGCGAATTGGTCGCGGGTACTCACGGGCGCAGCATCTGGATCGTGGACATCCTGCCAATTCAGGACCTGGTGGATGCGGGTGACGACACTGCGCTCAAGCTGTTCTTTGTGAATGATGTACAGGCAAGCCGCCGCTGGCGCAGTGAACGGTCCCGCTGGTATTTCCGTCCCGACGAGGCGCCTAAATCGACGGTTACCTACTGGAGCGATAGCGCAGGCACAGCCTCTATAGAGATCATCGACTCCAACGATTCGGTCGTACGCCGTTTAAGCAGCAAGGCAATAAAGGGTATGAACAGCTTTGATTGGGATTTATTGGTGGATATGGATCTGGCCCTTGCTGCCGAATCCAGCAGCCTGGAGAAAACAAAGGACTTAGCGGGCGAAAGCAAAGAAGAAAAGAGTATCAATCTCGCCGACAGGGCGTATAGCGAATCCGTCAGGCTCGGTCATGCTCTGTATGCTGTTCCGGGCGATTACACCGTGCGCATCGAATTGGGCAAGAACAGTGACAGTACCGGGCTGAAGATCAAGGCGCCAAAAAACTACAAGCCCAGGGTCAGTCAAACCTACAAGGTGCGGGGTAAGAAGTAACCGGCTTCGGGAGCGCCGAGACCGTCGCTCCCGGGATTCTGATCTACCGCAATGGCGGTTGCTGAATCAGCGTTGCATAGGTTTCAAAGATTTCCGCGTCACGCAGAACACTTAGTTCGACCCTGCTACCCGGTTGGCGCTGGGCCAGCATCAATAAAAGCGCCCTGGCGTCATCCACCTCTGCACCATCGATGCTTAACAGGATATCTCCCGGTCTGATCCCCGCGCTCCACGCCGGGCCATTCGGGGTGACGTCGCGTACCTGGATGCCGCGGCGTACCGCACTTCCATCAGTCTGCAAAGATAAGGGCAGGTCACTGAACAGGGCGCCAATAGACCCCCGCCTGACACTGCCGTTTTCAACAATCTGTTGCATGACATCCTTGGCCATGGCAATTGGAATGGCGAATCCGATATTTTGAGCACCCTGCGCCTGGCCGAGGTTTCGGGTATTGATGCCGATCACCTCACCCATGTGATTTATTAAGGCTCCACCACTGTTGCCGGCATTGATGGCTGCATCGGTCTGGATGAAATCTTCATAGAGAACCGATCTCAGGTCGTTGCGGCCCGTTGCGCTGATGATCCCCATGGTCACCGTGTGGCTTAAGCCAAATGCATTTCCGATGGCCAGTACCACGTCACCCACACGTACATTCGCCTCAACGGCCAGCGGTGCCGCCGGCAAGCCGGTCAGGTCAATTTTGAGTACCGCCAGGTCTGTTTCCGGGTCGCTGCCAACAACCTCGGCAGTAGCGAATCGACCATCCCAGAGACCCACGCTTATGTTCTGTACCTGGTTGATAACATGGTTATTGGTCAAAATATAACCATCTTCGCTGACCAGCACACCAGACCCCATGTCCTGACGTGAACGGGATACGTATGCACTACCGAGTAGTTTCTGCAGACGCGGGCTGACCTGTTGCAACTCCACCGTCCTGGTATAAAGGCTGACAACGGAGGGCGCCGTGCGATCAACGGCATCGGCATACGATACAGGTGCCACAGGAACACCTGGTATATCGACGGGAACTTCAGGATCAGGTGAAAACCGTTCGCTGACGCTGGGCCACAGGTAGAGGATAACAAATGCCAGCGCCAGGCCCGCAATCGCCGACCGGACTAAAAAACCCAGCAGTGACCGTGCCGTTGCTTTTCTATTGGAAACTGGGGTCTCAGCTTGATTCATCCCGTTCATTTTCCGTCAAATCGAATTCAATACCGGCTTTGATTAATAAACCGGAGACCAATATAGTCAATTCTATCGGCAAATCGTTTGTCTCGCATGATTCGATTCGGTAAAATGACAGATTAATTCAGGTGAGGGACAGGATGATTGCTTCGAAAGTTACAGGCGCCCTGTTCTTCAGTGACTGCTTTAACAAAAAGTTTTTGAATTTCCCGATTATGAGTAATAGTCCTCGCAAAGGGCGTTTTTCTGTTGGAGAACCAAATGTCATCTGATGACGTAGACAAAGGGCGGCGTCGATTTCTGGTCGCAACCACATCTGTGGTCGGCGGTATTGGAGTCGGTATCGCCGCGGTTCCATTTATCAAATCCTGGATGCCCAGTGAAAGGGCCCAGGCAATTGGTGTTCCGGTTGAGATCAACCTGGGCAAACTGAAGGAAGGCCAGTTATTGAAAGTGCAGTGGCGAGGTCAGACCATCGGTGTGCTGCGACGTACCGAAGACATGGTCAACGGTCTGTCGAAAGTTGATGCGTCGCTGGCTGATCCCGAGTCGCTGGATGCCGAACAGCCTGAGTACATAACAGGCGAACCGCGTGCCTTGAAACCCGAGTTCCTGGTGGTCAACATGCACTGTACACACCTCGGTTGCGTTCCCCAGATGGTCCCGCAGGTTGGCCCACAGCCATTTGATGCTGACTGGAACGGCGGTTTCTACTGCCCTTGCCACAAATCCAAGTTTGATCTGTCCGGGCGTGTTTACAGTGGTGTGCCGGCACCGACAAACTTACGTATTCCACCGTACAGCTTTCTTGATGACAACACCCTGATCATCGGCGTGAGTCCGAGAGGAGCAGTGTAATGGCCAAAGCAGCAAGCAGCCTGTCCAAAAAAGCCAATGCCCTCTTGAACTGGTTTGATGACCGTTTGCCGGTAACGGCTTTCTGGAATAACGTCATGACGGGCTATATGGCCCCCAAGAATTTCAATTTCTGGTACTACATGGGTTCATTGGCCCTGCTGGTGCTGGTCATCCAGATTTTTTCCGGCATTTTGCTGGCGATGCACTACAAACCATCTGCCGCCGAGGCTTTCGCATCGGTCGAATACATCATGCGTGATGTGGAGTGGGGCTGGTTGATCCGATATATGCATACAACCGGTGCCTCATTCTTCTTTATCCTGATATACCTTCATATGTTCCGTAGCCTGTTGTATGGTTCGCACAAGGCCCCACGCGAGTTATTGTGGGTCTTCGGAATGTTTATTTACGTGGCATTGATGGCCGAAGCATTTCTTGGCTATATTCTGCCGTGGGGACAAATGTCGTACTGGGGCGCACAGGTGATCATCAACCTGTTCGGCGCGATTCCGAAAATTGGTGAACCGCTTACCCAGTGGATACGTGGTGATTACTTCATATCAGATGCAACCCTCAACAGGTTCTTTGCCTTGCATGTGATTGCCGTGCCATTGGCGCTGCTGGGCCTGATTTTACTGCACCTGGTGGCATTGCGTGAGAATGGCTCCAATAACCCCGATGGCATTGAAATCAAGAAGAACAAGGATGCCGACGGAAAACCGCTTGATGGTATTCCCTTCCACCCGTATTACACGGTCAAGGATATCTTTGGTGTAGGTATGTTCCTTATCCTGTTTTCCTTTGTGCTGTTTCTCTGGCCGGAAGCCGGTGGATTGTTCCTCGAGCACGATAATTTTATACCGGCCGATCCGCTGGTAACACCCGAACACATCAAGCCGGTTTGGTATTTCACACCGTTTTACGCGATTTTGAAGGCAGTGCCGGATAAACTGCTGGGTGTGCTGACGATGGGCGCATCGGTTGCCATTTTATTCTTTTTGCCCTGGCTGGACCGGTCACCGGTCAAGTCCATTCGTTACAAGGGAACCTGGTACAAGGTGCTTTTGGCCCTGTTTACGATTGCGTTCATAAGGCTTGGGCTGCTCGGTATGGCTGAAGGCACACCTGCGCAAACCTGGGAGATGCGTATTTGGACGCTGGTCTATTTCATGTTTTTTGTGCTGCTGTTTTTCATGAGCCCTCGCGCCAAAACAAAGCCGGAACCTGACCGGGTGACCCACTGATGAAGAAACTAGCCATAACACTGTTTTTGGCAGTCTTGCTACTGCCCTTATCAAGTCTCACAGTCTCGGCCGCCGGTGGTGCGGGTGTTGAGCATTCGGGCGCCAATATTGGTGATACGGCATCATTGCAGCGCGGCGCGAAGTGGTACGTAAATTATTGTATGGGCTGTCATTCGATTAGCTACATGCGTTACAACCGCATGGCCCGGGACCTCGATTTGAGTGAGGATATGGTCATGGAGAACCTGGTGTTCTCGAATGCAAAGTTCGCTGATACGATGGATATTGCCATGCATCCGGATCAGTCAAAAAGCTGGTTCGGAAAGACACCTCCGGATCTTTCATTGATCGGTCGCTCACGTGGCGCAGATTGGCTGTACTCTTATCTCAGGGGGTTTTACAGGGATGAAAATGGTGAGTGGAATAACACCGTTCTGCCAAATGCTTCCATGCCACACGTATTATGGACCTTGCAGGGTATCCAGACACCGGTTTACCGTCAGGAAACTGATGCCAGCGGGTTTACCCATGAGGTTATTGACCACTTTGAACTGACCACGCCAGGTACCCAGTCACCAGATGAATACAAAGAGACTGCCCGTGACATCGCGGCATTTCTTGATTACGCAGGCGAACCAGCCAAGCTCAAACGCAAGGGCGTTGGTGTTTGGGTGATATTGTTCCTGGTTCTATTCACACTGATCGCTTATCTGCTAAAGGCGGAGTACTGGCGTGATGTACATTAATTCCAAGTACGGGTCACAACGATGGCCGACAAACAAGCCAACAGGAGAAATTTGGTGACAGCAGCAATTAAAGGCCGTTCTACCATGGCACTCTATTCATCCGACCGTTGTATTCACTGTCACCGGGTACGATTTGTACTGGCAGAAAAAGGTATTAATGTCGATATTATCGACGTTACCGATGACGAATCAGCTGCCGCAGACCTGGCAGAACTGAACCCGTACAATGAAACACCAACACTGGTGGACAGGGATCTGCTTTTGCACAACGCAGGCGTGATAAACGATTATCTCGATGAACGCTACCCACATCCGCCGTTAATGCCGGTAGACCCGGTTTCACGCGCGCGCCTGCGGTTGATTCACCATCGCGTTATTCGTGACTGGTATCCGCTGGCCGAGGTAATTGAAAATACCAGCGGCGCCAAGGCAGACAAAGCCCGTCAGCAATTGAAAGAGAGCATTGTTGCGGCGAACGATTTATTCAAGCACTCTGAATTCATGCTCGGTGACGAATTGAGCCTTGTCGATTGTACACTCGCACCACTATTCTGGCGCCTGCCTGCATATGGCATCGACCTGGGCAAACCGGGTGCATCCGTACAGGCTTATATCCAGCGCCTTATATCACGCGAGTCATTCAAGCGCAGCCTGACACGTGCCGAACGCGAAATGATTCTGAATGCAGCCTGATTGGTGCGTTAAGGCGTTCGCAGCAAATTTATGAGTTCCTCACCACAAGGTATGACCTCCAACAGGCCATACCTGTTACGTGCCTTGTACGAATGGATCACTGATAACGACATGACTCCGCACGTGCTCGTTGATGCGGAGTTTGAAGGTGTGGATGTGCCGGAACATGCCATTTCGCAAGGCAAGATCGTTCTGAATATTGCCACCGGTGCAACCGAACACTTGAAATTGGAAAACGAAATCATATTCTTTCATGCCAGGTTCTCCGGCAAGCCTTACAAAATTACGGTGCCAATGGATGCCGTCATTGCCATATATGCCCGCGAAAACGGTCAGGGTATGATGTTTGCCCAGGATGATTCCACACCCCCGCCGGTTGATGGCTCAGATGGGCCACCACCCCGTTCACATTTGAAAGTAGTCAAGTAGAACCCTGCCTTTTCCCGTCCCGTCCGGTTTATTGGAGCGCCCTCAGAGATCTTAGCGGGCATGGAGGTTTTCAATTAAACGGCCTTCTTCAAGGTCCAGCGTTACACTCAGTGATGCCGGGAAGCCGATGGTGGCCACGCCATTTCTTCGCCTGGCGCCGTTGATCGCAAATTCAAAACCATAATTGAGCTGGATGCGTGAGTTTGATTTATCGCGGTTCCAGGTAATCGAGTTAAGCGAAACCGTGTCATCCAACAATTGTAATCCATGGTTTCCACAAACCTGGCCTGCGGCTTTGCGGGCTTTATGCCTGCCCTGCATCAGTTGCCACCAGGCAACGATACAGCCCGTTACCAGTAGAAAGATAAAGAGCTCAGTCATGATGATTTCAACAATATATCCACGGCGCCATCCCCACCATCGGCCGGTTTGCAGCTTGTGTATGCAAGGACTTGTGGGTGATCACGCAAAAGTTGACGTGTCATGAGTTTTAAGCGTGGCCCATGCTCAGAGCGCAAACCCTTACCGTGGATGACTCTCACCGACTCCAGTGATTTTCCTTGTGCTTCTGCAATAAACTCGAGCAATGCTGTCTGGGCTGTTTCGGTGGTCATATTGTGCAGGTCCAATTCAGCACCAATCTTAAAGCGGCCTCTTTTCAATTTCTGCATGATTCTTTTCTGAATACCGTTTTTTCGGTGTGATGAACCGTTTTCTGTGTCGATATTTGATTGATCATCCGATGAAGACAGGCACGATTGGTCGGGGGCTGAAGAAAAAGTTTCTGCATTACGCCTGTCACGGGACTGGGGCGGTTCCTTTGAATCGGTTATGGGCGCGGTCTTGAGTGGAATGACACCACTCATTTTTTCCCGGAACAATTGTTCATCCGTAAGGCCGTATTTTTGCTTTTTAACCACCTTTCATCCATTTCCGCGTTTCGGAAGCAACCTGAAGTCCGTACAATATCGCCCGTGAACCTGTTTTATAACAGACATACTTGCGGATGACAGGTATGATTTTCAACAAGGACCGGATTAAACTCCCCTAATGAAAATTCTGATCAGCAATGATGATGGCATTGAAGCCATCGGTATTCGTGTTCTCGCGGACAGCATGCGTGGCCTGGGTGATATGACCATTGTTGCCCCGGATAAGAACTGCAGCGGTGCAAGTAATTCATTGACCCTGGATGCGCCGATTCGAATTAAGGAGCTGGAGGACGGGGTCTTCCGGGTTTCCGGTACGCCAACAGATTGTGTGCACCTGGCACTAACCGGACTGCTATCGGGGGATCCGGACATCGTGGTGTCCGGTATCAACGCCGGCGCCAACCTGGGTGATGACGTTATCTACTCCGGTACAGTGGCTGCAGCCATGGAAGGCCGGTTTCTGGGTTATCCGGCGATCGCCTTGTCCCTGGTGTTTGGCGAGGATTCCGGGCATCACCATTTTGAAACGGCGGGCGAGGCTGCCATTCGACTGGTGAGGCAATTGCAGCGCGACCCCTTACCTGCGGATACCATTCTCAATGTCAATGTGCCCGATTGTCCATGGTCGGAAATCAGGGGTATCGAAGTTACACGGCTTGGACACAGACACCGCGCGGAACCGGTCGTTAAGACCATGGACCCCCGGGGTCGTGAGATGTACTGGATTGGACCGGCCGGCGCGGAACAGGATGCCGGGCCGGGCACGGATTTTGACGCCATCAGGAGAAAATGTATTTCGGTAACTCCCATTCATGTCGACCTGACACGCTACCAGGCGCTGGATCAGGTGGCTGGTTGGGTGAACGCAATTGGCACTGGCGTGGAGCAGGAAGCACAATTTTCATGATTCACAAACGAAAACTTCACAGCAAAGACCGTGGTATCGGCATGACCTCCCAGGGTACGCGTGACCGCCTCGTGCAAACGTTGCGCAAAGATGGCATCAAGGATGAGCGGGTCTTGAAAGCGATTACCCAGGTACCGCGCCACAAATTTGTGGATGAGGCACTGTCCAGTCGGGCGTATGAAAATACTGCGCTGCCGATTGGACAAAGCCAAACCATTTCTCAGCCGTGGATCGTTGCCCGCATGACGGAAGCGATTCTGGATGGCGGACAGCTGGAGAAGGTGCTTGAAGTGGGTACCGGTTCCGGTTACCAGGCGGCGATACTGTCACACCTGGTACCGGCAGTGTTCACGGTTGAACGAATAGAAGAACTGCTAAAGCTTGCCCGCCGGCGTTTCCATAACCTGCGTCTCAATAATATTTATGTGCGCTATGCGGATGGCCACCTGGGCTGGCCAGGCCAGGCGCCTTTTGATGGCATCATGGTGACTGCGGTGACGCACATCGTTCCATTGGAACTGCTGGAACAACTGAGAGTAGGAGGCGTGCTGGTGATTCCGGTTGAGAAAAATGGTCAGCAACGCCTGATTACCGTGCGGCGAAATGAGGATGGTTACGAAGAAACTGATCTGGGTGGTGTTGTATTCGTGCCCTTACTTAGTGGTTTGGCATAGGCGGGACCAGTTCGGATATGTTTCTTAAATTATATGATCGTGTCATCGCCTTATCCGCCCATCGCAGGGCGCCTGCATTTCTGGCAACCCTGAGCTTTACCGAATCCAGCTTTTTCCCGGTACCACCGGATGTCATGCTGATACCTATGTGCCTGGCCAGGCCGAAGAAAAGCTGGACCTATGCTGCACTATGTACGCTTTCTTCCGTCCTCGGTGGCATGGCGGGCTACCTGATAGGTAAACTGGCCTTCTCATGGATAGAGCCGTGGTTGATGGGTTCCCATTACGCCGGTACCTTTACGAGTGCGGTCAACGCCTTCGAAACCTGGGGCTTCTGGTACATCCTGCTGGCGGGGTTTACACCGATTCCTTACAAGGTATTTACAATCAGCGCTGGCGTTGTTGGCATGCCTTGGCTAGCCTTTATCGGGGGCTCATTAGTAGGCAGGGGCGGACGTTTTTTTCTGGTTGCAGCATTGATCAGGCTGGGTGGTGAGAAACTGGCGGCGCAAATGCGAAAATATATCGACTTTATCGGTTGGGCAATGATCGCGCTTGCCTTGATTGTATTTGCAATCATGAAGGCGAATCCATCATGAGCATCAGCGGTATTTTTGTTCAATGCAGGTACTTAATATCCAAAGGCATCCTTGCATTGGTTGTAATTGGCCTGCTTACATTAAATGGTTGCCATCGCCACTATCGGTCGGCGCCGGTAGCCAAGCCACAGACCGGCATTGTCAAACGCCAACTAAACGCGGATGGGTCCTACTATGTCAGAAAGGGCGATACGCTATATGCTATTGCCTTCAGTTATGGCCTGGATCCGATGGAGGTGGCCAGGCTGAACGGAATATCGAGCCCCTATACCATTTACCCCGATCAAAAATTGCAGCTCAAATCGTCTTCCAGCCGCTCTGCGAATCGAGAACATTCACCCGGTGTTAAAACAAAGGGTTTAAAGACACCGGGGCAGGTAACGACTAAAACGGTTAAAGACCCGGTGTCTTCAACCCGTGCGGCAACGGCGTCGGCAAAAACCACCCGGGCTCCCACCGTTGGAACTACGACGGTAAAACCATCTTCTTCAAAGCCTCCATCGGTCAGTAGCAAAGATCCGACAAGCTGGAAATGGCCCACCAATGGGCGCGTGGTCAGAGGTTTCGTCGCCGGTGATCCGGCGCGTAATGGACTGGATATTGCAGGAAAGGAAGGCCAGGCGATTACCGCGTCATCTACCGGCCAGGTGGTTTACAGTGGTAACGGCCTGATCGGATACGGTGAACTGATCATCGTGAAACACAGCGAAAAAATGCTCAGCGCTTACGCACACAACAGGGTACGTCTTGTGA
>Ga0209456_10001740_pt1 | contig 10497 bp, 7 predicted proteins | sample COG_11_FD_184755 | JGI IMG/M metagenome (GOLD analysis project Ga0209456, IMG submission 184755) | Pelagic marine sediment microbial communities from the LTER site Helgoland, North Sea, for post-phytoplankton bloom and carbon turnover... | ecosystem: Environmental > Aquatic > Marine > Neritic...
CGCGCACGACGCGCCGATTCACCGCTTTCGCTGATTATTCTCGACCTCGACCGATTCAAGAGCATCAACGATGAATACGGTCACGACGTCGGCGACGACGTTCTGGTGACGGTTGCACAGAACCTCAGCCGAGCCGTGCGCGAGGAGGACTATATGTATCGCTACGGTGGTGAGGAGTTTGTCATCGCCCTGCCCGGCGCGAACCTGGACATAGCGCGCGAGCGGGCCCAGGAGGCCTGCCGCAAGGTTCGGGCGCTGCGAATCGACACGGAAAAGGGGACGCTGCAAATTACGATCTCTGCGGGTGTCGCAACTTTCCCCGAGCACGGCAACACCCAGGAAGAACTTATCGTTCAGGCCGACAAGGCGTTATACCTGGCCAAACAGTCGGGCCGCGACCGCATTGAACTTGCCGGCGTAGCCAGCGCTTCCTGAGCGCCCCGGTCTGGCTACTGACTACTCTTCCACGCGCGGCAACGTATCAGTTTCTAACTGAGTCATTACCGAGCCGGTGTCAAAAACGACAAGCTCGCTGGTTATCTTGCCGTCGACAAACTGGTACCTTGAGATTCCGGTGGCCTTCAACGCCTTACCCGTCGCGTCCTGGCTACCCGTGTCGGTCCCCGTCACCGTCCATTGAACAAAGCCACCATCCGGACCCGCTGCCGAGCCGTCGTTGGTGATCCGGAAGTCTGGGTAGACCGTATGTATTTCAGCGATGAATGCCTTCAGCTCATCGAGGTTGTCGGCATTCTGATCGGGCGCCCTGCGCTGATAGTCGGCAACTGCGATCGCGTCGAGGGTGTCGGTGTTGCCGGTATTCCAGGCGTCGATCAAGGTCCCCATCGCGGCAACCATCTGAGCCTCGGATTCGGCCGCGGCGCGCATGGCGTTAACGGCCGGATCTTCTTTTACTTCCGGAGCGCATCCGGCAAGCACCGCCATAGCAATGGCAATGCCTGCCACGTTCGTTGAAAACTTCATATTCGATTCCTCACCCGTTGATTTTGATTGTTCTTCTGTGCCGGCTGCCGCGCAGTAGAAAACGGCGCGGGCGACGACGCTACGGGCCAGACGATACCAGATTTTCGCGATTTAATCGGGGTCGAACCGAGATTTAGACAATTCCGGTTCGACCCTGCTTATTACTGGAAAGAGTGGCGGTATTCCAGGAATGCGAAGCGGCCGCGATTGTCGTGCAGCGCACGATTGACGAACGGCCAACCCTCGAAGAACGGGTCGACAGGCGGCTGCCGGTCGAACAGGTTATCGACACCACCCGTCAACTCGCCGCCTTCGAGAAATGACGGTGACCAGTCCAGGCGACCATCAAAGCGCGTCCAGGAACCGATGTCGTCGTTCGCCGCCGGCCGGTCGTAGTCATCGACATAGTGCCCGGTAAGGCTGACGCTTACGTCATCTTTCGACCACTGGGCCGTCGAACGCAAGCGCCATTCGACCACGCCGTCATGGCCAACGAGATCTTCCATCGGCTGACCAACCGCCGGGCGGCGCTCGAAAGTATCAAGATGTGAGACCACGCCGGTCAGTGCCAGGTCGCCAAACCGACCCAGCCCAATACTTCCGTTTGTCTGTAAATCGAAACCTCGCAGTTTCTGTTCAGCCACGTTGCGGAACGGTGCGAGTACTTCGACGATCGTGCCGGTGCCGTCGCGTACAACGTTGTCCGGGAACAACGATTCGTTGTCGACGTAATACTGTGCATTACTGGTCACCGCGTCGTCATTATCAATCCACCAGTAATCGAGGCCGACCTGCCAGTTGTCGTTGGCATCCCAGACCACGCCGATACCGTAGTTTGTTGTCTCCTCGGCACTCAGGTCAGGATTACCACTGGCCGTTGTCATTACTTCCTCTACGTCGCCCGTTGTCGGATCGAAAATCGAGGAGAATGACACGATGTCGCCGCTGTAGAGCTCATGCAATGCCGGTGCCTTGAATCCTGTGCCGACATTGCCCCTGACGAGAAGGCTGTCGCTCGGCCGCCACGCGACACCGAGCTTCGGGTTGAAGGTGCTGCCAAAATCACTGTAATGATCGAGCCTGGCCGCGACCTGCAATTCGACCTCCGGCAGCACGGGAACCAGCAATTCGCCGTAGGTGGCGGCCACGTCGCGATCGCCCTCACCCGACGTTCCGCCAATACCCATGACGACGCCGCTTTCCGTAAGCGGATCGAAATAGTCCGAGAACTCCTCGCTGCGGAACTCGACGCCTACAGCAGCCTTGAGCATGCCGTGCGTCATCGCGCGCAAGTCTCCACTCGCGCGGGTATCGAAGCCGTACAGACGAGCTTCGCCGTCTCGGCGCGTCGTAACGCTCACGGCTGCAGCATCGAACGCCGGGCTGTCGCCGAAGGGATTCAATGTGCCCGCATCAATGGCTGCTTGCATGTCGGCTTGTGTTGCGTAGCCGTTGGTGCCTGTCACGCTCGAGTCGATGATGCTTGCGGAGACCGCACTTTCCCACTGCCACTCACCGATCTCGCCGGAGAGGCCAGCGACGAGGTTGAGGGCGTCGGTCTCGAATTCGTCAACGCGCGGACCCAATTCGAGAAAGCGATAGATGACGAGCACGGGTTCGCCCGGATAGATGTTGTTTGGGTTCGCCGGATCGACAAATAGCAGGTCTGAGATCGGCGCGGGCGCCAATGCGCGTTCCGACTCGGCATGGGTATAGGTGGCACGTGCAAAACCCAGCAGGGACGGCGACAGATCGTACTCACCCGATGCCCGAGCGCCAATGCGCTGTGTTTCCGGAATCAGTGTTACAAACGGTGCGAAGTCGAACGAACACAACGTCGCCGGCCCACCGACCGATACCACGTCCTCTGCCGCGCAACGCGGACCTGCAACAGGGAACGGAGCCACGGCAGGGCGGATTACCGAACCCGGGTTGCCCGCGCCACTGCGATCGTCGATGGGGCCGTTCGCCGACGCGGTCAGCTCACGATCTTTGGCATCGACTCTCGAGCGGTCGAAGACGTCCAATCCGAGCGACGCGCGACCACGCTGACCAAGTACGCCCCAGTTGATCGACGCTAGCGCCTCCTCGCCGTCGCCTTCGCTTGCCTGGCCGTATCGCCCGGACAGCGAAAGGCCTTCGTCATAACGGCGGGTAATGATGTTGACGACGCCGGTTACCGCATCGGCACCGTACAGCGCCGAAGCACCGTCAGTCAGCACTTCGATGCGATCGATCGAACCCAGCGGAATCAGGTTGATGTCGACGAAGCTCTCGCTGCCTTCCTGTGCAAACGGAAAGACCGACATACGCCTGCCGTCGAGCAGGACCAGAGTGCGCGATACCCCGAGGCCACGCAGGTTGATCCCGGCGGAAGCCGGGGCAAATCCCTGCGTGAAGGTGTCGTCGACGGTACCTGCGGGAACGATGCTCAGATCGCGAAGGAATTCATTCAAGGTTGTCGCGTTCGATAATGCGATGTCCTCACGATCAAAGATCGTAACCGGGGCGCCTTCGAACGCCTCGGACCGCGCGATGCGGGATCCGGTGACGACGAGCTCTTCGAAACTGCTGTCATCTGCATGGACACCGGGTGCCGAGAAAACGAAGAGCGATGCGAAGAGGCCGAAGATGCCTCCGGGAAAAATCCGGGCAGGCAGGCGTGAAAACGTGCAAGTGCGCATGCGGGTGACTCCTTAAGTCTTGTTATTGAATACGTGAACCGAACCAATTGGCCTTCGGCCTCAATTGGCAACGCCCTGTCGAGTCATTTCGCAGGCGGCCAGCAGTTTAGTTCAGGAGGTTCCGACGACGTGCGATTTCGCCGTTCAAAGTGAGACCTGGTTAACAAAAATCCCGCACAAAACGGGCTTGGTTCCAATATGCCGATTGGCGCGATTTCGATAATGAAAGAATTCATCAACGTGCATAATTCTTGCGCTTGCCGATGACGTGACGCGTACCTCGGAAAAGAAACCGGCGGAGTGCCAGACTGGTTGTGCGCGCTCCGCTATACCTAAAGAAGGATGTCCATGATTTTTAACGGTTTATTGAGCTTGTCATCGTGGGGATACGTTGGCGCCGCCCTGTTGTTGACCCACATTACTATCGCCTCGGTTACGATCTTCCTGCACCGACACCAGGCGCATCGCGCGCTGACATTGCATCCTGCCGTCAGCCATTTTTTCCGCTTCTGGCTATGGCTGACGACGGCGACGGTCACGAAAGAGTGGGTGGCCATACATCGCAAACACCACGCCAAGTGCGAGACGCCCGAAGACCCACACAGTCCCCAGACACGAGGGATTGCGGCGGTGCTTTTCGGGGGGCTCGGTTTGTACAGGGCCGAGTGCCGCAACGCCGAGACAATTGAGCGTTACGGCAAGGGTACGCCGGACGACGCCATTGAAAACGCGCTCTATACGCGGTGGCGCAATTCGGGCATTGCGGTCATGTTGCTGATCGATATTCTACTGTTTGGCTGGGTCGGCATCATCATCTGGTCGGTACAAATGCTGTGGATCCCGTTCTGGGCTGCCGGTGTCATCAACGGTGTCGGCCATTACTGGGGCTACCGCAACTTCGAGACCGGTGATGCTTCTCGCAACATTGTTCCGTTCGGCCTTTTGGTGGGTGGCGAAGAACTGCACAACAATCACCACGCTTACCGGCAATCGGCCAGGTTGTCGAACAAGTGGTACGAGATCGACCTGGGGTGGATCTATATCCGTCTGTTGGAAATCGTCGGGCTGGCAAGTGTGAAACGCTCGGCGCCGACGACCGAATTCCTGCCCGCAAAGACGGCCATTGACAGTGAGACGGTGGCGGCGGTGATCCGCAATCGTTTCCACGTGTTGAAATTGTACGGCGCTCACGTGATACGGCCTGTGCTCAACGTGGAGCTTCGTGGCGGTTATGCGCGCAAACAGATACGCCGTTTCAGAAAATGGCTCACGCGTGAGGACCTGACGCTGAGCATCAGGCAGCGCAAATCCCTGGAAGCGGCGCTAAGCGAAAGCAGCAAACTCGAGATCGTGCTCGACTTCAAACGGCGTCTCAAGGCCCTGATGCAGCCCGCCGTTCAGGACACAGATCGTCTGGCGCGCCTGCAGGAATGGTGTGCCAAAGCGGAAACTACCGGTATCGAAGCGCTGCGCGAGTTCGCAACGCAACTTCGCGGTTACAGCATGCGTGCGACTTAGATTCCGGTGAGTCGTCCACGGATGGCGACCACTGCATGGTTTTCGTCCAACGTAAGTACGACGTCAGCTCGCTCCGGCAAGACACGCAGGTTGTGGCGTGTTATTCGTTCATAAAACCGAATGAATCGCGCGACCTCGCTTTCGTCCATAATCGCCGACCCGGCCGTCGCATCGGCCAGTTTCTGTTCCTGCTCCAGGCGCCAGCGGAAGACCGCCTCAAATGACGGTGCCGCGAGAAAAACGAGCGCATCCAACCTCGCAAAAACCGGTTCGTAGAGAACCGCCAGTTTTTCGTTGGCAGTTGTTCGCCAGGAGCCATCCGCATCCTCTTCGCGTTCCAGGTCGTTGACGGGCTCCCGCATCGCGTCGTCTTTCTGCGCTTCGCTGCCGACGCACCAGCCTTCGAGAACGACCATGTCGAGCGGGCCGTCGACCGTTGGCCAGGTGGATTCCTTCGCACGCTCGTCCGTCGACTTGTCGAATCGCGGCAGGCGCATGGCGGCACCCGCGGGCAGGTTCTCAAGCCGGTCGAGGACGTTCGAGAGCATGCTCATGTCGTGCGTGCCGGGCACGCCACGCGTCGCGTACAGCGGATGAACGTCACGCGCAAGCACCTGGCGTTCTGCGCGTGTCAGGTAGAAGTCGTCGATCGACAATACTGCCGTGCGCCAGCCGAACAGTTCTTCCGCCGCTTTCGCAAGGAAATCTGCGAGCGTCGATTTGCCGGTTCCCTGCGCGCCGTTGATGCCGAACAACAGCGGATTATCGTCGTGCCTGAACGACGGCAACCGTACGGCGAGTGGCAAGTAAAAATCCCTGGCCGTCTTCAGGAAGGCCGCGGGCAGCCGGTGCCGCGACAAGAAGTCCTGCATAAATGCGTCCGGCAATTGTGCAGCGTCGCTCGACATTCTGACTCATTCACTCATTTCTGAGTGCCCCGGGACCATTCGTGCTTATGCCGGACGGCCTGGTCCAATCTCAAAACCGCGACGATTCAAATACGCCAGGAAATCGCTAACACGTGTGGTCCAGTCGAGCTCTTCGAGCGTCTTCTCGATTTCCTGTCCTCGTCTTGCGCGTTCGGCCGGGTCCGACAACAGCCGGTTCAGTGCATCCACGAGCCCGCCCTTGTCACCCGGGTCGAAGAGAAGAGCCTCGTCCGCCGCATGGTGAATCGAAAACGGGATCGTGTTGGTACTGACAACCGGTGTTCCCGCCGACGCTGCCTGCGACACACTCATTCCGAAGCCTTCCATTTCCGACGCCGTCGCGTAAATGTGCGCTACCGAGAACATTGGCCCGATGAACTCTTCAGGAATCGCACTCAGCAAGTATGCACGGCCTTTCAGTAATGGAGTCGATTCGAGCTGTTGTTGCAGCGACTCGAAGACGTCGTTCTCCGGGCCGCCGCCAATTAACAGATAACAATCGGGATGTGTTGCCGCGACCTCGGCAAAGGCCTCCAGCAACAAGTCTTTGCGCTTCGTATGGTCCATGCGGCTCGTTTCGAAAATCAGAGGTTTGACGGCGAGCTCGTCCACAGACAGGCCGGTGGTTTCTGATAACCATCGAAGAGTGGGCTGTTTCTCTACATCCGAATAAGCGCGAAAAACATCGCGATCCACGCACGGCGGAAAGTAATACGTGTTCTCGACCGGAACGTGATAGTGCGTCCACAGTCTTTCGGCAATTTTCGCCGAGGTCGCTGCGAATGCATGAGTGCGCTGGCAGATCATGCGTTCGTGATTGCGCCGTTCACAGAATCTCAGGTCGCGTCGCTCCGTCATGCTTCGATGGCGATAATTGAAATCCTTAAGGTCTCCCAGTGAATGGGGCGTCCATACGTGCCGATCACATCGCGCTAACTCGTGCTTGAGAGTCACGTCGGCCTCCGGCTCCTGGGTAAGAATTTCGCGCCCGAGGGCTGCGGCCGCCACGAGTTGCCGGTATCGGGGATCGAGATGTACGTCAGATCGCTGCAGATTCTCCATCACGTGATCAACAACGCGGTTTTCAACAGTAGCATCGAGCGAACGCGCAGAAGACCACAGGCTCGCTGCTGCACGAACCTGGTGCTCGATCGATCGGTCGGCCAGATGGATGTGATAGATCAGCATTCGTCCAAGATAGAAGTCCGGTGATTCCCCCAGCGCGCGCCAGTGGAGGCCGTCATGCAGTGCCTCGAACGTGGATCCTGTAACGACGCCGCTAAGCATCTGCCTCAGAGAGCGCTCTACGATCAGGTTGCGCCATCGCTCGATGAGACCGACAGCAAGCACGGCTGCATCCCAATAGTGCGTGTTAATGAATTCGTACAGCTCCCACGGCTGGCATTCTCTGGCTTCTGCTTCCGACCGACAAAACCTGAAAAGCCAGTTGAGCTGTTCATCCAGTGCGACCGAGATATCTTCTTTGCCAATAAATGTCTCGCCGCCGCCGGGAACATAGACGTATCGGATCTGTGGAGACATGTAGTCTATGCCGCGCCGCATTTCATCGCTGTCGAAATGCGGGAAGCCACCACGGGCAAAGATAGTGACCTTGTAGCCGAGTTTTTCGAGTTTTCCTGCGAGCGTGTTGACATAGACGTTTTGGCCACCGGTATCCGGAGCTCCCCCGTATGGGATCTCACACCCGCCATATCCGTGATTCGTGACCAGTGCAATCTCCGGACAACCAATAGACCGGAAATGAACGTCTGCAGAACTCAATTCCCTATCTGACATCATTTAGACTCGAATTTGCACATCACCACCCGTCGCGCATCAGGACGCTTTCAATTCGGGCGCCCTTTGAGCGGCGCGCTTCTCCAACCAGTATTCGATGCCATCGAGCACACCCTTCGCATACTTGTGAGTCGACTGGTAGACCGAAGGATCGTCCAGTGCCTTGAGTTCCGGGTGTGCATTGCCGACAACGACGCCGGCGAAACTGTAGTCGAACATCGCAATGTCGTTTGCGGAGTCGCCACAGACGATCACGTCTGAAGGCTCGAAGTCGAGATAGTGCGCCACGTACTCGGCTGCGGATCCCTTGTTGCAGCCGTCCGGCAGCACATCGAGGTCACGTTGTGAGCTGTAAACCAGTTCTGCGCGGATCGATTGTTCGAGAAGCATCGTGCGGATCTGTTCCAATTCGGCGGGATCGGCATTGCGAAGGAAGTAGCTGACCTTGTAGTCGGACTGAAATTCATCCGCCTGAGGTTCCAGCCTCTCGAATCCCGCGAGGATTGAACGCACGCGGTCTCCGTCCCAATGTTCCAGTTGGCAGACGGGCCAGCCCGGAACAACACCCCTCGATGGAAAGAAGCAGATCTCCGAGCCGACACCGCCAATCACGACGTCGGGTTCGGGGAGGAGTGTGGTCTCGATCGACTCGATTATCGAATCCGGGAAGCGCCCGGAGGTCAGGACCAGCCGAACATGCGACCTGTTCCTACCGTACCAATTCGCGAATTTTGCAAGTTGCTCATCGTCGCCAAGAAGCGTGAAGTCAACGTCACTGATAAGAAGTGTCTGAGTGTTCATAATTGCAATACGGTCGCCCTGCCAGGAACTGCAGCGGCTGACTTTTCCTCCAGGTATTGTGGTTCATTCGGGTAGATCGTCCTCGGGCCCGTCTATTATGATGTCGGCGCGACTCTTGTGTGCCGAGATTTCCTGGTGCTCGATAGCCAGGACTCGCTCGAGGAACGCTTCATTCGGGTCACGGGCGCGATGTTTACGCGCTCGATGAGTCTGCATGTAGTCCCGATCGATAAAAACACGAATATCGATACCCTCGACCAGAGACGTGTAGCAACCCTCGACGATCGTGACATTCCGGACACCGGGTTCGATGATTTCACAGGTCACCAGGTTTTCTTCGAACATCATCACGGGTTTGGACAGCGGTTTGTCCGGATGTTCCTTCAGTGCCCGGAGGTGGGACTCGATGAGATCAAGCCTTACTTCTCCCAGGCCCACCCACTCAATGTCGCTCTTGCGTCTCAGATAGTTGGTCTTGGGCGGCAGCCTGAAATAGTCATCCTGGCAAAGAATCAGGCAGTGCCAGCCTTCCGCCTCCAGCAGGGCGGCGAGACAGTTTGCGATCTCTGATTTTCCGGAGCCGGATTCACCGGCGATCGAAACGGATATGCGGTCTTCGGGGCTGTTCAGCGCTTGTTGGGCGCGCGGAAAGATCTTGGCGGCTGCTTGCCGATGGTAGTTAGTAATAACCAGTTTGTCGCCAATCATGTCAACGAAGGCCTCAATCTGCGGACTGTAAAGTGTAACAGAGCTTCGACTCAAAGCCTCTCGAGCGTCTCGGGATATTCGGCGCTGAGTGGTGCGGTGCAGGTATAAAAGGTCAGGTTCTCAACCCGAAAACTCGCACCCTCCGAATAGAAGCCGATCCGGCCTCGTGCGAACTGATCGTCGGCGAGACTCAGGACGGTAAAGCCGTTCAGAGATAGTTCGAAATACTGTCCGTACGCAAGAAGACTGAATCGATAGGGCCCTTGCCCGGTCAGGAAATTCGACCCCTGAAGCTGTTGATAGTGGAACGCTTCCTCGTGGCTTCCCGCCGGATTGTAGGCCCATGCACGTAGCTGGGCCATCCCCTTGGCGAGATCAAGGCTGAGGAAATAGCCGTCACCCTGTTCGTCGACACGAAGTACCAGTCCGCACTTGCCACTATCGTCGATGTGAAGATCCCCGGAGAGCACGAAGTCGTCGTATTCTCCCTGCAGCAGAAACATCTCCATGCCACTTGCGCATTCGACCTTGCACATCCGCGCCGCCGTATCGGAGCGTGCACTCGGGTTTCCGAGCACGGGCGCGAGCGGAAACAGGCGTTGCGGGTCTTGCTGCGAGGAGAGAAGCTGTCGAAATCCGGCGAAGCGCTTGAGCCGCAGTCGGCCGTCGTCGTCAGCGACCAGTTCTTTCGGGGGCGCCATCAGGTGCACGCCCTCGGTTCTCAGGCCCTTGTAGAAGAAATTCCAGACCAGGTAACGATCACCGTCCTGGCAGATCCTGGCGGCATAGTTGCCCTGCGGCAGCAGCACGTTGTCGGCGAGGTTACGGTATGGCCCCTCGAGTTGGTCGGCGTACCAGTAGTGGATCTTGACATCCTCCCGGATGGAGCAAATGAGGTAGTACCGGTCGCGCAGCCGGATCAGGCTCGGCACCTCCAGGTCGTCATAGCGCATCGGGTGGAACATCGGAGCGTGAAGTTCGAAGTGATTGGGGGCGGATTCCTTGAGAAGGGCAACGCAACCTCGCCGGATGATCGGCCCGTGCGGAACGCGCGCCGATACCACCAGGCAGCCTTT
>Ga0209456_10001741_pt1 | contig 10496 bp, 5 predicted proteins | sample COG_11_FD_184755 | JGI IMG/M metagenome (GOLD analysis project Ga0209456, IMG submission 184755) | Pelagic marine sediment microbial communities from the LTER site Helgoland, North Sea, for post-phytoplankton bloom and carbon turnover... | ecosystem: Environmental > Aquatic > Marine > Neritic...
AAACTATCCGCAATCCAGATTTTAAGAAACGGTTGGTAGATTCTTTTGCATCAGCAGCCAGCTAAATTGGCAAAATCCAGCCACATTTTGTGGCTAGACGTCTTTTTGTTTGATTAGCTTAACTAATATGTAATGAAATCAGCTTATTGTAAGGATTTGACTAAGGCACGAAATCTACAATTTCAGCAGAATTTAGGTTGGCCAGGGGAAACCCACAATGGCCGGGGGTTTTAGATTAGTCCAGCGATTATTAACATTTTGATCCCACGGTTATTGTGGATTAGTTCGCCTAATAAAAAACCTTTCTAAATAGTTACCAATGCTTTCATCAGGCACGATAATCTATCAAATCATTGATGGCGTGCAGGCTGATGGCACGTGCTGAATGACTGGAACCACTTGGCATGGCAAGAGCGCAATGCGGATAAGCGTTTCATCGTGGGCAACAACTTCTGAGGATGTCGAACGCAGTGTCGCCGCAATTCTGAAGGTAGCAGCCGAGGTAGGGAACCCCTATGGTGATACCCAACATCTGCTTGAACCGGACAAAATAAATCGGGGTCAGGCTGAAAAATAAAGAGTCGGTTCAAAGTCATCGATTTAAAATAAGTTTGAGCGTGGTTCCTTGACCTATTCCGGGGCTATCAATTGCCAGTCGTCCGTTGCTTTTCTCCATAAACATTTTACTGAAATAAAGACCCAACCCCGTGGAACCTTTCTTCGATATACCCAGTTCGAAAAGTTCCTGAATCTGATCGGGTGCAATACCAATTCCTGTATCCGAAATTTCAATGGAGATATAATCTTGGTTTGAAGAAGTCTTGATATTTATTCGTTTCTGGACATCGGTTTCCTCGACCGCATCAATCCCCTCGCAGGCGTTTTTGATGACATTGATGAGCACTTGTATGAAGCGATTCCGATCAATCAGCAATTCCGGCAAATCCACATCCAAATCTTTGGAAACTGAAACTCCGCCTGCTTCCAAATTGTTCAGCTGTATTTTAAGCGCCGTTTCGATGAGGTCGTTTACATTGGTGAGTTGGAGATTTTCCCTTTTGCTGAGCTCATAATTTTGTTGAAGCGATAAGATATCACTGACATAGTTCAAAGATGCGTTTATTTTCTCGAGATTGATATGAAAATTTGTCTCAAACTGTTTTAAAAAGGTTATAAGCTCACCGATATAAGCAAAGACCTTTTGTCCTCGCGGATCGTCCTGAACATAAACATTCAGGTGGTCTATATGCGCCAAAAGCTCATCATAGCTTTTCTCCAGGTAGTCGATAACATGTTCGGGAAGGCTGCTTCTCAAAACGTCGACCTGGGAGGAAAACGGTGTAACGGCATTACCGATATTGTGCAGCATCATCGCCGCCAGTTGCGCCCGGCCGGAATAAAAGGCCTGCTCCACAAGTTTTTGTTGGGCATCTTTAAGTTCCTGTGTGCGCTCTTCAACTCTTTGCTCGAGATTTTCACGATAGCGAAGTAATTCTTCTTCCGCTTGCTTGCGTTCGCTAACATCCCGGGCAATACCGGTAAACAAGCGCTTTTGTTCAATATTGATTTCGCTTATACCGAGTTCAAGCGGAAACAGTTCGCCATTTTTTCGTTCACCTTCTACTTCCCGGCCGATACCGATAATTTCAGCCTTTCCAGTATTTAGATAACGGCGAATATAATCGTTATGCCTTTTTTTGTGGGGCTTCGGGACAAGGAGGTTGACATTTTTACCAATAACTTGCTGGGAGGTATAGCCGAATATCGTTTCGGCGGCAGGGTTGAAAGATTCGATGATGCCATTTTCGTCGATGGTAATGATACCGTCAACGGCACTGTCGAGCACGGCGCGCATTTTAGCTTCACTGAGCGCTAGTTCCCGGCCCGTTTGATGAGCCTGTGCCAGCGCATTGTTTAGTTGCCGGTATGACCGCTCAAGGTCTAGGGACATCCGGTTAAAGGTTCCGGCAGTGTGCGCCAGTTCATCGTTGCCCCGAATGGGAATCTGATATCCCAGATTCCCAGCCGAGATCTGGCTGGAACCCTCGGCCAAACTTCCCAACTGCCGGGTCAGCCATAACCCCAGGACGAGTGAAAAAAAGGCGGTCAGTGCCATTTCCACCAATGCCAGAATCATAATCCGGTTGCGAGCGGCACCGAGAAGGCTTTTCAGCTCTTTGACACTCAGTCCCACCTGGACAACGCCATAAGTGTTGCCTTCCAATGTGATCTCTGATTCAACGTCGTAAACACTATCTACGATGGCCTGAAAATTGGCATCGGCAACAAAAGGACGTGCCAACACCTTACGATCACCGCCGTCAGCAAGCAGGCCGTCACTGCTGCTGATAATTCGACCGTAGACGACCCCCGGATTTTTGAGCAACTCCTCGATAAAGCTTTCCAGTGAAGCCAGATCGAGGGATATCACGGCATCGGTGGTCATGGTCGCAAACATTAACGCTGTCGTTGAAGCCCGCTCCATCAATGCACTCTCGTTGGAAGTCTTCAGAAAATTCAGGCTCGTCCAGATCAGAAGCGATAGGGTAATCGCCTCAATAACCCCTATACCCAATATTGTCTTTAGCCGAAACGTCATGGTTCCACCTAATCATTATATTTTTTCGGTGCTAGAAAAGCGCAATCCCCAGTTCACGCACATCGTCCCAATCTTCATCCTTCGCCGAACCGATTGGATTGAAATTGAGATTTCTCAATAGGTTGCCGCCCTCTTCATTGGTGCTAATGGCTATCAGGGCGCCGGCGATGTCTCTAACAACGGCAGCCGGTAGCCGCGGATGGACCGCAAAAGCATGTGGGGTATAACCAGGGGTTTTCCAGAGAATTCGAAGCTGCTGGCGAATCGATTCAGGCATGTTGTTAAAGGTCCGCTGAATGCCACCGCCAGCCGGATACAAACCCTTTGAGACCGTCAGATAAACGGAATCATGGGATCTTACATACTGGGGACTAATTTCAATTTGGTTTGTTTTTAAGTAGGCGCGAGGCAACACACTGGCCGCGAAAGCCGCTGGTGCCGGAAATGCCAGCGTTTTACCAGACAGCTCGGCAATTGACTGATAAGGGCTGTCTTTTTTGACCACAATAATGCCCTGGATACGTTTATTCGTCTCTTTGGCAATGGCCCGGTAGCCTGGATCAATCGAAAACACGGTGTAATGGTAAGGGTTCATGTAGGCGATGTCATATTCCCCCGCGGCCAATCGTTTTTCGAAGGTGGGAATATCTTTGGCGGTTTTGAAGACAAACCGGTATCCGGTCTGTTTGCTGAGATACTTGCATATGGGCGTCCACAGGCGTGCCAGTTTGGTCGCACTCTGCTGGGGCACAATTCCAAAGGACAAGGTGAGGGATTCTTCGGCCCCCATATAAACGGGAGGGATTAGCAGCATAACCGCCAAAAAGCCTACCAGAAACCACTTTAACAATATTCTGCTCATGGGATTATTCCTTCCTGGGATATTTCAGGGTAACTATACAATAGATTATAAATATCCTCTGAATCAATAAGCAAAAAGTATGCAATAACCAAAATATTTTATTCCCTGCCCTTTTTAATAATAAAAATCAAATACCTATGATTAATTCTGATTTATTGACCTATTGTTTGAATGGCTAAATGAGATCGGAGATCTTCGAAAATGCTCTCAAAATTATAGGCCGCCTCCCTGATTGCTATCAAGATGAAAGAATTTCTTTGTCTTCGTCGAGCGCAAATCTAAAATAACAATAAATTACAGTATATTATACGCGGTTTAAAATTTGGCACAGGTTTTGCCATGATGGTCTCAATGCTGTGGTGACGCGAAGTCGGCGAAAACCATGCACTTAAAACCGGGAAAAATAAAAATGAAAAAACCCGGAACACGGTACATGATCCTCTCCACAACACTACCGTCCGGCCCATGAGGCCGACATTTAAATTATTACCAGAAGGATACAGTTTTTATGAGAAAATATTTTCAATCATTCAGGGGCAATCTGACAGCCTTAATCATCCTTGCAGTCATGGTTCCACCGCTTGTTTCGGGCCTCATCATCGGGACTATGCTTGATAATCAGCTACGCGCCAGTTTAGAAAACAGACTGAAGGCCGGACTTGAGACATTTTCGTTGATCCTCGATTATCGTAAGCACGACCTGATCAGGGGGCTTGAAAGGATTGCCTCGGACAACACGCTTCAGTCGAAACTGGAGTTGGATATTGCTTCGCAGATGAAGCATTATCAGGCATCCCAGATAGCTGTTCGTGAGTTAGCCGGTGTCTGCGTTGCTGACATGAATAAGAATATCATTGCAATTGCTGGACAGCCGGCGTTTTCGTGTTCTCTCCCGAATGGGATGGACAGCACGGTGAATCTCATTGCATCCGGCGGGGAGCTGTTTTTTGGCTATTCAGTCCCGATAGTAAAGGGCGGAAGGCCGCTAGGATACGCCCTGGGCACGGTGAGTCTTACAGACAGGGCGTTTCAGGCGTCGCTTCAGGAAAGCCTAATGAGCAGTTTTATTATGTGGGTAGATGGGCGACCGTCAATTTCGGACATCGCGCCAGAAACCATGGGAAAAATACCTAATGTTCCCCAACCGGGCCTGGTGACCGATATTCAGGCCGGAAGCAAAACCTACCGAACGATGGTCAAAACAGAGGATTATGACGGGAAAAAACTGGCCTACGCCATGCTGCTGCCCCTCGATCAGTTGAAACAAAAATTCCAATTAATGATTATGACGGTGGTCAGCGTAAACGCGATCATCTTCGGCATCATCATGTTCTTGGCGCGCAGGTCAATAAAGGAACTGATCCGGCCTGTCAGTTCCCAAAAGACGGGTGCGGATACCGTTTCTAACGGCGTGTGGATGGACATCACCGAACATCGCCGGTTGGAAACCGCCCTTCGAATCACCCAGTTCAGCTTTGATAAAGCCGCCATCGGTATCTATCAGATCGGGCCGAGCGCGCAAATTATAAATGTAAACGAACAGGCCGCCCGGAATCTTGGCTACTCTATCGAAGAACTGACCGCCATGTCTATCTTCGACATCGACCCGCTTGTGAACCGTGACAATTGGGTTACAATATGGCGAAAACTGTGCAAGAACGGTACGGATGCCTTTGAAACGATTCACCGCACTAAGGACGGCGTGGAAATGCCGGTAAGGATATCTTCCCAACTGCTCGAATATGACGACCAGCAATTTTCAATTTCGTTTGTTCAAGACATCTCCGATCGCAAAGATGCGGAGAAGGAGGCCAAGCGCATGGGGTTGGCGCTGCTGCAGTCGCAGAAAATGGAAGCCATGGGAACCCTGGCCAGCGGTGTCGCCCACGACTTCAACAATATCCTCTCGGCGGTGATTGGTTATTCTGAGTTGGCCCTTCCGGAGGTGGCACCGGGCGCCCCTGTGCATGACTATCTACGGCAAATTCTCACAGCCGGAATGCGCGCCCGGGATCTGGTACAACAGATATTGACATTCAGCCGCAAGGATGAACGCCAACTGCTTCCCATTAAGGCCGCTTCTCTGGTTAAGGAAGCACTCAAGCTGCTGCGATCATCGCTGCCCGAAACCATTGAAATATCCCAGCATATAGACCCTCGTATCAAACCTGTGTTGGCCGACCCGACCCAAATCCATCAGATCGTCATGAACTTGTGCACCAACGCCGCCCACGCCATGGAGGCCAAAGGCGGGCGCCTGAACGTGAGCATGTCGCAGATTTTGCTTTCTGAGCGTGACACGGCGTTGCATCCGGGATTGATGCCGGGAGAACACCTGAAACTCAGCGTTCAGGATACCGGCCGGGGGATCAGTCCTGAAATCATGCAAAAAATCTATGATCCCTATTTCACCACCAAGGAGAAGGGCAAGGGCACCGGGTTGGGACTAGCGGTGGTTCAGGGAATCGTTCAGAGTTACGGCGGGGTCATTTATGCCTACAGCGAACCGAACCACGGCACCACATTCAATGTCTACATCCCATCGGTCGACGAACAAACCATAGGCGAAGGACTGGTGACTTCCGAGCTGCCCGGCGGAAACGAGCATATATTGCTGGTAGACGACGAACCGGCGTTGATCGACGTGGGGTGCCAATTGCTGGAAAAATTGGGCTACCGGGTGTCAACCGCAGGTGCCAGCACGGCGGCCCTGGAAATGTTTCGCCGTGCGCCGCATACCTTTGATATGGTTGTGACTGATATGACCATGCCCAAAATGACCGGAGATAAACTGGCTGCAGAACTGCTGGACATCCGGCCGGATCTGCCCATCCTTCTGGCTACGGGCTACGGCAGTAATATTTTCGCCGGGAAGGTGCGCAAAATGGGTATCAAGGCCCTTCTTCACAAACCCATTGTAGAAGCTGATTTGGCCAGAATCGTTCGCAAAGTGTTGGACGAGAGCAAGAGAAACTCTTGATGCTCTTACTCACATGCGGACTACAGGCATACCTGTACGACATTGACAGGCTGTTACGCTGGATAGCGGATTGTGCCTTGTGTTGCAGGCTTGTCCCGTCAGGTTTTTCTGATACGACCGCTGATGGCCACCTGTTGCCTTTGCTGCATCCATGACACATCACCAGCCGCACCTGTCAATATGATAGGTTTTGTCATTGATGCTTTTCCGTTAACCTGATAGTTTAGTCATTATGGAAAATTCAGACCACAAATTTAGTCTGCTAATGGTGGACGATGAACCCTCCGTACTATCCTCTCTGAAACGGGTCTTTTTTGAGGAAGATTTTCAAATATACACCGCTGGAAATGGAGAAAATGCACTGGAATTGTTAAAAAAACTTAAAATCGATGCCGCCTTGATCGACCTAAAGATGCCGGGCATGGACGGTCTTTCGCTCATGAGGGAGATGCGCAAGAATTATCCACAGGTATCGGTAATCATGCTGACCGGTCATGGAAGCATTCAGGAAGCCGTAAAGGCAGTGAAGCTGGGTGCTGCAGATTTTTTAGAGAAGCCTTACGCACCTGAAGCATTGCGTGCCCGCATGGCCCAGCTGCATCAGATATGGAATTTAAAAGAAGAAAACCGGCGATTGCGCAACAAGGTGGAATTCAAGTTCGGTTTTGACCAACTGATAGGCAATTCGACGGCCATGTTAAAGCTCAAGCAGCTAATTGTTAAGGTGGGACCGAACGATGCGCCGGTATTGATTCAAGGGGAAACCGGAACCGGCAAGGAGCTGGTTGCGAGGGCCATTCACCAACATAGTGCGCGCTCGAAAAGCAATTTTGTGCCTGTGGATTGCGCCGCCATCAGTGAAACCGTGATTGAAAGCGAGCTCTTCGGACATTTGAAGGGGGCTTTTACCGGTGCGCACACGTCAACTCCCGGTCTGGTGCGCTCAGCTGATGCGGGAACGCTGCTTCTGGATGAAGTCGGCGAGCTCTCCCCGGCCATCCAGTCCAAACTGCTGCGGACCATACAGGAAAGCGAGGTCCGCCCGGTGGGCAGCAATAAAGCCTACCCGGTGGACATTCGTCTGCTGGCAGCGACAAATCGGGATTTAGAAGTGGAAGTTGGCCGCAACAATTTTCGCGAAGATCTCTACTACCGATTAAGCGTGGTTGTGATCGAGGTGCCGCCGTTGAGAGAGCGCAAAGAAGACATTCCCCTTCTTACCAAATTCTTTCTCAAACGCTTTGCCACAGACCTGACTCCCGCCAAAGAAATTGACAGGGAAACCCTTTTGTGTTTGGAAAACTACGATTGGCCGGGCAATATCCGCGAATTGGAAAACATCATTCGCCGGGCAATCGCTTTGGGAAGAAGCGAGGTGATAACACCGGAGGATCTGCCCGCTAAAATTTATACTCCCCCCGGACCTGGCCCTGAACCGATCGATATTCCATCCGATGGCAGTATGGCGTCCTATGAAAAGTCAGCCATTTACAACGCACTGAAAAAGAGCGGCAATAACCGCAGAATCGCCGCCCAAATCCTCGGCATCGGTGAGGCAACCCTCTATCGTAAAATTTCCAAATATGGACTGGTCGTCCGGATAGCACCTGGTCAAGAAAACTTGCAATAACGGACACCATATACTAAACAAACGGCTCGGATTCCAAATCGTTGACAACGGCATTGGAATCGACCCGGCGCATATCGACAGAAATTTGAATTTGGAAAATCCCGAAAAAGTGCTTCCGGCTTCGGTCTTTACTGCTGCAAGATGTTTGTTGAAAATAGTTGTGGAAGACTTACTTTTTTCACCCGAGGGACGGAAAAAGGAGGCTCCGTTATGGTCGCCTTTGAAAAATCAGGATAAAACAGGATAAATCATGGATGAAAATCTACGAATTATAGTGATAGACGACGATCCTGGCGTGCGCGATACCTTTAAAGAAATTTTGGCACCGTCCGCGACATCTGACATTACCGAGCGGGGTGCGGCGCTCTTTGACGATGAAACTCCGAGCCTTCCTTCCTGCTCCCCCATAACTTTTGAACTCACCCTGGCGGAAAATGGCGAGCAGGGCGTTGGTGCCGTTGAAAAGGCGTTGAGGCAGCATCGACAGTTTGCGGTTGCCTTTATCGACATGAATATGCCGGGGATCGATGGCGCCGAAACATCCCGACGAATATGGACCATAGACCCCCAAATAAAAATTGTCATCGTTACCGCCTTCAGTGAGCATCGGCCCTGTGACATCATCGATATCGTCCAGCGCGATGATATCTTCTATCTTCGGAAACCGTTTAATTCTGAAGAAATCAAACAATTCGCCAAAGCGCTGACCAAGTTTTGGAATATGGAACGTGAAAAAGAAACCCTTGCAGCCAGGCTGGAATCCGTTAATGCTGAGCTTGAGGATATGAACAAGAATCTGCAAAAAAAGGTGAAAGAACAAACGGCCATGCTTTTTCAGTCCGAGAAAATGTCTTCGCTGGGTGTTCTGGCCGCCGGCGTTGCCCATGAAATCAACAACCCGATAAGCTTTGTTCACGGAAATCTTGACACCATCCGAAAATACAGTGCTTCGATAAAAAAATTACTTCTGAAATATCAAACTCTGGAAGATTCAGCGCTGCGACATGCCCGCGATGAAATGCAGCCGCTAATCGAAGAGCTCAACGAATTTAAGGCCGGACACAAAATAGATTTCATTCTGGAGGATATCGTCAATTTGGCCAACGAATCGCTGGACGGAACGCGGCGTGTTCGAGATATCGTCAAAGAATTAAGAGGCTTTTCCCACGTCGACGATGCTGCTCAGCAGCCCACGGACGTGAACCAAGCCATCGACAAGACGTTGAATATGATCGGCAGCGAGCTTAAGCGGAAAACAGAAATTATCAAGGTCTACGGCGAGTTGCCGCCGGTCAACGGATATCCGCAAAAGCTCGGTCAGGTGTTTTTAAATGTACTGTTGAATGCCGCCCAGGCTGTCGGAGACAACGGGCTCATCAAGATCACCACACGCCAATTGATACCGGTGATAGGCGGTGAGCGCGCGAAGGTGGAGATATGCATTACAGATAATGGTCACGGAATTCCAAGCAGCGAAATTTCAAAATTATTTGACCCTTTTTTTTCCACCAAACCGGTTGGTGAGGGAACGGGGCTCGGTTTGAGCATCTCTTATGATATCGTAAAATCACACGGCGGCGAAATGGTGGTCGACAGCACTGAGAATGAAGGCACCACCGTTCGCATTATCTTGCCTGTGGGTGCCGGAGCGAAAGAGTCATCTTAGGAAAGTCAGGGACGGTGATGAAAAAATACGTTTTCACTGGGGTACCCCGGTAAAGTGGTTTTGGGAGCATATCCGCCGGCCTCTACACTCTGAATCCGACAAATGGCGGGGCTGATCTGATCAGCCTAAAAAAGGGCTGGAGCAGACGCATAGAAAACAGCGGTTTAATGCTTAAGATACTGTTATATAATCTCAATTTATATGCACTCTGAATTTATGATCTGCAATTACCGTTTAAAAAGGACAAAAAATAATATTGTTAAAAAGCTCTTGTCCGGTAAATTACTGATATGGTTAATTAGATTATATTAAAGTTAACATCCGCATAAGGGATACATAATATATAGTTTATTCTTACGTTATAGGCGGAGGTACCCTATGGCTAAATCACCAAGCCGGGAACAACTTGAGGACCGGATCAAAGAGTTAAAGCAATATATTCAAGATTCTGAGGGGACGACAGACAAACTGCGAAAGAGTAGACTTTACTATCAAACCTTGCTGGACAATGCTCCGGTTGGCATCTGGCATGCGAGTCAAGATGGAAGTGGTGGTTATATTAATTCGAAGCTGGCCGAAATATCCGGTTTAACCCCAGAGGCCGCTAAAGGAACAGGTTGGACATCAACCTTGCACCCAGAGGACCAAGAGAGGGTGTTCGCCGAATGGACCAGTTTTGTTGAGGGTAAAAAAGCGTATAACTCTACTTATCGTTTCAAACATCCTGATGGAAATGTTCGGTGGGTTGTCGGACAAGCA
>Ga0209456_10001743_pt1 | contig 10486 bp, 9 predicted proteins | sample COG_11_FD_184755 | JGI IMG/M metagenome (GOLD analysis project Ga0209456, IMG submission 184755) | Pelagic marine sediment microbial communities from the LTER site Helgoland, North Sea, for post-phytoplankton bloom and carbon turnover... | ecosystem: Environmental > Aquatic > Marine > Neritic...
TTTGCCCAAGATGCACACCATCGGCTTCGATTGCCTGAGCGACATCGATCCGATCGTTGATGATGAGAGGGATTCCGCGGTTTTGAAGAAATTTCTTAATGCTGAAAGCCTGCTCTATAAAGTCGCGCGTCGAACAATCCTTTTCCCTTAGCTGAACGATGGTGACGCCGCCCCGAACCGCCGCTGTGACAATGTCTAAGTTTGAGCGACCGCGCGCCAAACCCCGGTCGGTCACCAGATATAAGGAATAGTCGATGTTTTCAGTTTTCATAAACCATACCTTAGGTTTATTGCTTCTGGCCCTTTTTTAGGTTTCAGGTGTCGGGTGTCTGGTGTCAGGTTAATTAGAAGGGCTGACACCTGAACACTGCCTGTCCTCCGTAGCTTTTTGAGCGAAGGAGGGAAACCCGAAACGAGCATTAATCGGCTGACTCTATCTTTGCGCCGTTTTGCAGATCCTGGGGCGTAATTGTGTAAAGCGCGTCGAGCAGCTGGATCATAAAGCTTCCCGGCGCGTCCGCATGGCGGCCGGCAACCTCACCGGCCAGGCCAAAATAGGCCAGCGCTGTTGCCGTGGCGCTGAGCGGATCATCATCGACGGCTAAAAATGCCCCGATCACCACGGTGGCCGCGCAGCCGGTTCCGGTGACATAGCCCATCAGGGGGTGTCCGTTTGCCACGCGTACTATACGGCTGCCGTCGGTGACCAGATCCACCGCGCCGGTGATGGCCAGGGTGGTGTTGAGTTCCTTGGCTAAAACCGTGGCGGCTTCGGCGGCTTCTTCAACCGAATGAATCGAATCCACCCCTTTTGTTTTCGATTTTTCATGGCGCAGCGACAGGATTTCCGAAGCGTTGCCGCGGATGACGCTCATCCGCGCGGCGTCAATAATTTTTTTGGCCGAATTTGTGCGTAGCGGTGTGGCACCGGAACCCACCGGATCGAGAATAATCGGCGTCTGCTGTTCGGTGGCCTTCTGGCCGGCCTTTATCATCGCAGCAATCCAATCATCGGTTAATGTGCCGATATTGAGCACCAGCGCACCGGCAAAGGAAACCATGTCTTCGACTTCGTTCTGAGCGTGGGCCATTACCGGCGAAGCCCCCATTGCCAGTAGGGCATTGGCCGTATAATTCATGACCACAAAATTGGTGATATTATGAATGAGCGGTTTTTGCTCCCTGACGGCTGTCAAATTATGAGCGGCCTGTTGGTTTAAATCTTTCATCTTTTACCTCATTTGGTCGTCAATTACTGAAGAGCTCTTTCCTTGGCCGGATTCAATCGGCCTAAAAATAGTGTCCCATACAAATAAGAAAGCCGATTCCAGCAGGAAACGGCTTGCGCATATGTGAATTGCGAATCGACGTGTCGTTCCCTTCGCTGGTATTACCCAGATCAGGTTCCAAGGGTATAATCTCAGGCTTCCAAGCCACCCCAACTTGAAGCTATCTCAAAAATGCATCAAACGTTTATAGGTTGAGCCCGATACCCGTTAACCCGTTTGCCGGTTAAAAGATAAATTTAAGCGGCTTTCTGTTTTACTGCGGGCTCAACGGGCTAAACGAAACAACGCGCTAAACTGGCCAACCTGAAAGCGGAAGCTACTATTTTTGAGAATGCTTCTTTATAGGTCAAAAACCTTAAATCCCCGACAAAAGCATGTCAAGTAAAATTCTTTTTATGTCCTTCGGTCAATGGATTTAAATCCGGCAACTGTTTCATCAGCTTAAAAGGAGCTGTCCCGTGAGCCACAAGGAGTGTTATCCGTTTGCCGCTTTATTTTACCGTTACAACCGGGCACGGTGCGTTTAAAATCACGTATTGGGCGGTGGAGCCAAATACGAGTTTACCGACTTTCGAGCGGCGCCTGACCCCCATGATGATTTCGTCAACCTGTTGTTCTTTGGCCAAGCGGGTCAGGTCCTCACCGGGCTCCAGACCTCTGACCGACAGCAGCGATTCGCAGACAATGTCCTTTTTTTTGAATTCATTTTTGTGATATTCAAGCTCACGCTCATTGTTTTCAAAATCTCTTTTGGGCACATCCGGCCCGCCGACCATTGATCGTACCAGAAAAATTTGGGCGCCAAATACCTGCGCATGTTCTGCGGCCAGCGCCAATGCTGCCTCAGATACTTTGGAACTGTCAAATCCCACCATAATTTTCATAATATCGACCTCCTAGAGCCCCAAATCTTGATCAATCAGGACGATTTTTACCCTGCCTTTGGGGAATGCCTTTTCAGTGATCGTCCAGGTATTGCAAATTCGATCCGGGCTGTTGCACTCCTGGCAATAAGATGTCTTCACACAGGGCGTTTTCTTGTCCAGTCGCATGGAGTTGGTTGGGGCAACATAATTTTTGATCCGCAACATGGCTTCTTCCACATCTGGCACAATTTTATTGCGTCCGACCAAAATGATGACCCAGTGGGGGCCGAAAGTCAACGCCGCGATTCGGTTACCGATCATATCCAGATTCACCAGCTGACCGGTTTCGGTGATGGCATTGGTTCCGGTGACAAACAGATCGGCATGCAGCGCCTGCCGTCGGCGCTGCTTTTTTTCGTCATCTGAAATCTTATTGTCGAAGGTGTCCCAGACCTCAAGATCCGCTGTACCTTTCAGCTTTTTGTAAAGGCCTGATCCGGTAAAGGTCATCGAACCACCCCAGGATACGGTCTTGGGCTTTAATTGGGGGATTAGATTCTCCAGCACAATTTTATTGGCATCGGCTTCATTTTCTGCCAGAAAGACATCAAAGTTGTTGGCTTCAAGAGCGGTCTTTACCTCTGCCAGCCTGATGTGCCAAAAGTTGTCGATCGGTTTGTCCATTAATTCCTCCTGTCATTTGGTTGGCCGGTTGAGCCCGTTAAGTGCACGACAATTTTTGCATGCGGGTCAACGGGTTAACCCGCCAGCGGTGGGCAAGCGGGTAACGGCTAAATTTCTTAAAAAATGTTTATTTAATTTTGGTAACAACGAGGGTAACATCATCCGCCTTTTGCAGCGGATGACAGAAGCCGTCAACTGCTTCGATTACCTTTTGAACAATTTCCTTTGCCGGCCGATTGGCATTCTGGCGGATAATGTCTTTAAAACGCCCTTTGCCGAACATCTCGCCTGCAGGACTCTGCGCTTCCCAGATCCCGTCGGTTCCCATCATGATGATTTGACCCGCGGCAATCTTTTTGTCAAATTTTTGATAAGCAGCCTTTTCAGATACACCCAAGGGTAAGGCATTGCCGGTCAATTCTTCAAAAGCGTCGCCTTCGCGAGCGTAGATCATCCCCGGGTCGTGACCGGCGTTGACCCAATGAATGATCTGATTGCCGCGGTCGATCTCACAAATAAAAAGCGTCATAAAACGCCCGGAGTCTTCGACATCGCGGGTCAGTTGCTGGTTAACGTCAGCAACCACCTGATCCAACTCACCGGATCTCGAGGTGCGTTGACGCAGAAAAGCCCGGGCGGTGGTCATGAGCAATGCGGATGGGATGCCGTGATCGGCAACATCCCCCACCACCACGCAGATTTTTGTCTGACTGTTTGCCCCGGTCAATATATAGTCGTAATAGTCTCCGCCGGTTTCTTCACAATAGATACTGGTACCGGCAATATCCAGTCCCTCAATTTCCGGGTCGTGCGCAGGCAGCAGGTTTTGCTGGACTTCCATGGCGATATTCAAAGAGTGCTGTAGACGTTCGCGCTCTTTGAGCCCATCGGTCATTTCATTGATGACATCCCCGGTGTACCCGATTTCGTCATTGGTGGTGACCCGCACCTTTTTGTCAAAGCGGCCGTTTCTGACATTGCTCAGTGTTTGAATGATTTCACCAAATGGTAAAGTCAGATTGCGGCTGACCAGCATCGTCAGGCATAGCCCAGCAATGATGAAAATCGATGTATTAACGAATATGGCAGAGCGTAAAATATCCAGCTGGGTCATCGGATCATAGTCGGTGCTTGTAATTCGGTAAAAGATATGCAGTATCGAAAAAAGGGGTATCAAATTACAGGCAAAAAGAAGGGCGATCAGCCGGGTCCGTATTCTGATGCGCAATGTTTTCGGGATCCCCGATAACTCCCCTTGCGGGAAAAAATAAGGGGCCAATCGCTTCTGCAATACGTGCTCCAGCAGAAAGAATGCCAGGGTAACCGTAATGAAACCGGTACTCAGGCTCATGAACAACGTGCGATGGATCCAATAGGAGCCCACATCCAATATCCACCACAATAGCGAGTAGATAATGGCCGACAGCAGCCACATGCTTAAACTCAGACAGATCAGAACATAAGGTTCATTTAGCACCTTGCGACGCGCCGTTTCCTCCAAATCTTTTGATACGGAATTATTGGAAAATTTCGCGTCTAAATATTGCCGAATGGGTCGCTCATAGCGCAGTGTCATTACCACGACAAAGATGAATGCAGCAGGTGTAAACAATATGTCAACCATTTCGAATAGAGGGTTTTGCCAGATATGTTCCGGTGGATCGGGTTCTGCCCGAAACATGAGCACCTGGAAAAAAGTGACCGCAATAAAATTTGCCAAAAAGTTGGCTAACAGCATTTCATTTTTAAGATGGAAGCGTTTAAATTTTGTCATAGTGGGTGGCTCCCGCCGTAATGGATGTGATTTAGCAGGTTCAAATTGTTTTCTTGATCGTTTCACTCTTGCAGTCGACAAATTAAACGAACTGAAAAGGCCACGCATTTAATCGAGATTATACCCAAAGTAATTTGGAACGATTACAATATCAAGTAGAAATCAAATGAGCCGGCAAAAAGTCGGTCATCGACTTATCTGTTTGGGCTCTGATTTTGTTAAACCATTTTTTAAAAGTGATTAACGATCTACGGTTTCTTGGTTATATTTTCTTTAATCTCAAACTGTGGTGTGCTATTGTGCGTTAACACTGTCACGCGCGACTGCTCCGATACCATGGTGGAATTTGATGGGTAAAAAACGAACAAAATTTAAAGATGTTGAGCATGTGGTCGCCGCTCTGGAGTCGGCGGACTATATCTGTTCTAAAACCATCGCCACGGTCGTTTTTTTGGCCCAGGCCACGCTAAAACCGGTGCTGGTTGAAGGTCCGGCCGGCGTGGGCAAAACCGAACTGTCCAAAGCCGTTGCCCGCTGCCTGGAGCGCGAGCTGATCCGTCTGCAATGCTACGAGGGGCTGGATGAAACCAAGGCGCTGTACGAATGGGAGTATGCCAAGCAACTGTTGTATACTCAGATGGTCAAGGAAAAAATTGATGATGTTGTTTCCGGTGCCCAAAGCCTGAACGAAGCGGTGGATCGCATCGCGGACCAGGAAGATGCTTTTTTTTCCGAGCGCTTTATTCAACCACGGCCGCTGCTGCAGGCCATATCGTCTGAAAAACCGGTTGTGTTGCTCATAGATGAGGTTGATAAATCCGATCCTGAATTCGAGGCCTTTCTGCTGGAAGTGTTGAGTGACTTTCAGATATCCATTCCGGAACTGGGCACCCGCACAGCGCTTAATATCCCTTTTGTATTCTTAACCTCCAATGATTCACGCGATATGAGTGACGCCCTGAAAAGGCGATGTATTCATTTGTATATCGACTATCCGGATCGCGAACTGGAAATGAAAATCGTGCGGCTCAAAATTCCCGGAATTAAAGCAACACTAGCCGTCCAGCTGATCGATGCAATCCATAAAATACGGGATTTGGATCTCAAAAAGAAACCCTGTGTTTCAGAAACCCTGGATTGGGCCCAATCCTTACTGGCCCTTCAAATCGAAGATCTCAGCCCGCAAGTGGTCAGGGATACCTTAAATGTGATTCTCAAATATCAAGCCGATGTGGATCTGGTTGAGGGAAGGCTGGAAAAAATTATAAATTAAGCGAGCGATAGCCGCAAGCAAGGCAAATCCATCAAGTGATCTTCTTACATTACGCCATCACTCCAACACTCCATTACTCCACGGCCTCATGCCGAAGGCATGTTTGCAGATGGTGAATCTGGTTTTAAAATTTGTTGGTATAGCCCGCACCGCCGGTTTGCGGATAGCCACTTCAGAAGTGCTCGATTGTCTCAATCAAATGCAGCTGGTTGATATCGCAGAAGAGCCGCAATTTGCAGCGGTCCTACGTGCCAATTTTGCTAAAAGCCGGCGGGAGCAGCGCCATTTCAACCGTCTGTATCAGATGTTTTTTCATGAATTGCGGCAGGATGCCTCAATTGTTAACTCCGAACCTCTAGCGCAACAGGTACAGGATATTCTGCAAACACTGGCACCGGCACAGGAAGACCATCCGAATATGCAAACGGTGCTGGACTTTTTAGACGGCAATCCACTGCCCTATTTTGAGCAGCTTCAGCAGATCGGACACGGATCCGATGATCAAAACCGCGGACCAGGTGCGAATCTGGGCGCGGTGACGCAGCGCCTTGAAATGATGCTGGCGCTCAATGCAGCAGAGGAGGCTCTGGAACAATTTTTGGCGGACCACCGAGAACAGCTGGACTGGGAAATGCGTCGCGACTTGAATGCGCTTTTTAAAAGCCGACTGGACACTGCGCGCCGGTTATTAACCCAGGACCATCAGGCCTCTGCGAACGGCGCTGATAGAAACATACCGTATCGACAGCGGCTGGACCAACTGGGGGAAATTCATTTTGCATCGCTGACTCAAAAAGAAGTGGCAGACATGCGTGAGGTGATTGAACAACTGGTGCGCAAACTTAAAGATACCATCAGCCGGCGCTATGCAGGGCAGAATCGGGGTGTGCTGGATATCAAAAAGACCTTACGGCGGGCTGCCGGTTATCAGGGGATTCCGATGGAGCTGTATTATCGCCATCGGCCCTTGCGGAAAAGCAAAATTGTTGCGCTGTGCGATGTCTCCGGTTCGGTATGGTCGGCGGCGCGGTTCATGTTGAACATGCTCTATTCATTGCAGGAATGCTTTACCCAGGTGCGCAGTTTTGTTTTTGTGGCCGGTCTGGATGAGGTTACCCATGTTTTTGAGGATTTTGAAATTAACCAGGCCGTTGAAAAAATATTGAAGGAGGCCGATATTGAGTACAATGCGGCGACTGATTACGGGCTGACGTTTCGCCAGTTTAAAAACAGGCATATAGATATGCTCAATAAAAAAACAACCCTGATAATTATCGGCGACGGCCGGACAAACTACGGCAATCCGGAAGCCGGCCTCCTGGATGAAATGCGCGACAGAAGCCGCCGGGTGATCTGGCTGAATCCCGAAACTCCCTATTTCTGGTATACAGGCGACAGCGAAATGCGAACCTATATGGCATACTGTGACGAGATCCGTCCTTGCCAGAACCTGAATCAATTGCTGGAATTTATTGAGTCGCTGGTTTTGTAAAAAAGCGCTGTGATTGAATTCATAAAATCCAAGCGATACCCACCAAAATCGAATAAAAGCACCTGAAGGCAAATACCATGGATTCAATAGACATCAAAATCTGGATGAACAAAAAAAAAGCAGAGTCGTTGCGACTCTGCTTCTCAAAATGGTTGCCTTTGGTGAAAATGGATTGCTTACTGCCACTTGCCGGAGGATAATTCAGATGAAACCTGTCGGTTAAGGGATTGGAATGCAGTTTTGAATTTGAGGGTGCCACCTGAATTTCTATCCGGCCCTGCCGTCCATTCATATCCACGGGTCAGTTGCAGGATCGGTTCGACCGTAGTCCATAAATCCTCATCTTGGGTATAGCCCGTACCGGATATCTTCATATTCGACCATACGAGTGACTCTCTGACATTGAGTTCATTTATTCCGCTGATCAAGGCTCTTTGATTTGCAGTATCGGATACAATATCAAATTTTTGTATCGATACGGATGCGACAACACCCATGATGATCATCACCGAAACGATTTCAATTAATGTAAAACCTTTCTGGTTGAAGCAAAATGATTCTCTGCGCATATTTAGCCGTCCTCTTCTTTTCGATCTGACTTCGGTCATTTTGTTAACGGTTAGTGCGGGAGAATATCTAACCCCAAAATAACACTGCTTTCTCAAACGTTAAAAAAATCCCCTGCGCGTGAAAATATAACTCATGCCCCAAATCTCTGCAAAAAGCGTGCAAACTCAATGAGTTATTTTCACTTTCGAGATATTTTATTGAATTACAGATACTTACGAATTCACATAAATTTACGCCGGACGCGGTTCTGAAAAGGAGGTGCGAGTATTTGTGAAGTTTATTTCACAATATTGTGGATCTGAAGGTAAGCGCTGCATGAATCGGATTCAACGCATAACCGTCCAGAAGCCGTGTTGGTTAGTGTGATGACCTTCTGTCGTTGCAGGATAAGGGAGGATTGAAATGTGAGCTAAAGGGGACGACTTAGATTAGAATCGGTTCTCCAAATTCAACGCCAAAGCCATCTTGATCAGCCCAGACGACCTTGCCTTTTAACTTAAGATTGCTTACCCGCCCATGTGTGGGCACCGCGATTGTAACAATATGTCCTTCGGACAAAAACAAATCCGTCTCAATAAATGCCCCTTTGGTGCCCAGATTTTTAATGAAGCATTCGTGGACGCCGTATCGCGTTGCAAAAAACGAGGACTCTGAACAAAATCGCCGTGGATATTTACGCTTATTTATCATCTGCCCAGTAAGGGATTTAGGTGTAGAGCCATTAGGCCAGCGATTCGACCATTTCATTTGCGCGGAACAGTATCAATCTTTCGTCGTTGCAGGGGTGAAGTGCCGGTTTTAGTTCTGCCGAATCCACAGTATGGTTGCCTATAAAATATTCTAATTGTGAGCGTTGGCGCTGGTTTAATTCTCCAAATTTGACCCCGCATTTGCGAATCGCAAAGGAGTTAAGCGGAATATCCGTCTTAATTTCAAAATCAAAAACCGGCTTAAAGAGTATCCGGTCCAGATAAAAAGCGTCTTTGGCAAATAAGATATCCATCTTAAACAGACTATTTGAACCTTTTTTGCTGTCAATGTAATGGAAAGCCAACCCATCGGTTGAAATATTGACGACTTGACCCATTTTGATGGGCTTGGATTTGATGACCGCGAAGGCAATCTCCCCCATACTCATATCTTTTATTTTGCTCAATTCAATTGACGTGGACCTCAGAACGGCAAAAGTGCCCTGCTTAACCCCATAACGTTGGTGGTTTCGGCGCTCCATCGACTTACCTCTTAGGCTTGGGAGTGAACACATCCAGACTGGGAATACCCAGATTCATTAAATAGCAAAATTCTTGCCAAAATAAATTCCGGGAGTGCTTTTCTGCGGGTAAAAATTTATTATAGTAAAAATTTCAAATGGTTATGTTGTTTTAAAAAATGAAAATACATTCATTTATTGATATTAACAAACTTACTCAAAAGGCATTCTGTGCATTTTTATGCACGCACCTTTTTTTTAATGCTGCTAATTTATCGACAATACTACACTTTTGAGGCCACCCATCTGCGCAAGCCCTGTATAGAAAAAGATAAAGCTATCTTATCGTTTGACATTTTCGTCAAATTTATTGAAAACCCGTGATAGACAGTTGCGAGGCTTTGGAAGTATTCAATTCATAGGTGCATTGATAAAAACAGCAAAGCATCGGCGCTGTTTAGGTGCGCAATAACGGATGGGTCGAGGCGGCCTACCAAAGGGGGAACGTTGATATGCCAGCCATCACGCTTTTTTGTAAATCTGTTGAAATCAGTCTTGAAACAGGTCCGGATATTCGTGATATCACACCGTCACTTGAGCAACTGATTTATGAATCTGATGTTGAGAACGGTAGCTTAAGTGCCACCATGGTGGGATCCACCGGATCGTTGACAACTATTGAATATGAACCCGGAGTGGTCAGCGATCTAATGGCAGCCGTCAATCGCATGGCGCCTGCGGAATTGGAATACGAACATGAAAAAGCCTGGCATGACGGCAATGGGCATAGCCATGTACAGGCCGCGTTATTAGGTCCCTCGATTGCCCTGCCAATCCGAAACGGGCGTCTAAAATTGGGAACCTGGCAACAGGTAGTGGCCATCAACCATGACAACCGCCACCGTCAACGCGCCATCGAAGTCACCATCATCGGCACTACAGTTTAAACCATGCTTGGTTTAAACGGGTTAGCCGGTTAGCCAGTTTACCCGTGCGCCCGTAAAACAGTTGATAGCCATCAGTTTACGGTTGACGGGCAACAATTATAAATTACAAGTTATGAATTACAAATGCTTAAACATTGGAACTAAGTTCAGTGCTGTCTTTAGTTTTTTTCTGTCAACTGACAACTGCAAACTGTTGACTGAAAAAAAGACTGTGGACCGTGGACTGCTGACTATATTTCATGTACCCTGTTTTTACTTGGTGTTCTTCGTGGTTAAGATATTCTGAATTCTGACTCCTGTCTCCTGTCTCCTGACTTCTTTGTTTTACTAGAACATATGCGAGGATGATAAAAATGCTAAGAAAGGTTTTCAAGTCTGGTT
>Ga0209456_10001744_pt1 | contig 10486 bp, 8 predicted proteins | sample COG_11_FD_184755 | JGI IMG/M metagenome (GOLD analysis project Ga0209456, IMG submission 184755) | Pelagic marine sediment microbial communities from the LTER site Helgoland, North Sea, for post-phytoplankton bloom and carbon turnover... | ecosystem: Environmental > Aquatic > Marine > Neritic...
GGCGGCAAAGCCCGCGTATGACGCCTACGACGAGGGCCGCAAGGCGCTGGCCGAGGACCAGGTCGACGAGGCGCTGGCGCTCGCCAACAGGGCACTCGGCCTGTTTCCCGATGAGGCTCACTTCCACGCGCTGCGCGGCGATGTCCGGCTGGTCGCGGACAAGTACGACATGGCTGTCACCAACTACAATCGGGCCATCAACCGCCGCAACGGCTTCTTTTACTATCACCTGCAACGCGGCCTCGCGAAGAACGAGCTTGGCCAGGTCGACGCCGCCGTGACCGATCTCGAAAGGAGCATCGAGTTGCTGCCGACCGCGCCCGCGCATTACGTACTCGGGACCATCGATGAGAAGCGTGGCAACGTCGCCGGGGCGATAGAACATTACAGGATCGTCGCCAAGTCGAGTGGCGACTACGGCAAGGCGGCGAGCGCCGCACTCGTCAAGCTGGAATTGCCCTCGAACCCGGGCGCCTATGTCCTGAGGCGCTGTGACGCAGACGCCAGCGGCAACCTCGTTGTTACGGTAAAGAACAACACGAGCGTGCAGATTACGGGAGTGCAGGTCGCCGTGTCGTATGCGGACCAGTACGGCCGGCAGCGGCAGATCAATCATGCCGTACGCGGCCAGATACCTCCGGGCCAGGTAGCCAGCGTCAACACGGGTCTCGGGCCCTACACGCAGGGTTCAGACTGCCCCGCAGAGGTCATCGCGGCACGCATTGCCGAGTAGGGCAAACGGGGACATTCTACTTTATTAAAAGAAAGGGGACAGTGACCCTAATTAAATAATTAGGGTCACTGTCCCCTTTCTTTTTGCGGCTAGCGGCGCGCCTGCTGGTCGCGCTCGTCGAGCAAACGCTCCATCTCGTCCATGATGGCGTTCATCTTGTCGACGGCCGCGCGGTAGGGTTCCGGTTGTGCAAGATCGACGCCCGCATTGGCGAGTAGCTTGTACGGGTAGTCGGAGCCGCCGGCACGAAGCAGGTTCTTGTAATTCTCGACGCCCGCTTCGCCATCTTTGACGATCTTCTCGTACAGGGCCGTACCCGCAGTCTGCGACGTCGCGTACTGGAATACGTACATGTTGAAGTAGAAGTGCGGTACGAACATCCACTCGTTGGTGTACAGGTCGTCGATAATGACGATGCCCTCGTCATGCCCGTGATAGCGTCGCAGAATCTCGCCGTACATCTGGGAAATGCGGTCGCCGGACAGCGCCTCGCCGCGCTCCGCCGCCTCGTATAGCGCCAGCTCGAACTCGGCGAACATCGTCTGGCGGAAGAACGTGCCACGCATACTCTCGAGGCCATGGCCGAGGTAGAACAGCTTCTCGTCGATACTCTCGGCGTTGGTCGCCATGTAGTCGCGAAGGATCAGTTCGAGGGAGGTCGACGGAATCTCGGCGATAAACGTCGCGTAACCGGCCGTTTCGAAGGGTTGTTCCTGTTTTGCGTACACGGTGTGCATCGCGTGGCCCCACTCATGCGCAAACGTAGACAACGACGAATAGTCGTCATTGTGATTGAGTAGCAGGTACGGATGCACGTCATAGGCAAAACCTGACATATAGGCACCCGAACGCTTGCCGCGCTGCGGATAGACATGCATCCAGCGGTCGTCCATCGCAGCCTTCTGCAGGCTGACCCAGTCGTCGCCCAGCACGGACATGGCCTCGAGTGTAATTTCCTTGCTGGTCTCGAGGTCGAACTTCTTGTCGAGCGATACGAGCGGCGGGTAGATGTCGTAGTAGTGCATCTGCTCTACGCCGAGCATGCGCGTGCGCAGTTTGAAATAACGGTGCAGCGTCGGTAGTGCCTTGTTGACCTCGGCGACGAGTGTGCGATACACGGCAGGCGGCAGATTGTCCTGGAACAGCTCGCGATGCAGCACGCTGTCGTAGTTGCGCGCCTTCGCCAGCGCGACCTGCGTCTGCAGGTGCGAGTTCAAAACCATGCCGACCGAATTGCGGTACTCCTCCCACTTGCTCCAGAACGTGTCGAAGGCCAGCTTGCGGTCCTCGCGGTTGGCGCTGCTGCGCGTGCGGCTATAGCCCTGCGAGTCGACGACCACTTCCTCGCCGGTCGACAGCGTGATCGTCGGCCACGGGATATCCGAGTTGGCGAGCAGCGAATAGGTGTCGTTCGGTGCACCGAAGGTCTGGGAGAAATACGACAGCGTCTGTTCCGTCTCGGGGCTCAGCGTGTGAGGCGCGTTACGCAGGCTGTTGTCGAGCTGATACGCGAATGGCGCGAGCCGCTCGTCTTCATTGATGTAAGACTCGATGACCTCGCGGCCGACCTCGATCAGTTCGGGTTGCATCCAGGCCGTGACTTCGCCGAAGCGCGCAAACATGATGTCGGCCAGCTGGCGACGTTCCTGCGTCTCCGAGTCGCGCAGGTCCTCGTCGGCCTTCAGGGAGGCATAGACATAAACGCGGCCGGCCTTTTTGTAGGTGTCGGACACGAAGCGGTAGGTGTCGTAGAGCGAGTCCGCGCTCTTGCCGAGCGAGCCGCGCATGCCGTCAATCTTGTCGAAATCGGCCATGACCTCGTCACGGGCGGCCTTCCAGGCTTCGACGCTCGGGTAGAGGTCCGTGAGGTTCCAGGTGGCCTGTGGGTCGTCGGCATCGGCGGCGAAAACCGGCGCCGAGACAAAAATGAAAGTGGCCGCGACCAGCGGCAAAAGGCGTTTGTACATGTTGTTGTCCCCGGGAATTGTTGAGGCAATAGACAGGTCTGAATAATGATAGTTTCGTCGATGATAGGGTATGGGATCAGGGAGGGATACTGGTGTCGGGAACAAGGAGGCCAGGATGTCGAGATTAGTTGTCATAGTGATAGTCAGCCTGGCTGCCGGGCTTGCCATCGGCGCGTGGATTTCCGGGGAGCCCGAGCCACCGATAGATGCGCCGTCCGGTGCCGCAGGGCATTCTGATCAATCGTCGACTCTGTTGTCGACGCCGGATGAGCGCCTGCTGAAGCTCGAACAGGCCATCGCCGAGGAGCGCGAGGCGCGGCTGATCCTCGAAGACCAGCTGCAGATTCTCCTCGAAGAGATCGAGCGCATCGATGCCGCGGGTCCGCGCATCTATGCCGAGCGTGAGGTCCGCGCAGCGCAGTCACGCGCAGAGGGCGCCCGGGAACGTCGCCCGCAGCGCGACTTTGCCTCGACGATGCAGGATTACCAGGCGCGTCGCATGTCGAGGCTCATCGACGGCGGATTCTCGGAGGACGAGGCGCGTCGCGTGATGCAGCAGGAGTCCGAGGCGCAGTTCCGGGCCATGCAGGCGATGCACGAGGCGCAGCGTAACGGCGAAACGCTCGATCCCGTCGCGACCATGAATGGCCCGCAGTCCATCCTGCGCGCCGAACTCGGCGACTCCGCCTACGAGCGCTACCTCGAGGCACAGGGGCAGCCCACGGCTATCCAGGTGACCCAGGTTTTTGATGGCTCGCCGGGCAGCAAGGCCGGCTTGCAGCCGGGTGACCGGATCATCGGCTACAACGGCGAGCGTGTTTTCAATGTCGCGGAACTGCGCAGCCTGACAATGCAGGGAATTCCAGGCGAGGACGTCATTGTCGAAATCGATAGGCAAGGGGTCAGGATGCAGCTCAGCCTGCAACGCGGACCGGTCGGCATCAGCGGCTCGGGCGCCAATATCCGCTCGATGAACTGGTGGGGCGGTGGATAAAGCCAGCCGCGGGATGCAAAATGGCAACTTAACAAGAATTAGAGCGGTGCAAAGCCCTTGAGCGTACTTCGTTACACGGTTCCAAACAGTTTCACGGCATTGAGCCTCTTGCTCGGCATTGCCTCGATCGTCACCACGCAGCTGGGCGACCTCGAGCTCGCGGGCTGGATTATCGTCTGGTGTGGCCTGCTCGATGTAGTGGACGGCGTGTCCGCCAGGCTGTTGAAGGCCACATCCAATTTCGGGGCCGAGTTCGATTCGATGGCCGATCTCGTGGCGTTCGGCGTGGCGCCGGCCGTGCTCATGCTCAATGCCGGGCTGCAGCTGGGCAACATCGATATCGACTCCGGGCAGTTCTGGGTGTTGCTCGCCGCGGTCGCCGTTTTTACGCTCGCTGGCGCAATGCGCCTGGCGCGATTCAACCTGGTTTCTGATCAGCCGAGCACAGGGTGGTTCACGGGCGTGCCCATTACTGCGGCGGGTGGTGGGCTGGTTGCGCCGATCGTGCTGGTCCTGATCCATTTCCCGGATCTCGCGGCCTCATTACCGCTGCACCTTTACATGCCTGTGATCATGTTCGTGTTTGCGCTGCTCATGATTTCGCGGCTGCGGTTTCCGAAGGCGAAGGTCCGCAAGAGCAAGTTGTTCAACGCGTTCCAGGTCGTGTCGATAACATTCGTTTACTACTGTGGTATCACTCGATCGTGGCCCGAGATCCTGCTCGGCATAGGCATCATCCTGCTCATATCGGGCATTATCGCCGGCCGCATCACCCGCGAATCCTGATGCTGCGTTGCAACACGGCAATCCTGCTGCTTTGCCTGGCAGCAACGGGTACGGCAGCCGATCCGCAGTTCACCCCGGAGAATTACGAGGCCCTCGACGGTTTCGTCGACATTTACTGGGATGACACGGGCGGCCGGGTGTTCGTTCGTGTCGACGAATTCGACGCGCCTTTCCTCTACCAGGTTTCATTGCCACGTGGCATCGGTTCCAACGATATCGGCCTCGATCGCGGGCAGCTCGGCGCGACCAGGGTTGTGCGCTTCCTGCGCAGCGGTCCGAAGGTGCTGCTCGTGGAGGACAATCTCCGTTACCGCGCCGCCAGCGACAATGAGGACGAGCGGCGCGCAATCGACGAGTCTTTCGCGCGCTCGGTCATCTGGGGTTTCGAGGACGTCGATCCCGCCGGCGACTCCACGGTGGTCGACGCCACGGCATTTTTCCTGCGCGATTCGCACGGCGTTTCTCCGTGGCTGAAGGAGCTCGGTGAGGGCAGCTATAGCGTGGACGAATCGCGTTCGGCGATTTTCCTTGCCAACACCAGGGCGTTTCCCGATAACACCGAGGTTGAAGCGCTAATCACTTTCACGGGTGAGCCGACGGGCCCGCACCTTCCCACGGTCGTCCCGGATCCGCGTGCCGTGACCGTGCACATGCGTCACTCGTTCGTTCGTTTGCCCGACGATGACTACGAGCCGCTGCCGTACGATCCGCGCAGCGGCGTGATCGGCCTGAGCTACGCCACAGGCGGCTTCGTCGACTATGCGAAGCCGGTCGGCGAGCGGCTCGGCGTTGATTACGGTCGTCGTCACCGTTTGCGGAAGGTCGATCCCGAGGCCGCCGTCAGTGACGCGGTCGAACCCATCATCTACTACCTCGATCGTGGTGCCCCCGAGCCGGTGCGCACCGCGTTGCTCGACGGGGCGCGCTGGTGGAACCAGGCATTCGCCGCAGCCGGCTACCGGAATGCCTTCCAGGTCAGGATGCTGCCCGAGGACGCCGACCCGATGGACGTGCGTTACAACGTCATCCAGTGGGTGCATCGCTCCACGCGTGGCTGGTCGTACGGCGCGTCGGTACTCGATCCGCGCACGGGCGAGATCATCAAGGGCCATGTCACGCTGGGCTCGCTGCGTGTACGACAGGACTACCTGATTGCAGAGGGATTGCTGGCGCCTTATGAAGACGACAGCGTGCCGCCCGAAATGCTCGAGATGTCGTTGGCGCGTATCCGCCAGCTATCGGCTCACGAGGTCGGGCATACGCTGGGCTTCGAACACAATTTCGCCGCCAGTACCCAGGACCGCGCGTCGGTCATGGACTACCCGTTCCCGCTGATCAGGATCGGCGAAGACGGGGAGCTGGATCTGAGCAAGGCCTACGACGACAAGATCGGTGCATGGGACAAGCGCACGGTGCTGTATGCCTACCAGGACTTTCCAGGTGCCCTCGATGCAGACGTCGAGCGGCAGAAGATCATGAACGAGACAATCGCCGCCGGGTACCGGTATGTCTCGGATGGCGACGCGCGTTCGCCATCGACGCCACACCCGGACGGCAATCTCTGGGACAATGGCTCCGACGCGGTCGCCGAGCTGCAGCACCTCATGCGGGTGCGCGAAATCGCGCTGCGGCGCTTCTCCGAGCGGAGTATTCGCGTCGGTCGTCCGCAGGCGACAATCGAAGAAGCGCTCGTACCCATCTACCTGTTGCATCGATACCAACTGCATGCCGCGGGCAAGCTCATCGGTGGCCAGCACTTCAACTACAGTCTTCGAGGCGATGGTCAGGCGGGTCCCAGGAGCGTTGGCACGAAACGGCAGCAACAGGCGCTCGAGGCCCTGTTGGCAACGATGGAGCCGGCCATGCTGCGCCTTCCCGATGACCTCGTCGCGCTGATCGCGCCGCGCGTTCCCAATAACCCGAAAACGCGTGAGACTTTTACGGGCAGCACGGGCATCACTTTCGACACGCTGGCGCCCGCCAAAGCGGCCGTCGCCCTGACCCTGGAGGTGCTCCTTGACCCGTCGCGCGCGGCCAGGATGACGCGAAACGGGGCGCCGGGCTTCGCGGCCGTAACGAGCGGGTTGCTCGAAACGGGCTGGTACGAAACCGCTCGGGATGCGTCACACGCCGCGATCCAGCGACAGACCGGCATGCAGATTCTGTACGGGCTTCTGCGCCTGGCGTTCGACGCCGATGCGGACGGCGACGTAAGGGCAGTGGCACTCGCGGCTGTCGAGGATCTCGATCGCTGGCTTGGCAAACAATCGCCACGCGATGTCATACTGCAGGCGCACTATCGTTTCGCACGCGTCGAAATCGATCGACTGAGCAAGGACACGATGCTGATCGAAACCCTCGTCCCGGCGTCACCGCCGCCCGGGTCACCGATCGGTTCCTTTTCAGAATAGGACGCTTCGCGATGTCTACTACCGTCACCGTACTCATTGTCTACCTCGGCATCCTCGCTGCGTTGGCGATCTGGAGCCGGCGGGAGACACATACCCTGGCCGGTTTCTACCTGGCCGGAAAGAAGCTGCCGTTCTGGGTTGTCGCGTTCAGCACCAACGCCACCGGCGAGAGCGGCTGGTTGCTGCTCGGTTTGTCGGGCATGGGTTACGCCGTCGGCGCACAGGCTTACTGGGTCGTGGTCGGCGAAATCGCGGGCATCGCACTGTCGTGGGGGCTCATCTCGCGGCGCCTCAAGAAATTCGGCGATGAGACGGACTCGATTACTGTTCCCGACGTGCTCGCGGCGAAGTTCGTCGACAAGCTCAACCTGATTCGCATTGTCGCCGTGTTGATCATCGTGGTCATGGTGACGACTTATGTGACGGCGCAAATGGTCTCGACCGGTAAAGCATTCTCGAGTTTTCTCGGAATGAATTACGAGACGGGCGTTATCGTCGGCTCGATCTTCATCATCGGCTATACGTTCGTCGGTGGCTACAAGGCCGTGTCCTATACCGATGTCGTGCAGGGTGTGCTGATGCTGATTGGCCTCATCGCCGTACCCGCCGCCGCAATCATCGCCGCCGGCGGCCTGGGCGAAGTCAAAAGCTCGCTGCAGTACCAGGATCCGGCATTGCTCGACATGTTCGCGTTCTCCAGCGGTCACGCATGGGTCGGCATCGCGAGTTTCGTGGCTATCGGGCTGCCGTTCCTCGGCGTCCCGCAGCTGCTGATTCGCTTCATGTCGGCGCGCGATGATGGCGAGATCAGGAAAGCCCGCATCATGTCGATAATCGTCATGCTCGTGTTCACGGCGGGCGCGGTCACGGCAGGTGTCGCGGGCCGGGCGCTGTACCCGGGACTCGAGGACAGCGAGACGATCTTCCCCGTAATTTCGAACAACCTGTTCCCGCCGGTCATCTCCGGCATGCTGCTCGTCGTTGTGCTGTCAGCCATCATGTCGACCGTCGACTCACTGTTGCTGCTCGCTTCGTCAGCCGTGGTTCGCGATACCTACCAGAAGATCATGGGCAGTCCTGAGAGTGATTCCGTGCTCTCGAATTACGGCAAGGTAATCACTATTGTCATCGGCATTATCGCCGTCGTGCTTGGCGTGCAGGAGCCTCGCGTCATCTTCGACTTCGTGCTGGCGTCCTGGTCGGGCCTGGGTTCCGCTTTCGGCCCCGTCGTTATAGCGATCCTGTACTTCAAGCGTACGACCTGGGCGGGCGTCCTGGCAGGCATGCTCGGCGGGTTCCTCACGAGCGTCATCTGGCTGAGTTTCTTCAAGGCCGATTACCACGGCCTTTATGAGGCTATTCCGGGCTTCCTGGCCGGAATGCTGCTGACCTATGGCGTCAGTATCATGACCAGCAAGGCAGAAAATTAGCGCGTTGATGTAACCAAACCCGCGTCCCGGCCCTATAAGTGGTTATCAGAACACTGAAAGAGGGTAATTCGATGCGACACCTGAAGTTACTGGCAGTCATACTGCTTCTCGGCCTGCCAACGCTGGCGTATGCAGACGTGAATGGCATACCGGGCACCGCGACCTGGTACTTCCACGCCGATTTCGACGCCATGCGCAAGGGTAAGGCCAGCAAAGGCCTGTACGACTGGCTGGATGGCGAGGTCTTCGAGGAGATTCGCAACGAGATTGGCATCGATTTCGACAAGGAAGCGCGACGGTTCACGGCATTTTCCGCGGCCGATGAGGGTCCTGTCATGGTTTTGGACGGCAAGATCAGCCAGGAAACCAAAGACAAGGTGCTTGCCATTGCTGCTGTCGATGGTGAACTCGAGACATTCAAGTCCTCGGGTAAGGCCTACTATTTCTTTGACGGCGAAGATGACGAGTCGGACAGCGACGATGCTGAGGGCGGTGACATCGACATCGATATTGACTCGCTCGAAGAAGAGGCTTACGTCAGCGTTGCTGTGAAGAACAAGATCATTATCACCCACAAGCGTGAACAGATGGAGCAGCTGCTCGATAACAACGGCAAGATCGACTCCGGTAGTAAGGAAAAGAAAGCGCTGTTCGTATTGCGCGCCGAGCGCAGCCTGATCCAGGCGGGTGTGAATGCCGACGAAATACAGGTGGATGACGATGGTGACTGGGACTCGAATATCCTGAAGAACACCAGGCAGCTTGCGGTACTGCTGTCCGACCTCGGCGACAAGCTTGGTATCGAGGCCAAACTCATGACGACCGAGCCCGAGATGGCCGATTCCATGGCGAGCATCGTTCGCGGGCTGATCAGTTTGCAGGCCTTTAACGACGACATGGACCCGGAGATGGCGTCTGTGCTGCAAAGTACCAAGGTCGATGTCGCGGACAGTACCCTGCAAATTTCGCTGGCGCTCGATCCAGATACCGTCGTATCTGCGCTTGAGAACTGAAACACAACTAGTTAAAGCCGCCCAGGCGGGGTCCGTGGATGCGTTCACGGACCTCGTGCGTAGTTATCGGGAGCGCTTATTGCGATTTCTGCTGACGCGCTGCGCGACTTATGCCGATGCTGAGGACGCCTTGCAGGACACGCTGATCAATGCGTACCGCTACCTTCATTCCTATGACGCGCGCTGGCGTTTCAGTACCTGGCTTTATCGCATCGCGATCAACAATGCCGCCAGGCTGCAGTCGCCCGAGGTCGTCGAGCTCGGGGAGTTGCGTGACGAAGAAAGTGATCCGCTGCTGCAGTGTATCGGTGCCTCCGACTCCGAGAATCTGTGGGTAACTGCGCGGCGCTTGCTGAACGACGATGTCTACGCAGCCATGTGGCTACGCTATTCAGAGGATATGTCGGTCAATGACATATCGCTTGCGCTCGATCGTTCGGTTTCGTGGACCAAGGTCAACCTGCTGCGCGGCCGTCGCGCGCTTGACGCCGGGATGAACGGCGGCAGTAAAGAGAGTGAAGCTTATGGATAAACTGGCTAAGCGACTTAGAGAAGACGCAGACAAGATCGAGGTCTCTGTGTCCGATGAACTGGATCAGCGCATCACGGCGTCGCTGCGAGGCGTCACACCCGAGGGCCATGCCGGCGCGCGGCGCGAGCGAGCGAAGCCGCTTGGGTTCTGGTGGGCAAGTAGTCTCACGGGCATTGCTGCCGCCGCCGCCGTCATCGTGATCATCAACCTGCAGCAGGCCGAGGAAGCGCCCCAGGCGACGCCAACCGACGTCGTCGCTGCCGTACCGGTCATTGACTTGCAGGCTGAAACAGCGGCATTGACGGGCCCGCTGCAGCAGGAACTCGAGAACCTGCAGGCCGATATCCGGAAGGCTGAAGAAAAAGTCAAGAAGGACATCGGCCTTTGATACTGTGGAAAATACCTACTGATTCCACTATCCTCGACGGCGGGGTGAGTTCGCTGTCCTTTATTTAGAATCAATGCAATAAGAACGGGACGGCGATCAGACAAAAAAAAGAACACGAGGATGATGTATGCCATTCGCTGTAGTCCTGATTCTGCTCGTCGTCGGTTCGATTCTCTTTCATCTCCTCAGTCCCTGGACATTCACCGAACTCGCCTCCAACTGGGGCATGGTG
>Ga0209456_10001748_pt1 | contig 10468 bp, 6 predicted proteins | sample COG_11_FD_184755 | JGI IMG/M metagenome (GOLD analysis project Ga0209456, IMG submission 184755) | Pelagic marine sediment microbial communities from the LTER site Helgoland, North Sea, for post-phytoplankton bloom and carbon turnover... | ecosystem: Environmental > Aquatic > Marine > Neritic...
CGCACTGGGGCAATTACCTCATAGAAACCCGGGACGGCCACCTGCAATCCGTCCATCACTACGATGCCGACAAGAACCCGACGCCAATCGGCCAGTCACTTCTTGATACCCAAGACCGCAACGTCCGTATTCCGCATCCCATGATCCGCCGCGGTTATCTGGAGAAGCGCTGGGAATCGGGCGGTGCCGGACGCGGACGCGAGCCCTTTGTTCCGGTCGAATGGGACACGGCACTCGACCTGGCCGCTGACTCGCTGAAGAACGCAATTGCCACCGGCGGCAACGAGTCGATCTACGGTGGCTCTTATGGCTGGGCCAGTGCTGGCCGCTTTCATCATGCGCAGGGTCAGCTAAAACGTTTTCTGAATCTGATCGGCGGCTTCGTCCACTCCAGAACGTCCTATTCCGCCGGTGCCGCCGAGGTCATCACACCACATGTTCTTGGGATGCCGTTCTTTACTCTGATGCGCCAGGCCCCAACCGTGGCCGACATAGCGGCAGAAACCGAGCTTGTCGTCTGCTTCGGAGGCATAGCTCTAAAAAACACGCAAGTCATGGATGGTGGTCTGGGTGCACACACGGCAAGTAACCAACTACGGTCGCTGGCGCAAACCAATACGCGGTTCGTGAACGTCTCTCCGCTCAAGGACGACATGGCTGAATTCGTCGGCGCCGACTGGTGGTCCTGTCGGCCAAACTCGGATGTTGCGATCATGATTGGGCTCGCACATACGATCTACACAGAAGGTCTGCACGACCAATCGTTTCTTGACAAATACTGCGTCGGCTTCGAACGTTTCGTGCCCTACCTGACGGGCGAAACCGACGGCCGGCCCAAAGACGCCGCCTGGGCCGAATCCCTTTCTGAAATACCGGCCGCTGATATTCGTGCCCTCGCGCGGCATATGGCGACGCGCCGAACGCTTCTGGGCATCAGCTGGTCACTGCAACGGGCCGAGCATGGTGAGCAGAGCTACTGGACGATCACGCTGCTTGCATCAATGCTGGGCCAGTTCGGTTTGCCCGGGGGCGGCGTGGCATACGGTTATGGTTCCGTGCACAACATCGGCTTCGCCGGACGCCGGCAGCCCTCATTTCGAATTGCCGCTATGAACCAGGGAAAACCGCCTATAAACCGTTACATCCCGGTGTCGAGAATTACCGAGATGCTCGAAAATCCGGGTGCCGATTTCGATTACAATGGCGAGCGGCTTACCTACCCGGATATCAAAGCTATTCTGTGGGCGGGCGGCAATCCTTTTCATCATCATCAGGATCTGAACCGTCTGCGGCGCGCTTGGGAAAGGCCGGACACAATTATCATCAGCGAGCCGTACTGGACCGCGACGGCCCGCCACGCCGATATTATTTTCCCGTGCACGACGCCACTTGAGCGTAATGACTTCGCCGCCGGCTCCAATGACACCTACATAACGCCAATGCGTCAGGCGGTCGAGCCATTTGGAGAATCGAGAAGCGATTTCCATATCTTCGCCGACCTTGCGGCCCGCTTTGACGCCGACGGGGCGTTCACCGAGGGCCTGGACGAATTACAGTGGGTGCAGGAACTCTACGAGCAAACTACGGAGAACGCGCAACAAGCCGGTGTCTCCCTACCGGATTTCGAGCAGTTCTGGCAGGGCGAACAAATTAACCTTGCCACGCAACTTCAGGAACAACGCTTTGTACTCGAAAAGTTTCGCGAAGATCCCGAGACGAATCCTCTGCGCACGCCAAGTGGCAAGATCGAGCTTTATTCAGAGACTATCGCTACCTTCGGTTACGACGACTGTCGAGGTCACCCGATGTGGTTCGATAAGCAAGAGTGGCTCGGCGGCAATCGCGCCCAGTCTTTTCCCTTGCATCTGATCTCCAATCAGCCAAAGACCAGACTCCACAGCCAGCTCGATCACTCCGCAACCAGTGCGAAAGCAAAATCGCAGGGACGCGAGGTGGTACGAATTCACTCAGGCGATGCCGGCAGCAGGGGAATCAGCGATGGGGACATCGTACGTATCTTCAACGATCGCGGTGCCTGCTTGGCCGCGGCGAGGATCAATGATGATATTCGACCCGGTGTCGTCGAGCTACCTACGGGCGCATGGTACGACCCGGAAAACCCGAACGACGAGAACTCAATGGACGTTCATGGCAATCCAAATGTCCTGACACGCGATGCCGGCACTTCGAAACTTGCGCAAGGCCCGACGGCGCACAGTTGCCTTGTCGAAATTGAAAAATTCGATGGCGAATTGCCGTCGATCAAAGTATTTCAACAACCCGACATCGTTTGTGCATAGACCCGGCTAATACGTTACCGATTCCGCTCTGGTCACCCAACGGCCGTTCTCAACAACCGACAACACCGACTCGCCGACTCCCTTGTGATCGTCCGGCCCGAAGGACAGCTTGTAACCAAATATGTCCTCATAATCGGTAATACTCTCTATCGCCGCGATCAATGATTCATGGCTAAGGTCTCTTCCCGCTATCTCTAGCGCTGTGACGATCAGGTCAGCACCCCGATAGCCTTCGACAGCTGCAACTACGGGTTTCTCTCCGTAGCGTTCCTCGTAACGATCGTACCAATCGGCAACTTCATCACTCAGGTTATCGTCACGATAAAGTTCGGCAATGTGGCCGAAAGCCGAGAAACCTTCCGCTGCGCCACTTTGCACGTTGGCAACCACGTCACCGTAGGTTACATCGTTGCCGATGAAAGAAACGTCGTTCCAGCCCATCTTTCTAGCAGCTTCCAGGATAAGCACCGTGTCTCGGTACACGGTGCCCATGAACACAGCGTCGCAACCGGCGTTTCGTAATCGAAGTACCGTCGCCGTAAATTCGGTTTCCGTTGGCTTGTGAGCGGCCGTGGCCGCAACTTCAACACCCATCTCTGCCGCTTGATCGACCACTGCATCGAGGTTTTCATGGCCGTAGTCTGTATCCTGATGAATGATGCACGGAGTCGTTTTCCCAAGCTCATCGATTGAGTACCGTACTCCCGCTCGGATCTCGTCGTAATACACACCGCGTTGCGTGAATTGCAGTTTCCGAAACGGCTCATTCATCGACCGCGACCCTGTGTATGGGAATAAATTCGGTATGCCTGCATCCATCTGACTCGGTAGTATCGTGTTGTTAATTTGTGTACCCAGCGCGAAGACCATTGCGAAGATCTGGTCGCGGTGTATCAGCTTGTTTGCTGCCTGAATTGCGCGTGGCACCTGGTAACCGGTGTCCTCAACAATAAATCTGATTTTTCGGCCATGAATGCCGCCCGCTGCATTGACCTCGTCAAAGCGCATGCGGGCCCCGTTAATACTGCCGACACCCCAGATCGCGGTCGGACCTGACAGGTCCGTGTGTGAGCCAAGGATTATCTCCGAGTCGGAAACTCCCGGTACTGCAGCCGATTGCGTTTCGCCCGTTGATTCATCACCCGAACCACATCCGCTGACGCCGAGGAAACCAGACAAAATGGCCAGACACAATGTCAGTTGCTTGCAATTGCCTTGCATCAGTACATCTCCTCAATCAGATCGCTGTATTTTTCATTAACTACCTTGCGCTTGAGTTTCATCGTTGGTGTAAGCTCATCGTCTTCCGGATCGAGCAGTTGGTCAATCAGACGAAACTTCTTGATGGTCTCCACACGTGCGAATTTCGTGTTCACATCCTCAATGATACCGCCAATCAGGTCCTGAACCTCGCGCGAATGGCAAAGACTCGCGTAATTCGTAAATGGTACGTTTTTGTCCTGAGCGAATTTCGTCACGGTTTCGTGATCGATCATGACGAGGCAAGTCAGGTACGGGCGTCGATCACCGACCACCACGGCATCAGAGATAAATGGTGAAAACTTCATCTCATTTTCGATTTCGCTGGGCGTGATGTTCTTGCCGCCGGCCGTGATGATGATGTCTTTCATACGATCACGAATGTAGACGAACCCCTCGTCATCGATGTCGCCAACATCGCCCGTATGGAGCCAGCCATCACGAATAGTCTTCGCCGTCGTCTCCGGTTGCTTCCAATATCCCGGAATTACGCCCGGACTCCGAATCAGGATCTCCCGGTTTTCGGACAGCCTGACGACAGCCTCTTCGCACGCCTTCCCGACGCTGCCGATCTTCTGTGCATCGCGTGTGTTTGCTGTTGCGAGCGCAGTGCATTCTGTTTGCCCGTATACCTCGTACATCGGTTTGCCTAAGGCCCAGAACCACTCGATCAGATCTGGTGAGATCGGTGCGGCCGCCGTGGACAGCCATCGCGCACGATCTATTCCGAGCAGGACGCGAACGTTTTTCAGGATCAGAAAATCTGCGAGCGTATAGATGAAATTCAATAACATCGGCGGCTTGGTACCAGTTAGCCGACACCTCGCGACTCTTTTGCCGAGGTTGATCGCCAGATCGTAGGCGGCACGCCCGATTGCCGTCGCATCCTTTAGCTTTATCGCCACTGTTGAGTACATCTTCTCCCAAACGCGCGGCACCGCGAAGTGAATCGTCGGCGCAACCTCTTGCATGTCCTGATTGGCAGTCTCGAGGTTCTCGACAATATTGATGACCGACAACGACTCGAGCGGCGAAAACGTATAGAAGATCTTGCCCGCGATATGCGCAAGTGGCAGGAAGCCAAGCTGTTCATCGTCGGCGGTAATACCGTAGGCGCGTTGCAACGTTTTTGCCATGTAGAGCATGTTGCGATGTTCGATCATGGCACCTTTGGGCTTGCCGGTCGTGCCGGACGTATAGGTCAATGTCAGGATCTCGTCCGGACTCGAGCGTTCGACCTCATTGTCCCACACACCCGTGTGATCGCCCGCGTAGTCTCGCCCCAGTTCCAATAAAGCCTCGAAACTCATGCACATCGAATCATTTAGATGTCGCAGGCCTTCCATGTCGAAGATTATGATTTTTTCAAGTGTTGGTGTTCCCTCTCGAACTTCCAGAATTTTGTCGAGCTGTTCTTCGTCTTCAGCGAAGTAGAACTTCGTGTCGCTGTCGTTAACCAGGTACTCAACCTGATTGGGTGCGTCTGTCGGGTAAACACCGTTAGTGATGCCGCCAACGCAAACGATGCCGAGATCGGCGAACAACCATTCCTTGCAGACTTCGGAGGCAATCGAACAAACATCTCCGCGCTCAAGTCCCAATGCTTTTAGACCCAGTCCGCACTGTCGTACGAGCTCGCCGTAGTCGCACCACGTATATTCGTTCCAGATTCCGAAATCTTTTTCCCGAATGGCGATCTTTTCCGGCAATTCCGTCACGCGTTTGCGGAACAGCTTGGCCGCGGTATCGCAACCGTCGATAATCTGCGGTGCATAGTCCGGAGGTGCTACCGCCATGTCTTTCTCTGCTTCCAGCGCCGCACCTGTCGCACACCTTCGTCCTTCATACCGAGATAAAACTCCTGGATGTCTGTCGATTGCTTCAGGCGCTCACAACTGTCCTCCATCACGACGCGTCCCAGCTCCATAACGTATCCGAAATCGCCGATGTCGAGCGCCATGCGAGCATTCTGCTCGACGAGCACGATGGTGACTCCCTGTTCCTTCCTGAGCCTTACGATGATCGCGGCAATTTCCGCCACCAGGGCTGGCGAAAGCCCCAGCGATGGTTCATCGAGCAACATCAACTTTGGCCGCAACATCAGCGCACGACCGATCGCTAGCATTTGTTGCTGGCCGCCCGACAGGAATCCGGCAGGCTGGTTCTGTTTCTCAAGGAGCACCGGGAAATAGTCGTAAACCAACGCGAGGTCGTCCTTTACCTGAGGATCTTTTCGGGTATAGGCACCCATCAACAGGTTCTTCTCGACATTCAGGAACGGGAAGACCTCCCGGCCTTCCGGCACGTGGGCAATGCCCAGTCGCGTGACCTTATCGGGGTCTCGCGCCTGAATTTCTTCGCCCTGGAAGAGAACCTGTCCCTTCTGCGGATCGATTGCGCCGCTAATTGTCTTGAGAACTGTCGTCTTGCCAGCGCCGTTTGCACCGAGCACGGATACGACCTGACCTTCGAATACTTTTAGACTGACACCGCGAATCGCCATGATTGGACCGTAGTAAGTCTCAATGTTCTTGAGTTCCAACATTGGCTCGATTGGTGTCATGCGGCATCCTCGGCGACGCCAAGATAGGCTTCGAGCACTTCCGGATGGTTCTGCACATCGGCTGGCTCCCCGATAGTGATGACCTTGCCTTCTGACATTGCGAGCACGCGGTTCGAGATGCGCGATACAAGGTTCATGTCATGCTCGACCATCAGTACCGTTATGCCATGGTCCTGGTTGATGTCTTCGATCCAGAACGACAAGTCTTCTGTCTCTTCGGGGTTGAGGCCCGATGCTGGTTCATCCAACAATAGGAGCTTCGGTCGGACACACAAAGCTCGCGCAATTTCGACCATCTTTCGTACGCCGTAGGGCAAGCTGCCTATTGCCTGGTATCGATACGCTTGCAGGTCAACCAGATCGATGACTTTCTCAACGATTTGGCGAAATACAAGTTCCTGCTTTGCTGTTCCCGGCAGATGCAGCAGCTCGGACAAAAGTCCGGTTCGCCGATTGACATGGCAACCGATGAGCAAGTTCTGTAGCACCGTTTCATGTTCGAACAATTCAGTGTTCTGAAAGGTTCGGGCAATGCCGGCCCGTGCAACATCATGAGCGTTGAGTCGACCAAGATCTGTGCCGTCCAGATTGAGCTGACCACTGTCCATATCGTAGAAGCGACTAATCAGATTGAAAATCGTCGTTTTGCCCGCGCCATTGGGACCGATGATGCTGAATACCTCACCTGGTTCGACGTCAAATGACACGTCCTGCACGGCACGTATGCCGCCGAAGCTAAGCTCGAGATTGCGCGCGGACAGAAGGCTCATCGCACACGCTCCGTACGGAGGTAGGTTTTCTGGCGTTTGTAGGTTGCTTTCCGATACAGAGGAAGCTCGGAGAAGAATTGTCGTACCTTTCGCCACTGCCCATAGATTCCGTGCGGCTCAAACATCAGGAACAAAATCAGGATGAGTCCAAATATGCCGGGCTCCAGTCCCGGTAGCTGCCCAACAGCCGGTGGCAATACGTCACGTAACAACGCGATGCCCTGCGGCAGAAAGCCGACGAAGATCGCGCCGAAAATAACGCCGTGTAGAGAACCCAGCCCACCGACAACAATGAGCAATAACAACTGTATGGAGATCGTCAGCGTGAACGCTTCTGGCGATATGTAGCCCGTGTGATGCGCCATCAGCACACCCGCAAGTCCTGTAAGTGCGGCCGAAATGCCGAAAGCAGTCGCTTTGGTACGTGCCAGGTTGATACCCATACTGCGGGCGGCGATTTCCGAGTCGCGCACCGCCAGCATCGCCCTGCCGGTCGGCGCTCTTAGGAGATTCATGACGCCAAGCAATGACAACACAAGCAGTACGAGGCAAAGAAAATAGAATCGGCCAGGGGATGAGAGCGCAACGCCGAAAATTTCCACAGGTTCAACCAACATGCCGCGCCCGCCACCGGTCACACTTACCCAACGCGTAATGACTTGCTCAACGATTATCAGGAACGCCAGCGTCGCTATTGCGAGATAAATACCGACCAGACGCAGCGCTGGAATAGCCACGATGGCTCCGACAACCCCGGTTAATATCGTCGCGGCCGGAAGTGACACGATAAAGGGCAATCCTTTCGCCAAGAGGTAGGCATGTGCATACGCACCGATCGCGAGAAACGCCGCGTGTCCGAGGCTTACCTGACCCGTATAGCCAGTCAATAACATCAGGCCCAACCCGGCAATCGCGTAGATAAAAACGAACGAGATCTCCCCCACGTAAAAACGATCGAGAACCAGTGGGGCAACCAGTAATGTGAGCAATAACAGGGCGTACCAGAAGAGCTGTCCACGATGTTTAATCAAACGGCTATCCTGTTCGTACCGCGTTTTGAAGATGAAACGCATACGCTAGACCTTCTTCTGCTGCATCGTGGAAAACAGCCCTTCGGGCCGGGCAAGCAATACCAGCAGGAGAATGACGTACGCGGTGGTATCGGCGAACCCCGGGGGTAGATACAGACCGGCGAACTGCTCTGCAATGCCTACGATCAATCCGCCGATAATGGCGCCGGGCAAACTGCCGAAGCCACCAACAATGGCAGCCGCGAATGCCTTTATGCCGATAAAGCCTAATTGTGGATCGACCAGCGACACCGGTGCGATCAAAATACCGGCCGTAGCCGCAATTAACGCCGAGATCGCCCAAACTAATGAAAAGACGCGCTTCACCGGAATACCAACGTAGTAAGCCGCGAGCTGGTTTTGTGATGCCGCCTGCATAGCGGTGCCGACTGACGTAAAACGAAAGAATAGATACAACAAAAGACAAAGCAATGCCGTCCCGACGACGATCGCAATGTTTTCGTAACCAACAACGAGATCGCCCAATGAAAACACGCCTCCGGCGTACGGCGTAGTAATACTTCGCGGCTCGCCGCCCCAGATGGCACCTGCAACCGCGCGCAACAAGAAGCCAAGGCCAATTGTTAGCATAAGCGCCGCAAAAGGTGGTTCGCCGATCATGCAGCGCATAAAGACGCGCTCGACAGCAATGCCGACAATGGCCATGACGACCACCGTTGCCAAGACCGCCCAAAAGAATGGCCACGCCAATACGTCGAGAAAGGTATAAGCAACAAAAGCGCCGAACATCATGAGATCGCCCTGCGCGAAGTTGACCATTTCGGTGGCTTTATAGATAAGAACGAAACCGAGTGCGACAAGGCCATAGACACAGCCCTGGGAGATACCGCTAATTAGAAGCTGAAGAACCTCAGACGTCATGCACGCAATCGATTTGCAAATTCAACAAAGTAGTCGATGCTATCAGGGTTGCCCATTGTATCCTTGTTGATGACTTTTTCCGCGGGCTGCCCCAGCAGAAGCTTGCGAACCGGGATTTCGAGTTTCTTGCCGGAAAATGTTCTCGGTACATCAGCAATCTGGAATACGTCGTTCGGCACGTGTCGCGGAGAAAGATTTGTCTTGACCGTATCGCGAATTCGCCCTACGAGACCATCCGACAGATCGACTCCGTCCTTCAGCACGACAAACAATGGCATGTACGACTCTCGTCCGAGGAATTCGAGATCGACCACCAGGCTGTCCATGACCTCGGGAAGCGCTTCGACTGCAGCGTACAAGTCGCTGGTGCCCATACGAATGCCGTAGCGATTGATCGTCGCGTCGGAGCGGCCGTAGATAATCGCACCGCCATCTTCGGTGATTTTGATCCAGTCGCCATGACGCCAGACGCCGGGCCAGACGTCGAAGTAACTGTCCTTGTAGCGAACATCGTCTTCGTCACCCCAAAAATACAAAGGCATCGAGGGCATGGGCTTCGTGCACACCAATTCACCAACATCGTCGGTGACCGGCTCGCCATCGTCATTGAATGACGCAACGGCTGCGCCCAGGCATCGGCACGACATCTCCCCGACTCTCACGGGCAACGTGGGTACGCCACCTACAAAGGCGGATGCAAAATCGGTTCCGCCGGAGATAGGCCCGAGATAAACACTCGACCCGACACTGTCGTAGATCCAGTGATAGGACTCCGGCAACAATGGCGAACCTGTCGACCCGATACCGCGCAGAACGCTGAGGTCAAAGTCGTCTTTCGGCCTGATCCCGGCGTTGCGGCAGCCGTCATAAAACGCAGCGCCAGCGCCGAAATAGGTCACGCGGCTTTCGCTGATGAACCGCCACAGACGGTTGATGTCCGGCCAGCCGGGATTGCCGTCGTAGGTGCAGATGGTGGTACCAAGCAACAAGCCACTAACGTGGAAATTCCACATCATCCAGGCAGTACTCGAATACCAGAAGAATCGATCCTCTTTCCCAAGATCAACGTGCAGGTTCAATGCCTTGAGGTGCTCGATCAGGATTCCACCATGACTGTGTACAATTGCTTTGGGTGTGCCTGTCGTTCCCGACGAGTAAAGAATCCAAAGTGGATGATCGAAAGAAAGAGGCGTCGGCTCGAGTCGATGATCCCCCGCAATGGCCTCTACCCAGCCGGACGCGGTGAGCGTTGCATCTTTTAGTATTTTGCTGCTTGTGCCGATTCGGTCGACGGCAACCAGCGCCTCAAGCGACGGCAGATTCGCGACGAGCTGTTTCACCGTATCCGTACGATCGTAGTTCTTGCCGCTGTAGGTATAGCCATCCGTCGCAATCAGCACCTTGGGACGAATCTGCTGGAACCGGTCCAGCACGCCCTGTGCACCAAGATCCGGAGCGCACATTGACCAGACGGCCCCGATACTTGCGGTCGCGAGGAATGCTTTGACGGCTTCCGGCGTATTGGGCAGAAATGCGACGACGCGATCACCGGGCTCGACACCAAGCCTTTTGAGGTGCACCGCGAATGCGGCGACGTCCGACTCAAGCTCAGCCCAGCTGATT
>Ga0209456_10001749_pt1 | contig 10465 bp, 10 predicted proteins | sample COG_11_FD_184755 | JGI IMG/M metagenome (GOLD analysis project Ga0209456, IMG submission 184755) | Pelagic marine sediment microbial communities from the LTER site Helgoland, North Sea, for post-phytoplankton bloom and carbon turnover... | ecosystem: Environmental > Aquatic > Marine > Neritic...
CGCAACAGTTTTATCATTAAGTTTCCTTGTTCCTACTCAAGTATAGCGGGTGGATCCAGATCGTCATCCCAGCCTTTGGCCGGTCGCGGAAAGCGCTCCTGCCACTCCTGCAACAGCGCCACGTGTTCCTCCTCCTCGGCCACCAGTTCCAGCGCCATCTTCAACACTTTTTCATCGCTGGTCGATTCGGCAACGTGACGGAAAAATGCAACTGCGCGCTTTTCTCCATGCATGGCCAATTCAATGGCATGCCAGGGTTGCATCAGGTAATGCGCTTCTTCCATTGACCCGCCTTCCGGTGACTCACCACCTTCCCATTCGTATTGCCAGGCGAGCAGATTTGGCAGCTGTTTACCGACCGATGCCTGGTTGACATTTTCTATGTGCAGGCCTTCGATTTTTGCAAGTTTGCGAAACAGATCAGCTACCTCGTAGTTGTGGTGCATTTCCATCTGATCGGCGAGGTCGTTATAACGCTCTACTGCCTCTGTTTCCATGGCCATTGAATAGGCCAGCAATTCTTCCGTACTGCCGATAGTGCGAACGGGGCTAATGCTGCTGTCAGTCATAAGCGGAACTCCTCCTCAAACTCCTCGATACCGCTGATACCGGGTTCAAGTTTAGGCTGATAAACAGACCGCTCGCCCACATACAGAATCCCCGTGTAAAGACCATGATCCCTTAGCAGGCGGCGTGCTGCCTGGGCCGGGTCCGATGTCGGCTCCTTGGGTGACGGCACCAGCATATGCTTCCAGTCGCGTTGTTCGGGCCGGAAGGTCACACAGGGGCTGAGTATCTGCACCAGGGAAAAACCCGGGTGATTGATCGCATCCATAATGACCCTGGCGGTGCCGTTTGAATCTGAACTGGAAGTGCGGGCAATAAAGTTGGCGCCTGAGGCCAGTGCGATCACCAATGGCTGGAACGGGTTGATACCCGTACCGCCAGGTGTGAGCTTGCCTTTTTCCCAGTTTGGCCCGGTGGTCGGCGATGCCTGACCCTTGGTCATGCCATACACCTGGTTGTCCATAACGATATACGTCATGTCGGGATTGCGTCTGCAGGTGTGCAGAAAATGATTGCCGCCAATGGAAAACCCGTCACCATCGCCGCCGGTTGCGATGACAGTCAGGTCCGGGCGGGCCACCTTGAGGCCCGTAGCCAGCGCCAGTGCACGGCCATGCACTCCGTGGAATCCGTAAGTACTCAAGTATGTCGGCATCCGCGAAGAACAACCAATACCGGAAATAACGGCAGCATTCTCAGGCTGAATCTGCAGACCGGAAAGCGCCTTGGTTATTGAACCAAGGACGCCAAAATCACCACAACCCGGGCACCAGACTGGTTTGACTCCCGACTTGTATTCTTTCGGCTGAAGCTGCACACATGCTGTTTCATTGGTCATGTCATTGCCCCCTCGTTCCCATTACCCTCATCCCAATAATTCAACTGCTCAATAATCTCATTTGGACGAAACGGCAGCGGTCCGGGGCGATTCAACACCCTGACCTCAGCCTGCAAATCATATGCTGCCCGAAGATAACGATGAAACTGTTTGGAATGACTCTGTTCCACGACCAGGAGCCGTTTAACTCCCTCGAGGGCCGCAGCCATTTCCACAGGTCTTTCGGGCGCCAACAGGCGAATGGCAATCAATCGGATATCTTCACCCTGCTCCCGTAATCGTGACAACGCTTCCCTGACCGGCCCGGAAGTGGAACCCCAGGTAATGACCGCTGTCTCTCCGCTACCCTCCAGGTCAGCCCAGTGTTCACCATAATCGAAACCATTGATCTTGCGTTCACGTTTTTCAAGCTGTGCAAAATGGTCTTCAGACAGGCTTGATGGTGCGCCTGCCTCGTTATGCTCCAGTCCGTCGGCTGTGTACTGACCGCCTGCCTGACCCGGAATCGACATGGGAGACACACCGGAATCTCCAACTGCGTAACGGTAATAATCTTCTTCAAACCGTTCCGGTACCTGGCGCCTCGCCATAAAGGCAATATCAGCCGGACGGTTCACAATCGCCCGCGTCTGGCCAAGAGACTGGTCTGACAACACGATTGCGGCGGTTTGCAAGGATTCGGCCAGGTGAACAGCCCACTGGGTAGTAAATACACAATCCGTCACCGAAGTTGGTGCAAGCACCAAATGTGGCGCATCACCGTGTAAGCCGTTTAACGCAATACTGAGATCCGACTGTTCGCTCTTGGTCGCAATCCCGGTTGATGGGCCGCAACGCATCACATCAAGCACCACCGCTGGTACTTCCGAACATACGGCCAGGCCAATTGATTCGGTCATCAAGGCAAGGCCCGGGCCTGAAGTCGCCGTCAATGAAGGCGTGCCACCAAACGAGGCGCCAATAATCTGGTTGATCGAAGCCAATTCGTCCTCGGCCTGGACCAGTACACCGCCCACCCTGGGCAAAGAACCAGCTAACCATTCCAGAACTTCCGTTGCCGGCGTAATCGGATAAGCTGCGACGAAACGAATACCACCACGTACTGCACCTAATCCGGCAGCCTCGTTGCCGGTAATGCTCCAGCGCTCCTGGGTTGATTCAGTATTCGTCGACGGACCGGTTACCTTTGGCAGATCTGCACCGGCGGCAAACCCCGCCTGCACACAGGCCCAACTGGCTTCGAGAGCGTCAGCCCCTTTGGATTTCAACAATTTCTCAAGAATTGAATAAATTGAGGCCTCGGGCAGCCCGATAACTTTCGTGACAGCCCCGAGGGCAATCATATTGGGGCGACCGCCTTTTACGGTTTTTGCCAGTTTCTTCATCGGCAGATCAACCAGCCGGGCTGGTGTCTCCGGAAGACTGCTGCTTCTGCGTCCGCCTTCCGCATCGCTGATGATAAGACTGTCCGTGCGCAACGGTATTTCTGCAACAAACCGGCCAAAACTACCCGGGTCAATTGCCAATACCAGGTCAAAATTGTCGTCAGGCGACTCGATTGGTTCACTCGATACGCGGAGCAATGCAGCGGCTTCCCCACCCCTTATCTGGGGGCCGGCAGAACGGCCCATGACACCATACCAACCGGCTTGTGCTGCGGCTTCCAGCAACATGTTACCGGTAGTCATGACACCTGATCCGCCACTTCCGGTCAGTGCGATGGACAAATTCTGACGATTCATTACGGCATCTCTCAGTGGAATATGCACTATAATACCACTTATATGACATAAATCACTAGTTTTTTATCAGAAAGAGCAGTATAGTACATGTCAATTCACATTCTTTGTTCAAATGAACACAAAGCAGGAAACGCGTAAACATGGCCACTACCCCTGAAATTTCCGCACAAACATCACCCGAATCGCTGATAGACCACAACCTCGTCGATGCACCGATGGATGCCGGTGTGTTGTTTGAAAAGAAACCGGCAAAGACACCCGGCGGCAAAGAAGTTCCCGGGCTGTTCAATGCCTGGATTACGCTGAACAACCCAAGCCAGTTCAATTCCTACACCACGGAAATGGTGAAGAGTGTCATCCTGGCTTTCCGCGCAGCTTCAAATGCACGTGATGTCGTTTGCGTCGTGTTCACCGGAACCGGCGACCGGGCATTTTGCACCGGCGGCAATACCAAGGAGTACGCCGAGTATTACGCGGGTAACCCACAGGAATACCGGCAATACATGCGCCTGTTCAACGACATGGTTTCCAGTATTCTCGGCTGCGACAAACCCGTCATTTGCCGGGTCAACGGCATGAGAATAGGTGGTGGCCAGGAAATTGGAATGGCCTGTGACTTCACCATCGCCCAGGACCTGGCAAATTTTGGCCAGGCGGGCCCCAAACATGGTTCTGCTGCCATCGGCGGCGCGACCGATTTTCTGCCCTTGATGATCGGCGCCGAACAGGCGATGATTTCCGGCACTCTGTGTGAGCCCTTCTCTGCCCACAAAGCATACCGGCTGGGCATTGCTTCAGGCCTGGTGCCGGCGCTGAAGGTGGATGGCGAGTTCGTCGCCAATCCCACGGTTGTTACTGATCAATTCCTCGATGAATACGGGCGCATCGTTCATGGCGAGTTCAAAACCGGTGCGGAGTTTGGCGCCGGCAAAGCAGTGTTCAAAAGCGGCAAGGTAGATCTCAGCCTGCTGGATGAAGCCGTCGAGGCAATGTGCGCCAAGTTGTTGCTGACCTTCCCGGACTGTATGACCAAGAGCCTGGAAGAACTGCGCAAACCCAAACTGGAAGCCTGGAACCGCAATCATGAAGATTCACGTGCCTGGCTGGCGCTGAACATGATGACCGAGGCACGTGCAGGATTCCGTGCATTTAATGAAGGCACACGGGAAATCGGACGTGAGATTGATTTCGTTGCATTGCGCCAGGCACTGGCCATGGGTACGCCCTGGACCAAAGACGTCACCGAAAGCCTGATGCCCGGCCAGAACAAATGAGCAGGGAACGCCAGGCATGACTGATGCTCCGCTCAAAGCATGGCTGGAACGCGACGGGCGTCTTCTGCGCCTTCGCCTCGCCAGACCCAAGGCCAACCTGGTCGATGCGGCCATGATTTCAGCTTTGGACCACGCGCTTACCGAACAGGCATCAAACCCGAATATCTCCTGTGTCCTGCTGGATGCCGAGGGCCCTCATTTCAGCTTTGGCGCAAGTGTCGAAGAGCACCTGCCCGGGCAATGCGCCGACATGCTCAGCAGCCTGCACCGATTGATTATCACGATGCTGGAATACCCGGTGCCAATCCTGGCGGCGGTTCAAGGTCAGTGTCTTGGCGGCGGACTGGAACTCGTCTGTGGCGCCAGCCAGATTTTTGCCGCCAGTGAGGCGAAATTCGGCCAGCCGGAAATCAAGCTGGCAGTCTTTGCACCCGCAGCCTCCTGCCTGTTACCGGAACGTATCGGCCAGGCAAATGCTGAAAACCTGCTGTTTTCCGGACGCAGTATTTCATCCGGAGAAGCATTTCGCATCGGCCTGGTCCAGGACGTCGACGAAAACCCGGAACAGGCGGCACTGAGCTGGTTCGACGAACATCTCGCCAACTTGAGCGCAAGTTCTTTACGTTTCGCGGTACAGGCTGCGCGCTTGCAGAACCTGGATCGGATCAAAGAAAAAATCGCACAAGTTGAACAACTTTATATCGATAAACTGATGAAAACCTCTGATGCGTTGGAAGGCCTGACGGCTTTCGTGGAAAAACGCAATGCAAGCTGGAAGAACAACTAGGAGTACTAATGTCAACTACTGAAATCATTGCCCGCTGCCAGGCCCTGTACGACGACCTGGACTTCACCAGCGCACGTGAATGGAAAGATGCCGGTCCCAATCGCAAGGTCATCGGCTACATGCCGGTGTACGTGCCAAGGGAAATCATCCACGCCGCCGGCATGCTGCCGCTTGGAATTCTCGGTGGCGGTGACCAGATGGAGGTCATCCACGGCGATGCTTATTACCAGAGTTATATTTGCCGCATTCCGCGCTCGACCATAGAGCTTGGCCTGACCAAAAAACTGGACTTTGTCGACGGCATGCTGTTTCCGAGCATCTGTGACGTGATCCGGAACCTGTCGGGCATGTGGCAGCTGATGTTCCCGGATACCTACGTGCGTTACTTCGACGTACCGCAAACGTACCAGGATCATATTGGCGGTGAGTACTATATAGAAGAACTCAGGGAACTGATGGCCGGCCTCGAAAAACTCGGCGGTGTAAGCATCACCGATGATGCCCTGCGTGAATCAACTGCGGTTTATAACGAGAACCGCCGCCTGATCAACGAAGTCTACGACTTCCGGGCGGCACAACCCTCGAAGGCGCCCTCGGTCGAAGTCTACCTGCTGATGCGCGCCGGAATGGTCCTGCCGGTGGAGGAACATAACCGGGTACTGAGTGACTACCTGGCTGCAACGGTCCTGGAAGAAAGGCCTGTGCGTGATAATTGCAAGATCGTGATCAACGGCGCGTTCTGCGAGCAACCACCGTTGAACCTGATCCGGTCAATCGAAATGGCCGGTTGTTACATCGTCGACGACGACTACATGCTGATTAACCGCTGGCTATTGGATGATGTACCGCTGGAAGGTGATCCGGTCGCCAATCTCTCGGCCGCTTTCCTGCACGCCTCCGCCGATTCTGCGGCCAAGTACTGTGACCGGGCGGAAGACGTAGGCCAGTACCTGCTTTCAACCGTTAAAAAGACCGGTGCCGAGGGCGTGATTTTCACCGCACCCAGTTTCTGCGATCCGGCACTGCTGGAACGTCCCATGCTGGCAGATCGCATGGACGAACACGATGTTCCCTACATTTCATTCAAGTACGCTGAAAACTCCGGCCAGATGCAGCCCATCCGCGAGCAGGCCGGAACCTTCGCCGATTCGATCAAACTCTGGAGCTAGCGAGTACAAGGACAAAACCATGAACGCAACTGCACAAACAGAAGTAATCAAAGACTCGTCCATGCTGCTGCAAAAGGCGATGATCGCAGAAAACTACGATGCGCTGACCAGCGTACAGGAGACCGGCCGGAAAGTTTCAGCCACTTTTGTGCCGGGTAACCTCAATGAATTGGTCATGTGCTTTGACATGCTCAATAACCTGCCCGAGATCAACGCCATCAACAACGGCATGCGCAAGAAGAGTGGCATGATGGTCATGCAGGCGGAAAAGATGGGGCACTCCGAGGACGTCTGCACCTACGTGAAAGCAGACATCGGGTCGATGTCCCGGGGCAATATTGCACCGAACGGCAAGCCCATGCCGCCGCCTGACCTGCTGTTGCTGTCCTACACCGGCTGTTTCACCTTCATGAAATGGTTCGAACTGCTGCGCCACGAATATGGCTGCGAGACCGCGATGCTTCACGTGCCCTACGAGGGTGACGGTGTGGTCACTCAGAACATGCGCAACTACGTGGTCAAGCAAATCAAGGAAAACCTGATACCTACGCTGGAAAAAGTCAGCGGCGTCAAATTCGATATCGACCGCTTGCGCGAAAACCTGCGCAATTCCGCCAGGGCTGAAGACGACTTTGTCTGGGTGCTCGAAAGCGCCAAAAACAAGCCCTCCCCCATCGATGCCTATTTTGGCGGCGTGTATTACATCGGCCCAATTTTTACCGCCTTCCGCGGTACCGAAAAAGCGGTCGACTATTACAAAGCGCTGCGCAAAGAAATTGAACAGCGCTTAGCCGAAGGCAAGGGGCCGATTACCCCGGAAGGTGATATGAAAGACGAGCGCTATCGCCTGGTTGTCGAGGGCCCGCCCAACTGGACCAACTTCCGTGAATTCTGGAAGATGTTTTATGAAGACGGTGCAGTGGTTGTCGCCAGCACCTACACCAAGGTCGGCGGTGTTTATGACCTGGGTTTCCGCCACGACCCGGATAACCCGATCGAAACCCTGGCCGATTATTGCCTGGGCTGCTACACCAATCGCAACCTGTCCCAGCGCATCGGCATGCTGGAAAAATACGTTAATGAATACCAGGCGGATGGATTGCTGATCAATTCCATCAAGAGCTGTAACAGCTTCTCAGCCGGCCAGTTGTTGATGATGCAGGAAGTCGAGAAACGAACCGGCAAGCCGGGAGCATTCATCGAAACCGACCTGGTGGATCCACGTTATTTCTCGGCGGCCAACGTCAAGAACCGGCTGGAAAGTTACTTCCAAATGATCGAACAAAAGCGCCAGGGCGAGCGCTCAGCAGCATGAGGATCACATCATGAAGTGTTTTATCGGAATTGACCTGGGATCGACCACCACCAAGGCGGTCATGATGGATTCGAAAGGCGAAATACTGGGCCGCGGCATTACCAACTCCCGCTCCAACTATGACACGGCAAGCAAGGTGTCAAAGCTCGAAGCGGTGGTAAGCGCAAGGCTGGAGCTTTGCAGCAGGGCGCTTAACGAAGTCCCGGAAATGCGGGGCAAGGTCGATGACCTGCTGGCGGCGCTGGAGCGCAACTTTCGACTCGAGCTTTTTCTCAACCAACTGGACGACCTCAAGCAGACATGCCTGCACAATGCGGCGGATGTGCGTCACGCAGTAATCGGCAAGGAACTGGCCGTAGCACTCAATGAGACATTTGAGGGCATGAAGAACAAACTGTCCGGCCTGTTTGCACCGGGCGTTGAAAGAAAATCTGATTTTTTCCGTGACCTGGCGGGTTCGGTCTACATGAATCAGGCTGAGGAGGTCTCGGAAGAAGCCGGGCTGCCGTTTGATGTGTTAATCAATATTTACGACAAGTCCATTATTGACACAGAGAACCGGCCTCCGGCGGAAGACATGATTTCTACATTCATACGGGCATTGGACCGCGTGATGGATGAGCAGGATGATCTGCCGGTCGACCCGCAGACCATTCGTGACCGGGTCAAAGTCGCGCTGGAAATCGAACTCGAGGAAACTTATGTCGTGGGCACCGGTTACGGCCGTGTGCGCCTGCCTTTCCCGAAGGAACACATCCGCTCCGAGATTCTTTGCCATGGACTGGGCGCCCACCTGATGTACCCCAACACACGGACCGTACTGGATATTGGCGGCCAGGATACCAAGGGCATCCAGGTCGACGACAAAGGTATCGTCGTCAACTTCCAGATGAACGACCGCTGCGCAGCCGGCTGTGGCCGCTATCTCGGTTATATCGCCGATGAGATGAACATCGGCCTGCACGAACTTGGCCCCATCGCGATGAAAGCCACCAAGACGATTCGCATCAATTCAACCTGCACCGTATTCGCCGGCGCCGAATTGCGCGACCGCCTGGCCATGGGTGAGAGCCGCTCCGACATTCTGGCCGGCCTGCATCGGGCAATCGTATTGCGGGCCATCTCCATCATCTCCCGCTCGGGAGGCGTGACCAGCGAATTCACTTTCACCGGTGGTGTGGCCAAAAATGAAGCTGCCGTCAAGGAGTTGAAGAAACTGGTCAGGGAAAACTACGGTGATGTGACGATCAACATCGACCCTGAATCAATTTATACAGGTGCACTGGGCGCGGCTGAATTCGCGCGCCGTGCCATGGAGGCTTGATATGACAATCACAGCAGGAGTGGACCTGGGAACCGGAACGATTAAAACCGTTCTGTTCAGGGTTGAGGGCGATCAGACGGAATGGCTGGCGCGGCGCGCAGACCGGATCCGTCAGCGCGACCCGTTTGATCTCGCCGAAAAAGGCTACGACGCGGTACTCAAGGATGCCGGCCTGAGCCGTGACGACGTTCAATATGTCGCCACTACCGGGGATGGAGAAACCATCCCGTTCCGCACCGGTCATTTCTACTCGATGACTACCCACGCCAGGGGCGCCATTTACCTGGAGCCGGAAGCCCGTGCAGTGCTGGACATCGGCGCTTTGCATGGCCGTGCGGTCAAGATGGACGAACGCGGCAAAGTGCTCGGTTATCGAATGACCAGCCAGTGTGCATCGGGTTCGGGGCAATTTCTGGAAAACATCTCGCGTTACCTGGGTATTGCCCAGGACGAGATAGGAACCCTGTCGCAACAGGCCGATGATCCGGAGGTCGTTTCGAGTATCTGCGCTGTTCTGGCTGAAACGGATGTCATCAACATGGTGTCCCGCGGAATTTCCGCTTCCAATATTCTCAAGGGCATTCACCTGTCCATGGCTGGCCGGCTGGCGAAATTGCTGCGCGTCATCAAGGTTCGGGAGGGCGTCACGCTGGCGACCGGCGGCCTGGCGCTCGACGACGGTTTGATGGCAGCGCTTAACGAATCACTGGTCCAGCAAAAGATCAAGGTCGAAGCCCGTAGTCACCCCGACTCAATCTTTGCCGGCGCCATCGGCGCAGCAATATGGGGCGCCTTCAGGCACGGGAAACTACAACAGCAGGAGCTTTTGGCCCGGGCCAGTTAACAGTTTCAGAAGCATCCTGATGAGCTATCAGATTAGTATGGAGACCATGTTATGGCACTAATGATCAAAGACAATTGCGAACTTTGCGACGCATGCGTTCTGGATTGCCCCAACGAAGCAATCGAAGAGGGCGACCCGTACGTCATCGACGCTCTGCGCTGCACTGAGTGCATCGGTGAACACGATGAACCACAATGCGAGCTGGTATGCCCGGTGGACGACTGCATCGTGCCCAACCCGGATTTCCAGGAAACCCAGGAAGAACTGCAGATGAAATACGAGATGTTGCATGGCTAAGCTTGATGACATTGGAAAAGAATCCCTCAACACGGTGGTTGAGCTGGACAGCGCCACCAATGGCAGCAATCGGCGCGATTTTTTCACCAAGCGCTTTGAAGCGCAGGGTAAACACCCGGAGGCGTTTATCTCGATAGGCGCCCTTGAGGCAGGAAAGATGGTCGGTTTTGTCTTCTGCCACATGTTGCACGGTGAATTTGGTGACAACGAACTCACTGCGGTTCTGGATGCGATGGCCGTGGAACCCGAAAGCCAGGGGCACGGGGTCGGGCACGAACTCCTGCAAAAGCTTATTGACAAGATTCGCG
>Ga0209456_10001750_pt1 | contig 10463 bp, 9 predicted proteins | sample COG_11_FD_184755 | JGI IMG/M metagenome (GOLD analysis project Ga0209456, IMG submission 184755) | Pelagic marine sediment microbial communities from the LTER site Helgoland, North Sea, for post-phytoplankton bloom and carbon turnover... | ecosystem: Environmental > Aquatic > Marine > Neritic...
GGGTGGGAATCGAACCCACACTCTGTTGCCAGAACCGGATTTTGAATCCGGCGCGTCTACCAGTTCCGCCACCCCGGCACGAGTACTCGCCTGAGTACCAAGCGCGCCAGTATAAGGATTCCTGCAGTCGTCGCAAGAAAGTGAGCCCATTATCGGGATATCTGGAATCAGATAGTCGTTCGCCGGCAATTAAGCGGCAGTTCTCTGGTGCTGTGGTACCATGCCGCGCCATGCGAGCCAGTGATTTCGACTATCCGCTGCCGGAAGGCCTGATTGCGGACCGGCCGGCGCAGCCGCGCAGCAGCAGCCGCTTGCTGGAACTGGGTTCTGACGGGCATATCCGCGATCGCCGTATGACAGAGTTTCCGGCGCTGATCGGCGAGCACGACCTGCTGGTGTTCAACAACACCAGGGTCATTCCGGCACGCCTGTATGGGCACAAGTCGACAGGTGGCAAGGTCGAAGTGCTGGTAGAGCGCTTGCTCGATGAGCACAGGGTGCTGGCCCATGTGCGTGCCAGTAAGTCGCCCGGGGCGGGTAGTCAACTGAGGCTGGGTGAAGCCGGTCTGGCAGTCGAAGTGCTGGGTCGGCAAGGCGATGTGTTTGAATTATTATTCAACGAGGTGTCTCCAGTGCTGGAACTGCTGGAAATACACGGACATGTTCCACTGCCACCCTATATCGAACGGCCCGACAATCGGGCTGACCGCGACGATTACCAGACCCTCTATGCACAGCATCCAGGTGCGGTCGCCGCGCCGACAGCGGGGCTGCATTTCGATGCGGCGCTGCTGGCGGCCTTGCGGCTGCGGGGTATTCAAAGCGCATTTGTGACCCTGCATGTGGGTGCCGGCACTTTCCAACCGGTGCGCGCAGCACGACTGGAGGACCACGTCATGCACGCCGAGTATGTGCACGTGAACAAAGCTGTCTGCGATGCGGTGGCAGCAACGCGTGCGCGGGGTGGGCGCGTGGTCGCTGTAGGCACCACGGTGGTGCGCAGCCTGGAATCAGCGGCTCAAAGTGGTGATCTGGAGCCGTATTGCCAGGATACACGGCTGTTTATCACGCCAGGCTACCGGTTCAGAGTGGTCGATGTCCTGCTCACGAATTTCCATCTGCCACAGTCGACCCTGTTGATGCTGGTATGCGCATTGGCGGGTTATGAGCCGGTCATGGCGGCCTACCGGCATGCCGTCGAACAGCGGTACCGGTTTTTCAGTTATGGCGATGCGATGCTGGTTCAGCGAAACAGCCACGCAAAACACGGTTCGAATTAATGCAGTTTGAGTTGCTGAAAAAAGTCGGGCGTGCCCGGCGCGGACGTCTCAGTTTCAAGCGCGGTGTGGTGGAGACACCGGCCTTCATGCCGGTAGGGACCTACGCTAGCGTTAAAGGCATGCGCCCGGAGCAGGTTGCAGAGTCGGGTGCGCAGATTCTGCTGGCGAATACTTTTCATCTGATGTTGCGGCCGGGAACGGACATCATCCGTGCCCATGGTGATTTGCACGATTTCATGAACTGGCCGGGCCCGATTCTGACCGACTCGGGGGGCTTCCAGGTGTTCAGCCTGGGCGAGTTGCGTAAAATCACCGAACAGGGGGTTCATTTTCGTTCGCCGGTCAATGGCGACAAGGTTTTTCTCGGTCCGGAGCAATCCATGGCCGTGCAGCGGGCACTGGGCTCGGATATCGTGATGATATTCGATGAATGTACGCCCTATCCGGCTGACCGGGATGTGGTGCAGGAGTCCATGCAACTGTCGCTGCGCTGGGCAGGACGCAGTCGGCAGGCCCATGGTGATTCCCGGGCGGCCCTGTTCGGCATCGTGCAGGGCGGTATGTATGCGGATCTGCGTCTGGCTTCGCTGCAAGGGCTGACGGAGCTCGGTTTCGATGGTTATGCCATTGGCGGGCTTTCCGTGGGTGAGCCTCGCGAGGAGCGGATCAGGGTGCTGGATACACTGGACACCGCCATGCCGACGGACAAACCGCGCTACTTGATGGGAGTCGGGACCCCGGAAGATATTGTGGAGGCGGTGCGACGTGGGGTCGATATGTTCGATTGCGTAATGCCCACGCGTAATGCCCGCAATGCCCATTTATTCACATCCACTGGCACCGTTCGGCTGCGCAATGCCCGTTTCAGGGATGATACAGGGCCTGTGGATGAGCAATGTGATTGTTATACCTGCCGGAATTACAGCCGGGCCTACCTGTCTCACCTGGACAAGTGCAACGAAATTCTCGGCGCACACCTCAATACGGTTCACAACCTGCGCTACTATCAGCAGCTCGTGGCAGGCCTGCGCAAGGCCATCGAGGATGAGCGGATGGAGCGGTTCGTGGTGGATTTTTATGCAAAAAGGAAACAATCCGTGCCGGTTGTGCCATAATACCGCGCTTTGAATTCGACAGGCCGCGTTTTTTCAACGTGAGGCCGGACTTATTATGGTTGGAGCCGTCTGGCCGCGATACGGTTGCCTTATTATCGCGGCCAGGTGGCCGCTCCTGCCGAATGAATGTCAACCTTTAGGTAATTATTATGAGCTTCTTCATCAGTGATGCATTGGCCGCTGCCCCGGCGGAGGCGGCGGATCCCCTTATGAGCTTTCTGCCGCTCATCCTCATTTTCGTGGTTTTCTATTTTCTGTTGATCCGGCCACAGACCAAGCGTGCCAAGGAACACAAGAAAATGGTAGAGGAACTGGCCAAGGGTGACGAGGTGGTCACCACTGGCGGGCTGCTGGGCCGTATCACCGGCATCGGTGAAAACTTTGTACAGATAAAAGTTGCCGATGACGTCGAGGTCAAAGTTCAGAAACAGGCAGTTGCCAACCTGATGCCCAAGGGCACATCCAAAGAACTGTAATCCAACAACGAGAAAAGGCCAGATCCAATCATGAACCAGTATCCAGCCTGGAAATACCTGCTGATTATTGTCCTGCTGGTCGTCGGGATTTTCTATGCATTGCCCAATCTGTACGGTGAGGATCCAGCGGTACAGATTTCCGCTGCGCGCGGCGGTGAGCTGAGCGACACCGTTCAGGGGCTGGTGGAAACCAGGCTGGGTGATGCAGGGCTCGGCAGTAAAGCCGTGGAAGCAACAGACAAACGTCTGCTGATTCGCTTTAACAACACTGAAGACCAGTTGACTGCGGCCGATCTGTTCAAGGATGCGCTCGGCGATGAGTACGTTGTCGCGCTCAACCTGGCGCCGTCCACGCCGGGCTGGCTGCAGGCCATTAACGCTTTGCCGATGTACCTGGGCCTCGATTTGCGTGGTGGCGTTCACTTCCTGATGGAAGTTGATATGGACGCCGCTGTTCAGAAATCGCTGGAGCGTTATTCATCGGATTTGCGAGGTGTTTTGCGCAAGGCGAAAGTGCGCTACACCAGTATCCGGGCCAAAGGCGATACTCTGCTGGTCAAGTTCCGTAGTGCCGGGGACCGCGAGAAAGGCATGGAGCTGATCCACGACGAATACCGTGATCTGCAACTCAAGGAAGTGGGTGAGGGTGATGCACCTGTGCTGCAGATTACCCTGAGTGATACTGAATTGCGTGAAACCCGCAAGCTGGCACTGCAGCAGAATATCACCACCCTGCGTAACCGCGTGAACGAACTGGGTGTGGCTGAGCCCATCATCCAGCAGCAGGGTGACCGGCGGGTGGTTGTGCAGTTACCCGGTGTTCAGGATACCGCTACCGCGAAGCGGATTCTTGGCGCAACAGCGACGCTGGAATACCGCGCCGTGGATATCGAAAACGATGTGGAAGCAGCGCGCAACGGTAAAGTACCGGCGGGTTCGAGCCTGTATAAACACCGTGATGGCCGTCCCTACCTTTTGAAGAATCAAATCATCGTTACCGGTGATCAGATTATCAATGCCCGCTCCGGTTTTGACAGCAACTCCGGCAGTCCACAGGTCTCGGTAACACTCGACGGCAAGGGCGCCCGCAAGATGCTGGAGTTCACCAAGGTGAGTGTGGGCAAGCCGATGGCGGTGGTGTTTATCGAAAACAAATCCTCCACCCGTACCGTCGAGGGTGAAACGGTTGTCACCAACCGCAAGGTCGAAGAAATTATCAGTGTTGCCACCATTCGTGGTGTATTTGGCCGGCAGTTCCAGACCACCGGCCTGGACAGCCCGCAGGAAGCGCACGAACTGGCACTGCTGTTGCGTTCCGGCGCCCTGGCCGCACCGATTCGTATTATCGAAGAACGCACGGTGGGCCCAAGCCTGGGAGCGGAAAATATCGAACAGGGCTTCCAGTCGGTGGCGATCGGGTTTGTTCTGGTATTGATCTTCATGGCCCTCTACTACAAGGCGTTTGGTCTGGTGGCGGATCTGGCGCTGGCATTGAACCTGGTGTTTATTGTAGCGCTGCTCTCCCTGCTGCAGGCGACTCTGACCATGCCCGGTATCGCCGGGATCGTGTTAACGGTGGGTATGGCGGTGGATGCCAATGTACTCATCTTCGAACGTATCCGTGAAGAGCTGCGCAACGGCAATACCCCGCAGGCGAGTATTCACGCCGGTTATGCCAAGGCACTTTCCACCATTGCCGACGCCAATGTCACCACCCTGATCGCGGCTATCGTACTGTTCAGCTTCGGCACCGGCCCGATCAAGGGTTTTGCGGTCACCCTGTCGCTGGGCATTATCACCTCCATGTTCACCTCGATCATGGGCACCCGTGCAGTGATCAACCTGATCTACGGCGGACGCCGCCTGCAGCGGCTACCGATTTAAACAGGACCTCAATATGAAGATTCTCAGTGGTACGACACAGATCGATTTCATGGGCAAACGCAAGCTGGCGCTTGTCTTTTCTCTGTTGTTGATCATCATCGCATTGGGTTCCCTGTTTACCCGCAGTCTCGCTTTCGGTATCGATTTTACCGGCGGTACACTGATCGAGGTGGCCTACCCTGATTCGGTTGGCCTGGGTGGAATCCGTGACCTGCTGGAAGAGTCGGATTACGGCGACGTACAGGTTCAACACTTCGGTAGCTCGCGCGAGATATTGATCCGCATTGCCCCGCGGGCAGACCGTGCCAGTGCCGAAATCAGTGAAGATATCCTCGCCGCCCTGGTTGACGCCGATGCCAAGGCGAAAATGCGCCGGGTTGAGTTTGTCGGTCCGCAGGTTGGTGAAGAACTGACCGAGCAGGGCGGCCTGGCCATGCTCTATGCACTGATTGGCATCCTCATCTATGTGGCCCTGCGTTTCGAGTACCGCTTTTCGTTTGGTGCGGTGGCGGCGCTGGTTCACGATGTCATTATTACGCTCGGTGTGTTTTCTGTGCTGCAGATCGAATTTAACCTGACGGTGCTGGCTGCACTGCTGGCCGTTATCGGTTACTCGTTGAACGATACCATTGTGGTGTTTGACCGTATTCGTGAAAATTTCCGTAAGATGCGTAAAGGTACACCCGAAATGATCATGAATAACTCGATCAACCAGACCCTTTCGCGTACCTTGATGACGTCTTTGACCACCTTGCTGGTACTGCTTGCGTTGTTCTTCCTGGGCGGCGAAATCATTCATTCCTTCGCGCTGGCGCTGATCGTCGGTGTGTTTGTCGGTACCTACTCCTCGATCTTTATCGCCTGTTCATCGACCCTGGCACTGGGCGTCAGCAAGGCGGATTTGATGCCGGTGGAAAAAGAAGGCAAGGAGGTCGACGATCAACCGTAACGGCACCGCGCTTCGGCACCCTACTGCGGGCTAGCCCTCAAATAAATAGCCACGGAAGGCACGGAAAAATTTTATCGTTTATTTCCGTGATTTCCGTGTATTCAGTGGCTAAATTCAAGGCTGTTCGATCAGGGGTGGGACGGCTGACAGCTGCGGTGAAATATACCGCTCAGCTGTAGATCAGCTCGGACCAGCGTTTTTGCTCGATCATCTCCTCTCGCATCCAGCGCCAGCGGACTTCGGAGCCGGTGACCTTGGCCATGGCCCGGTAGAAATCCTCGGCTGTTTTCGGTAGGCCGGCAAGATAGACGTGGGTCTTGGGGTCCTGCATCAGTGTCCAGATTTCCTCCGCATTATCATCCAGTAGCTGGCTCAGGCCGTTGTCCTCTCTATTCATCCAGGGCCGGTTGCTCAAGCCCTCAAACGCTTTGAAAGTCTCCTTGTCGTAATAATTGGCGAGGTCATTCTTGAGATCGTTCTGATAGAGCTTCTCGGTACCCGAACGGGCACCATAGAAAAGCCGCACCTTGCCCAGCCAGCGCGGCTGTTTTTCGTAGATGTGCTGGATGAATGCCCGGAAGGGCGCAATGCCGGTACCGGTGCCTATCATCAGCAGATTGGCGTCGTTACAATCGGGCATACTGAAGGCATCGCCATAAGGCCCGGTGAAAGTGATCTTTTCCCCGGGTTTGGCGTCACACAGATAGTTGGAAGCCAGTCCCGGGTACTCTTCGCCGCTGACTTCGTCGATATAAAAACAGCGCCTCACGCACAGTTCGATGTCGACATCGCCGTTTTCATCCGGGCGGGGCGTATTGGCGATGGTGTAAAGCCGGAAGTGCCCTTTATGTCCGTAGGCGTGTGTGCCGGGCACCATGACGCCGATATTCTGGCCCTCCACATAGATAAGGCGGGCGTGTGGAAGCGTCAGCAGGATGCTGCGAACCTCCGGGGTGTCTTTCGGGGTAATGCGGTGGTTTTCCTTGACCACCGCTTCACACGCACGACTTACATCGTAGTTGCTCAGCTGCGTCATGCTGTCATCCTCCTGCTTTTCATTATAGACCTGTAGCCGAATGCTCAGTCTATGTAATTAACCTAACAAAATGTTTCGAGGGGTGAGAGTAGAATGGCATTTAGCTAAGCTCCAAGTTGCCCCCCGCCCCCGATCGAGCAGCGTTGAATCTGGCCACGGAATACACAGAAATCACTGAAACAAACGATAAAAGGTTTCCGTGCCTTCCGTGGCTAGTTACAAGACAATAGCTTAAGCAAGTACCATTCACCCCTTGAAACCTGTCGCTCCTACCCAGTCGCTGGTGTTTCCATAGTGTTAACAGGCCCTACCCTTGTTGCATTGGTCGCGACTACTGCACGAACAGCCTGCCCCGCAGCCGCTGCCTTCCTCTTTTGCCGGACCGAACTGTGGATGACGGGCAGCGAAGTTGCGCGCACCCTGCTGGATCAGTATCCAGCCTACCAGCACCAGCAGTATCAAGCCGGTGGCGAGCAGGTAATCAAGCATGCTGCCCACCCAGTCCGGCGAATCCCATGAATGCCAGTGATAACAGCCCCGCCAGCATCAGCGTCAGGGCGGCGCCCTGGCTGACATTGGGTACATTGGCCAGTTCCAGCCGCTCGCGCAGGCCGGCCATCAGGGTCAGTGCCAGGGTGAAGCCAACGCCGGCACCGAGGCTGAAGGCCAGGCACTGCAGAAAGTTGTATTCACGGAAGGTCTGGAACAGCGCCACACCGAGGATGGCGCAGTTGGTGGTGATCAGGGGCAGAAAGATGCCCAGCGCGCGGAACAGTGCCGGACTGAATTTCTTCATCGCCATCTCCACCAGTTGCACGGCGGAAGCGATGACCGCGATATAGCAGATCAGGCGCAGGAACTGGATGTCGAAGCGTACCAGCAGCCAGTTGATGGCGTAGGCACTGACCGAGCTCACCAGCATCACGAAAATGACGGCAAGGCCCATGTGCCAGGCGGTATCACGCTTGGCCGATACGCCCAGAAAAGGACAGATGCCGAGAAACAGCGCCAACACAAAATTATTGATAATTGCGGCGTTCAGAAAAATGAAAACCAGGGAATCAGCTGCCATGGGCGCTTGCTCCTTGTTGCTCCATCAGTTTGCGCTCGCGGCGTTGCCGGTACCAGTTGAACAGCAGCAACCAGCCACCCAGTACAAAGAAACCACCCGGGGGCAGGATCATCACCACCCAGGGCTGGAAGTTCTCCGCGAACAGGGGGAATCCAAACAGGCTGCCGGCGCCGAGAATTTCCCGTACGCCGCCCAGACACAGCAAAGCGATGGTGAAGCCGGCGCCCATACCCAGGCCGTTGACGACAGTGGCGCTGAGGCGCTGTTTTGAGGCGTAGGCCTCTGCGCGTCCCAGGATCATGCAGTTGACCACGATAAGCTGGATAAAAGCGCCCAGGGCATTGTAGAGGTCCAGGCTGATAGCCTGGATGCTGTAATCCACAATGGTGACAAAGGTGGCGATAATGACGATGTAGGTGGCGATACGCACCTGTTTGGGAATCAGCTTGCGGAACAGCGAAACCAGGCAGCTCGAACAGAGCAGGACGAAGGTCGTCGCCAGCCCCATGGCCAGTGCGTTGATGGCGGAGTTGGTGACAGCCAGCACCGGACACATACCCAGCAGCATCACGAATACCGGGTTTTCTTCCCACAGTCCGCGCAGGAAGGTGTCCGCTGTGATTTTCTCTTCCTGGTTAGGCAGGCTCATTGTTTCTCCCCACCGCCATCCTGCAGTCGATCCAGATCAGCCATGATTTTCGGCACCATCCGTTGCGCGCTGTCGTTGAGCATACGCGCGACCGCCCGCGAGGAAATGGTTGCTCCGGAAATGGCGTCGATCTGCCAGGGTTCGGTTTTGGTGGCGTGTTTCACCATGATAATCTCGTTCGTCAGAGCGCTGCCGTCGGCTTTGAGCCGGGCGTCGAGTTCGACAAAATTTTCCTGGAACACCGGATCCTTGGAAATTTTGTCACCGATCCCCGGGGTCTCAGCCATCTTCAAGACCTGGATACCGCGTATGCATTGGCAGGCGGGGTCGAAGCTGTAGAGGAGACGGATGACATCCTGGTAGCCCTGGGCGGCGGCTTCCAGCGCGACACCACTCAGCCGACCCTGCTCGTCATAGCCGGCGTAGATGAGGGTGCCTTCGCCCGTGCTGTCGTTTGCCGGAACGATGCCCTGGCCGGTGACCATAAAGTTACGGCGTGAGACCGCCCCCGGTATCACCTTGAACAGCGCCCGTTCAATGGCGATGCGTTTGTTCTCCTCGATCAGCGGAAGCGTGATCTGGTAGGCCAGTACCACCAGCAAGCCGGATAAGCCGGCTACCAGGCTCAAGGTGCGCAGCATGGCAAAACTGGGGGTTGCTGTAACCAGTTCTTGTGTCTGTGAGGTGGTCGTCTGGTTCATGTCGGGGGTCCCTTACCGGCTGCGCCGCCGAATACGCGCGGCTGGGTGACCGTGGCAATCAGCGGCGAGATCGCGTTACCGAGCAGGATGGCATACATCACGCCCTCGGTAAGCCCGCCGAACAGGCGGATGATCACGGTCAGCACGCCGATGAACAGACTGTAGATCCACACCCCCCGCGGGGTGACCGGCGAGGCAACCATGTCGCTGGCCATGAACACCGCGCCAAGCATGAGCCCGCCGGAGAAAAGCACGAACAGCGGATCCGGGTATTGCACCGAATCCATGAGCCAGAAGGGCAGGCTGGTCAGGGCCGCCCCCAGCAGCACGCCCACCGGGATACGCCAGTCCATCATGCGGCGGGCGGCAAGATACAATCCGCCGGCGAGGATGATCAGGGCGGAGGTTTCGCCCGCAGAGCCGGCGGTCATGCCGGTGAATAGATCGCCGGCCGGGGTGATGATCTGTTCGAATTTCTGTAACGCCAGCGGCGTGGCGCCGCTGAAAGCATCCGCCTGGCTCTGCTCGATCCAGTCGCCGAGTGCCGGCGGCTGCATGAAGGGCGCTGTCAGGGTGGAAGGAATGAACTCTGTGAACCGCCTGTCAAGAAAGGCCGGTGTCCAGGTGGTGATGGCTACCGGGAAGGCGGCCTGCACAAAGGCGCGGCCGACCAGTGCCGGGTTCATGACATTATAACCCAGCCCGCCGAACAGGGCTTTGCCAAGGCCCACGGCCACAAAAGCGGCGACGGCCGCCATCCACAGCGGGAAACCGGGTGGCAGTGTCAGGCCGAGCAGGAGTCCGGTAATGACAATACTCCAGTCGTTTACCGTGTTGGGCCTGCCGGACAGCCGGCAGAACAGGGCTTCGCCCAGTACGCAGGTCAGCGTCGTCACCATCAGCAGCGCCAGCACACTGATGCCGAAGACATACACCGCGAAGGCGCACACCGGCAGCAGCGCATAGACCACGTTGCGCATGATCTGTTCGACCGTCACCGCCTGTTTCAGGTGTGGCGAGGTGCGCAGTTCAATCTTGAGTTTTGAATCCATCACGCGGCCTTTTCGCGGTTGATGGCCTTGGCGATACGGAAGTATTGCACCAGCGGGATGTTGGACGGGCAGACATAGCTGCAGCAGCCGCATTCAAAACAGTCGTTGAGGTGGAACTGCTTTGCCATCGTTTCATATTCACCCTTGGCCGCCAGCAGCCCCAGGGTGGACGGGTTGAGGTGCATGGGACAGGCTTCGACACAATAGGCGCAGCGGATGCAGGGCTGGACCTTGACTTCACAGAGGTCC
>Ga0209456_10001752_pt1 | contig 10462 bp, 6 predicted proteins | sample COG_11_FD_184755 | JGI IMG/M metagenome (GOLD analysis project Ga0209456, IMG submission 184755) | Pelagic marine sediment microbial communities from the LTER site Helgoland, North Sea, for post-phytoplankton bloom and carbon turnover... | ecosystem: Environmental > Aquatic > Marine > Neritic...
CCCTGCTTGTTGCCTTCAGCGATAAGCTGAAACGAGGCCTTCTCCGCTTCAAAAGGGTCAAGTTCGGGAAGGAAATTGCGTATGTCATCACCCTGGATACTCACATTGAACTTGATATTATTACGATTGCTGTAAGGCCAACCGAGTTCGAGGTCCACTTTTCCCTGGGCTAAGAGTGTCTCGAAACTGAAGTTTTTGATTTTCAATATGTCTTCCGACAACATTATTTGGGCACCAGACTCGAACCTGCCAATGGGCAGGCCGGCTTCTTCGTTCAGGACAAAAAGATTGTTAATATCCGGCCCGGTGACTGAAAACCGAACACTGGAACCTGACAAGTCAGCCTGTTTGCTGATTACCGCACTAACATCAAGCATGGCCTGACCAATTCGGCCCTTGATGTCATCGAGTCTCCAGCGGTTTTTCTCAATCACAAACTGACCAGCTGCCTGGTAGGATTGACCGGGAACTAGCATATCCAGCGAGTCGCCAATGGCCTGGAATTTCTTCAGGGAAGAAAGGTTCTCTCCGTTGATCTGAAAATTCAATACAGTACCTGCAAGCTGGTCTTCCAGCTTTACCAAGCCATCGGTTTTCAGGTCTATGCCCTCGTATCCAAACGCGATGTCTTCAAGAAGAATGCCTTCCTGCTCAACCTGGATATGTCCTGAAAGCTCATAAGGACTATCAGGAACCTCCATCTCTCCAATATGTTTTTTGACCACGCTAACGAAATGCTCACCGCTTAATCTCATTTCCAGGTCGGTTCCCTGAGCACCTGACTCAAAGGAAACTAAACCTCCTAACTCCAGCCGCTGGTCCTCAATTGTCACCAGTACACCACGCTCAACCATCAGGCCGTTTTCTACCACCTCAAAACGCGTGTTCATGTTGAATGGTTTCTCCGGCAGTATGTCGATACCAAAGCCGGATATGACCGCATTGGCATTACTACCATCAAGGTGAACGTTGAACTTGCTTCCGGTATAGGATGGCGCCGCTCCCAGCGTGCCTGATATCGTGGCGGAACCCAGAGAGGTATCAAGCGAAACCTGTAGTAACTCAACACCATCGGGGCTGACGTCGAGACTTCCATCAACATTAAATGGACCCGTCGCAAGACCTTGATACCCGAGCAATTCATGAAATTGTTCAACTTCATCACCCGATATGAGGAGCTTGATACGACTGGATTCAAGTGTGGGAAACTCGGTTAACAAGGCATCAAGCAGCAGTTTTGTGCCGCCGATATTCAGCTCGAGGTCACGTACGTTCAGGGTTTTCCCTATGCGTTCAGCCTGACCATTGAGACTGAATGGTTTGTCCGGCCAGTTTTCCAAGCCGAAAATCCGTGTAAACGCCCCGAGGCTTGGGCCATTGATGGCCACGTCCATGTCAAGCTGATTGAGCTCTTCGATATCGGAAGTCTGTGCCGAAGCGCTCAATGAAATATCCCCTATCGTACCGTTGATATCCGCCTCGTAACGATCACCGGTCTGGGCTCCACTTGTACGCAGGGAAAAGGCGCCGGCACCCAGGTCGTCAATACCCAGCATGGCGGTAATTTCACTGGTATTCGGACCCTGCAAATCAAGATTGAATTTCGGGCTCTTCGGTGCCAGCAAATCATCAATATAGGCGTCGCCTTTCAGAACCAGTTCACCGAAGTGCCCGGAAGCCTCATAGTTGATATCACGCCCGTCGAGAATATTTACATAGGGTCCGACGGTATGGGTATATTCAACCAACCTGCTGTTAAGGTCTCCGTTCAAGGTGGTGTGAAGCATCCCGTCCGCTTGTTGCTGGTGGCTCAGAGAGTCGATACTAAAGACGTTTTCAACATCGGTTATTCCGTTACGAAACCGAAGTGTCGCGTCGCGGATCTGTACATCGTTGAAAACCACCAGGCCACCATCACCCTTCTCATCAGGAGGTGCCGATGGTCTGTTGGCAGTAATCCAATTGCCCTTGCCTTCATCATCTGTTTCCAGGTTGAACTTCAAATTATCGATCTGTATTGACTCTACAAGGACGATGTCTTTGAAAATAGAGGCGGTATCCAACACCAGGTTCAGGCGCCCAACGGCAATCAGGTCTTCATGGGTGGCCCATTCCGGGCCGGATACATGAACGTTCCTGGCGCTTACTTCAATCAATCGACCGGTATTAATTTCCAACTCCCCGTTAAGAGAGACCGGATAGCCGGCGACGTCACTCAGGTAACGCTCTACCGGGCCCTTGATGAGACGGGGGTTGAAGAGAACGATGACTACGCTGAGTGTCAGTGCAATCACTAACACCAGCAGCCATTTAAAGAACTTTTTCATAGCCCTACTATCATAGCGCTTTTTGAAGTTGAAAAAGAACCATTAAGCGGTTCCATGACACGCTAACTGAACGTATCATGCAGGGTTCGGATGAATTAATATCTCCCAGGGATTTTTATGTGTTCTATTTTTGCTGTACTGAATATCAACGGTGACTTGCAGGCCTTGCGCCAGATGGCATTGAAGCAATCACGCCAGATGCGCCACCGTGGACCGGACTGGAGTGGAATTCATGCTTGCGAAGGTGCAATTCTCGCACACGAACGCCTGTCCATCGTCGATGTGAACACCGGTGCTCAGCCGCTGTTCTCACCTGATCGCAAACAATCACTGGCGGTTAATGGTGAAATTTATAACCATAAGACACTGCGCCAGAACCTGACCCAGCCATTTGAGTTTGCCACCGAGTCTGATTGCGAGGTCATCCTGCCGTTGTACCTGGAGAAAGGTAATGACTTTATCAATGACCTCCACGGCATGTTTGCCTTTGTTTTGTATGATGAAGCAAATGAACGATACCTGATCGCACGAGACCCGATCGGCATTATCCCGTTGTACTACGGATATGACGATGAGCACCAGTTGTATGTAGCCTCGGAAATGAAAGCCCTGATGGGTGTTTGCACTATCGTCATGGAGTTTCCTCCCGGGCACTACTGGAGTAGCGATGATGATGAGCCAACCCGTTACTATCAACGTAAGTGGCAGGATTTTTCGGCGGTTGAAAATGCCGGGACGGATGTAAAAGACATCCACACAGCACTGGAGAAATCGGTCGTCAGTCATCTGATGACGGATGTGCCTTATGGCGTACTGCTTTCCGGTGGCCTGGATTCCTCCATTATCGCCGCGGTTACCCAAAAACATGCGGATATGCGGGTCGAAGACGGTGAAAGCAGCCCGGCGTGGTGGCCTCGCCTGCACTCTTTTGCGGTTGGGCTTAAGGGTTCACCTGATCTCGCGGCTGCCGCAAAGGTTGCAGAGCACATAGGTACAATCCACCACGGCTTTGAATTTACCCTGCAGGAAGGCCTCGATGCACTGGATGAAGTGATCTACCACATCGAAACCTATGATGTGACATCTATACGTGCGGCCACGCCAATGTATCTGCTCGCGAGAAAAATTCACGCGATGGGCATAAAGATGGTGCTTTCGGGTGAAGGCGCCGATGAGATATTTGGTGGCTACCTGTATTTCCATAAAGCACCTGACGCACGCGCGTTTCATGAGGAAACACTGAGAAAACTCTCCCGTTTGCACAGTTACGACTGTTTGCGTGCCAACAAGGCCATGGCGGCCTGGGGTGTCGAGGCCCGCGTCCCGTTTCTGGACCGTGAGTTTCTGGATGTAGCCATGTCGCTGAACCCGAGAGACAAGATGATCACTGAAGGCAAGATGGAAAAACAGATACTGCGCGAGGCTTTCAGCGATATGTTGCCGAAAGAGATTGTCTGGCGGCAAAAAGAACAGTTTTCAGATGGTGTAGGTTATAGCTGGATCGATGGCGTTCGTGAATATGCGAAAACCCAGGTCAGCGAGAAACAGATGGCGCACGCGGCCAAGCGGTTTCCTTATAATACGCCGATTAATGAAGAGGCTTATTTGTTCCGCCGTATATTTGAAAGCCACTTTCCGCTCGCCAGTGCGGCTGAATGCGTACCCGGTGGGCCAACGGTGGCCTGCAGCACCCCGGAAGCGGTGTTGTGGGATGCCAGTTTGCAGAAAATGAATGATCCATCCGGTCGTGCGGTTCAATCGGTGCACCAGGATGCATACTAGGGTAAACCCTGCACGCGGTGTCATGGTTTAACTTAATCAATAAACGAACTCAGTAAAGATAAAAGATTACAGCAGGGAACATTTAGATGTTAATTCAGAAGTTTGGAGGTTCGTCACTTGCCGATATAGACGGTTTTAAGGCCGCTGCAGGCATCATCAGCCGGGCGGCGGCCACTGAAAAGGTCGTGGTTGTATTGTCAGCCATGTATGGTGTGACAGATTTACTGGAAAATGCCATAAAAGCCGCCATCGCAGGCGAAGACTACCAGGCGGTTTTGGAAAAAATCCGTCACAAAGAACAGGGGCTTCTACAGGAAATGCAGGCACTTGGTTGGGCCAGCCCGCTCGCGACCGAGTTTTTACAGGTTCAGCTGAAGCGCCTGGATTCACGACTGGAAGGTGTGGCTCTACTGGAGCAGTGCCCTCCCGCCGTACAGGCTGAGCTACTGTCAACCGGTGAGGGCTTTACCTCGCGCGTTATGGCCGACCTGTTAACCGCACAGGGTTTTTCTACGCTTTGGTCTGAAACCGATGTTTTACCGCTGGCAAATGATAGCCACACCGACAGCCTGGTCGATATAGAAGCTGCGGCACCCCGGTTGCGGGAGGTTGTGAGCAGCGAGCACAGCATTCTGATTTTACCAGGCTTTTATGGTTGCAATGCCGGGGGTAAACCACAATTGCTTGGCCGTAATGGCTCGGACTACTCTGCCGCGAGCGTAGCCGCAGCTTTGCAAGCCAGGAGCTGCGAGATCTGGAAAGACGTCGACGGTTTTTTTACCGCTGACCCGCGTATCGTACCGAGCGCGAAGTGTCTCGATGAAGTCAGTTATGAAGAGGCCATGGAGTTGTCGTTTTTCGGTGCCAAGGTGATCAGCGCGAAGGCACTAACACCATTGATGGGCGCCGGTATCCCCTGTGAGATCAAGAATACCTATCACCCCGACCTGCCCGGAACCCTGATCCATGCCAACACCGAAAAACCGACGGTGGTCAGGGGTATTTCACACCTGGATGATGTCGCCAGCATTACCTTGCAAGGCGGTGGTATGCGGGGTCGTGTGGGGGTAGCGCGGCGCGTAATGGAAGCGCTCGCAAACCAGTCAATTTCGGTGTTGCTGATCGTACAGTCCTCTTCGGAGTACAGTATTACTCTGTGTGTGCGAAGCACGGACGCCGAAGCAGCACGCAAAGCCCTCAAGAGTGCATTTCATTTTGAGCTTCTGCACGGTTTGATCAATGATGTTTCATTGATGGATCAACGTTCGGTGATTACGCTGGTTGGTGATGGCATGCGTCACTACCGTGGAATAGCGGCACGTTTTTTAACCGCGATATCTGCCGCCGGGGTGAATGTCGAGGTCATTGCCCAGGGCTCTACCGAGTGCGCTATTACGGTCGTGGTCGAAAGAAAATCTGCCTACCCTGCACTACGGGCGTGCCATACGGCCTTTTTCAGTCACACGAGCCACATGGATGTCATTTTGCTTGGTTGCGGTCATGTAGGTGCCGCGCTTCTGAAACAGTTTCAAACGCAGGACGACTCTTTGCATGCCCATCACAAGGCGCTACATGTCCGGGCGATTGCCAATAGTCGAAAGTTATTGGTTGGTCGTGACACCATCAATCTTAAGAGCTGGCAACAAGACCTTGAGAAGCAAGGTAAGGCCTGGACCGTCGACAACATTATCTCCATCCGCAAGAAACTCGGCTTACTTAACCCGACCATAATCGACTGCACCTCGAACGAAGCGCTGGCAGACGAGTACACCAGGTTCCTGGCCAACGGGTTCAATGTCGTTGCGGCCAACAAGAAGGCCAATACCAAGGACATCGCCTATTACCGGGAGATGCGCACCACGGCCGCCCGTCATTTTCGTAAATTCATGTATGAAACCAATGTCGGTGCAGGTCTGCCATTTATCGACACCCTGCAATCACTGATCCGCTCGGGTGATGAGCTGAGATCTTTCGGTGGCATTTTGTCCGGGTCTTTGTCAATGATCTTTGGACTGTTGGAAGATGGGGTTGCATTTTCGGAAGCCGTTGAAAAAGCCATGCAATCGGGCTTCACGGAACCCGACCCGAGGGATGATCTGTCCGGTATGGACGTTGCGCGCAAGTTATTGATCATTGCACGTGAGGTGGGTATGGAGTTGGAACTTGATGATATCGAGGTTGAACCGGTGATCGCGAATGGTTTTGCTAAAGACGTGGACACCTCGGAACTTGTCACTCACCTTAAAGCACTGGATAAGGATTTTGCCGCCAGGGTTGAAGCAGCGAATGCACAGCAAAGCGTTTTACGTTACGTTGGCCGCATTGAAAATGGCCGCTGCAAGGTGTCTGTGGATGTTGTACCAAAACAGAACCCGCTCGGTTCGATACGTAATGGTGAAAACGCGCTGGTGCTGCACTCCCTTTATTACCAGCCCATTCCCCTGGTGTTGCGTGGTTATGGCGCCGGTGCCGAGGTTACGGCAGCCGGTGTATTTGGTGATCTGTTACGTACGGCCTGGAGACCGTTAGACCTATGAATGAAAAACTCTTAACCGTGTACGCACCGGCTTCATCCGGAAACGTTTCTGTCGGGTTTGACGCACTGGGCTTGGCCCTGGCTCCCGTGGACGGCAGCTTGCTGGGTGATTGTGTGAGCATCATCTCCGGTGAACCGGGAGACTGGATGTTATGTGTCGACGGACCATTCGCACACGCATTACCGCAGGACCAGGAGCAGAATATTGTTATATCGTCGTGCCGCCGTTTTGAGCAGGCGGCAAGGGCAGTGGGCGTCGAAATTCGCCCCTTGAATATCACCCTGGACAAACGTCTGCCGGTGGGTAGTGGCCTGGGTTCAAGTGCCAGTTCAATCGTGGCCATACTGGTTGCACTGAACCGCTATTTCGGCCGGCCGCTTGATCGCCCGGCACTATTACAGTTGATGGCAGAAATGGAAGGCAATATCAGCGGTGAGATTCACCTGGACAATATCGCCCCGTGCCTGCTTGGTGGCTTGCGTTTATGCATGCCGGATGGTGCGCGTCAGTATAGCCTGCCGTGGCCGGGGCACTGGCAAACCGTGGTTGCATGGCCGGGAACCCGGCTGGAAACCCGGCCGGCGAGGGAGGTTCTACCGGAAAAGTATGACCGTAAAACCGTCGTCAGCCATGGTGCGCAGTTTGCCTTGTTTGTTCATCAGCTACACCAGGGTGACGCCCGTGGCGCCGCGAATTGCATGGCGGATTTACTTGCGGAACCCTATAGAAATGTATTGCTGCCCGGTTTTGAAGAGGCCCGGGCGGAACTGAAAGAAATGGGTGTGCTGGCTACGGGTATCTCGGGTTCCGGGCCGACGATCTTCAGCATTGTAGATGACAGCCGCACGGCAGAGGCGGTTGCCGTGTGGCTGAAAGATCATTACCTGCAAAACGAATCCGGATTTGTACACATCTGCCGGGCGGACCTGGCCGGCGCCCGTGAAGTTTGATCTAACCTTTAAAGCAGGAAAAACACGCTCATGCAGTTCATCAATATAAACCATCCCGAGCAAAGGGAGAGCTTCCCACAGGCCGTTATAACGGGGCTTGGTAAAGGGCAGGGTCTGTTTTTCCCCGAACACCTTGAGCCATTGGAAAATATCCAGGGTTTGCTGGATATGGATTTTGTCGAGCGCAGCAAGGTCTTATTGCAGTACCTTGTCGGTGATGCGATGCCGGCAGGTGTTTTGCAGTCGTGCGTCGAGAAAGCATTTAATTTTCCGGTCACGCTGGTACCTGTTTCAGGGCAGGTCCATGCGCTGGAGCTATTCCACGGACCGTCACTCGCGTTTAAGGATTTCGGGGCACGGTTCATGGCGCAGTGCCTGGCCAGCTTCGACACGGGACAGCGCACAACCATACTGACAGCAACATCCGGTGATACCGGGGCAGCGGTTGCGCTGGCGTTTTACGGCCAGCCCGGGATTGATGTCGTGGTGCTGTACCCGAAAGGCAAGGTAACACCCTTGCAGGAAAAGTTGTTTTGCACACTGGGTGGCAATATCAGGACCATTGCTATTGAGGATGACTTCGATGCCTGCCAACAGTTGGTTAAACAGTCGTTTGATGATTCTCACCTGGTGGAGGCGCTTGGGCTAAACTCTGCGAACTCGATAAATGTGGCCCGGCTTTTGGCACAAGTTTGTTACTACTTTGAAGCAGTTGCGAGGTTACCGCGCGGAGCGGAACCCGTATTCAGTGTACCCAGTGGTAATTTTGGAAACGTGACCGCCGGCTTGACTGCGCATGCCCTGGGTTTGCCGATGAAGCGCATGATTGCCGCCACCAACCGCAACGACACGGTGCCAAGGTTTCTTGATTCAGGCCGATGGGAGCCAAAACCGACGGTAGCAACACTGACCAATGCCATGGATATTTCATTACCAAATAATTTCCCGCGAGTGCTGGAACTGGAGAAACGCCACGGTCTTCCCTTGAATGACTTGCTGACATCTTTCTCCATCGATGATGCAGACACAAAAGAGGCGGTTCGCGCACTGGATGCAGAATCATACCTTGCCGATCCACATAGCGCGCTGGCGTGGAAAGCGTTGACAGACCGGCTCGGTGAAGACGAAACGGGTGTGTTTTTGTGTACCGCGCACCCTGCCAAGTTCAAGGAAACAATTGAGCATACGCTGGGACGGCCGGTGGTGCTTCCCGAAGAGTTGGAAAGGGTATCCGGGAAAAAAGTTTTGAGTACCCGGATGCCGGCTGACTTCAGTTTGTTGCGGGAGTTTTTGTTGCAGGAATAAAGATAGATAAATTTTTTACCAACTTTTTCCACTAACGATTGTTTTATATTACAAGGGAGTTTGTGATTGAAGGGGTTTGTATTTCTTCTAGGATTATGGCTCCGGGTAAAACCGGAGCTTTTTTTTGGCCTGAAAAAGGTTGCCCCGACTCCCACCTTGGTGAAGGAGGACATAAACACCAATAGTAAGAGACGGGGCTTTCTTGCACTTTGACATGCCCTGTTGTCTATGGGCAAATCAGGTCCGTCTGACTCTTCCATTCCAAAGCCAGTTTTACTGGCCTTTGACACGTCTGTGCTAAAAAAAAATAGCTTCGGTCTCAACCCGGGTGAAAGGGGGGGAGAAATTCACCCTGGCATAACGAGACCGAAGCGTAACGGTGGTAGCGGGCGTTTGCTACCGAAATCCCCCAAAACTAAAATTCAATTTCAAGTCATTAGCCAAGCAACATAAACATATTGGCGGTTATGGCGACGATCGAACCGGTGACCACCAGTCTCATGATATTTTTCATCAAGCGTTGTTCCATATACCTACTCCTTTGTCATTGCCTTGTTTCGACCCGGGGTGACGTGCACTCCATCATCATTAACTTTCTTTCTGCCAGTTCGCATGCATGTAACATGCGTTCGGCTGCTTGTTCAGAAATATGTCCTCTCCGGCTCTCTATCATGTAGCGCCAAAATTCTATTTCCGCCAGCAACATACTCTGTTCTGTTTCCATTGCTGCTATTTCCGTCAGCGGTATTTGCGATGTGCGTACTTTATGCAAGCCCGGAGAGTTCCGCTTGACCAACGTGGACAACTAGTTGACCTAAGTTGTACGCTGATTGAGAATGAGGTGGTTTTTCGCCACAACCAACACAGGTTAATGCCCGCATGTCGGTTTTTGCACCCACGTTGACAATTCTATGGAAAACGATCGAATCCTATGGCATCGATCCGGAACCCTTATTTGGGGCTGAACATATCAAGGTACGGTTACCTATCGACCCTTCCCAGCGTATCCCTTATGAGAAAATTGACAGGATCAGGGCAAAGGCGGTTCAGCTGAGTGGTGACGAATCATTCGGTATAAGGTCTGCATCTGTTTATTCTCCCTCTCAGCTGGGCGCGTTGGGTTACGCATGGCAGGCCAGCCTGACCCTGAGAAAAGCATGTGCAAGACTGGAGCGATTTATCCGGGTCTTGAACAACCAGGCCGTTATTAATGTGGAAGATACGAACGATTGCATGGTTGTTACACTCCGTTTGGATATTCCCAGCGATAGTATGTCGGCACGTGATGATACTGCGCTGGCAACGATTACCAGGATGTGCCGCCTGGTGTGCGGTGATAATTTTCGTTTACAGACTGTAAATTTCAGGCATGCAGCACCAAGAGATCTCAAGCACTATTTTGAGTACTTTGCCTGTCCGCTGAATTTTGATCAGTCAGAAAACCAGTTATTGATACCGTTATCGATCGCTGATGAGTTACTTGTTGGCGCCAACTCGGAACTGGCCTTGCTTAACGACCAGGTGGTTACTCGTCGCCTGGCGCTCATGGACCGTAACGACA
>Ga0209456_10001753_pt1 | contig 10449 bp, 10 predicted proteins | sample COG_11_FD_184755 | JGI IMG/M metagenome (GOLD analysis project Ga0209456, IMG submission 184755) | Pelagic marine sediment microbial communities from the LTER site Helgoland, North Sea, for post-phytoplankton bloom and carbon turnover... | ecosystem: Environmental > Aquatic > Marine > Neritic...
ACCACCTTCGACAGAAGCCATCAACACTACCCGCCTTGATGAGCGATCAATAACCGCTCCCAGGTATAATTCGCGGGCAATATTGCATGTTTCTTCTATTAACACCTGGTTGACTGGCTGGCCATCATTACCTGTCTGGATCGTAACCAGGCGCGTGCCCAGCATGCCGCCAACAGTATGCGTTAATGCCTCGATTTCATCCACCAGTTTGACACCACCGGCCTTGCCGCGACCTCCGGCATGCACCTGTGCCTTAACCACCCATCTTTCGCCACCAAGCGAGCTGGCTGCTGCCGCCGCATCCGCCGATGACTGCACCACCTGATTACCCGGCACGGGTAACCCGTATTTTTTAAAGACCTGCTTGGACTGGAATTCGTGTAGGTTCATTTCAATCTTCTATTTCTTTATGCTCTCAAAAAGCTTCTATTCAGGAAAAGCTACAGAGCAGCTGGGATCGAGCTGCATATCCTAATACATGAAAGCCACTGAAGACACTGCAACGTAATGATCAACTAAATAACGATTTAGTTCTTAATATGAATCGCCCGGTTATGGACCGCCAAAGCCGCTTCATGAATCGACTCTGACAATGTCGGATGGGCATATACTGTCAGCGCCAGATCTTCGGCACTTGCACCCAATTCCATTGCGGACACTGCTTGTGCTATTAATTCAGAAGCATGCGCCCCACAGATATGCACGCCGAGAATACGATCGGTCTCTTGATGTGCAACAATCTTTACCATGCCATCTGTTGAGCCCATTGCTCTGGCACGTCCGCTGGCTGTTAGCGGAAACGTACCGATATTGACAGGAATCCCGGCAGTATTGCACGCAAGTTCTGATTTACCCACCCATGCCACTTCAGGATGCGTATATATCACCGAGGGAATCAGATCGTAGTTAACAGTAGATTTCTGGCCCGCAATACGCTCTGCTACCATAATGCCTTCCTCTGAGCCTTTGTGTGCCAGCATAGGCCCACGAACGATATCACCAATTGCATAGATACCGGGTACGCTTGTTTCGCAGTACTTGTTAACATGAATATACTCACGCTCATCTATTTCCAGTTCCATCTCGTCACCAAACAGAAAATCGCTGTTAGGCTTGCGCCCAACAGCCACAATGAGTTTGTCAAATTTTATCTGTTGTGCTCCTCGCGTATCTTCATAAGTAACATGCACCTTTTTTTGTTTGACTGACGTTGAAAGCAAACGCGCATTAAGCCGTATATCAAGCCCTTGCTGCTGAAAGGACCTGAACGCAGTTCTTGATATCTGTTTATCTGCTGCCGGCAGGAAAGTCTCCATTGTCTCAAGCAATACCACTTCGGAACCAAGACGCGACCAGACGCTGCCGAGCTCGAGCCCAATAGCTCCAGCGCCTATAACACCAAGCGTCTTCGGAACGGTGTCAAATTCAAGCGCACCGGCAGAACCATAAATATAACCATCTGTAACAGGTGCACGTTCGAGTTTTACAGGCGATGAGCCCGCAGCGATGATTATGTTGTTGGCTTCGAGTGATTCTCTTGCATGAGGACTCCCTCGATCCGAAACTTTAACTATCTTACCCGGGGATAAACTCGCATGGCCATGAATACGTGTAATCTTGTTAACTTTGAACAGGCTGTTAATTCCTTGCGTGAGCTCACTAACAACCTTATCTTTGCGCGCCATCATGGCTTTTATATCAACACTGGCGCTTTTAATATTGATGCCATGATCAGGGAAATCATTGACGGATGCCGCAAACAAATGTGACGACTCAAGTAGTGCCTTTGAAGGAATACAGCCCACATTTAGACATGTGCCTCCCAGGGTTGGCTCACCCTTGTTCAGCCATTCATCGACACAGGCAACAGTCATGCCCAGCTGCGCGCAACGAATTGCAGCTACATAGCCAGCAGGGCCGGCTCCGATGACAACCACATCAAATTTTTTATTGCTCAATTTACACCTGTATAAAACAAAAACTAGCTGGACAATTAAACACCAAGCAACATACGGGATGGCTCTTCCAGCATGTCCTTTATGGTAACCAGGAACTGTACCGCTTCACGGCCATCAATTATTCTGTGATCATAAGACAGCGCGAGATACATCATCGGTAACACAACAATCTCACCATTAACGACCATGGGCCTTTCCTTAATCGTGTGCATACCCAGAATTCCACTTTGAGGCGGATTCAGAATCGGTGTCGAAAGCATCGAACCAAATACTCCACCATTGGAAATGGTAAAGGTCCCGCCAGTGATATCTTCTATTGACAGCGAGTTGTCATTTGCGCTGGCAGCATAACTGATGATTGCCTGCTCAATCTGGGCTAATGTCAAGTCTTCTACATTTCGCAGTATCGGCACAACCAGGCCATTTGGGCCAGACACTGCTATGCCAATATCGTAATAGCCATGATAAACAATGTCATTGCCATCGATAGAAGCATTAACTGCCGGAAACTTTTTCAGCGCTTCAACCGCAGCCTTCACAAAAAACGACATAAATCCCAGCTTAACGCCGTATTCTTTCTCAAATCTTTCCTTGTATCTGGCACGCAATTCCATAACCGGCTTCATATTAACTTCGTTGAATGTGGTCAGAATTGCCGCATTATGCTGCGCTTCAAGCAAACGCTCTGCAACACGTGCACGCAATCGAGTCATTGGTACCCGCTTTTCAATACGCGCCTCTGTGCCTGTTGATTCAAACAGAGGGGTCTTGGCAACTTTCTGCTCAGTCCTGGCCGGTTCAGAAAGTTGTTTTTTATTCGGTTTTGACTTGCTATCAAGATACTCGAGCACGTCCTCCTTGAGAATCCGGCCTCCCTTGCCGCTGCCATTAATGTCAGATACCTTTAAATTATTTTCAGCCATTAATTTTCTGGCTGAAGGACTAATTGGCAGCTCAGTGGAAACTTCAGTCTCAGGCCGCTCAGCTTGCACAGACTGCGGCATGGCTTCTTGTACAGGCTCTGCTAATGACCGTGCAGGCTGCTCAGTGGCGACTGCAACCGTATCATCAATTACAGCTATAACCTGGTCAGCTGTAACTGTATCTCCAACTTTAAAGCGAATCTCCCTGATAACGCCGTTGCTTATTGCCGGCACCTCAAGAATAACCTTGTCTGTCTCCAGGTCTACCAGCGTTTCATCCTGGCTCACACTATCACCAGCCTGTTTATGCCAGCCAGCTATGACAGCATCTGCTACAGACTCAGGTAATGCCGGCACCCTGACTTCTACTGACATAGTTCAGCCTTCTTTTTCATTTCTTGTTCTTTTCTCGATTAAAATTAATAGCCCTGTTAATCAGGTCACGCTGCTGAACCCCATGAAGCTTAGCAGAACCAACTGCCGGAGCCGATGAAGACTCGCGACCAACATAATAAAGATCCCAGGCTTTATTCAACATAGCCGGTATGCGTGGTTTCACAAAGTCCCATGCGCCCTGATTTTTTGGTTCTTCCTGGACCCATACAAGATCGCTGGTTTTGGAGTAGCATTCAAGCACTTCATTAAGCTCCGGACCCGGGAACGGGTACAACTGTTCCAGCCGAATAATAGCTACATCATTCCGCTTCTTTACTCTACGCTCGGTTAATAGTTCGTAATATACCTTGCCACTACAGAGAATAATATGCTTAACATTGCCGGGGTCAATCTGGTCCACCTCGGCCAGCACTCGCTTGTAGTAACCACTGGCCAGATCATCCAGTGAACTTGTACATTCTTTATGGCGCAGTAAACTTTTCGGCGTCATCACCACCAGAGGTTTTCTGCAATTACGCAGCATTTGCCTGCGCAGCAGATGGAACATCTGCGCTGGTGTAGTGGGCACACAAACTTGCATGTTATGCGCTGAACACAGCTGCAGATAACGCTCGACACGAGCTGATGAATGCTCTGCACCCTGGCCTTCAAAACCATGCGGTAACAACATCACCAGCCCACAGGCTTTACCCCATTTATGTTCGCCTGCAGATATAAACTGATCGATCACCACCTGCGCCCCATTGGCAAAATCGCCGAATTGCGCTTCCCAGATGGCAAGCACCCTCGGATCTGCAGTGGAAAAACCGTATTCAAATGCCAGCACAGCCAGTTCAGATAATAATGAATCGATAACCAGAAAATTATTCTTGCCCTTGCCGATACTGCGCAAGGGAACGAACGCGGTACCGTCCTTCTGGTTGTGTAAAACGGAATGTCTGTGAAAGAATGTGCCTCGACCGCTGTCCTGGCCTGACATCCGAACGGGATAACCATCATTCACCAGCGTGGCATAGGCCATGATTTCTGCATAACCCCAGTCAAGCGGCAGAGCTCCAGCTGTCATGCGATGGCGGTCATCCATAATTTTCTGCACCCTTCCCTGCAGTTCAAACCCTTCAGGTAATTGCTCCAGTGTTGCAGCCAGACCACGCATTGTTTCGATTGATACACCGGTCTCGATATCATCAAGCAGCAATGCCCTGGTATATGGCGCCCAGTCCATATGCATGGTTGTATCAGGGCTGCCATCGGGCAACTTGTGGGGCAGTACGCATTGCCCCGATTCAAGCGTCTCTCTTACATTACTAACAACCTCTTCTGCCTGGTGTTTTCGCAGCACACCATCATTAACCAGCTTATTCGCATAAATAGCACGCGTCGTAGGCAGGCCAGTGATTTTTTTATACATCATCGGTTGCGTGGCCTTGGGCTCATCCGCCTCATTGTGGCCATGACGCCGGTAGCAGACCATATCTATGACAACATCCTTCTTGAATGTCATGCGGTAGTCAATCGCAAGCCGGGTAATCATAATTACCGCTTCAGGATCATCACCATTGACATGAAAAATAGGCGCGTCAACCATTTTGGCAACATCGGTACAATAATGTGTTGAGCGCGCATCCTTCTGATAGCTGGTAGTGAACCCGATCTGGTTGTTGACAATAATATGTATCGTACCTTTTGTTGAAAAGCCCCTCGATTGCGACATTTGCAGGGTTTCCATGACCACGCCCTGGCCGGAAAATGCCGCATCGCCGTGAATCTGTACCGGTATGACTTCGACACCTTCAGCATCACCACGGCGCCATTGACGCGCACGTACTGAGCCTTCAACTACAGGCGCAACAATCTCCAGATGTGAAGGATTAAATGCGAGCGCAAGATGTACAGGCCCACCGCGAGATTGCATGTTGGAAGCAAATCCGAGATGATATTTAACATCACCTGTCAGCTCCAGAACATCCTTGGTGCCCTCAAACTCTGCAAACAACTCGGCAGGTGTTTTACCAAGAATATTTACCAGCACATTCAGACGTCCGCGATGTGCCATACCTATAACAACCTCCTTAACACCTTGCGCACCGGCATGCATAACAAGTTCATCAAGCAACGGTATTAATGACTCACCACCTTCAAGTGAAAACCTTTTCTGGCCTACATACTTTGTATGTAAATATTTTTCCAGGCCTTCAGCATTGGTCAGTTGTTGCAGAACGTTAATTTTTTCCTCAAAAGACAGGTTTATATTACCTCTTGTCAGTTCGAGCCTTTGCTGTATCCAGCGCTTTTCTGCAGTCTCCATAATGTGCATATATTCGGCACCAGTAGAACCACAATAGGTCGCCCTTATCTTGTCGTAAATTTCACCCAGGGTTAATGTTTCCGGTCCGGCCAGTGATCCGGTTTCGAAAACCGTGTTGAAATCTGTTTCACTGAGCTGGTGATACGCAGGGTCCAGTTCCGGCACTTCTACCTGATGATTATTCCTTAAAGGATTTGTGCTGGCATGCTGGTGACCGCGAAAGCGGTAGGCGTTAATTAATTGAAGAACATGAACCTGTTTGCGCTCCAGTTCAAGGTCGTGACTCGGTGTCGCCGTTGGAACCGGATGATGCTCCCTGGCAATGGCCCTGAAAAACTCCCTGACTTCTTTGTGGGGCACCTCCCTGCCGGCACCGTTACCACCATTTCCTGATTTAACCTTGGGTAAACCGTCGAAAAACCTTCTCCAGTCAAGATCGACTGTCTCTGGACTGGTTAAATAAGCTTCATACAAAGACTCCAGCCAGGCCGCACTGGCGCCATTCAGCAGTGAACTGCTCCACAATTCCTGCATGTCAGGTTTTATTGTATGGGTCATTGTGAATTTTTTGCGATAAGTTATGTCTCAATTGTAGAACTACATCACAGAACATGCCCGTTTATCGGGTTATATTCACCGTAAATACACAAAACATTTTGTTTTTATACAGTTTGCGTTAGGTTCTACATATGCTTAAAGAAATATCCAGATTCCGAAACTATGGCGGCTATGCAAATCGCAGATCTTTTACTGATTCGGACATGAATCTGTACGTGTGGTTCAAGGATCAGGTGCCGGAGAGGTTCCACCTAAGCTACAACAAGCAGGGCCTTACCCATTCAATCAGCTGGAACAATGAAACCGGGTTTGACCAGTGGCGTTTTGCCCAGGTTGAAGCACTGGCAGCGATGCTGGGCTTCCCCAACCTGTTTGACTCGTTTTACATACATGACACTGGCGCCAGGCGCTCATCCAAACTGGCATATCAGTTCCTGCACTCCAGCGAAAATATAGCGCCGTGGCTGGCTGATTTTATTTATGCACGCCTGCTTGAATATCCTGAGCGTAACGCAATTTATATAAATCAGGGTGCTGCTTTAAGAAGTTTCTGATTGGCAAAAACAGTGGTTCAGGCAAACTGTTCCACTGGAACCATTGCCACGACTCGCATTTGTCCGGCTCCATTACCGTGAGCTCGCCCGAGTCATACTCTGAAGAGACGAACAATGTCACGTAATGCTTATCTGCATCAATAAATACATCGTTAGTAAATCCGCCGGGTATGATATTACTAATCACTATTCCCGCCTCTTCCATGACTTCCCGCCTGGCACAGGACTCAACAGCTTCACCGAACTCAAGATGCCCGCCCGGAAACTGCCACGAGTTTTCACTGTGCGCACTGATTCTTTTTCCCAGCAATAGCCTGTCGCCATTCCAGACCATAACACCAACACCAATATGCGGTCGTCTGTTCATCCAGATCTCGATATATTTGATTTAAAGTGTTAAACGAAAATTTGATCAGGCATTCGACGCTACTCGCACGCAGTTTCTGCCAGCCTTCTTAGCCTGATACATTACGGCATCGGCTGACGCAATCATGGTCTCGAGCGAATCACCCGGTTTGAATTCAGCAACACCGATGGATACAGTTACTTTTGCCAGTTCTTTATTATCAATTATTACCGGGTCAGTTTCACTGATGCGCTCACGTAACCGCTCTGCAATGGTGACAGCATTTTGCAGTGACGTTTCCGGCAACAGCACCGAGAACTCCTCGCCTCCGAAACGCGCAACCAGATCATTAGGCCTTAATGGCTTTCTTATGCTCTCACCGACAGCAACCAGAACCCTGTCGCCAGCAAGATGACCATATTCGTCATTGATATTTTTAAAATGGTCAACATCAATCATTAACAAACAGGCAGTAAGGCCATCCCGCGTACTGCGTTGTATTTCCCGGCCAAACATTTCATCAAGCCAACCACGGTTATGCAGCCCTGTGAGTGCATCTATAGTTGCGAATTGCTGGTACATGCGTTGCATTTCAAAGCTGTCGGCTAAAACGAGATTGCTGTAGCGAAGGCGTTCGGACATGATGTACAGAAGGTTGCGGGCAATCTCATGCGAGGCACTCACCATACGCCAGAGAACATCCTGTTCAATTTGCAACACTGTAGAAGCTTCGGAAGCGAAAACCTGGGTTGAGGGTAAACGACTGTCAAAAAATGACATTTCACCAACACATTCACCAGGTTCAACCGCGGTAAGCGGTATATCCTCATCATCCGGGCCAAGTCTAATAACAAATCGGCCGGATATAATTACATAGAGATAGTGATTTTCAACCTGCGGTGAAAGCAGCATTTCACCGTCTGACATTTGCCTGTAGCTGCACTGTGACAGTAACTGGTCCAGCTCTGCTGAATTCAGATCAACATTTCTGAATAACTGCAGCCTTGAGAGCATTAATTTGTTATGTTTTTCAGCAGTTACATTCATCGCCTTTTATTATTTAATTAGCGCTTGTAACATGAACCTGCATACGCGCTCGCGCCAGATTGTCAGTTGTGCAACATTGATAGTGATTATAACCATGTTTTCAGACTCTGCCTACGTTTCACAGACAGCTTGTAGTAATATCAGAAATCATATCTGATACCAGGCATTTATTGCTGGAGGGCACCATGGCAGAGACCAACAATTTCACAATTCATGCACTGGAACTCGGGCCCATGGAGAACTTTGTTTACCTGCTGCACGATCACCCTAGCGACACTGCAGCGATTGTCGATCCAGCGTGGGATGTTGAGGAAGTATTATCTCTGGCTGACGACAAGGGCATTCGTATCACTGATATCCTGCTGACGCATAGTCATCACGATCACGTCAACGGTATCGAAAAAGTTCTCGACCATACTGATGCACAAATCCATCTGCTTAAGGCAGAGTCCCATTTCTGGGGTAAAACACTGGAAAAACCCAAATTACACCATGGTGGCGACAGCATCAGAATTGGCAAAATGGAAATCGAAATACTGCATACACCGGGACATACGCCCGGTTCAGCCTGCTACCACCTTGGCAGTGACCTGATCGCCGGCGACACCCTGTTCGTATTTGGCTGTGGGCGTTGCGACCTGCAGGGCGGTGACCCGGAACAGATGTTTATCACATTGAAACGCATTAAATCAGAACTGCCAGGTAATACGATCCTTCACCCCGGGCATAATTACTCCCCCGCACAGCCGACCTCGACCATGGAAAAGCAGTGTGAAGGCAATCCGTTCCTGCATTTCGACAATCAGGGTGACTTCGTCGAGTATAGAATGCATGTTCACGACCGCATACGACAAACGCCGTATGAGGCGGTTAGCGAGCAGAAAGCGTTAAAATCGATCGGCCGATAGACAGTCTTGTGCCGTAGTTATGCACAGAGCACAAGATATAGTTAGCCATGTTTACAAACAACAGTTTAAGCTATAAAGCTTAAATTTGTTCTCAAAGTAATATGTATAACTTATTGTAATATATAATTTTATTTTCCAGCATCTGACGCTGTAAATTTCCTGGCATCGACTACCAACCGGCTCGGACTATTATGACAAGAGAACTTATCCCCAAAGTTATCCACAGGAGATGAACAGTCCCGCCTATACTTCGAGGCCCTTCATATGTGTTTCATTAATGCGCTTGAGCAGGAACTTGAATGGCAGCTGTGCGTCATGATACTTGTCGACAATTCCCATAAACGCCAGATCACCGGTGGCGAATTCATAGTTCCCGTCTTTCATTGATTGATACAGGTCCTTAAGGCTCATCTCCAGCGGGCCAATGAATTCACGCGCAACCGCCATGTAATCCTCGTCGTATTCGATGGACTGGTGTAAGTCCCAAACATCGTCGAGCGCCTGCTCAATCATTTGTACGTACTCATCAGTGGAGCGTGCGCGGACAATTTTTGTAGTATTCATTTCGAGGTCTCTTAACTGTGTTTTCTACTTTTTCTGCCCTGGAAACTGCTGATCGACTGCACGATCTGGCTATATGGCAGCTTTTCCAGGCTGCCAAATTGTGCTTCAACCTGCTCTAGCAGGTGGCGAATATCTTCAATTGTTTCCTGCTGTTCAGATGTAAACAGGCTTTGAATTCCTTTTAAGCCACCTGCCTGCACCCGAATTTCCATATTGTGGGGTAACTTACCGCCAGTTTGCTGCAATTTAAGTATAAATCGTGAATTTTCGCGTAACAATCCTAGAAGTTCACGACATTTTTGAGATGATTCCCCGCACTTGCACGCATAGCCTTCACGGTCAGCCAGCCAGAAATGCCGGGACAAAGAACAGCGCGCCTTGTTATTTGTCAGCGCCTTCTCAAATTCACATCGAATATTAGTAATTTCGCTGTAAGTAGACTTGTATTCGTTTTCTTCCACCATCCGCGAGGATCACTTTTCGTGCTCCATCAACACCGGTTTGTCGCGGTGCTCGAGCAACTGTTCTTCGGCGATCAATTGATTCTCAGCGAACATGACCTTGATGACTTGATTAGAATCCTCAGCCAGCTCGGTACGCTTTTCCCTGGCAAATTTCTTGGCCTCCTTGAACGAGTCGAACTCAGTAATGAGCTCAAGATTCTTCACCAGGCTCATGCCTTCCTGGGCTGTCATTTTGTAAATATAATACGGCATAGCTTAATAACCTAGTAATTTGGTAAACTATTATACCTTCATAACCCTACAGTCTGAATATCCATATATGAACAACGATGATCTTTCAAAGGAACACCGCATTCTGGTTACGCTACGCCAGGTATTGTCTGCCGTCGCTCGTGAAACCACACCACCACCGGGCATGCAACA
>Ga0209456_10001754_pt1 | contig 10446 bp, 10 predicted proteins | sample COG_11_FD_184755 | JGI IMG/M metagenome (GOLD analysis project Ga0209456, IMG submission 184755) | Pelagic marine sediment microbial communities from the LTER site Helgoland, North Sea, for post-phytoplankton bloom and carbon turnover... | ecosystem: Environmental > Aquatic > Marine > Neritic...
CGGTAAGTTGCGAAGCAAATGTAGTCTTGGCCTCAGCAATTCGATTTAACTATATATCAACAAAATGTTAAATAAAACGTGACTTTGTTCACGATCCCGGGATCCGTATAGTAAGTTGCACGCCGGGCATATTCCGTGAACTGGTCGGTACACCGGAGGAAGGACCGGAAGACACTACTTATTCAGCCATATTGCGGGGCCTGTCCCGCTTGATATCATCTGCCGCCGTAGACTTGGGTTCACGGGGTATTTGCCCGCGAAACGCCACATTTTTTGCACCTGACAGACATCAGCGCACCTTTTAATAGGGATTTCCGGCAATGCCGCAGTTGCGGTAGGGCCCCGAGAGGCCTTCAATAACGCCAGCAACTATGCAAATCGAAGCAAAACCTCACAAGAACGGCCGTCACAAATCGCGCCGGCGGTATTTCCGCTGGCTCATTCTTGCTGCCGGCCTGACCGTCAGCGCGGCAATTGGCGTTTTCGCGGCCGTCGTTGGCGCCTACTACTACGTCGCGCCATCACTGCCTGCCGCTGAGACGATTCGCGACATTCCGCTGCAAATTCCGCTGCGGATCTTCAGCCGTGATGGATTCCTGATTAACGAGATCGGTGAACGTCGCCGCATACTTATTACGTATGACGAGGTGCCGGAGCACGTCGTTAATGCCTTTATCGCCGCCGAAGACAAGCGCTTTTGGGTACATCCCGGCGTCGATTACCGCGGACTGCTACGCGCCGTCTACCAATTCGTTTCGACGGGTAGTGTCGAGAGCGGTGGCAGTACGCTGACACAGCAGCTCGCACGAGACTACTTCCTGTCGCTCGACAGGACCCTGGAGCGCAAGTTCAAGGAAGCGTCGCTTGCAGTACGTATAGAAAAGGAGTTCACGAAGGAACAGATCATGGCGCTGTTCCTTAATAAGATGTTCTTCGGGCAACGTGCCTACGGTGTTGCAGCAGCGGCGCAAGTGTATTTCAACAAGCCACTCGATGACATCAGCATCGCCGAGGCTGCAACCCTCGCCGGCGTGCTGCCCGCGCCGTCTCGTTACAATCCGGTGCGCAGCGTCGCGAACGCGGGCATGCGACGCGGTTACGTGCTGGATCGCATGCTCGACATCGGGTTTATTGACCAGGCACAGTACGACGAAGCCGCGGCTGTGCCGGTCGAGGCGCGAATGCACGGCGCCGCCGTTGAACTAAACGCTCCCTATGTTGCCGAGATGGTGCGGCGCGAGATGTTGTCTCGGTACGGCAATGCCACCTATACCGACGGTTACCAGGTCGTGACGACACTCGATGCGCGCCTGCAGGAAGCCGCGAACTATGCACTTCGAAACGGCCTGCTCGAATTTACACGGCGTCGTGGTTACCGCGGACCGCTGGCTCACTTCGAGCTAAGCCCGGAAATCCTGGTGACACCGTTCGAAGAATGGCCTGTCGAGATCCGGCAGTCACTCGAACAATATGCGCCAGGTGGGCTGACAGTTGCCCTCGTTACAGAAACGACCGAAACGGACAACAGCGCTACTGCGATTACAAGCAATGGCACCAAACTGACGGTTCCATGGTCTGGACTATCTTGGGCTAATCCGCTCATTGATCTCGTGACGTTCGGTCCGGCACCCGAGGCAGTGACCGATGTCCTGGCTCCCGGAGACCTTATTCTAATCATGCCCACCGCGGCTGGTACCTGGGCACTGGCCCAGGTTCCCAAGGCGCAGAGCGCGGTTGTCTCGCTCGATCCGCAAGATGGTTCGATCAGCAGCCTGATCGGCGGATTCGATTTTGCCACGAGCAAATACAATCGTGCGACGCAAGCCTATCGCCAGCCCGGATCCGCATTCAAGCCCTTTATTTACTCCGCGGCGCTTGAGTATGGCAACACGGTCGCAACAGTCATTCTTGATGCACCGATCGTTATCAGTTCGTCCGAGCTCGAGGCCGTGTGGCGACCCATAAACTACAGCGGTCGCTTTTATGGGCCCACCCGTCTTCGCGAGGCCCTGGTCCGGTCGATGAACCTCGTATCGGTTCGCTTGTTGTTGTTCGAGACAGGCTTTGGCAATGCGATCAATCACATTGCGAAGTTCGGTTTCGGCGACGCCGCGTTAATTCGCAACGGCTCACTGGCGCTTGGCGGTGGTAACGCGTCGCCGCTCGACATGGCACAGGGTTACGCCGTGTTTGCGAACGGCGGCCGTGCCGTTACGCCCTATGTTATTGACGCGATTTTCGGGCCTGACGGTGAGGCGCTGTACCGCGCTGATCCTCAGGTCGTCTGTGAACCATGTGCTGCGGAACCGGCAGAGGATCACTACGTCGAGATCGACGAGGAAGGCAACCCGATTGACCGGTTCCCGCTTGAACAGATGGCAGATGTCGCGCTCGAGTATCAACCCGATGCCGCAACAGCCCCCGAATTGTTCGAGCACGTCAACGCCGCGCCGCGCGTCATCACCGCGCAGAATGCGTTTTTGATTCAGGACCTGATGCGCGATGTTATCCGTCGTGGCACGGGTCGGCGTGCGCTTGCACTGGGTCGCCGCGACCTTTCGGGCAAGACCGGCACCTCCAATGATCAGCGCGACGCCTGGTTTGGCGGATTCAACGGCGACATCGCCAGCGTCGTATGGGTCGGCTACGACGATAGCCTGCCACTCGGCCCGGGCGAAGAAGGCTCACGCACCGCGTTGCCTATCTGGATCGAGTTTATGCGCCTGGCGCTAAGAGGCGTCTCGGAAAACCAGATGGCAATGCCGGAGGGCATCGTTTCAGTACGCATCGATCCGCAAACCGGCTGCCCCGCTCGTTCGGGCCAGCGCGGTACGATTTTTGAGTTCTTCCGTGAAGGCCACGTTCCACAGTGCGATGACGTTGACGTGTTGCCGAACATATTCAACAACGCGGGCAGCGTCGATCCGGATCCTGAAGAGGAAGACGACGAATCCGAGCCCTTGTTCTAGAGACATGGCGGGAAGACATGACGGTAACGGCGACCGCACGCGGCAAACGCTGGCACAGGAAGCCGCACGTATCATCGTCGAACAGGGAATTCGCGACTATCGCGTCGCCAAGATGAAAGCGGCCGAGCGCCTGGGCATGAATGCGCGTGGCGCATTACCCGGCAATGCAGAAATCGAACTTGCTATCACCAATCACCTGGCTTTGTTTGGCGGCGACTCGCACTCCGATTTTTTGCGGCTAATGCGCGAGACCGCTCTTTCTGCCATGGACTTGTTGTCCGCGTACACACCTCGATTGATCGGTCCGGTTCTGCATGGCACGGCTGACGAAAACTCTGCCATTAATTTGCATGTGTTTGCCGACAGCCCGGAACCCGTTGCGACGCAACTCGATGCGATGGGCTACAGCTACCGCTCCTACGAAAGACGTCTCAAGACGAGCCGTGGCCGTGGCGCTAAACCGGAGACTTTTGCCGGATTTCAATTTGAACTTGAGGACGCCTGCGTCGAGGCAACTGTATTTCCGGTTGATGGCATCCGCCAGGCACCAATCTCGCCAATCGATGGTAAACCAATGAAACGCGCCGATAGGAAAGCCGTCAAGTTGCTGCTTAGCTAGGCGGCCGTAACCGGCAGTTGATTTCAGCGTCTACCTCTTTTCGATCGCGACGTAGTCTCGCTGCGTTGGACCCGTGTACAACTGCCGTGGCCGTGCGATTCGTGTACTCGAATCGGCGATCATCTCGCGCCAGTGAGCGGTCCAGCCAACGGAGCGGCCAATCGCAAACATAACCGTAAACATGGATGTTGGAATGCCGAGCGCACGATAGATAATGCCTGAGTAGAAGTCGACGTTCGGATATAGCTTCTTCTCGACAAAGTAGTCGTCCTTGAGCGCCATCTCCTCGAGCTCTAGTGCCAGGTCGAACATCGGGGTGTCGTCGCGGCCGAGCTGCGCCAGAACCTTGTGGCACATTTCGCGAATGATCGTCGCGCGCGGATCAAAGTTCTTGTACACACGGTGACCAAAGCCCATCAGGCGGAACGGATCGTCTTTGTCCTTGGCCTTGGCGACGTATTTCTTGATCTGGCTCGTGTCGCCGATTTCCTTGAGCATGTTGAGTACGGCCTCGTTCGCACCACCGTGTGCCGGACCCCATAGCGCCGAGATGCCCGCTGCGATTGCCGAGTACGGATTCGCACCTGAGCTGCCGGCCATGCGCACTGTCGACGTTGAACAGTTCTGCTCATGATCGGCGTGGAGAATGAACAACAGGTCCAGCGCTTCGGCTGCGATCGGGTCGATCTCGTAGGGCTCCGCCGGTACAGAGAACAACATCTGCAGGAGGTTTTCGCAGTAGTTCAGGTCGTTCTGCGGATACATGAACGGCTGTCCACTGGTGAGCTTATAAGCGGCAGCCGCAATGGTCGGCAATTTTGCAAGGATGCGGTGCGCGAAAATATCGCGGTGATCCGGATTACTCGCATGCATTTCGCTGTGGTAGTACGCCGACATCGAACCCACGACCGCCGACAGCATCGCCATCGGGTGGGCGTCATAGCGAAAGCCCTTGAAAAAGTTAAGCATGCCCTCGTTGAGCATTGTGTGCGTGCTAATCGTGTTGTCGAACTTCTCGAGCTCTGCCGCGCTTGGCAGTTCACCGTGCAATAAGAGGTAGGAGACTTCGATAAAGCTGGAATGCGCAGCCAACTGCTCGACCGGGTAACCCCGATACATGAGGATGCCTTCCTCGCCGTCGATATAGGTAATGTCGGATTCGCAGCTGCCTGTCGATACGAACCCAGGATCGTAGGTAAATACGCGCTGTTCTTTATAGAGTTTTCCAACATCGATGACGTCGGGTCCGACGGTGCCGGATCGAACCGGCAAGTCCGATTCAACGCCGCTGGGGCTTGTCAGGCGGAATGCTTCCTTAGTCATTGTCTTCCTCTGGCTACTGATTTTGCGCATGAATCACCGGGCCCAATGCAACCGTACGAGCATAGCAAAACGCCACCAAACCGGGTGGTGCCGGGGCTGTTCAGACAGATTAGAGCACCGCGCAAACGCGGACTATTAGGGTGAACCCCTAGCTCATTCCGTACTTGCGGCGGACTTTATTCCGTACTTGCGGCGGAACTTGTCTACGCGGCCGCCAGTATCGACGATCTTCTGTTTGCCGGTATAAAACGGGTGACAGGAGGAGCAAACCTCGATGAGAAGGTCTTCGCCGAGCGTCGAACGCGTCGTGAACTCGTTACCGCAACTACAGGTTACCTTGATATCGGCGTAGTTGGGATGGATGTCGGCTTTCATTGTCTTTCTCCTGCGCACTTCTGTGTGCGAAAAGGGCGCGTAATATATAGCGAAGTGGCGATCGCCGCAAGCCCCCGCCGTTATGCGATTGTTATCCACAGATCCTGTGGATAACTCTGTGGAAGAAAATTGAACGAGTGACCTAAGGTGCGGATTTTCAAGCACGGTTGTCAAAATGACGATTTTGTGACCATTTTTATATAACTAATTAAAACAACATGTTACGACTCTTTCACGACACTCAAAATGAATAGAGGCGTCTCTTGCACTGAAATTATAGGCATACCCGCGGTCTTGTGAATAACGGCATAAGCTATTCCGGCAGGAAATCGGCCTGCAAATCGTTCAGAAAACGCCGCCCGAGCGGCGTCACCCGCCAGTAATCGCCTGTCGAGAGCTCGATCAGACCCTTCCTGGATGGCGTCTCAAGTCGCTCATACAGCATTTTGACCGGCAGGCCGGTCCGGGCGGTGAACTGTCGTTCGGTGAAGCCCGCATTCAGCCGCAAAACATTCAACATGAACTCGAACAGCCGGTCCGGCGATGCCAGCGGCTGAGGCTCAGACACCTGTGTGCCAGTCTCGGTCGTCTCCAGGTACTGTTTCGGATTCGCCGGCTTGGCGTAGCGCCAGACACCGGCATCATCCGAGATCTTGCCATGCGCACCGGCCCCGACGGCCAGGTAATCACCAAACGACCAGTAATTGAGATTATGTTTGCAGCGCTTGCGCTCCCTGGCGTAGGCCGACACCTCGTATTGCTCATACACCAGTTCGGCAAGCAGGGCTTGTCCCTGGTCCTGAATTTCCGCGCTTTTCTCCTGGTCCGGCATGCCGGCTGGCGGGCGCGCATGAAACACCGTGTTCGGCTCCAGCGTGAGGTGATACCAAGATAAATGTTGTGGCTCCAAAGCAGCCGCTGCCTCCAAATCGAACATTGCGGCGGCGACTGACTGCCCAGGCAAGCCGTACATCACGTCGAGATTGATGTTGTCAAAGCCTGCGTCGCGCGCCTCCCCAAACGCTCGTTCTATGTCATCAACACTGTGTATGCGGCCCAGTGCTTCGAGTGCCTCGGGCGAAAAGCTCTGTGCGCCGATCGACAGGCGATTAACTCCTGCCTGCCGATAGCCGACCGGATCTCCACATTCAACGGTGCCCGGATTTGCCTCCATCGTTACCTCGATGTCACTGTTCAGTGCGAATCGCTTACCCACCCCGTCCAATAGCCTGCCAATTTGCTGCGGTGAGAATATGCTGGGTGTCCCGCCACCCAGAAAGACGCTGATTAGTTCGCGGCCGTTGGCGCGCTGCGACTCAACATCGAGATCCGTGAGCAATGCATCGAGGTAGCGTTCACGTGGCGCGTCATCGCCCATCGTGTACGAATTGAAATCGCAGTAAGGGCATTTGCGAACGCACCACGGCAAATGCACATAGAGTGACAGCGGCGGCAACTCGTCAAGTGTCAGGTTTGTTTCCATTCCAGCGTCTTGAGCTTTTTGGCAAGCTTCTGCAGCGCTTTGCCACGATGGCTACGCGCATTCTTTTCGTCAGGACCGAGTTCTGCCGAACTACAGCCGAGCTCCGCATCGAAGAACACTGGATCGTAGCCAAAGCCACCATCGCCGCACCGCCCACGGAGAATCGAGCCACGCCATTCGCCTTCAGCAATGATCGGGACCGGATCGTCGGGTGTGAGGAAACAGGCAGCACAGTGAAATGCGGCGGTGCGTTGTTCGTCAGGCACGCCATCGAGCTCCTCAAGGAGTCGGTCGATGTTGCTGTCATCGGTAGCACCAGGGCCCGAATAGCGTGCGGAGTAGACACCAGGCCGGCCACCGATCGCGTCGACCGCCAGTCCCGAGTCGTCCGCTATGGCGGCAAGACCGGTTGCAGCTACTGCATGGCGCGCCTTAATGAGGGCGTTCTCAACAAACGTGCTACCGGTCTCATCGGCATCGCTGACATTGAAATCTGATTGCGGAACGACGATGAAGTCGAGGCCGCCGAGAATCCTGGAAAGTTCTTTGAGCTTGCCGGCATTGCCGCTGGCGAGGACGATTTTCTCTGGCCGCGAACGCAATTGCCTTAACCGGCAAGTACTTCGTTCTGCGCGATGATAATTTCGTCGATGCCCTTCCTGGCGAGATCGAGCATTGCGTTGAACTCATCGTTAGTGAATGCGTGACCTTCGGCCGTACCCTGCACTTCGATGAAATTGCCGGCCTCGTTCATAACGATGTTCATGTCCGTTTCGGCCTCGGAGTCTTCCGGGTAGTCCAGGTCAAGTACCGGCACTCCGCGATAGATTCCGACAGAAACCGCGGCGACTTGCCCGTACAACGGATTCTTTGGAATGGCTTTTCCCATGCGTTGCATCGCAAGCGACAACGCAACGTAGGCACCGCTGATTGCCGCGGTGCGCGTGCCACCATCCGCCTGCAACACGTCGCAATCGAGTGTAACGGTACGCTCGCCAAGCGCTTCAAGGTTGATGATCGCACGCAGCGAACGGCCAATCAGTCGCTGAATTTCGAGTGTTCGGCCACCTTGTTTGCCGCGCGTTGCTTCACGCGATGATCGAGTGTTGGTGGCGCGGGGCAACATACCGTACTCGCCCGTTACCCAGCCGCCACCACTGCCGCGTAGCCATGGTGGCACACGATTTTCGACGCTTGCCGTACAAAGCACGCGCGTGTCGCCAAATTCTGCCAGCACGCTGCCTTCGGCATGGCGCGTGAAATCGGGGGTAAAACGCACGACCCTCATCTGGTCTGCATCACGGCCGCTTGGGCGCATTATCGCTCTCCGTTATTGGTCGCCGACCCAGCGCAATGCTGTTCCGGTCGTGTTGTCACTGTAAGGCGCATTAGCATTCAACGCCTGCATGCTGAGCTCTTTGAGGTTTGCGGCGAGCGTATTCTCATCCGGTGCACCGATCTGTGCCATGGCCTCATCGCTGAGCCCCGACCATAGTCCGTCTGAACACGCCAGCAGCACGTCTCCGGGCGACAGCGGACGCTTGCTGGTAATGCTCATGTCCGGGACAGGTTTGTCGCCGCCGATGCAGCACTCCACGAAATTGCGCATCGGATGATCGAGTGCTTCCTCTTCAGTGATGGCGCCTTCCTGAATAAGCACCTCGACATGGCTGTGGTCGCGTGAGCGCTCCAGCACGATGCCATTGCGAACCTGGTAGATGCGGCTGTCACCAATGTGGGCCCAGTACGAACCGCCTTCCTGTACAAGACAGATTGCGCAGGTCGCACGTGGTCGGAAATCGACGGCCACATTTTTTCCCAGGTTTACGACCTCATCATGTGCGCGCGACAGCGCCATATAAAGAAAGCCCTGGGGATCGAAGATCGGCAGCGTAGCGTCCATAAACAGGTCCTGCACGACCTTGAGACCCGTCTCGGCAGCCTGCGCGCCATCCGAATGCCCGCCCATGCCATCGAACACCAGCATCAGGGCTGCTTCGTCTGCGACAACGACGGCAGCCCGGTCCTGGTTGTCGGACCGGTCTCCAAGTGCGGACACTTTGGCGTATTCAATCTGCATTGCGGTTGCGGGCTTTGGTTACTTCATTAACAATGAATCGATGTTATACAGTATGACAGGCTTTGCACGGCAGTCAGCCGAATCAGGCGCCGGCACAATGACGTGGGAATTGCGCGCGGTCAACCATCGTTACCTCGACGTACAGTTCCGTCTGCCCGACGAATTTCGGCCTATCGAGCAGGCATTCAAGCAGCAGGTGTCCGCCGTGCTCAATCGCGGCAAGGTTGAATGTGCACTGAATTTTCGGCGCGCCTTCGACCAGCAAGCGGAGATGAAGCTTAACGCCGATTTGGTCCGATTGATTGGTACACGGGTCACAGAAATTCAGAATTGCGTTCCCAACGCTTCATCACCAAATGCTACCGATATCCTGCGTTGGCCCGGCGTCATAATGGAGACCGAGATTGACGCCGAACCACTGCAGAATGAAGCGGCCACACTTCTCGACAAGGCGCTGCAGTCCATGGCCGAGATGCGCCGAAATGAAGGCGAGCGCATCAATGAAATGCTCGAGACCCGCTGCAGCGACATCGCGGCGCTCGCAGCATCGGTTCGTGAACGGCTTCCCGTTGTCCTCGAAGGCGCCCACGCGAAACAACGAGAGCGCATTGAGCGACTCGACGTTGAAGCCGATCCGGCACGACTTGAGGTTGAGCTCGCCTTGATTTCACAGAAGCTCGATGTCGACGAAGAACTCGACCGCCTTGAAAGCCACATCACCGAGATTCGCCAGGTTCTCGCGAGTGACGAGGCTGTCGGTCGACGGCTCGACTTCCTGATGCAGGAACTCAATCGCGAAGCCAACACTCTCGGCTCAAAATCAGCAGACACACAGACGACAAAGGCGGCTGTCGAGCTCAAGGTTCTTATCGAACAAATGCGAGAGCAAATCCAGAACGTCGAATAGGGATGCCATGACAATAGCGTCAGCCATCGTACTGCTAATCCTGGTCATCGATCCGTTCGGGAATGTTCCCTTTTTCGTTTCGGCGCTGAAGGACGTCGATCCGGCGCGACGCAGGGCAGTAATCGTTCGCGAGCTGCTAATCGCCTATTTCGTGATGGTTGTGTTTTTGTTTGCCGGGGAGCCCTTCTTGCGGATTCTCGGTATCTCCGGACCGGCGCTGACAATTGCAGGCGGCGTTATCCTTTTTCTTATTGCGCTCAAGATGGTCTTTCCAGTGCGTGGCCGATCTTTGCAGGAGGAAATTCAAGGCGAACCGTTTATCGTGCCGTTGGCGATTCCGTATATCGCGGGACCATCAGTACTTGCGGTCGAGATGCTCCTGATGAGTGATGAGCCAAGCCGATGGCCGGTTTGGCTTATTGCGATCACTGTCGCCTGGGCCGGGACAGCACTTGTTGTGCTATTCGGCAGCCAGGTGGCTGAGCGCCTCGGGCCAAGAGGCCTTGTCGCGATCGAACGCCTGATGGGTATGATACTGGTGGCGATCGCAATTCAGATGTTCCTGACTGGTGCAGACCTGTACTTCGGAATCAGATAGCCAAAATTCGCAGTCACCTTCTACTGAGTGACCGGTATCCGGTATGCGCTGAAACCGGCCGCTCAGGTGGTAGAATTTTCTACTTGCCGAGC
>Ga0209456_10001755_pt1 | contig 10441 bp, 9 predicted proteins | sample COG_11_FD_184755 | JGI IMG/M metagenome (GOLD analysis project Ga0209456, IMG submission 184755) | Pelagic marine sediment microbial communities from the LTER site Helgoland, North Sea, for post-phytoplankton bloom and carbon turnover... | ecosystem: Environmental > Aquatic > Marine > Neritic...
CTTTGACCCCAAGCCGACGTAACATCCGACATTGTTGCAGGTCTCCCCCCCGAGCCAGTATTACAGTACCCGGATACAACTGCTGCAGTGTCGACACCGCCTGCTCGGTAGCCTCGAAGTCGTCGAGCGTTACAATCACAAGTCTCGTCTCATCGGCTCCCGCCCGTTTCAGGATTTCCGCTTTCTGTGTGTCGCCAAAAAAAACCGGGCGCCCCCGTTGCCGCTCAGCGGCTACCAGAGAAGGATTATGATCCACCGCAACGTAAGGTAGTTTTGCAAATTCCAGGATCTGACCGATACGATGACCCACCCGACCGAAGCCCAGAATAACGATTGGAGCTGAAGGCATCTTCTCCTCGACCACTACCGTACCGCGATCTTGCCAACGGGCAAGCCGTTGCGCCAATCGGGCGATTGGCGGCGTGGCGAGCATGCTGAGCAGCACCACGACCAGCAGCTGTTGAAACAATGCTTCATCCAGAAGGTTTGTCTGACGGGCCAGTGCGAACAGCACCAGGGCGAATTCGCCACTTTGCGCAAGAATCAAGGCGACTGCGAGGCCGGTTTTTTTCCTTAGTCCAAAAACGCCTGCAAGCCCCCACATCACGGCGACTTTGCCAAGCATAAGAGCCACCACTAAGGACACTGAAACAACGGGATGCGCGAGGAAATAATCCAGGTTGAGCGACATACCCATCGACATGAAAAACAGGCCAAGCAGAAGTCCGCGAAAGGGTTGAATTTCCGCCATGACCTGATGACGGTAGGCCGATTCGGCAATGAGTAAACCCGCGATAAATGCCCCCATGGCCATGGACAGTCCAACGTGCTCGGTTACCGCTGCTGTACCCAGCACCAGCAGCACCGCCGAAGCCGTGAATATCTCCGGGACCTTAGAGCGGGCCACCCAGTGCAGCACGGGATGGAAAAAATAACGCCCGGCAAGAATGACAAGCACCAGAATCACCACGGCCTGGAGAAAGGCGAACACGATGTCTTCGCCAACGCTCAAATCCGGAAACACCTGGAGAGATACCAGAGCCAGAAGCGGTACGACGGCCAGATCCTGCAGCAGGAGTACGGCGACAGACGTCCTGCCATACTCCGTGGCCAGCATTTTCTGTTCGTTCAATAGCTGAAGTACAAACGCCGTCGAGGAAAGCGCCAGCGCCGGTCCAATCAGGATGGCTGAGCGCAGGGAAATATCCAATAGATAATAGACAACTGCGGTGACCAATAAGCCTGTAACAAGCACCTGAAGACTACCGAGACCGAACACCAGGCGCCGCATCAGCCAGAGCCGCGACGGTTTGAGCTCAATTGCGACGACAAACAGCAGAAGCACAACCCCGAACTCGGCAAAATGCCCGATCTCGCTTACGTTATCGATCAGGCCCAGACCCGTCGGCCCTACCAGGATTCCGGCCATCAAGAGGCCGGGGACAGCACCCAGGCCAAGGGCTCGAAACAAGGGCACAGCGGCGATCGCTGCTGTCAGCAGGATAATGGTATCGGTCAGGTAATCGGGGCTCACAGCTTGCGGTGACTTTCGATTGACTCAGGTCCCTGTATCACGGCATGGGAGATGGATGGGTAAACACGTAGTCGTTACCCTTCACCGGTGTATGACAGGAAAAACACTCCTGCACAAACGACGCATCCTCTCCATAGGGTTTCTGATCGAGGCCTTTCCAGCGTGCAAAACCCCAGCCACCGGTGTCCCGGTATTGATTACCATCCTTGAGCATGAATTCGGCATGCACAAATTCACCGGGCACGGTGGCCTTTTGCCATTGTGGATGCACGGCATCTTTCCACACCAGCTTGCCTAGGATACTGCCATCGGGCCAGGGGTTGGTTTCGCCGGCTCGTGCCGCTTTCATGGCAATATCGTTGCCCAGAATGACCCTGAGCGTCTTGTTGTCTTCTCTGTGTGAAGAACCGATGACCTCCCAGTTTTTGTATCCCTCCGGGAGTGCGATGCCATTAGGCGCGGGCAGCACGCCAGTCTCGGCGAGTACTGCGCCGCTGCAAACGATTGAACCGATCATTGCATTCCTAATCCGATTGACCATCTTTTACCCCCCACCTGTTGTATGTTTCACCAATACCGGTAACGCCTTGGTTTGCAGTATATAGTCAAACGACCGTTTGTGGTTTACCTGTCAACGATGTCTGGTCGGGAGTACTCGCACCTGGCGCGGCTTGTCGAACCCTCGGACCCCGCGAGGGATCACTTGATTTCGAGCCCGAGACTGACCTGTTTCAGCCAATCTCAACCAGGCTCAAGTTGCACGATATCTTGCTGTATTATCTATATATTCTTGTTTTATTTACCTCACAGAATCGCTCCCGGCTTCACGCAATCGCAACCTTGAAGGCACTAAAAAAGGCACTAAACTTGGATCCTCGTTCAGCGTCTTAGATTGAATGTCTGCAAAGCAAAGATAAATCGGACGCTCATTTCCTATTGTCTAACTGAATATTGTTTAAATTGTAGTCGCACAAAATAATTACAAGACACTCGCCATGTTCACGGGATCAAACATGAGTTATCGCAGGACAATAATCACCTCAAGACGACCTATGCCATACACAGCAATGGCAAGTTTGAGAAGAACACAATTTATCACTTCGATCGCAAACAATAATGACCTATAACAGGATGAGGCTGCATAATACATATTCACCTTGCTTTGCTCTGGCATGCTGGGGCGGGCCGGAATAACCAAATGTGAAACGTGAGTTTGGTAATCTTGGAGACAGTCCTTCTGGGCCATGTTCTTCTGATCGGAGTGGCCGTTTGTGGCCGATAAGCGACCATGAATCTTTGTGGGAGCATCACTGTAATAATTACGTTGCTTGCTGGTTGACCTAGAGCATCTTCAGCACACCGTATAGACATAGAGGACAGCATCATGAAGTGCAGATGTACTACATTCCTTACCGGGATAATATTGCTATTGGTAGGCCATCTTGTCCTCGCTGGCAACCCGGCCATCAATGATCAGGCTGCACTGGCTGATCTAAAAGTGGGTAAAGGTGTATTCCTAGTTGATATTGGTGACGTAAAGAAATTGAATTTTTACCTGGAGGTAATTCAGGGAACCTACAAAGGAATGAAAGATCAGGGTGTTGATCCTGATTTTGTTCTTGTCTTTATCGGACCTAGCGTGAAATATCTCAGTACGTCGCCCTCGGCCGAGATCGAACAAGCTGTAGGCGGTGTACTGATGGAAATCGAATCAAATGTGGAGGCTCTCGCTTCACTCGGCGTCAGGCAGGAGGTCTGTGCTGTAGCAACGCGTGTATTTGGTATCGATAACAAAACGATATTGCCCGGCATGAGCCTTGTGGGTGACGGTTTTATCTCCCTGATTGGCTATCAAGCACAAGGCTATTACTTGGTGCCAGTCTTTTAAGTTCTATATTGGAGAGCTTATAGACGGCTCCTTCGGAAGCAGTTTATTACTTGAGTTCTAAGATTTCGGTTTTGGCCGAAATAAGAAGTTTTCGGTATATCGCATATATGAGAAAGCCATATTAGATAGAGCTGCCAGGCGGCTTCCCTTACTTCATCGCTACCCACAGGCTGTAATGACTATTTTGGCTGCCCACGCACAGACGATATTTGGCATCTTCGATTAGTTCACTGATAATGGGCAACGTTAATCCGCTACTTAGAGCGTCGCTATGGACTACCTCGACAGATTTACTCGAGACCCGGAAATTTGTGCTGGTGAAACTGTGATTCGAGGCACGCGTGTCACCCTTCGAACCGTCCTTGCCAGCCTGGCAGAAGGTGACAGCCAGGCAGGCTCACCCAGTGCTGGGTGGATTGCACCATGAATATTGCTTGGTAGCTAAGGTTGCATGAATTTTTGCGGATCACAGGGGTTGATTCCGGCCGACCGGATCGGCAGCAAAGGGAGAGGCACAGTATCGAAGCTCCCTGGCCCCTCAATGGTCAGCGCTGGATATACATTGCAATCGAGGAGGGGACCGTCGAGCACCTGTCCGGACTTCAGGGTGACGCCGAAGCCGGTCGAGTGGACGATCCCTGGCAATCCGGCCAGACCCAATCCGCAGAAACCGGTCCACAGTATCCATAGAAGCGTCCTACCATGGTTGTGGCTGGCACGCTCTCACGGCTGAGTCTCCACGGCCTTTCCGGTAGCGGATGACTGCTTTCGGCCAGAAGTTACCTTTCGTTGGAAGCAAATAAACGGTAGGTTAATACTCGGAGTTACTCCACTTGGGCATCGAAGGGCCGGGTCCATCCGTTCCGGTAAGCAATCCGTCCTACGGGAAGTCAAACACATGCGGAAACATCACATGAACTCTGAGTGTGCGGAAAGGGAACGAAGATGACCCCAGAGGATTTCAAGCGGCTGAAGCACGTACGTCTGTTTGCGGGACTTTCTGCCCAAGAGCTGGATACCGTTGCTGCCCGTGGAACAGTGCGTAATGTGCGCAGGAATACAGTTTTCATCGAGCGCGGTGATACATCGACGGCCTTGTACCTGATTCTATCCGGCAAGGTGAAGGTTTACATGCTGGACGGTCAGCGGAATGAGCAGGTGCTGAGGGTACAAGGTGCCGGAGAACACCTGGGAGAACTCGCCCTGCTGACAGATGCGGTGCGAACGGCATCCGCCGCCACCCTCGAGGCTTCGGATCTGCTGGTGCTTTCGCGACGCGAGTTCGTCGAATGCCTGTCTGATTGCCCCCAGATCGCCCTGAACCTGGATACCAGCCTGGAAGAGCGGGCTCTGTCGCCGGACATCGGTGAAAAGGTCGCAGCTCAGTATCGCGCGTGGTCCAGATTCCGGCGTAGCGGGCTTCCGATGATCGTCCTGGTCGGAGGTTGCAGCGGCACCGGCAAGACTACGGTTGCGGCGGAACTGGCGCTACGACTGGATATCGGCCGCACCCAATCCACCGACATCCTGCGTGACGTGGTGCGTCTGTTCGTTTCTGAGCAGTTCGCACCGGAGCTGCATGTTTCTTCGCACGATGCATGGCGGGTTTTGCACTGTAGTGTCGTGAACGACCGCAACCAGAGCTCGCAGCTGATTGCCGGATTTCGCGCTCAGTCGGACAAGCTCGCGGCAACCATCGACGCAGTAATCAAACGTTCGGTGAAAGAACGGGCTTCGATCATTATCGAGGGAATTCACATTCACCCTGACTATCATCGCCGTGTGATCCGGGAAGAGGCGGTGGTGATACCGCTTCTCCTTACCAACCCCTCCACGGAAAAGCTCAAGCAGCATTTTCTCCGCCGTGGGGAAGTCGCCCCCTCCCGCGGCGCCACGCGGTATCTGGAGAATTTTTCCGCGATTTGGCAGATCCAGGACTATCTGGTCGGAGAAGCACAGCGTTATGGAGTACCGTTCATCGTCAATACGGACCTGGACGACACCCTACGGACAGTGATTGGAGTCATAACGGAACGTCTGGAGGAACGCTTTCTATAAAGCCACTGCCCGCCAAGATTATCTCGAAAAAAACGAATCACGAGATATGGGGGAGTCGAATAAAGACGGTGTGGACTCTCGGTCGATGCTTCGGTGTAGATCGAGGCTACCGACCGTGCCGAGCTGTAATGGCTGCTGCGCTATCACCTGCCGAGTCCAATGATTCTTCGTGCGAGTGTCTCCTATGGGTCGTTTTTTCTCCTACAGTAGCCGCTTATATTAGCGATTACGAAACGAGCATTTCCGACTAAAAGTTGCCGTTCCCCAGGCACAGAAAACCCGCTGATGCGGGATTCCTAATCGGCGACTATCGGCCAGAAAAAGACCTTCCCAGTGTTCCCGGGAAGGTCCGGGTTGCAGCACAACAGGACGTTCCCGTAAACAAAAAAGGCGGCCCAAGAGTCGCCTTGCGATCAATGTAAGTCTGTTACACAGTTTTCCTTCTGGCTACCGCGATCAGACCAACCAGACCGCTACCGAACAACCAGACAGCAGGAGAAATTGGTACTGGGCTAGCATTGCCCGCGTGAACAGCCCGGGACCATGTGATGTTAGCCGCGGTCGTCTTGTTGCCGTTACTCCCAGGGATCCTTCTCCCGCGCCTCGTCACCTGACGATTTCTCCGGCCGTTCGATGAGGTGCGTGACGGGCGGAATCGACCGCAGGTATTCGGCCATGGCCTCGAGGTCGGACCTGTCGAGACGACTCAGACCCTCATCGATGACCTCGGCCATCTCACCCCCGGTGTAGTCCCCATCCGGTGTCGCCCCGGTCTGCAGAAAATAAACCACATCACCCCGCGGCCAGCCGCCGATGCCAGTCTGCACGTCCGGCGTGATGTTCGGTACCGCCTCGCCGCCGGGGCCGCTGCGTGTGCCGGCAAAGCGCATCCCGGCATCGATCGCACCCAGGTGATTGCGCGGCGAATGACACTCGGCACAGTGTCCCAGTGCCAGCACCAGGTATGCACCACGGTTCCACGCCGCCGGCCTGCCCGCGACCTCCTCGAACTCACCTTCGTCGAAGTACATCAGTTTCCAGAACCACAGGAGCTGGCGAAACGAGAGATACCAGGGCAGGTCGTGCGAGCGGTTCGGGTGGGCAACGGGATCACGGCTGAACAGGTACTCCTTGATAGCGAGCATGTCCTCGCGTCGCATGCGCGTGTAGCTGGTGTAGGGAAACGAAGGATAGTAGTGACTACCGTCCGGCGCGACGCCCTCGCGCAGCGCGCGCACGAATTCATCGTCGCTCCAGCCACCGATGCCGTGCACGGGGTCCGGCGTGATATTGGGCGAGTAGAAGGTACCAAACGGCGTTTTCAGGGCACGGCCGCCGGCCAGTGGGGGCCCGTCGTTGTCCACGTCCGTGTGACAGGCAGCGCAGCCTGAGGCATGGAAGATATACTCACCACGGGTCGGCGTCTGCGCCGCGGCAGGCGCCCAGACCACCACGGCGGCTAAACACACGCCCAGCAGGGCACGCCGTACTGCTGCTCCGATCAGCAGTGGGCTATTCCTTCTTCTCGCGGAAGTCCTTGTGGCAACCCTTGCAGGATTCACCGACCCGCTTGAAGGCTAGCGGCAGCTCCTGCTTGTTGCCGGCTTGCACCACTTTCACCAGCTCCTCGGTGGCATCGATGGTCTCCTGCGCCGCCTTTTCGAACTCCTCCGGTTTTTCGGCGATGGATGGGAGCGCCTCGGTGGCCACGGTCGCACCGGCAAACTCGGCCTCGGGCGGTATGCTGTCGGCCGGGAACAGCGTGGTAATGGTCCGGGCAATGTCACGCGCCGCCATCGCATGCATCTCGAGCTGATCCACCAGCGGGACCTGACCGCGCACCAGGCGGTCGACAGCGCCCACGTGTCCGGCCAGGGACTTCATGACATTCTGCCGATACTTGATCATGCCATCGACGTTCATCTCTGCAATCAGCGGTGGCGCAGAGAAGGCCGTCAGCACAATCGCGGGAATCAGTAGCCTTACACACAGTCTGTTCATGTGCATCTCCTCCGTTTTTCCGGGACGCCCCTTGCCCCGTTGCTTGTCAATTGGATCGCTGGCTAATAGCCTGCGCCGCGGTATGTTTAGGAACTGGCTTTCTCCCCCATCAGTGCATTGATGAGGTCCATAGGCATGGGAACACGATAGTGGAGCTGCGCTCGGCCTCGGCCTACTTGGCGATGGCGCGCACCAAACTCTCGTCCAGGTCCACGTGCTCGATCTCGATAGTGGAGACCTTGTAACCCCACAAGCAGTATAGAAGATATAGACGCCTCCGTCTGCCCCGAGGGTTGTTATCGCTGATGGATATCTCACAGGGTGAGGCACATCAAAGCAAACAGGAGACGTCTATGAGTCAGAACTAAGAAACCAGCTAGAAAACGACGTTTCCGTCGTTGCTGGGAACGTCTCAGATGCAGTCGTTTCTGCTCGTACACTATTCGCTTATATTGGCGAATACGAAACGAGCATTTCCGGCCAGTAACCTGCCGTTCATATCGAGAGCGCAACCACACGCTGCCCCACCTTCGTACGGTGAAGTCCGGCCAGCTCCGGACATTCCCCGAGACAGAAAACCCCGCTGGTGCGGGGTTGCTGAACGGAGACTATCGGCCAACTACGGACCTACACCGATGACCAGCGAACGGAAGAAATGTAGCAAAAACGGTCATACAACGTCTTGGTTAGCGGCGTAAAAAGCACGCAGCGCTTTGGACGCCCGGCTGCTTCAAGTGGCTAGGTAGAAGAGAACTCTAGATATATGGCTGCGCCACTATACGAAAGAAAATTGATAGAAACATGTGCCACTATCGCAGGGTAAATCGACCCTGTGAGGAGCCTAGATGCGCCAAGCAGGCAACCGAGCATAAAAATAAACGCTATGTCGAAAATTCCATATTGAACATGCATTGCGGCCCATAGTAGTGAAGTCAATGTAACTGCGCCGACAGGTCCAATGAAACCCCTTTGTAGCCCAGATATCATAAAGCCTCTGCAAAAAAACTCTTCTGTAACGGGGGCCAAAACGACAATCGCCAAAAAGAAAAGTGACACTGAACCCATAGTCTTATAGGTATCCAATACAAAATTGACCATTATCGGCATACCGTATAGCCACTTGACGACATCGCCAATAGCAACAAGAAAAAGAGCAGCTGCCACCCAAAACAGAATGGTTCTAAGTGTTACTGATCTCAACGCAAAATAGTCCGCGACTTTAGAGCCGCGTTTGAGCTTGATTACACCAAGCAACAATGGCAAAACTACAAATGTAGTGGCAGTCGTTGCTAGAGCCAGCATATTGCCGTTATTAACTCCCGCTTCCGCGAAATCTAGTTGATCCAGAGGCACTTCTGGGTTTTCACTCTGGACGGCTACCAAAACTACTACCGACTGCACTATGACGAATAGAGCCGCAAGCAAGAGAGTCCAAAGAACTGTTCCCAGAGTGCCCCATCGCGGAATAACCAGTGACGAATTCGTGATCTTTATTTCCATGTCTTTTCCACCTAACGCAGCAAATCGCCGGCAGCAAAGTGTTGGGCGACGAAGGAGCGTAAGTTTTTGCTGTCCGAATTCATTAGCCTGTTGACGTTAGCAATTGGCTTGTGGCTGCGTTTCCATATACTCTTCAACGATTAACAGCTTACCAGCCATACTTGGCTCTAAAACCATATAGTAACCTCTATCTGTATAGCATTTTAGCTCAGAGTATCTATCTGCCTTTATCTTATAGCCATCTCCTTGCTTAGATACAGATATATTAATGAAGCTGCTCTTATCATTCTGCTCTTTCGCCATGGGCATCACACGAGTAATTAACTGCTTCCACTGCACTCCACTTAATTCCATAGCTCGCTCTAGGCCATGTGGATAAACTCTGTATGTATGTATTTTGGCTTTGTCTGAATATAACTCGGTAACTTCTATATCAAATTTATCGCTAAGCTCTATATATCGAAGGAAGAATGCAGAAGCATCGTGTTTGTCACCGCCGAAACATGATAAGGAAAATGCTAGTAATGCTAACAGTGATAGTTGTTTCATTTATCATCCTTTAAATAGCTAACGTCGTGCACCCGGGACGCCGCGTTGTTGCGGCGTCCCTGCGCCGAAGAGCCGAACTGGTTGCATTTGTTGCACGTCATTTACTTTTCAATGCTTATCGGTGGAATCAGCTTCCGACGATCTGAGAAATAGATATACCTTTGTGTCCGGACCATATCAATGCAGCACCAGCCCCAATTGGAATCAGCGAGTAGGCGATCGTGTGGATCAATGTTCCCGCACCCTTTCCGAACTTATCTTTCATCGCTTGTAGCTTACCTAGTTTGTGTGGATATTTTGCTCTTGAATAAAATGTGTAAATACCGAATCCGAGCAGCAAAACACCTACACCGAGCGTAAGTGGATCCATGTCTATCTCCTTCTCCTTTGGGCTTTCTTTAAATGCATCACGACAATTAAGCTTGGCGGATAAAGTGTATTCGGCTGCGTCGTTACTATTGAGTGTTTGGCCGCGTCGGCCTATTGACTGAAAGCAGCATGTCCAACCCTGATCTGGGAGTCATCTTGACCTATAGCGCCTGTTTGTTAGCTGACATCGAAGGTCTGCTTACCACCGCCTTCCAGACATTACGGCATTAAGCTCGAAGGACTTTAACGGGTCGTGAACCGCCTTTTATACAATTATCATATAGTTACTTTCTAAATGACCGGGTACGGTCGGTAACCTTCCGTTCAACGCATCCCGAATACCGATTATTAATGAAGCTGGCAAGGGGGATAACCGGTAGAGTCGAGATGTGGCGCGGTGGTCTAAGGTCCAGCCTAACTGTTGCCGCCCCTTTCGTCTGGCGGTGCCTCAATAGCTGAACCATCACTCCGTTTCCACACCCACCCGGGTCTTCAGGAGCCGTCACCCCAACAATTACCCCAGACTGATTGCGCGTGTTTCT
>Ga0209456_10001756_pt1 | contig 10439 bp, 10 predicted proteins | sample COG_11_FD_184755 | JGI IMG/M metagenome (GOLD analysis project Ga0209456, IMG submission 184755) | Pelagic marine sediment microbial communities from the LTER site Helgoland, North Sea, for post-phytoplankton bloom and carbon turnover... | ecosystem: Environmental > Aquatic > Marine > Neritic...
CGGAAAACCGAACTTGTTCTTGGAATATGGGCGCGTGGACACCGACGTGGCTGACCTCAGAGTCGATATCATTACGCTCGGGTTTAAGTACGAATTCTCACAATAGTCTCGACTCGATTCGGCCTCCGTCTGGGGCGGAGGCCGATGACCGTTCAAGATCGTGCCCCCACCTCGCCAATCTGCTACACGCCATAAACTTGTCAACAATACGGTGGAAGCCCGGACTCGTGACGGGCATTCTTTAGCTGTCGACTGACCGCTTATGGCCGATTGCTGACTGACAGGGTGCAGTGAGACCCCCATGTTCAAGCCCAGTTTTCTCGGTCCGCTTTGACGAGGACAACCGCCATTCGATAATAATCCGTAGCAGGAAATATAAGCGTTTCCCAACAGTCTGGACCCGACCCGACGTTCAAGAAGTAATGTCGATCGCCTCCACGTTTGCCTTTTGAAGACCCTCCATGTAGTGCTCTAAATCCCCTGGATTCTTGTACGGCAGTATCCTTCGCTTGTGTTCCAGAGAGTAGTCCGGATTTATTCTGAGTGCTTCGCGCCAAGCTGCTCGTGCTTCCTCAAAACGACCCAAATGACCGTAGCATGCCGCCAACAATACATGTGATACATCCGTATTCGGATTTCGGATCAACCGTCGTTTCAAGCTGGCAACAGAATCCTCATAGCGACCCATGTGGAAATAACAAAGCGCTCGCAGATGAAAAATTATGTCAGAGAAATGCGGATCGAGGCGTACAGCCTCGTCGAGCATATCAAGCGCTTCAGTTGACCTCCCAGCATAGTGAAGAAACCAGGCCAGATCGAGATGCGCGTGGGCGAAGTTGGGGTCAAGAGAGATAGCCCTCTCACCCTCGGCAATGGCCAGTTCATGCTGCCTCGCCCAGATATAGACCATGCCCAACTGAACATGGCGAATGAGTCCTGGTCATCCAGCAAAACAGCCCGTGGCGCCATTTCTGAATGCAAGCGAACGGACTGTTCCGCAGATTCGCTCCACTGGTTTATTGCGTCAATCAAGTGAGTAGATGCAAGCCATGCGAGCGCCATTGCAAAATTCGGATCCAGTTCGACCGCTCGTTCGAACATCGACCGGGCAATCGCGTTTGCCTGTTTGGTGAGGCGCCACCATTGTTCACGCCCCCGCAAGAAATAATCGTATGCTTCGAGGTTGTCCGTGGGCTGGTGGGTCGCGAACTGCATGTCCTCCGTCAGCTTGGGCGCCAGCGCCGCTACTATCTCCCGTGTAACCTCAAGATGTCCGCCAGTTCCCGATCATAACGCTCTGCCCAAAGATGTCCTCCGGTAGTCCCGTCGATTAGTTAGGCGGTGATACGAACTCGATTGCCTGCCTTGCGAATGCTGCCTTCCAGGGCGAACCTGACCCCAAGTTCGCGGCATATGTCGGGCACATTGGACGCCTTGCCCTTGTAGGTGAACGCCGAGTTGCGTGCGATGACAAACAGCCCGGACATCTTTGACAGGTCCGTGATGATGTCTTCGCTAACGCCGTCACTGAAATACTCTTGCTCCGGGTCACTACTCATGTTGGTGAATGGCAGTACGACAATCGATGGCTTATCGGGTAGCTCCAGTGGTGCGTCTCCGCGCGTGCTGTCAGCGCTGGTCTCCGACTCTGGAATCTGTTCACCGGGCTTTAGCTTGACGACAAAAGCCCTGACTGGTTCCTCGAACCCCTTCAGTGCGTGCTCGCCGAGACTTTCAAAGATGAATGGCAATCGCCTCGGTACAGTCTCCGAAACAGATCCCTGGACTACCACTCCTCCGGGTAAGGCTATCTGTTCCAAACGCTGCGCGAGTACGATTCCCGCACCAGTGACGGTGTTGTCCGCAACTATTACTTCACCAAGACTAATACCGATCCGCAGTTGCGGCCTGATACCATCTTCAATCTGGTCGTTAGAGTCGGTGTTTTCTGTTTGAAACGCAATCGCAGCGATAACCGCATCCGATGCCCGAGCGAACTCAGCCACCAGTGCGTCTCCTCTTATCTCCTGGGTCATGCCACCATAGGCCTTAATCGTTTCGGAAAAACGTCGAAAGCTGTCTTGAATACGTCCATGGGCGAGTGATTCATCAAGCTGGACCAGCTCCGTCGAACCAACCACATCGGCGTGGAGAATGACGGCGAGCTTGCGCGAAGGGTAGTCTGACAAAATAAAACGCTTGTTAGTATTCCAGGGCTCTTCGAGATATTACCTCGCCAGCTTGGAGTTAGCGAGCGCACCTATCGACGGAATCAATACGGCCACTCATGCGGTAGTTCTATTCAAGTCGAGTGACCGGAGTTGGCCGGGTGCCGACTCACGCGGTGCAGTGAAATCTACATGCCCAAGGTTTTCTTGCTCGGTCCGCTATAGCGGGGACAGCCGCCAGTCGAGCTCAGGCAATATCAGTACTTAGTAGACCGTCCAGCGCATAGCAGCACTTTTACTGGCTCAGGCCAGGCACTCCCTATCGTGCCTAGGGAATCAGCTACCAGGTTACCCGTCGTGGTTCGTGCCACCGAGCCAACGATAGGTCACTCCGGCAAGCGCTGCCCCGGCAATAGGTGCTACCCAGAACAACCAAAGCTGTGCCAGCGCCCATCCGCCAACAAAGATAGCAGGACCAGTGCTGCGTGCAGGATTTACGGATGTGTTAGTAACCGGTATGCTGATGAGATGGATGAGTGTGAGCCCTAGCCCGATGGCAATGGGTGCGAATCCTGCTGGTGCGCGCTTGTCGGTCGCACCGAGTATGATGATCAGGAACATAAACGTCATCACAACTTCACAAACGAGACCTGCACTCAGCGAGTACTGGCCCGGCGAGTGTTCACCATAACCGTTGGAGGCAAATCCCCCAGCGAGGTCGAATCCAGCGGCACCGCTCGCAATCGCGTAGAGCACCGTTGCACCCGCGACGGCACCCGCCACTTGGGCGATGATGTAGGGGGCGAGTTCCGAGGCGGGAAATCGACCCCCAATCCACAGTCCGACTGACACCGCAGGGTTAAGGTGGCACCCAGAAATGTGACCAATAGCGAAGGCCATGGTGAGTACTGTCAAACCGAAGGCTAGCGAAACGCCGACGAATCCAATCCCGGTCTCTGGGAATGTTGCTGCTAGAACGGCGGACCCGCAGCCGCCCAGTACAAGCCAAAATGTACCAACGAACTCTGCGCCGAGTTTGTTCTTCATGGGCATTGCCACTCCTCCCGGTTATCATTCAGTTATAGGGGGTGGGATTGTATTGAATCTATGTTTCAGATCCATGCTCGATGCGGCGGATTTTTCAATCCATGCGACCAGTTGATTGTTATAGCTGATAAACCCTCCGGATCGTTCCTCTTCAAATGGCCATATCCCGATGGTGTGGATGTCTCTTTTTGGCCGGGTCCTGCCTGATGCGGTGCTGCGGAATGTACGCCCCCGGTGCCTGTTTGCGCGGTCCGCTTTGTCGGGGACAACCGTCGTTCGATAGTTATCAATGGCGGGGTATATTAGCATTCACTAACAGACAGGACCCGACCCGTTCCGGCCGGTCGCGAATCGATCACGCTACGCCCGCACCTTGCCCCATACGGCCACTCTCGGGAAGCCGACGAACTCCCGGAATCGGCTAAGCAGCTGTCATTATGTCCTCCGCAGTCGACACGGATTGACACTTGCTTGACGCAAATCAAAAGCTCAGATTCGAATAAAAAGTAGCCTTTAATTAACTTAATTGGTTAGTGGGAGTTTGTTTTGTCGAATTTGTCTAGGGCTCAGATTCAGGAGAAAGTCTTGGCCGTGATCTCGGAAGTCTTAACGGTAGACAAGTCAGAGATAAATGTCGATGCGTCAATACCCGATGACCTCGCGGCAAATTCAATGGACAAGGTCGAGCTGATTTTAACTATTGAAGACGAGTTCGGTGGTTCCATACCGGAAGAAGACATAGAGAATATTGTTACAGTTGGCGACATAATTGACTATGTTGAGAATAATTTAAACGCCGCCTGAATCAGAATGCGAAGGAGAGTCGTCGTAACTGGAATGGGGGTGATTTGCGCGCTTGGCGAATCCGTAGAGGAGTTCTGGAGTAACTGCTTGGTAGGCTATTCACCCATCTCGTCTATTCCAGATCATTGGCTCCTATACTCAAACTACAAATCTCACATCTGGTCCGTTCTACCGGAAATCGACTTCAAAAAATACAGTATACGTCGTGTTGAATTACTCAAACATGATTTGTCTAGTATCTTGAGCCTATGTGCTGCGAAGCAGGCGGTCGAGCAATCGGGGTGGTGCGTAAAGCAACTCGATCAGAAGAATCAGTCCTACACGATAGAGGAATTGGGTTCCGATCAAGTCGGCATTTATCTTGGCACTAGCTTCGGAGCCACCAGTTTTTTAGAGGCTCACGCCAACCAAATTCTTGATAGACCGACGCGGGCTATGCGGTCGACAGTCAAAGATCTGAAACTCGATGCTAATGGGCAGGAGGCAATCTGCTCTGTTCTGAACACCCTTCAGCATGCACCCAAATACCACCCATTGACGGTATCCAGGCTGATGCCAAACGCGGCTTCGGCTGTTTTGGGCATTAAATATTCGATCAAGGGGCCCACAGTCACACTGGCATTGGCATGCGCTGCAAGCACTGTTGCAATTGGCCACGCATTCAGGTCAATTCGAGATGGGTACATCGACGCAGCCATGGCCGGTGGCAGTGAGTATTGGAACGACTACTACGGCGCAATCTTTCGCGCTTTTGACCTGGCAAATACATTAGTGGGGCGAGATTTAGATCCACATGCATCAAATCGCCCCTTCGATAGAGACAGGTCCGGATTTCTATTCAGTCAAGGCGGTTCGGCCATACTAATTCTGGAAGAATTAGATATGGCCAGACAGCGAGGCGCGGACATCCTGGCTGAAGTTCTAGGCTTCTCCGAGACCTTTGATGCGCACAACATGATGAGCCTCGCACCAGATGGGGCCGAAATCGAGCGAATGCTCTTTGAATCCCTGAAGGACGCGAAAATCGACCCGTCCCAGATTGATTACATAAATGCCCATGGAACCGGGACGCTCCTAAACGATGAGGTAGAGTGTGATGTACTCAGGAGGGTATTTGGCACCAAACCGAAAATAAACTCTACCAAGTCATTGTTGGGCCATACTATCGGGGCAAGTGGTGCTCTTGAAGCGATTGTGACTATTCAGAGCTTAAGGAAACAGACCACTCATGCCTGTAAGAATCTGGTCAATCCCATCTCGGATCTTAATTTCGTTCGTGAGGTCGAACCTGGCGAATTTTCACATGCCTGTACCCATTCGTTTGCATTTGGCGGACACAACGCAGGATTGATATTAGGGCGTTATCGGGGCGATTGACAAATCGCCCCTCAGTTCCAAACAGGTCAGGCGGTATGCGTCTGGTCACCCAAGCTCTTCCAGGCAATGATAAACAGAACGAGAAACACTACGTCCATCCATGCCCAAGGGATCCACATAAAAGGTATCTCTGTCGTGATCTGATACCCAAATGCCAATGCACAGTAGGAAATCTTCAAACCGCATCCGTACAGGATAAGCTCCCGGTATTTAACTGGATTCGTTGAAATCCTGTAAAACATTGCTGCAAAAACAAGGAGCAGTAATGCAGGAAATTGAACGTAGGCCATGTGATTAGGTGGTTCCACGGCGTAAAATATAAATATCTCCGCGCCAAACATTATGAACGCCATTCCTAATATGCCGTCGTACAGCGCAGCTATGATAAAAAGTGTTTTAACTTGCTTTTCGCTCATAGTCACTTCTCCTGTCTAAGCGTTTTTGTTTTATCACTTGACGCAACTTGTCGTGGAATTTTGCCTTTCGTTTACTTGTGACTTCCTCGCTGTAAATCTCTTTCGCTAGCCAGAGAAAGTTCTCTTGAAGTTCGGCTATCGTCATTCGGTCAGGAACGAAATTGATATCAAAGAGTGTGCATAGCTCCCATGCGTCTTCCTTGAGCAATCGTCCGGACTTCTTGAGACGATCGTAAAGCGGCGTCCCTGGAAACGGTGTCTGGATTGTTATCTGCACGTCGTGTAAACCGCTTTCCTCGACCAATTCATACACCTGTTGGAAGCTCTCGGTCCCAGTCCCATCTAAGCCCAGTATAAAACAACCATTTACACCGATGCCGTAGCTCTGAATTTTCTCTATCGCGGAGTAGTAGAAGTCGAATTGTTTCGCTTTCCAATCGGCGTTTACCTCCAAGCCGGAAAGACCTATAGGAGATGCACTCTCAAAGCCAATCAATACTTGCGCGCAGCCACTATCCTGCATCAGTGCCAAGAGTTCATCGTCTCGCGCAACAGAAATATCTGTTTCGGTGAACCACCGGACATCTTCTGCAGCCAGGGCACGGAGTAATTCTTTGGCATGTTTTTTATTTACGAAGGTATTGTCGTCCGCAAACTCGATAAACGGTCTGGACCACAGATCCTTGATGTAACGAACTTCTGAGATCACTTTGCGCACGGGCTTGATTCGGTAAATAGGATTGAGCCTGATCGATGCCGCGCAAAACTCGCAATTAAATGGACACCCGCGCTGAGTTTGCACAGTGAGCCGGTTGTACCGATCTGTATCAAGCAGATCATAGCGGGGCATGGGTGCATGGGACAGGTCTAAAGTCATCTGGCGGGCATCGTACTTTGCCAGCAGACGTTGGCGCTTCAGGTCTTCCACGAGTTGTGGCCAGACTGGTTCACCTTCTCCAATGACAATGCTGTCAGCATGTACAAGTGCCTCATCTGGGCATGCGGTCACGTGTAATCCGCCAAGTATCACCAGGACATTCAATGCCCTGAATCGATCCGCCAATTCATAGGCATCCTTGATTTGGCCGGAGAATGATGAAATCGCGACGACATCGTAGTCCGCAGGCAGGACCTCGAGTTTTCGAATGTCCTCAACTTCCATGTATTCAACATCGATGTCCGCGGGGGTCAATCCGGCAAGAGTAAGGAGCCCTAGGCTAGGGAGAGAAGCAATAATCTTATTGCGCTCTACAAAACCCGGTAATGTCAGGCCGAGTTCAGTCAACTCCGCGTTATAGGTGCGTAAACCGCTCATTGCTATGAGACCCATTCTCATGTCGACGGCCATCCAATCAGAATAGGAATGATCCCAAGTGACACACTAATCACGGGTATCGGGAACAAATGTCGAAAATACGTCCTCCAGGCAGTCAAAAAGCAACAAAGCGGCATAGCAATCACACCAACTATAAAGCCATACGATGCAATGGTGACATGAAGATCTGGCAAAGATACGAACTTCAATGTCAATCCAAACAGTAGATTAAGAAAACCTATCCCAAAGAAAGAAATGTGACCTAACCTCATCATTCTTCTTTGAAACGAACCATATCCGCCTGCCCACTTTTCTTGATGAAAGAAAAGTCCGATTACGGCCCCCGATACAACACCCCCCAAAATTGCAGTCCATCCGACAAATATGTGCAGGTTATCAGCGCCCATTATCCAAGTTACGAAAATTATTTCGTGATGGCATGGTGGATTAACTTCGGCTTCATCCCGATACGATTTGCTTGATTAATCTTGGTATGTCAAGTCATTGTATTTACTATGTTTCTAGCATATAAGACCTATGGGCGCAAAAGTCGGTTGGATTTGCGATCATGCGGCCATTTTTAGGGTTAGTGTTGCCAATTTCTCAGGCAGATTTGGTTGTTTGAAGACCTTTGCCATCCCTTTTGGGTAACGTTGCGCGGACACCTGCGAATCGGCAAAGGCCCTGCGCACCTGATCGATATCGATCTGTGCAAAGCGTTCGGCGAGAGTGGTCGTTCCGTTCAAGAGGATTTCCATGTACTGAGGGTTATCGAGGTTCTTCACCAGGGGTGTTTGCGCCATCATAGTTTTCAGCATCTTGGTTAGTGCGCTGTTACCGCTTCGTTTTCGGCCGGCGCGTTTAATGCCTCGAAAGAACTGCTCCATGATGTTGTTGGTGCGTTGTGGCTGCACCGTAAAGGTCCCGTCGGAGGTGGTCACCTTGATAGGATCGGCGAACAATTTCTCCCAGTATTTATCGATCTGTTTGATCATATTGTGGTACGTGGTGGTCGTTTCCGCCAATCGTTCAATTTCCGGAGAATAGCGAAATGCGCTGACATGTTCTTTGATGGTGGCGATATCGCCCTCCCCCTCGTCATTTAATCCCTTGCGGCTATCGGGCAGGGCAATGCGCATCGCCTCTCGCAATCGATCGAATACCCTGACCTTGTCCTGCATTCTCGCCGCCGTCGTCTCGAGCGCCCGGTCTGCCAAGGTCCTGCTGATCGCAAGCAGTGGCAGCGAAGCGTCTTGGCGCATTGTCGCCTTCAGCGCTTTCAGGGTTGGGTACGCTTCGTGCATTCGCCGGTAAAAATCAAGATGCGGCCTGTCGAACGGAAAGCCAAAGCCGTGACAAGCCTGCTTGGCTTCCAACACCCAGCTGATGATCAGATACGCCGCCACCTGAGGTGGCGGGGCCACCATTGCCTCCCCCAATAGCGTGCTCTTCAAGTAACGCTGCAGACAATCTAAGGCACCCGGATCGGCTTCGATCGCCTTTCTCAGACCCTTGGCTGTCTTTCGCAGATGGCTGCGTATCGCATAGGTTTTCAGATGCCGGCGCAGCGTCCCCTCCTCGTGGCCAAAGAGATCCTTTCCGATGTCCTTGAGGAAATGAAAATGGCAGATAAAGTCTGGTATTTTGGGAAAGACCGTCTTGACGGCAACCAAAATCGCACTGCCCATATCGTGGACCAGAGCAATGGGATTACCGTAGGCTTGCTGGATTTGCCTCAGAAACGGAATCAGTTGGTCCGCATTCTCCGAGGGCAGCTTGACGTTGCCGAGCACAATTCGAGACAACTCATCAATGGAGCTGATCAGGTGGGGACTGTCGCCCTCGCAGGTCCCATCCAGGTGCAGGATATAACCGCCTCGCGAGGCCATGAGCCCCTTGAGTCGGTCTTTGCTTTGCCGATGGGCTAATGCCAGGTAGACAATAAATCGCCGGCCCAGGTAATCAATCTCTCGCAGGGAGATCGTAATGTTTCTTTCCCCCAGCTCACGTTGAATCTGTTTCGTATTGCGTGCCTGTAAAAACAGCGCCCGCCCAACCTGCTCCATCACATCATAACCGTAACGGGCACCACGGGGGACCCGTTGGTGTAGTTCCGAAGCAACAAACACCGGCCGACCTACACAGTGGGGGCAAAACAGCTGTGTCTCATGGGCGATGAAATGCCCGATCGAAAGCGTCGCAACCTCTCGCCGGCGGGTTTTCAACACCTGGGCGAGACGATAACATGTTGGACAATGCGTCAGATCGGGCACAAACCGTCTCAACGGTTTCTCGGCAAACAGCGTGACCCGCGACAGGTTGCTTTGTAGCTTGTCCAAATAATGACTTACACATCGGATGATGGCATAGCCACCGTTTTTTTTAGCACGCCATGTTGCTTGAGCAATCGCCGGATCATGTCCACTTCGATGTCGAACCCTTGCCGTTTGAGTCTGCGCGCAATGGGCTCCAAAGCACTATCGGGATGATGAATCAGATCAACCAATATCATGACCGACTCTAGGTCCGACGGCATCCGCGCCGGTGAGAGAACCACCCGGCTATGCTTTTGCGGGGTGCGGATATCGGGATCGGCGGCAAACCAAATCCACCGCCCCAGGACTTTCTCTCGGCAAAGCGCCGGATGGTCGCGAAAGTGCGACAAAAACGAACGCGGCTGCAATCCCAAGAGCTCGCCGAGTTCCGAACCACTCAACCCCCGCGATGAGTGAACCACCAGATGAACCACCGTCTGCTTTAGATTCCCGTGCTTGGAGAAGAACACACCCCGGTAGCGCCAAAGCCCATCGGCATCAAACTCAGCGATCTCCGGCAACGTGTAATACCGACCGTTGTGATTGTAGCTCGTATACGCTCTCCATCCCTTGAGCCGACGACGTGCCGTCACAACGGAGCACGATAGCCAGGCTGCCAGCACGGCAATGGTGACGATCTTCTCTTTTCTGAACGACCGGATAACCGCTGAGAGGTTCATGGCACCCCTTATGATCAAGTATATGTAATACATTTGACTATAAGCATATACATGATCATACACAAGCAAAAAGATAGCCCCCAAGGGGCTCTACAACTGGAATAGGGAGCAATCCCCCCTCTAATTCGCAATCATATACTTTGTCAGAATAGTCACCAATCCGTAGGACTTAAGGGAATCAATGAGTTAGAGAATCCAACCAACTTTTGCGCCCATAGCTACACGGGCAGCAAATAACCAATTGTTCGACCAGTTATGACCATCTAATCCAGTTTCGCAAGTATCCTGAGTTCAGCTCCCTGTCCAAGCTGATCCAA
>Ga0209456_10001757_pt1 | contig 10438 bp, 7 predicted proteins | sample COG_11_FD_184755 | JGI IMG/M metagenome (GOLD analysis project Ga0209456, IMG submission 184755) | Pelagic marine sediment microbial communities from the LTER site Helgoland, North Sea, for post-phytoplankton bloom and carbon turnover... | ecosystem: Environmental > Aquatic > Marine > Neritic...
GCGATATACGATAATATCCTTCATTTCACAACCAGTAGGCAATACCACTATATATTGTGGTGGTTCATTGGTCGAAAAAATCATAATCAGTGTATATTTTGTTATGCAATCTGCATATTTCCGTTATTTCAGGAGCAGGCAACGCAATGTAAAAAAAACGAACAGTTAAAAAAGTATAGGTTTTTAATACGCAATCCATAGTCCAATCCTAAATTTCGGCATGCCGCATGGTGAAGATAGAGCATACCGTAAAGCTGAGCTTGGAGGTAGATGCTTGGTTGCGCGAGGGCTTAATAAAAATCGCAATACTGTTATAGGGTTAGCAACAGAAAGGTACGAAGAAGCAAAAGGATTTTCTTTTAATTTGTTATATCTGAACATACCTCAATGGATCGATAAATTACAAAAACATTGAATATGCTCAAAAGGAATCTGGTCATTTTGCTAATCCTCAACATATGAAAATTCATGAAGACGAGTATCCCCAGGAAGGTGGAAATGAAAAAGTATCGATAATTTCTATAGGGATAGGGACGCCCATCGCTGAGCGCCCCTTCCACACCACCGGACATACGGGTCTGGTATCTGGCTGTTCGGCTGGTCAAAATAGAACTGAGTATTAAATACAGTCCTACCGGGCTTCTGCGAGTAATGACGCTACGGACAATTCAGCCATAACCATTGTACTTGCCTCCATAATCATCTGGCTTAAACCCTATTGAACGATCTGGCTTATAATGAAAGCACGCTGGTTCAATAATTATGTCTGTAAAAATGAAGAAAAACTCTTAGAGCGTTTGGATCGTGCCTTATTAGACGTTATTGATAATCCTTAATCTACCCAAAAAGCAACAGCTATCGGAACGTTATTTTAACAAACACTATAAGCTCACCGGAACCATAAATTTTCGGAACTATAACCCAAAATAAGGCTACATTGTCGTAAGGCTTTGATGATTATTCAATAGTGGATTTTTCTCCAAATTGCTTCATTCGCACTAACCTATTGAAACTATGAAGAATTATAAGGCGAGCCTTTTTCTTGGTTATAGACCCGTAAATTTTTAACAATTTTTGCTTAAAACTAATCGAATCGGTAAGTTCTTAGAATGATCAGTGAGATGTGATGGGGATAGCATTTGTTATTAAAACAATTGCTTACAAGTGCATACTGTCAATTCAGGGATAGTGTCTATGTACGTACCTCGAATAATTATTATATTGACATGAATCAATAATATTTCATACTGTCTATTCCAAATTCTGTTCTCCAATATTGGTCATTGAAAGGCCCGGAAAGGGCTTGAAAAATCAAAACCCATAACAAGGAGGCGAATATGACATCTCTTATCAGGAAAATTTTCTCTATTGCGCTGGTGGCCATGACTGCTTTTGGCGTCGTGGCCGCCGGAGTGAGCGCTGTTCAGGCCAAAAACATGGAAATCGTGGTCTGGGCGCCGGCGGACCAGAACGAGCGGTACCGCTTCGAAGCCGTCGGATTGGCCGCCAACGTTTTAAACGAGGAACTGAAGATTGAGGGACGCGACATTCAGGTCACCGTATCATCGCGGTCGTTTGCCGGTTCCCAGACATGGCAACAGTTGAAGCAAGGCTTCTCGCTGGCCGTCGAGGCCGGTCAGGGGCCGCACATCATCGTCGGCGGTCACGAGGACATTCCTGTGTGGGGACACGCCGGCCTGATCCTTCCGATCGAGGACCACGTCGATCTCGAGGCCTGGCCCTTTTCCGATGTTTTTCCCAGCCTGTGGCCAATCATGTCATGGAACGGCCAGGTCTGGGGCGTCCCTCAGGACGCCGAATCCCGGCCCTTCTTCGGCTGGAAACCACATTTGAAGGCGATCGGCTATTCGGATGCTGATATCGCGGCGCTGCCCGGGAAGATCATGAGCGGGCAGTACACCTTGCAGAACGTTCTCGAGGATGCCAAAAAGATCCAGGACAAGGGGTTGGTTGAAAAGGGTTACGGATTTTACCCCCGCGCCACAAAGGGGGGCGACTACTGGCAGTTCTACGCCGTCCAGAAGGGTGGCGACATGATCGACGCAAAGAGCGGCAAGCTGATCCTGGATAAGGGCGCCCTGCTTGGATACTACCAGTTCTTCCATGACGCGGTGTTCAAGTTCGGGGTGACCAAGAAGAACCACCTGGGGATGGAATGGGACCAGTGGTACAACGAGGTGGCCAACGGCAAGGCCGGCCTCTGGCACGGCGGCACCTGGCATTACGCCCGCTACACTCGCCGCGAGGGTCTTGCCGACTTCTTCGGCACGGTCGTTTTCGCACTGATCCCCTCGGGCGGCGCCGGTGGCAAGGCGACCACCCTCACCCACCCGCTGACCTACCTGATCTCCAAGCAAGCCAAGGACGACGAATTGGAGGTCGCGGCGCGACTGATCACCATCGTTTCCGAGCCCAGGCTCAATACGCTCCATGCCATCGCCTCGGCTCACCTCGGCATCACCACCGCCCAGACCAAGGTTTCGCAATATTCCGACGACCGCTGGACGGCGGAGGCAACCAACCTGCTGAAAAGCGCCTTCGCGTTGCCCAACAGCACCGATTTCGGGCAATACGACACGCTCGTCTGGAAGGGCCTGACCGCCACCTGGAGCGGCGACCTTTCGCCTGAGAAAGCGGTCGACACGGTGGTCAAAGAGATGAAAGCCACGATGGCCGGGAAAGTGATTATCCGTTAAACCTCCACGCCCGCGCTTTGGTGCGTCGGCCCGGTTTGGTGTAAGTGGCGCCGGATCGGGCGCATCGGTGATCGAACGTCCGAAAAGATCGGTGCGGATACTGAATGGAGAACAGGCAATTGCGCAAAAGTCGTTCATTTCTTCCAGTCTGGTTCATGCTGCCGGCTTCGGTAGCGGTGACGCTATTCTTCGTAATTCCGGTCTTCATGACCTTCGTCTTCAGTTTCACCACGATGAGTTCCGATACCGGAATTCTCGGAAACCGCTACATCATCAACGAAGCGACGATCTTGGACCTGACCGAGCGTGACGTCGATGCCTCCCTGGTCAAGCAGTTGGGCAGCAAGGTGTTCGCGTTCGACGAGGTGGGTTTGGCGGCGGTCGGGAAAATCGGCCTGAAACCACCTGTGGCGAAGGAGATCGAGGAGAAGCTCTCGGGCCAGGTGTTTGGGTCCGAGAAGGAACTCTTCGCCGCCCTGAAGTCTCTGGAAAATCGTCCGCGTTCTTTCAAGGACCGCAAGGCGGTTTCGAAGGCGGTGGTAAGCACCATCATGAACCGCGAGTTCCAGAGTGCGGAGGATTTCCGCGCCGGCCTGGCCTCGATCAGCGTCGAAGTGGATGATGCCACATTCGACCGTTTGCTCGGTTGGACCAACACCAGTTGGATGTGGACCACCAACAACTACGTTGAGTTGCTAGCCAGCGAATTCACCGTGAAGGTCTTGGCCAACACCGCGTTCTATGTGTTTTTCACTCTGTTCTTCAACGTCGGGTTCGCGCTTGTACTGGCGCTGGCCACATTCTACATGCCGTCCGGGCAGTCAAAGTTCTTCCGTGCCGTGTGGCTGATCCCGCGCATCAGTCCCTCGGTCATCTACGTGATGCTGTGGAAGTGGTTCACCTTCGACAGCGGTTTCATGAGCTACTTCCTCGGAACGTTCGGCGTGGAGCCCGAAAACTGGCTGAATGAGTTTCCGTGGACCTTTGTCATCATCGCCAACGGGTTTGTCGGCGCCAGCATGGGCATGATCGTCTTTGCCAGCGCCGTGCTCGCAATACCCCGTGAGGTGCTGCACGCGGCCGCGGTCGACGGCGCTTACAAATGGCAACAGGTGCGGCGCATCATCCTGCCGCTGATGGCCTGGCCGATCCTTTTCGTCACCAGCTACCAGACCCTGAGCTTATTGACGTCGTTCGAATACATCCTGTTGCTTACCGACGGCGGCCCCGGATTCTTCACCACCGAGACCTGGGCGCTGAACGCCTATCACACCGCACTGTCCAACTATTTCGGCAACCTGCGTTACGGTTTCGGGGCGACGCTGGCGGTGGTGCTGGTGGTCGTCGGTATCGCGCTGTCGCTGCTCTACCTTAGGATCTTCGATTTCAAGAAACTCGTTGCCGAACCTTTAATCGAAAGCTGACCATATGGAAGAACGTAGAACCAACTGGCCCCTAACCATATTCCTGCTGATCGTCTCGGCGCCGATCATAATCATGTACCTGTGGCTGTTCATCGATTCCATATCCGAGATCAACATCGAGAGCATTTGGCCGCAGAAGTTCACGCTAAAGAACTGGCGCTTCCTGACCGAGGAGATCGCCGGTCACGGCAGTGTCTGGACGGCGACCCTCAACACCACCATCTTCGCCACCAGCGTCGTCGCCATTGTCGTCGTTCTGTCGTCGACCGCCGGCTACGCGCTGTCGCGCCTGAAGTTTCCGTTCCGCTCCCAGTTTCTTGGCTTTGTTCTGCTGCTTCATTCCTTCCCCAGCGTTACGTTGATTATTTCGATTTTTCTCATGCTGCGCATGATCGGCCTCTACGACACGCTGATCGGTGTCATCTTGGTCAAGGCGGCTCTCGAGCTGCCGTTCGGAATCTGGATAATGAAGGGCTTCTACGACACCGTGCCCTGGGAGATCGAGATGGCGGGACTGCAGGACGGCGCCAGCCGTTTCCAGGTCTGGTACAAACTTGTCCTGCCCCAGATCATGCCCGGTGTCGCCGCGCTGGCCATATTCTCCTTCATGGCCGGTTGGAGCGAATTCGTGCTGCCGCTCATCCTGGCGCCGAGTTCGGATGCGCGGCTGTTGTCGGTCTATCTCGCCGGCCTGATGATCGACGACTACCTGTCGGACTTCGGCCTGTTCAAGGCGGTGGGGCTGTTTTACGTCGTCCCGGTGATGATCTTCTATCTTTTCACCCAGGACAAACTGATGAACATCTACGGAGGGGGGACCAAAGGCTAATGGAAATCAGACTGGAAAAATTCTCCAAGTCCTTCGGCCCGGTCAACGTGATCGAGGACATGGACCTGACCATCGGCGATAGCGAATTGATTGCCCTGTTGGGCCCGTCGGGATGTGGCAAGACGACTACCCTCTACGCCGTCTGCGGCATCCACCGAGTCACCTCGGGGCGGATCTGGTTCGGCGACAAGGACGTGACCGCCCTGCCGCCACAGAAAAAGAACGTCGGCGTCGTCTTCCAGTCCTTCGCTCTGTACCCGCACCTTAGCATCTATGAGAACATCGCCTTTCCCTTGCGAATCCGCAAAGAGAATAGCGCCGATGCCGAGCGCATGGTCAAGGAAATAGCCGGCATCCTGCACATAGAAGCGCTTCTGGGCCGCAGGCCCGGCCAGCTCTCGGGCGGCCAGCAGCAGCGCGTCGCCTTGGCCCGCGCCCTGGTGCGCAAACCGGACGTTCTGTTGATGGACGAGCCCCTGGCGAACCTCGATGCCGGCCTGCGACTCGAGATGCGCAGTGAGATCCGCCGAATCCAGCAGGAAACCGGTTGCACCTCCATCCTGGTTACCCACGATCAGGTCGAGGCGATGAGCATGTGCGACCGCATCGCCCTGATGAACGAGGGCAAGATTCAGCAGATCGGATCGCCGGGCGAAATGTACCACCAGCCGCGGAACCGATTCGTTGCCGGTTTCATCGGTAGTCCGCCGATTAGTTTTCACCGAGGGGTCATCCGCGGCAATCGCTTTGAAAGCAGAGACCTCCAGTTTGAAGTGGGATCCACTGTCGCCTTAAAACAAACAAGTGCAGAGCGGAAGGTGATCATCGGCATTCGTCCCGAGTATCTGCAACCGGATCTGGGGAACATGGTTCAAGGAACCATTAGCTTCGTGGAGACCCAGGGACGAGAGATGCTTTATGACCTTACCCTGACTGAAGGCAATGTGCTGCGCTCTATCCAGAGCATAGATCATGCGTACAAATTGGAAGACCGCGTGAAATGGGGCTTTGACCCGGAGAAAATCTTATTTTTCGATGAAACCGGGAATCGGATTTGACCGTCATTGAGCGTTTTTTTACTGAGACATACGCCAAGCATTTAGGATATATTTTTAAGGCACCGATGCGGATTGCGGAAAAAGCACCCATTTTACGATTGAGCAAAGCGCGGGCACGCGCAAACACTCTCGAGGAGTATGCGATTCCTTAAAGGAAATCGATGAACAGTAAACAACGTGTCTTAACCACCCTCGACCACCAGATCCCGGACCGCATGCCTCTAGATATCTGGACAACCGATCCGATCAAGAAATCGTTGTGCCGGCATTACGGTGTCGATGATTTCGAGGATGTTCTTCAATGTCTATGTATAGACATCCGTTCGATCTGGCCCGCGGAACCCCCGTGGAGATTGATCGACCCAGACGAGGGTATTCAGGAAGATCCCTGGGGTATCCGCTGGAAGACGTTGGCCGGGATGCTTCAACCCATTTCACATCCCCTTGCCGAAGTCCATAGTGTTTCTGACGCGGAAGCTTATTCCCCACCCTCGGTGTCGCGCTTTGATTTTGACGGTCTGCGCAAGCAATGCGCCAAATGGCGCCAATACGCCCTGATATTACGGGATCCTGGGCCGTACTCAACCTGTGCCTTGCGTATTGCCATGTTTTTACGCGGAATGGAACAATTCATGTTGGACATCGCCATGAATCCGGACCTGGCGTTTGCCATCATCGCTAAGGTGGAAGCTTACTTTTTGGAACTCAACCGCCACATCCTGGAGGCGGTGGGAGCATTGGTCGACATTTACTTCATCGCAGATGATACGGGCACGGAAAGCAGTCTGATGATGAGCCCCGCCATGATCCGGCAATTCGTCCATCCCAGTCTGGAGAAATTTATCCGCCAGGCGCATGATTATGGGTTGAGGGTCATGTACCATAATGAGGGGGCGATCAGACCGCTGATTCCCGACTATGTAAAAATGGGTATCGATATTCTCAATCCCGTTCAGGTGCTTTTACCGGGGATGGACCCGGCATCCTTGAAAGCGGATTTTGGTGATAAGCTGTGCTTTCATGGTGGCATGGAGTTGAAAATCCTCTCTCCAGTGACCGGTGGCACGCCCGAACGAGTGAGCGCTGAGGTTACACGTCTGAAGGAAACATTGGGGCAGGGCGGCGGTTACATTCTATCAACCGTGAACAAAATAACGCCGGATGCGCCTTTAGAACAAACGATCGCCAACATTGTCGCCATGTACGAGGCGGCACACGCTGTTGGCACTTACAGGTAAGTCCATCATGATTCAAAATATCGCTCACCGAGGGGCATCCGCTTATGAACCTGAAAACACTCTGCGCGCATTTGAGTTGGCCCTGGCGATGGAAGCCACAATGATCGAGGTGGATATTCACTTGAGCGCTGACGGTCATCCTGTGGTCATGCATGATGCTCAACTCTGCCGTACCACTAATGGCCAGGGGAAAATTGACGATTGTGGCGCGAAGATATTTCACCATATTATCAAAGGTGAGCTCTTGAAGCCTCTTTTCGATTATAAACTTTTTTTCCTGGTCTTCTGGTAAACGCATCTTTGTTTCAGATAATAGAGGGTCTATTTACCCATTTTCTATTATCATCAACAAAAAGCTTTGTTCATAGAAAATATTTATAATCATTATGGAACGTTACAAACTGGGCGGCAACATTTCAAAAAAAACATTAAGATGTCAAAATCGGGCTCGTGCCAAAATTAGAATTGCTGAAAAAAGTACTACCATGTAGTAATTTGAGAAACTGGTTAGAGAGGAAAGGAAGATTACACCAGAATGCCGGCGGCGAGGAGACGGACTGCTGCCGCTGGAAACAAAGCGGCTTGACGGCGGCGCAGTAATATCTTTTCATTCTTCGTAAGCATAGGAATGAAATTAAGGGCGAATAGAAGCGTAGTTTTTGATTTATTCTTCTTTGCCGTCTTTTTCTTTATTATTTCTTTTCAGCCCCTGTGGTAAACGAAAATTAATTTTATCCGCTTGAAGTTGACAGTAACCCTAAATTGGCTTCCGGCGATAATTAGTGCCAGGAGTATTGCCGCGGACAGGATTATCGCTACGGAAATGAAAGGAGGGAGCTCTTGTAAAAAAGATTGATTATTGTAGGCATAAAAATGCCTCCTTGTCAGGGTTAGCTATGAATTTACCATAAGAGCCTGGGTGGCAGCCCAGAAAGTATGTTCCGCTCTGGTTATGATCCTAGGCGCGCAAATAACGTGCCAGTTATTAAATTTTTTAGAGTAAAATAATTATTAATGAATACAGTAACATATACTAAATCGGCAATATCGGCAACTTCTTGTCAGCTATCATTTTTAATTATATCAACATGTTATAATTTTACGTATATCGTTTTTTGACACTTAATCCAAAATAGAGCACGCGATAGGAAGTGATATAAACTGTAATTTCAAATAGTTAAGATATTAACATCGAATTGGCATCATTCTTGCTTTTACAGGGTATGTGTAAACCAAAATCAAAATTCAACGTTTATCCATTGGAAATGAATTTTTTCAGCATTTGTCCAATATAATAGCAAAAATTCTACACACTAGTAGAGCACTAACTCTTATTTGGTTGACACAACTTAGAAATTCGGAGACAAACAGGAGGGAAAGATGATCATTACATTCCTGGGAACTGCTGCAGCGAATGCCTATCCAGAAGCATTCTGTCGATGCGACAACTGCAAGCGAGCACGGGAGCTCGGCGGTCCGAGCCTACGGAAGAGGTCCTCTGCGCTGATCAACGATGACCTCTTGATTGACTTTGGCCCCGATATAATGACTGCTGCTTTCATGCATGGCCGCACATTGACCAATGTGCGCTATTGCCTGCAGACGCATCCGCACGCTGACCATTTGGATCCCTCTCACTTTCTCTCGCGTAGTCCAGCGTACGGAGTGGTCGGTGCGCCGCTTTTGCACTTCTATGCCTCAGCCGCCACAGTGCAGCGAACTACGCAGCTCCTTGAAACAGATTTCGCCCCCGCTAGCCTCCTCGATCCTGAGATTGGTGAGAGTCTGAACCTAAGACTCCATCAAGTAGAAGCATTGCAGTCTTTCCCAGTTGGCCCCTATAATGTGACAGCATTTCCGGCAAATCATGGCCTGGCGATGGAATCGTTGATCTATGCTGTTGAGTCGGACGGACGTAGTATTTTCTATGGTACCGATACGGCGATGTTGCCAGAAGAGACCTGGCAAAGCATTCATCAACACAAGCTGCGATTCGACCTTGTGATCCTCGATCATACGTATGGCCTCAACGAACCTGGTAATGACCACCTGAGTGCTCACCAATTTATCGAGCACGTGGCGCGTATGCGCGATGATGATTTGCTAACCGAAAATGCCCGAGTCTTTGCGACGCATATTGCCCACGAAGGCAACCCCATCCATCCGGATCTGGCGGCCTTCGCCGCACAACATGGTTATGAAATAGCCTATGATGGGCTTACGGTGTGAAGCAGAATGCAGAATAAGTAGGATCATCTATCGATAGACGTTGGATTTCTTAACTGAAATAGGGTACAAGACAACATATGAGTTGCGGTGTTGAGGGATTCTAAATCGCCTCCTAACCTCGCTGCAACGGACTCGGTCAGGTGTGGTCGGCCCGCTTCAGCGCCGTCAGTTTTTGTTCGACGTCCGTCAGAGTAGCCGAAAAGGGACCAGGCCGCTTCATCTTCAGGGCGGGTAACGCAGCGGCCCATTGGATGGCCTTTACCGCAGGCCAACGCAAGCGAAGACCCACATAAGTGGCAAAACAGGTATCTCCCCGACCGGTGCGTCCGTTGCCGACCGGCGATGAAACGGCGGCTCGGTGATATTGGCCGTTTTCCCCAAGTCGGAAACTTTGCGTCATACACCCGCAGTGTATCCTCCAATCGCCTTACTAACGGCAAGAGCAAAGGACATGGCAACCGTAAAAACGGCAATCGCTATTTGAGCTGGGCTTTCACCGAAGCAGCCCATTTGTCCCGCAGGTACAATGAGCACTTCAGAAGCTATTATAACCGCAAAGTGGCTCAAGCCAATACGAGCCTTGCCACTAAAGCGTTGAGCAATAAACTGGCCCGAATTTGCTATTACATTATGCGAGATCAGGTTCCTTTCCGTGAGGAACTACAATCTCATTAGGTTGGGACTGCAACGGTGATCCCTTGATATTGGTGGCTGAAATCCCCATAACTTGGTTGGCACGCCGTTGCACTCCCTTAACAAAAAATCCAGGCGGATGCCTTTTTTCATGATCTGCCCTTGTTGTGAGCCCTCTATGGCTGGCGTTTTTTAAGCCCTGTGTTTTGTAACTACCCATTGGACATAGCAAGTCGGAGATCCGCCTCTGGAGGAGTACCGATGTTTTTCTGGGGTCCAATTTTTGGACCAGGGGTCATAAAGAAAAAAG
>Ga0209456_10001758_pt1 | contig 10438 bp, 9 predicted proteins | sample COG_11_FD_184755 | JGI IMG/M metagenome (GOLD analysis project Ga0209456, IMG submission 184755) | Pelagic marine sediment microbial communities from the LTER site Helgoland, North Sea, for post-phytoplankton bloom and carbon turnover... | ecosystem: Environmental > Aquatic > Marine > Neritic...
CCCGTAGTCCTCCCTGCCGCGGCCTGCGCTTCGCTTGGCCTTGGCGGCGCTTCGCGCCGGGCTTCGCCCTGCGGGCTCGCGCTACCGCCTGCCGAGGGCGTACTGCGTCAGTGTCAGCGTGAGCTCTGCCTAGTCCGGACTGCCCGGGTCTTGGACCGCCACGAACAGCATCGTCCCTCCGGCCACTGCGGCGGGCATGAAGAACAAGTTCACCAAGGGGATGAAGAGGAGGAGCCAGACGCCGGTGCCGAAACCTGCCACCGCGGGGAGGTGGCGGCGGGTGAAGGTCACTCTATCGCTGACGGACCAGTTTCGGCGGGCGGCAGGCCAGTCGACGTAGTCTATCCCGAGATAGATCGCGGTGAGCGTGAAGCCGACGAGGGAGATGACCTGGCCGAGCCCCGGGATGAAAAACGACGCCAGGAACATCGGCCCGACGACGGCCACGTATACCAGCACCTTCAGGAGCTCGAGCCGAATCGTTCGCGCGATGTCGGCGACCATACGGCGAAAGGAAAACGAGGGCGCGGACTCGCCGGTCAAGATGCGCTCTACCGCCTCGCTGAGAGCGTCGTTGAACGGAGCAGCCACGACACTCGACAGCAACAGGACCATCACCAGGCCGAGGAGCGTGATCAGGATCCCGGCGATCAGCTCGATGATCCAACGCAGCCCGCGCAGGAGCGCTCCGACCCAGCCCGTGGCCTCACCCCAGCTCTCCGGAAACAGGGACCATACCGCGCCACCCAGGTCGTCGTAGTAGCTCCCCGCACCATAGAATACGGCAAACAACGCGAGCCCCGTGATCAGGATGGGAAACACCCAGTAGCGCGCCAGCTTGGGGTGCTGGAAGTAAACGAACCGCATCCCCCGAAGCACATACGACAACCCGCGAGCAAAACCGACGGGCGACTTCACCACGGCCCCCGCGCCTCTGGCGGCGCTCCTCATAGGGCAACGGCACCGAGCGGGATCAACGGTTTCAAGTCTTCGTCGTCGAAGCGCAACTGAAGGCCAAAGAAATAGTCGCGGCCGCCAGTCATTAGGTCGTCCACACCGGCGATGAGCCAGAACCGGCGTATGATCTCGAAGCCGGCGCGGATGCGCAGTCGGGGGTAGATGCGTCGACCGAACTCGAAGATGTCGGTGTTGATCTCGAGCCGATCCTTGATGACCTTGATGTCCAAGCCGAGGCCGCCACTCGACTCGATGATGCCGAACCGGAAAGTCGCAAACGAGATCGATTTGCCGAACTCCGCCGAGAACCTGAGCCGGTTGCTGCGCGTGATCTCGGTTCGCCGATACTCGTTCGGGTAGAAGAGTGGCGGAGGGCTCTGACGGATGATGCTTTCGGACACGCTGATCGATCCACGGGGGTCGTCAATGACCTGAACCAGGAAGTAGCGCCCCTCGCGTGGCTTCAGATAGATCGAGAAGTACGTCTTGAACGCGTTCGACAGCGCGTAGTACTCGCTTCTGAGCTCGACGATGGTTCTGAGCCGGTTCAGGCCGCCCACGAAGTTGTTCAAACCCTCCGCGACACCCTCGACTTCATCGATGAGCGCTTCATCTTGGGTCAAGCGACCGATGGTGCCCTCGCCTCGCGCCGTACGACCCGTCACCTCTTTCACGTCCTCGAGCACGGCGTTGAGTTGATCGGCAGCGCGGTGGATCGACGCGATCGTGTCGTCGACCTCCGCGACCCCGCGATCGATGTCGCCCTTGCGCTTGTGGATGATCTGGCTGAGGTCATCGGTCGCGAGCTCGACGTTTTCCATGATCCGGACGATGCGCGGACCTGCTTCGTCGGTGACTTCCTTGATGTTCTCGAGGGCATCGCTGAGGTTGCGCAACGCGCTCTGCATCCGGTCGCCCGCCTCTTCGGTGCCGAAAGCCCGCTCCATCTGGGCCGTGATCTTCTTGACGCTCTGCGCGATGTCGTTGACCGTCACCATGATGTCGTCGGTTTGGACGCCCTCGTCGGCCGCGAGGATCTGCCCTCCGTCGGGGATCTCGGGGAGGCCTGGCGTACCTGGATTGATGACCAGGACCCGCTCCCCCAGGAGTGAGAGACTCCGCAGCGTGACCCGGGCATCTTCGTAGAGCGTCAGGTGCCCCTCGATTCGAAGGTCGACTCGGGCCCGGCTGCCCTCCAGGCGAATCGAGGCGATGTAGCCGACCGGAATGCCCGCCACCAAAACCCGAGACTTGGCGACGAGCCCCTGAACATCGTCGAAGTAGGCGTACACCCCATACCCGGAATCGGTGGACGATCGCTCGTCGACATAGCGATAGACGGCGAAGGTGACGATCAGTCCGAGAACCACCATCAGGCCGACCCGGGCCGCGTTCCAAGTCTCTCTCATGGAGCCGGCCGAATCCTAATCGAACCAGACCAAAACAGCCATCGCCGCATCCACCAAGAGCTGGGTCGGTCACTCCTTGCAGCTGCGCGAAACAACCGCTATGGCCTTGCGACTTGTCTGAGGGGATCGACGCGCTGACGGCTGCTGCACTGGGCGCATTGCAAGGGCTGACCGAGTTTCTTCCAGTGTCGAGCAGCGGGCACGTTGCCATCGGCGCCCGGTTCTTCGACATTCAGGAAAATTCCCTCGCGCTCGTCATTCTCGTTCATTTGGGCACGTTGCTCGCCACGCTGATCCTTTTCCGGCGAGACATCGCTGCGCTCGCCGCTGAAGGTATCGCAGCACTCCGCGATCCGAGCCGCTTTCGCTCGACGGCCGAGGGGCGCGCGTTGGTCGGAATCGTGATCGCGACCTTGATTACGGGCGTCCTCGGGTTCCTCCTTCGCAATGTGGCGGAGGCGTTCGCCGAGGACCTCCGCCTGGTGGGCTATGGCTTCCTCGTGTCTGCAGCATTCCTGATCGCGAGTGGCATCGCCCGCAGTGCGGACGCTGAGGTATCGTGGTGGCAGGCGCTCGGAGTCGGTGCCGCACAAGGCTTGGCGGTCCTCCCGGGCATCAGTCGGAGCGGGGTCACAATCGCAGTTGCCATGCTCCTGGGTGTCCAGGGCACAGCTGCGTTTCGGTTCTCATTCTTGGTGTCGATTCCAGCGATCGTCGGCGCCGCGTTGTACGAAGCAACCGGCGAGGCAGGGCTCGGCGCGCTGGGCCCGGAGGCATGGGTCGGGGGCCTGACGGCGCTGGTGACGGGATACGTTGCGCTTGTTATCCTCCGCCACATCATTCTCGTCGGACGTATGTGGACGTTCGCGATCTACCTCGTGCCACTCGGATTCTTTCTGGTAACCCGTTGAGGCAGCGGCCGACTCATGGCGAACACCGACAAAGCATACGCAGTGATCATGGCGGGAGGCTCCGGCACCCGCTTCTGGCCGCTCTCACGAAGCACTCGGCCAAAGCAGCTTCTCTCCCTCGGCCCCGACGATCGATCGCTGCTGCGCGCAACCGCCGAGCGGGTATGGAACATGCTTCCCCCGGAACGCACCTTCGTCGTCACCTCGGAGCAGATCCGCGAGCAGGTCGCGCATGAGCTTCCAGAGCTCGAAGCGCATCAGATCCTCGCGGAACCGGTCGGACGCAACACAGCTCCCTGCATCGGCTGGGCCGCAACGCACATCAAGCGCTTCGACGAAGAAGCGATCATGGCCGTCCTGCCTGCCGATCACTACATCAACGAAACAGAAGCGTACGTCGACACCCTGCGCCGCGGACTGGAAGCGGCCACACACGGCGACTACGTCACCATCGGGATTCGCCCTACCCGAGCCGAGACCGGGTACGGATACATCGAGGTCGGTTCCGAGCTCGACCCCGGGGTCTTCCGCGCGCGCTGCTTCGTCGAGAAGCCCAATCGTCAACGCGCCGAGCAGTTCGTCGCAAGCAGCCGCTTCCTTTGGAACAGCGGAATGTTCTTCTTCCTCGCCTCACGGATTCTCGAAGCGATCGAGCAGCACCTGCCGGGCCTTGGTCAGGAGCTGCAGCGCTATGACAAAGCCGCAAAGGCAGGCAAAGAGGCTGCGCTGGTCAAAGAGACGTATGCGGGGCTGCCCGCAGTGAGCATCGACCACGGCATCATGGAGAAGCTGAGCGCGGTCAGCGTGGTGCCAGGGTCTTTCGAGTGGTCCGACCTCGGGAGCTGGACCTCGGCGTGGGAGCTCGCACCGCAGGACGACCACGCGAACGTCGTGCCCGAGGGCGGCATCGCGGTCGACGCGCGCGGCAACTACGTCCAGGCGCCCGCCGGTAAGCTCGTAGCCCTGGTCGGCGTCGATGATTTGGTCGTGGTGGACTCCGGCGATGCGCTGCTCATCGTGCCGAGGGACCGCGCACAAGATGTTCGTGAAGTCGTCGCAGCGCTTCGCGAAAGAGACGACCCTCGAAGGTAACTTCTTGAACCCGCACGTTTTTCGCCAGTACGACATCCGAGGGCACGCCGAGCGCGACTTCAGCGACGACTTCGTGCGAGCGCTCGGGCTGAGCCTCGGCACATTCTACTGGAAGCGGGGCTTGCACGAGGTCGCCGTGGGCCGCGATTGCCGCTTGAGCTCTCCGCGCCTTCACGAGGCCCTTTGCGCGGGGCTGCTCGAAACGGGCCTGAGCGTGGTCGACATCGGAATCGGCCCCACACCCCTGTTGTACTTCGCCGTGCACGACCTCGATCTGGATGGTGGAGTTCAGATCACTGGCAGCCACAACCCTCCCGACGAGAACGGTTTCAAGATGATGGTGGGCAAGGGTTCGCTCTACGGTGACGACATCGTCGAGCTCCGCGCCGTCATGGAGAGCGAGATGTTCCACCACGCCGGCGACGGGACGCTCCAAACCGTCGACCCAACGCCCGCCTATGTGAAGAAGGCTCAGGGCGACATTCAGCTCGGGCGGCGCGACATCCGGTTCGCGCTCGATGCGGGAAATGGGGCGGGCGGACCACTTGCACTCGAAACGATGCAGGCGTTGGGGCTGAATCCGGTTGCGATGCTATGCGAAATGGACGGGACGTTCCCAGTCCACCACGCCGATCCAACGGACCCCGAGACGCTCGAGATGTTAAAAGCGCGCGTGCTCGACGACAGGCTCGAGCTCGGATTCGCATACGACGGCGACGCCGATCGCGTCGGGGTGATCGACGCGCGCGGGGAGGTCATTTGGGGCGACAAGCTCATGATCATTCTCTCTCGCGCGCTGCTCGCGCAACACCCGGGCGCGACCATCATCGGCGAAGTGAAGTGCTCGCAGACGATGTACGACGACATCGAAGCTCACGGTGGACGCGGCGTGCTTTGGAAAACTGGCCACTCACTGATCAAAACCAAGATGAAAGAGGAGCACGCCCTACTCGCCGGCGAGATGAGCGGCCATATCTTTTTCGCCGACCGGTATTATGGCTTCGACGACGCGATCTATGCCACGCTTCGAATTCTCGAGATCATCTCCCACAGTGACCTTCCACTCCACGAGATGCTGAGCGATGTGCCCAAGACGTTTGCGACCCCGGAGATTCGCGTGGAGTGCGACGACGCTCATAAGTTCGACTTGGTTGAGCAAATGGTCGATCACTATCGCGACACACATGACCTGGTGGACATCGACGGGGCGCGCATCCAATTCGATGGAGGCTGGGCTCTGGTTCGTGCCTCCAATACGCAACCGGCGTTAGTCCTGCGTTTTGAAGCGGATTCCGAGCGGCAGCTCGAGTCGATTCGCAGTGAGGTGGAGTCAGTTCTCGGCCGTTTCCGGGACGGCTAACCTCGGGAGCGCGGGCAGCTGGACCTCCAGGCTCGCGCCATAAGCGCTTTGGCCCTGGCCTGCTTGCCAGTCGCTCGGCCCGATCACCGCGCGCCTGGTTTCATGATCCGGGTGATAGACCAGAACTTCCTGGCCCTCGTGAATCGAAGCAGCTGGGATCTTCACGGTTGGGCCGACGCCGATGAAGCGATAGACCTTGGCGCCCTGAGGGTTGGTGATGATGCGCACCGTTCCTGAGTTGCCAGCCACCGCGGAAGCCGGTTCGGTCTGCGGGCTACCGAGGTCGAGCGCATCGGTCGGAGCGGCTGCGGCCTGGGCCTGTACCGCGAGCTCGTAGAGCGGACCATTGTCGGTCGCGGTCCAGCTCGCGCCCTCGGGCACGATGGCTCTCGAAGGACGCAACCCACGATCGAAGACGATGAACTCGTGCGCACCCGCAACCGGAATGTCCTGGGCAACCGCCGGGCCACGCCCGACGAACACGAAGATCTGCGCGTCAGAGGGAGTGACGATGACGTCGATCACGCCGCTCGGCGCCGCCGCGACCGCGGAAGGCGGAGGCTGCAGGAGCGCGTCGAGAGCCCCCGTCGCGACGAGGGCGTATACGCCCACGCCTAGCACGGCGGCAAACAGCCAAATCCCCCAGCCCCCACGGCGGGGAAGAGGCTCGGGGACCGACAGGCGATCGGAGGGACCAGGGGCCGGGGTCACCGACTCGGTCAGGTTCGCGGACTCGGTCAGGTTCACGGGCGCGGTCGCGGACTCGGGCTCGGTCGCGGGCGCGGACTCGGTCGCGGGCTCGGGCTCGGCCGGCTCTGCCACTGCGGCTGTCTCTGCCACTGGCTCTGCCTCTGTCTCTGCCACTGGCGCTGGCGCTGTCTCTGCCACTGGCTCTGCCGCTGCCACTGACACTGGCTCTGGCTCTGGCGCTGACGCTGACACTGGCTCTGCCGCTGCCACTGGCTCTGCCGCTGCCGCTGACACTGGCGCTGACGCTGGCGCTGACGCTGGCGCTGACGCTGACACTGGCTCTGCCGCTGCCACTGGCTCTGCCGCTGTCTCTGCCACTGCCTCTGCCGCTGCCCCTGTCTCAGCGTCCTCTTCACTGGACCACTTCCTTATCGTCGCGGTGATCGGCTCGGGCGCCGTTTGTCTCGGCTGCTCAGGGATCGCGGCCGCAACGACGGCAGGCCCCTCGAAATCGGGGATGGGCGGCGGGAAGGAGACTGGCTTGTCGGCGGCAATGACAGCGGCAGAGCCAGTGGCAGCGGCAGAGCCAGTGGCAGCGTCAGCGCCAGCGTCAGCGCCAGCGTCAGTGCCAGCGCCAGCGCCAGTGCCAGTGCCAGCGTCAGCGCCAGTGTCAGTGCCAGTGCCAGCGTCAGTGTCAGTGTCAGTGGCAGTGCCAGCGCCAGTGTCAGTGCCAGCGGCGTCAGCAGCGGGGGTGTCTCTTCTTACCCCTCTTGGAATCCGAATGCGCTCGGTGATCGGTTCTTCCTCTTCGTCCTCTTGCAGCGGGAGCTTGGCTTGGGTTGGCCCCAGTGTTCGCAGGGCGGGGTCGCGTAGCAGCTCGTCCAGCTCCGCGTCGAGCTCGTACGGATCGACCTGGGGGACTTCGGGGGGTGGTGGGCGGTCGCTCTCGCGGACGAGCCTAGCCAGAACGCGGCGGGATGCGCCGCGGTTGATCGGGATCAGTGATGCCTCGATCGCATCATGGAGGTTACGGAGGTCGCGCGGCGTCTGGCCAGTCGTGCTCTCTTTGACGAGCTGCAGGAGATAGGGGGGAACTCCGGGACCCGCGGCGACCAGCAGTCGCGCGAGAACCGACACCAGGGAGCGGGCGGCCTCGTCGGGCTCAGCCCGCTCCGCCGCCTCGGACACGACCACCGAGCCTTCCAACGTCACACGGACGTCGTCTGCTTCGAGCTTCACCGACTCCTGCAGGAGCCCCTCACAGGCCTCGAGCGCGACGAAGGCCCCGATCTCGAAGGGAAGGCGATCGCCGCGCTGCTCCAGACCATCCACCAGTTGCCCCACGCCGACGTCTCTGCTCATCGCTTCCCCTCAATCCCGCGCTGGCGGGCGGACACATACCCCTTGGTCGAGCAAGTACTCCTTGACCTCGGCCACAGTGTAGTGACCGTCGTGAAAGATAGAAGCTGCAAGCGCCGCATCCGCCCCTCCCGCGTCAAGACCTTCGTGCACGTGCGCGAGGGTCCCCACTCCCCCCGAAGCTATAACCGGAATCGAGATTGCGTCCACAACTGCGCGAGTTAACACCAGATCATAACCGTCCTGAGTGCCGTCGCGGTCCATGCTCGTCAGCAAGATCTCCCCGGCGCCATACTCAGCCATCCGCTTGGCCCAGGCGATCGCGTCGAGCCCTGTGTCACGCCTTCCGCCATGAGTGTAGACCGTCCACTTCTCGGTCTCGCCTGGCACTCTCTTCGCATCGATAGCCACCACGATGGCTTGTGAGCCGTAGGCCTCGGCCATGTCTTTGACGAAAGTCGGATTGGCCACCGCCGCGCTGTTGATCGAGACTTTGTCGGCCCCAGCGTGCAAAAGCTCGCTCACGTCGCGACGCTCCCGCACCCCCCCGCCCACGGTCAGGGGGACCGCAACCGTGGAGGCCGTACGGTCGACGAGGTCGAACAGGGTTCGGCGGTTCTCGTGGGAAGCGGTGATGTCGAGGAAGGTGATCTCGTCTGCCCCGCCCGCACTGTATCGTTGAGCGGACTCCACCGGGTCCCCCGCGTCGCGGAGCCCGACGAAGTTGATGCCCTTGACGACGCGCCCTTCTTTGACGTCGAGACAAGGGATGATTCGCTTGGCCAGCATCAGGCCTCTTCTAGCGCTGCAAACGCTTCCGACAACGTGAAGGCGCCGGAGTACAACGCACGCCCACAAACGGCGGAGCGGACGCCGGCAGATGACAGCGCCCTCAGATCGTCGAGCGACCCGATACCCCCCGACGCGATCACGGTCGTGCTTACATGCGACTGCAAGCTCGCGGTTCCCTGGACGTCAGGTCCCTCGCGGGTGCCATCCTTGTGGATGTTGGTGAACAGGATGGCGCCGATGCTCCAGCCGTCGACTTCCTTGGCTAGCTCGACCAGGTCTTGCCCGCTCTGCTCCCGCCAACCCTCGACGGCGACCTTCCCGTCGCGCGCGTCGAGCGCCATCACCACCGCTTCTGGGTACCGAGCACAAATCATGCGGGCGACATCAGGCGCCTTCACCGCGACGGTGCCGAGGACGACGCGGGCTGCCCCCGCTTCCATCCATTGAGCCGCGACCGCTTCGTTTCGGACGCCCCCTCCGATCTGCACCTGGAGGTTGGTCTCCTCCAAGATGCCTCGAATGATCGGAACGTGGGCGGGCCGGCCGCGGCGTGCGCCTTCGAGGTCGACCACGTGAAGCCGACTGGCGCCCTGTTCCTCGAACCGTCTGGCCATGGCCACCGGGTCGTCGTCATAGACGGTGACCTCGTCGTACTTCCCCTGATGCAGTCGCACGACTTTGCCACCGAGCAGATCGATCGCTGGGATCAACTCCACGACACGTCTCCCAGGAAGTGCCCGATCAGCCGCGCACCGGCGTGCTGACTCTTCTCGGGGTGGAACTGGCACGCCAGGACGTTGTCCCGGGCGATGGCTGAGCAGAACGGACCACCATAGTCGGTCGTGGCTGCGACGAGGCTCTCGTCACCGGGGACGCAATAATAGCTGTGTACGAAGTAATACCACTCGCCGTTTTCGAACACGGGGTGTGTGCTGTCGATCTGGTTCCATCCGATGTGTGGCACCTTGAGGACGCGACCTTCCCCGTCGCGCAAATCTCTAGCGAAGCGCTTCACGCTCCCCGGAAAAATGCCGAGGCCCTTTTCGCCCGGGGCCTCTTCGCTCGACTCGAACAATGCTTGCATGCCGAGGCAAATGCCGAGATACGGACGGCCGCTGTCTATCCACGACAGCACGGCTTCCCCGATCTCACCGGCCAGGGCATGCGCGCACTCTTTGAACGCGCCCTGCCCAGGCATGACCAAGCGGTCCGCGCGCAGGAGGACGTCGGGATCCGAGCTGAGCTCGGCATCGGCCCCCCCGCGCTCGAATGCCTTCGCCACGCTGTGCAAGTTCCCGAGGCCCAGATCGACGATCGCCACCCGGCCGGTAGTCATTCCGTCAACGTGCCCTTGGTCGAGGGCACGCCCACGACCCGGGGATCCACCTCGGTCGCTTCCCGAAGCGCGCGAGCGAACGCCTTGAAACTGATCTCGATGACGTGGTGGAGGTTGTCGCCGGCGTGTTGACGCATGTGCAGGTTGCACTTGCTGCCGCGCGCGAAGCCTTCGAAAAACACCTCCGCGAGCTCGGAATCGAAGTCGCCGATCTTGGCTTTGGCCAGAGCCACTGCCCAAACGAAATAGGGCCGTCCGGACAGATCCAATGCGCAGGTCACGCACGCCTCGTCCATCGGCAACGTGGCCGACCCGAAACGGCGGATCCCGGCTTTGTCGCCCAAGGCGGCGGCGAATGCCTGCCCCAACGCGATTGCCAGATCTTCGGTCGTGTGGTGCCCATCGATGTGCGTATCGCCAAGGGCGCGCACCTGGAGGTCGAACAGCCCGTGCTTCGCGAGCTGCTCCACCATGTGCGTGAGAAACCCGATCGGGGTTTCCACTTGATATTGGCCGCTCCCATCGAGATCGA
>Ga0209456_10001759_pt1 | contig 10433 bp, 3 predicted proteins | sample COG_11_FD_184755 | JGI IMG/M metagenome (GOLD analysis project Ga0209456, IMG submission 184755) | Pelagic marine sediment microbial communities from the LTER site Helgoland, North Sea, for post-phytoplankton bloom and carbon turnover... | ecosystem: Environmental > Aquatic > Marine > Neritic...
ATGTCCGGGCGCGGTTGACGCACATCCCAGACCAACCCCAGCTTTTTGAATACCCAGATAGCCATGTAATAAAAATCCAGTTCCCACCAGAAAAAACCGGCCCTGGCGGTGGCGGGGTAGTAATGATGATTGTTATGCCAGCCCTCCCCGAAGGACAGGATCGCTACCCAGACGTTATTCGTCGATTGATCTGATGTCTTGTATCTGCGCTTGCCGTACTTATGGCAAAAGTAGTTGACGGCAGATGCCTGGTTCATCAATAGGGCAGAACCAAGCATCACGCCGATGGCGACACTTGAGAAGCCACCGATAAAATATACGAGCAGGCACAACAGCAGTCCGGGCAGCAGCCAAAACCGGTGAAGCAGCATCAGTTCCGGATATTTCTTGAGGTCCCTGGCCGCCTCGCATAACTCGGCATCGGTATAACCATTGTCCACCAGGCTGCCGTACCAGCAAGACCAGAAGCCCTTCAATGGTGTGTGGGTGTCATCCGTCGTGTCCGAGTAACGGTGGTGAAGACGGTGTTTGCCGGCGAACCGCACCGGGTCGCCGAAAACGCTGGATGCCATCAAGGCCAATACAAACTGAAACCACCGGCTGGTCTTGAACGAGCAATGGGCAAAGTAGCGATGCAGGCTCACACCCACGCCAATACACTGCATGGGGTAAATGATGGCAAATATTATCCAGTCCGTGCTATTGGTGCCGGTAAAAATAACGGCGATGGGAATCGCTTGCACTATGACCAGCAGGAACACGGTTTTCGCCTGCGCGGAGAGAGGCTGTACCGGTTCGCGTGAAGCGATGACGCGTGTCATTTTTCTACCGCGATGTCCAACGGGGCAGATTGATTGCGTTTGAAACGGGTATCGAGCAGGTCATCCCTGAGTAGCGGGTTAACCTCGCCTTCTTCATCGAGGATGACGGTCGGCTCAAAGTAATCTCGATACTCGTCCGCGACCGGAAGCCGTGGTGTGTATACGGGATCCAGGTGATCGGTTGAGCTGATATTTGTACGGTTGCGTCTCCTGACAAAAATCGAGCCTGGGCTTGAGAATTTCCCGGGTGCCAGGATCGCAAACGCGGTCAGCACGGATAGCAAGGTCTGTACGCCATTCATCGTTTTGCGGTAACGCCACAGGTGCCGGACGTGGTGCTTCATAAATCGCCAACGGTAACCACGGAAGTTTCGGGCATTCTTGATGAAGTGCACCACGTCTTCAACGGGGTCCAGCGGTTTGACCGTCAGGGTAGAGGCTTCGAGGTCACGCATCCGTGTACCGGGCAGTATGAGCCCCTTGGCCAGTCTGTCGTGGAAAAACGGTGTGCCGGGAAACGGGATCGACATGAAAATAAAGTTGGGTGGTGGAATTTCCGGGTTCTTGCAGATAATGTCGAGTTCCCGGTGCATCTGCTCGAGTGTTTGTTCGCAGGGGTCAAACACCAGGCCATATTGGAACAACACGCCACCATCCATACAGCGCCGGATCAGCTCGACCTGGTTATTGCGGCTGTTCTGCTTTTTGTTGACGCTCTTGAGCCAGACACTGTCATCAAAAGATTCGACCCCGACAAATACGGACATGCACCCCGTGTCCCTGGCCAGCTTGATATTCTTGTCATCCCAGAAAAAGGTATCGGTGACAAAGCCCGCCCAGTACTTGAACTGACCGGCCTCGCGTCTCTTCTGTACTTCCATCAATCGTTCATGCAGGCTGTCGTAACCACTTCCCATGACCTGGTTGTCCTGGAAAAAGAAGATGGTTCGCTTGCCCATGTGATCCATCTGGGTCTGCAGGTATTCCATGCTCTGGACATCGTATTTCAGGCCGACACCCGTCAGGCTGCAAAAGGCGCATTTGAAGTTACAGTTGCGTGTAGACTCGGCATAACCGAAGGTTTTCATCCAGTAGGCGAGGTCGTAACGGGGAGTAAATTCCTTGCTGACGTATTCGGGGCCAAACGCGTCGGTGATAACATCCTTGATCTCTTCCACGTCACCGACACAGGCATAGTCAAAAAACCGTTTTGAGTACCTGGGCAGAGCTCGCACCCCGTGACCACCGGCAGCGACGACGACATCAGGGTTTGCTGTTCGTGCATAGGCGGTAACATGCAACAGGCGATCAAAGGCGGCCGTCAGCCCGGTTAACACAACCATATCCGGCCAGCTGAGCAGATCAGGATCGAAAATTTCAATGGAACCGCTGTTGACTTCGTTATACAGCTTAACTTCACAATGCTGTTGGCAGAAAAAACCAGCCAGTAAAACGGGTGCCGAGGTGTTGGGCGCTTCGTTGATTCGCTTGATGGATTCCCGCATTTCGGGGAAGTACACATTAACGATCAAAACCTTTTTTGGTATTAGCTTCACTCTGAACTCCGGATCGGTGTTATTTTAATTTTTTACGCAGTTCCAGCGCACGAATGCAGTCTCCCGAGTCATCAAACTCCTCGAAGCTGTTCATCACGCCTTCCAAAGTTTCCAGTGCAGTTTCACGGTCCCCGCGTTGTAATTGTGCTCCTGCCAGGTCAATGGCGGCGCGTAAGGCCAATCCCTTGCCGTTCCTCATCTTAGCGCGTGAAAGTGCTGTTGTCAGGTTATCGATGGCCTCATCGAGGTTGGCCATGTCGCCAGTTTTGCCAAATTGGGCTACGTATACACGGCCCTTCAGTCGGAAATATTCGGATTCGAGGAATCGTTCGCCAAATTTTTCAACATGCTGCCAACCTTGCTCCAACCGCTGGAGTGCTTCGTCATACAATCTCATATTGACCAACTCAGCGGCCAACTGGAAAACCAGGTAAGTAACGCCTGTGCCAACACCTGAACCCAGGCTGGCTTCCAACAGTGTGACCATTTTGTCGCAAATGACCGCATCTTCGACAACAGGCTCCGTTTCCAGTGACGGGTATTCCACCCACGCCTGAATGTAACGTCCAAGAGGCACAAAAAAACCGTAGCCATTTTCCTCGGCCAGCCGGACACATTCATCCGCAAACGAACTGGCCTCGTTGGGCTCACTGCGCAACTGGTGGCACCAGGCATTAAAGAATGATACGAAAGTAATGGCGTAAGGCTGTTCTACTTTGTGTGCGAGCTCGGTAGCTTCCTTGACGTATCGCAACGATGTCTTCGGAAGACCAAGGTGCCAACAGACGTGTGCAAGCATACAGCGCACATGGGTCCGGGTATCGTCGCCGCTGGCGGATTGACTGCTGAAATCACCCCCATCGACCTCAAAAGACATGGCCGTTTCAAACTGCTCCCGGGCGACTTCGAACTCGCCGCGATAGAACTGTGTGAAACCCCTGGCATAATGTGCCTGTACCAACTGCCCTTCGTCCCCCGAGGCGCTTGCAATACGCACCAGCTGTGTACCGATGTCCAACGCATCTGAATACTGTGCGCTGACTTCGTAATACATCCACAACCCAACCAGCACCTGGAACAGGTGTTCATTTGTGCCTATCTGTTCGCATAATTCGCGGGCGCGTGTGAATACATCCCGCACTTCCGGTGCTGTATAACCCTTGCTACTGAGCAGTGCAGAACCGAGTATGCTCTGCAATGGAACTTCCATCACGTTCCTGGCATCTGAGGCGGGAAGCTTTTCAACAAGTGCCAAACCTGCTTTGGCCTGCTCTATCGCTTCAAGATTGGCTGAGCGCATGACTGACCGGCGACCGGCTATTGTCCAGTACTTTATGGCCTTTTCCGGCATGCCACCGGCAGCGAAATGATAGGCAAGTTTTTGAGGTCGCTGAGCGATCACTTCGGGAAACTGGCTTTCCTTTGCTTCTGCAATGCGTTTGTGCAATATCTTGCGTGTGCTCTTGAGCAGTGACTGGAAGGCGGCCTCCTGGATAAGGCTATGCTTGAACTTATAGGTCAACTCTGAGTCGGAACTTCTCTTGTAAAGCAAATCTGCATCTACGATGCGGGCCAGTTCCTTCTTCAAGGCCTTTTCGTTATCGGTTTCACTGACGGACAGCAACAGCTTATAGCTAAATTCGCGCCCCAGCAGTGAGCAGACCTGCAGAAGGGTCTTGGCAGATCCCAATTTATCCAGGCGTGCGGCGAGCGATTCCTGCAAAGTAGCAGGGATATGGACATCTGCCAGTTCGTTTCCGCTCAGCGACTGGCCACTGTGCCATGCATCCGAGTTCAGCAACGCATGCGTGAGTTCCGCGATGTACATCGGGATTCCGTCTGTTTCTTCAACGATGCGATCGATGAGGGCCTCCGGCAGTTGCTTGTCTCCTGCTGCTTTTCGGGCCACTTGTGCGGCGTCACGACGTGAAAGACGGTGAAGATCAAACTCCATAACCGTCGGCCGGTTGCTGCAATCGCCCTTGTATCCAAGCCGTGCCGTCATTAGCAGAAACATACCGGGGATAGACCCCTGCTCAAGTATCATCTTGAGTACTTCCTGTGTTGAAGGGTCTGCGCAATGAAGACCTTCAACCGTCACCAAGAGAGGCTCCCGGGTTGCCATGGAGTGCAAAATATCAATCAATAACTCCATGGTCCGTTTGCGCAGCACCTGCGGTGTTGCGCCCGATAACTGGTAAGGTGAGTCAACCGGTAGATTCAAAGACAACAAGTTTGCCAGTAAAGGCATTCCGACCGCTGAATCTATCGAATACGCCAACAGAGCGGCTTCAATTTTCTTCAGTTTGCGCTCGTCAGAATCCTTCTCCTGGAAATTAAAAATACGGGTCTTGAGCGACTGGATGACCGGATAAAATTCACTGCTGCGCTCATAGGGTGAACAATACCAGGATACCAACCGGACATTGTCCGTCTGGTTCACATAACCGGTAAACGCACGGACAATTGAGGACTTGCCGATACCAGCCTCACCTTTCATCAGGACGAACTGCCCCTCGCCTTCAACGACGTTTTCCCACCGGTCTTCAAGTAAATGCAGTTCGTGATCGCGGCCTACCAGCTGGCTGGAAGACTGGCTTTGGGAGGGGCTTCGTTCGCCTGGCTCCAGTGCGCCATCAATACGGTAGACGCTGAACTTGCCGCCCAGTTGTAGCGACTCCCGGGGACCGAGATCGACAGATTTGAAACGTGAAGATATCAATTTGTGTGTGATTTGACTGACTACCAGGGCGTTTTCAGGCGCCAGGGTTTCAAGCCATGATGTGATACGTGGGACTCTGCCGATGATGGAAATACCGGAGCCGTCGTCCATCGAGTCGTTTACAATCACCAACCCGGAATGAGCAGCGGCGTGTGCGGAAACCGAAACTTCACCCTCATCGACAGCAGCGAATGACATGGTTCCCAGTTTTTCAAGCACTGCCAAACCGGCGGCAACCGCTCTTCTTGCATCGTCATCATGTGCGTGCGGATACCCAAAGACGACGGATATTTCCTCCGGGTTTCCGGGCAGGCGATAACCTTCATATTGCTCGACGATGGCGCTGGAGGTTTGCTCTATTCCCTTCAGCAAATTAGCCAGGTCTTCGGGGTCTACTTCGTCATCTTCCAGTGAGTCCACCCGGACGGTGCAATGCAGCATGGTCACCCGGCGGCGCTCGGATTTACCCAGCTCGAGGGCGATGGCCGGGGCGGGCTCTGGCTCTGCTGGCTCAGCGCTTTTCGCTTTGTCCTGTGCAGCTGCCAAAAGCTGGTCTTCTTCAGATGTCCTGACGATTCCTTTCGGAGTGTAATCAAAAATCCATGCCAGAATTACGGCGACGGGGAAGCCCGCGATCAGCCCGTAAAGCAGTGTTTTGAAGACCCAGGCAGGTGGGTCAAACGCTTCAAGTACGACGTCTGCGATCTGCAGGAGCACCCAGCTTACAACCCCGTAAGGAATCGCAATGTGTAATACATTACGACGCCAGACTTCCAAAAAACCCGGTAATCTTCTTAAAAGGAGAGATCAATACTGCGGCCCTTGACGACAAAGCGCCTGCAAATAATAGATGTGTATGGCAATAAAATTTTTCGGTTATTGTCCGTTACTATATTCTTAATTTCAAATATTTGTTGGAATGGCGTGGCATATTTTCTTATGTCACTAATTTTAAAGTGTATTTTAATTCATTTAACTGACAGCAAGGGCGGTACAGCTGCGCCTCACTCCAGCTTATTGTGCAAGCTTGTATTTACCAGGCCTGGCCAACCTGGATGTACCAGTTATAATCTTCCGGACCCTTGGCGATATCGATACCTACCCAGATATTCTGGACTTTAAAAATTCTATAGCGTGCGCCAAAGCCAAAGGCGTAGATGTTCTGCTCGGTGTCGAAAATGGGGAGGTCACTGCTGACCTTGCCGGATCCTGCAAAGCCGATCATGGACCATTTTGGTGAAAAATTATAACGGCCTTCGATTTCTCCAGTGATGACGCGGTCACCCTGGTAGCGTAATGCCGGAATCCCGCGCAAGTTGACATAGGGGTAGCCGAAAAAAGGAGCATCACCACTGGTGGCTTCATAATCCAATCGGAGACCCAGCACCCACTTCTCGCCAAAAGGGTGGAAAGATGTCATCTTCAACTTGGCATTCCAGTAATTATAGTCACCTCCGATGGCATCATCGTAACGCCAGAGAGACAGGTCGATAAATTGACCCTTATTGGGCATCGAGGTGCTGTCGCGGCTATCCCATGCAAGCTTACCGGCCAGCCCGACGTTGGTCAGGGTGCTGGGAAGCAACTCAATAGGTGCTTCGTCCGGTATTTCCACCCTGAATGCGGTGTCGGCGTTTAGGTAGGTCAGACCAATACCCCAGAACCAGCGGCTGTCACCAATTCGGAAACGGGTTTCCTGAAACGCCAAAACACCCTCAAGATTGAACTTGATCGGTCGATCTGCAACATAAAATGTTGAATTTACGTTGGCCCAGGCTGCCACCCCGGTAAAACGGATATGATCATCCTTGAATGTGTTCATATGACCAACGCCGGCGGCAGCGGTCTCATTGCTGGTGTAGGCACCGAAAACGCCGGTAACAGTGGGTGGCGCTTCCTGTTCTGATGAGGCATTGCCAAGCGATTCCAGTGACGCTAAACGGTCTTTATCGGAAACCGCTTTTTTGGGGTGAAAATAAGCAACTACCAGGCCAAGACCTTCGCCGATAGCAGGCTCGGTGATGAATATAGGAATGGGTAAAATACGTCCCCGGTTGGGGTCTTTCTCTTTCTGGCGTTCCAGGTATGATTTTAGCCAGCCTTTCTTTTCTTCTGGTTCCGGTTTTGGATCTACTGGAACTTCTTCGCTTTCAGTTGAGCTTTGGTTGTCGTCCTGATCACCGAGCACGGGGCCTGATCCGGCAATGGTCAGCAGAATCAACATTATTAGGGCAAAAAAAACTTTCATAAACAGCAATGTCATTCCCCGAAAGCAGGAATCCCCGCTTTCGCGGGGATGACAATGCCTTCGTTTGAAGCTTGCTCTACGGCCACTCGGGTATCCGGCCCGGGGTCCAGGGTGCGCCTTCGGCTTGTAGTTCGGCTTCAACATTTGCGAGATCAGCGGCTATGGCCTGCAGATCTGCCAACGCCTGCCGGAACTGCTGCTCTGCAATTGCGTAGGAGTCGCGGTAGTTATCCGTCACGGCTGACTGGCTGTCCCAGTGTCCGCCCACGATGTTATTGATGCGCCCGGTGATAGACAACGGCACCGGTTCGGCGCGGCTCGCGATCGCACTGTCACCGCTGAACCGCACCTTGAGATCCTGCATACGGCTATTCAGAGCGCGTAATGCCTGTGCCTGCTCCTCGTTGGAAGACGGTGTATCCGCCGCTGCCTTGAGCAGGTGATCAATCCGGCCCTGTATTTCAGACATTGCCTTGTTGGCGCCCATGACGGCTCGGTAAAGATCATTTGACTGCATCTGAAAATCTAGTAGTGCCTGGCGGTTACCGGTCACCAGGCCGCCTTCAAACAGCGGGTTTAATGCGAAAGACTGTGCGGGGGAGATCTCGACCAGTTCTCCCTGTACGCGTTTGGACAGCGTCACGGTGTATGAACCGGGTAAAGCCATCGGCCCCTTCGGCGGGCTTTCCCAGGGTGCGAAGTCGTTACCCGGACTGAGCTCGACCGGATCGGGTGCGGGATAGCGCATGTTCCATGCAACCCGGTGAAACCCCTTGCCGGCCGGTGCGTCGATACGTTGCACCACATTACCCGATGCGTCACGAACGGTTAGTGTTACCGAGGGCGCTTCCTCACGATCCTCACGCCGTAGCTGCTCCCAACTGGGATAGGGATTATCGCCGCTTTCCTTTGCGCGCTCTTTTTCCGCCTTGCGTCTCTGGTCTTTCAGTGACTGCAGGTCTTCGGGAAGGTAGTAGGCGAACACTGCGCCATAGGGCGGGTTGTCGGCGCTATAACGGCCCACACCAAAATCACCCTTGCCACCCCAGCCGCGCCGGTTGTCGGGTATGTAAAGCCAGGCGTCACGAACGTTGAACAAGCCTGGTTTTTTCAGCTCGGTACTGCTGGCCCGCAATGGTGAATAGTCGTCAAGTATGTAAACGCCTCTGCCAAAAGTGCCAACGACCAGGTCACCTTCACGGCGCTGGATTTCAAGATCACGTACTGCAATGGTTGGCAGGGAGGTCAATTCGTGCCAGTTTTGCCCGCCGTTATTGCTGAAGAACAGACCAAACTCGGTGCCCACGAACAACAGGTTCGGGTCGATATGATCCTCGATGATGGTATGTGCCGTGCCACGTTCCGGCAGATCGTTGCTGATCAATGCCCAACTCTTCCCGCGGTTTTCAGTTTTGAGAACATAAGGTTTGTAATCACCGCGCTTATGGTTGTCGAAGACGGCATAGGCGACATCGGCGTTATGAAATGAGCTGATGATGTCTTCGACCAGCGACATATCCGGCACGCCTTTGAATGACTCGACCGTGCTCCAGTTACTGCCCCCATCGCTGGTAACGTGGATCAGTCCGTCATCGGTGCCGGCGTAAATGAGGCCTTCGGTCAGCGGGCTTTCGTCCACGGCAATCAGGGCACCGTAAGTCGATGTGGAAACATTCTTTGCGATCGCATCCACGCTCCAGATACGTCCCATCACCTTCAGTTTATTTCGGTCGATCTGCCGGCTCAGGTCGCCACTGATGGCCACCCAGCTTTCACCACGGTCATCGGAACGGAATAGACGCTCGGCACCGTAATACAGCCTGCGGTTATCGTGCGGCGATATGATCAGCGGGGCATTCCAGTTCCAGTTGTAGTTGTTCTCGTCACCTCCCGGCATCGGTGTAATTTGCAGACGTTCGCCGGTGATACGGTCAAATCGTCCCAATGAACCGTACTGGGCCTGGGCATAGATGATATTGGCATCAGTCGGGTCGATCTGCGCCTTGAAACCATCACCGAACTGGGCAATGGTCCAGTCCGCGTTGGTGACTCCATCGGTATAGGTATTGCGGCTTGGCCCGCACAGGGTGAAGTTATCCTGTGTACCGGCGCAAACGTTATAAAAAGGTTCGTCATTATCCGGGGTGGCCCGGTAAAACTGCGTAACGGGCAGATTACGAACGTGACGCCACAACTGGCCACGGTCCCAGCTTTCGTAAACACCACCATCACCACCGATATAAAGGTGGGATGTGTTGGCCGGGTCGATCCAAAGCGCGTGGTCATCGACATGGCGGTTCTTGAAAGATATCTTGTTCCAGCTTTTGCCGCCGTCCTCGGAAACATGTGTAAAAGTATCCACCGAGTAGACACGTTCAGGATTCTTCGGGTCAATATATAATTCGTTGTAGTACTGGGGGCTATTGGTACCGTGATCTGAGCGCTTCTCCCAGCTTTCGCCAAAATCGGTGCTGCGGTAAACACCCTTGTCCTTCTCGTCTGCCTCGATGATGGCATAAATCATGTTCGGGGCCGAAGGTGCTGCTGCCAGGCCGATTCGGCCAAGGTCACCGGCTGGTAATCCACCGGCAACCCTGGACCAGCTAATGCCGCCATCGGTGGATTTATGAATACCGCTTCCCGGACCACCATTGATCAGCGTCCATACATGACGCCGGCGCTGGTAACTCGAGGCAACGATCACGTCGGGGTTTGCCGGGTCGATTACAAACTCGTTGATGCCGGTGTTTTCATCGATATCCAGAATGCGTTTCCAGTTTTCACCCCCATCGGTGGAACGGTACAGACCGCGGTCGCCGCCGGAGTTCCAAAGTGGCCCCTGGGCTGCCACGTAGACGGTATTACTGGTCCCGGGATGAAAACGGATCATTGAGATATGCCCGGAATCCTGCAGGCCCATGTTCTTCCAGGACTTGCCGCCATCGATGGATTTATAGACGCCATCACCGTAGCCAACACTGCGTTGCGCGTTGTTTTCACCGCTGCCTACCCAGATGATATTCGGATTGGAAGGGTCAATTTCGACGACGCCTATGGCAAACGAATTTTCGTTCTCAAAGAGCGCG
>Ga0209456_10001760_pt1 | contig 10430 bp, 8 predicted proteins | sample COG_11_FD_184755 | JGI IMG/M metagenome (GOLD analysis project Ga0209456, IMG submission 184755) | Pelagic marine sediment microbial communities from the LTER site Helgoland, North Sea, for post-phytoplankton bloom and carbon turnover... | ecosystem: Environmental > Aquatic > Marine > Neritic...
ATCAGCCTGATGGTTTGCCCGCCTCTGAGCGTGTAACCGAGCACCTCGTGAGATTTCAAATCTTCAGGGGTTCGGGGCGTACCATGTTTCTCAAGGTAAGCAGGGCTTGCCCACATCCCCAGGCGAATAGGACAGATCCGCCGTGCATGCAAACTGGAGTCCCTGAGGTCCGCAATCCGTATGGCCAGGTCTACACCTTGTTCCACGAGGTCCACCTGGCGGTCTGAAAAATCGATATTGATGGTCAAGCCAGGGTGTTCGCGCGCAAAGACCTCGATAACAGGTGACAAGTGTGAAAGCCCAAAAGACAAGGGTGCAGCCAGTCGCAGGGAACCCTTGAGGGACAGGCTTTCATTCATTGCCAATGCGTCCAGCTCAGTCACATCACCGATCAATTTGACTGCGCGTTCATAGTATTCACGCCCAATGGCCGTCAAGGTCGAACTGCGGGTGGTGCGGGTGATAAGTGAAGCACCCAGGCGGGTTTCCAGCGCAACCAGTCGCCGGCTGACACCCGACTTTGCTATACCCAACTGATCCGCAGCCTTGCCAATGCCACCGGCCTCAACGATACGCACGAAAACACTCATGTCTTCAAACTGACCCATAATATTGTTCTGTTTATGTTAACAATCATTTGCAATTATTGCTGTTTTTGTTGTTTTTAACAACGATTAAGCTATCCACCTGACAATTAACCAGATGGAGAACCTTATGAACCAATTACAAACACTCGCAGCACCGCTGGCCCGTATCATGATCTCATTGATATTTGTTACGTCGGGCTTCGGTAAAATTTCCGGCTATGCCGCTACCCAGGGGTACATGGAAGCCATGGGTGTTCCGGGCGCCTTGCTTCCCCTTGTGATCGCTGTAGAACTCCTCGGCGGTTTGGCGGTTATAGTGGGATGGCACACACGTATCGCCGCATTTTTACTTGCTGGGTTCAGCCTGCTCTCAGCCTTCTTATTTCACGCGAACTTCGGTGACCAGACCCAGATGATCATGTTTATGAAAAACATATCTATCGCCGGTGGGTTCCTGATGATTGTGTCTTTGGGTGGTGGCGCTTTTGCATTCGATTCAAGGAAGGGTGAATAACCGTGGGGCTTTTAGTAGACGGAAACTGGCAGGACCGTTGGTACGATACGGGTAAGGCTGGCGGTCGTTTCATTCGCAGTGATGCCCGGTTTCGTAACTGGGTTACAGCTGATGGCAGCCCTGGCCCCACTGGTGTTGGTGGTTTCAAGGCCGAACCCGGGCGTTATCACCTGTACGTATCAATGGCCTGTCCATGGGCAAACCGCACCTTGATATTCCGATCACTGAAGGGGCTGGAGGACTGCATATCCATCTCCGTGGTGCATTGGCACATGGCGGACAATGGTTGGACCTTTGAACCCGGTGAAGGCGTTATTCCCGACCCGGTCAACAATGCCAGTTACATGTTTGAGGTGTATAAAGAAGCCGATCCGGCTTATTCAGGTCGCGTCACCGTGCCGGTTTTATGGGACAAGAAAACCAATACCATCGTCTCGAATGAGTCTTCTGAGATCATCCGGATGCTCAACAATGCATTTGACGGGGTCGGGGCTAGTCCGGGCGATTATTGTCCGGAGGGGCTACGTGAGGAAATTGATGAGATAAATGCGCGTATTTACTCGAATGTCAATAATGGTGTGTATAAATCCGGTTTTGCCACCACGCAGGAAGCTTATGAAGAAGCCGTTGTGCCGCTATTCGAGACACTTGACTGGCTGGAGCAGCGGCTGTCTGATCATCGTTATCTGCTGGGTGATGTGCTAACCGAGGCCGATTGGCGATTATTCACCACGTTAATCCGTTTTGACCCCGTGTACGTGGGTCACTTCAAGTGCAATATTCGCCGTATTGAAGACTATCCCAACCTGTCGGCTTATACTCGTGAACTGTATCAGTATGAAGGTGTGGCAAAGACCATTGATATGCAGCATATCAAGCATCACTATTATCAAAGCCATCCAACGATCAACCCATCCGGAGTGGTACCCGTTGGCCCTGAACTGGATCTCAATGCACCACATGGCCGCGATGACATCACCAAGCGAGACAATGTATGACCAGCCCAATAATTTCAGATAACAAACCTGCAGCGGTGGATCTCGATACAGAAACGGATTATTACTTCTGTGTCTGCGGCCGCTCAAAAAGCCAGCCATTTTGCGATGGTTCACATGCCGGCACGCCCTTCAAGCCAAAGGCCTTCAAGGCTGACGAGGAGGGTAAGGCGTATCTTTGCGCTTGTAAGCATACGCAAAATGCACCGTACTGCGATGGGTCACATAAACAATTTTCCAACGACCAGGTTGGGACTGAAGGACCGGGAATAGAGCCCCGCGCCTCCGCCCTGCCTGAAGCAGTAGCCACACCGGAAGAGCCGACCGTGGCATTTATTCATCAACTTGCCAAAGAGGGGCTTTCGAAGCTGGGTCATCACGGCCCGATGACCTCGATGGGGGTACCACGCAATCAACTGCCACACTGGGATGATATCCAGATCATGGCGGCACAAATGGCCACCAAGCCGTTGATGGAAGAGCAGGATGTTGCAACGGAACTGATCGTGGGGCCGGAGGCCAGGAAGCCATTAAGCCTGAAAATTCCACTGATGGTATCCGACATGAGTTTTGGGGCCCTGTCCGAAGAAGCGAAGATTTCCCTGGCCCGGGGCGCCGAGTTGGCCGGTACAGGTATCTGCTCAGGGGAGGGCGGTATGTTGCCGGAAGAGCAGGCTGAAAACTCCCGCTATTTCTACGAACTGGCCAGCGCCGGTTTTGGCTACAGGGAAGAGTTGCTGAAAAGGGTCCAGGCGTTTCATTTCAAGGGTGGCCAGGGCGCAAAAACAGGCACGGGCGGCCACCTGCCAGGTAATAAGAACAAGGGTAAGATTTCCGAGGTCAGGGGTATCCCCGAAGGCCAGCCAGCTATTTCACCACCCACATTCAGTGATTTATCATCGGTTGCTGACTTCAAACTGTTTGCCGGCCGGGTAAGGGAAGTCACCGGTGGTATACCCATAGGTTTCAAATTGAGCGCCAACCACATTGAGCGCGACATGCAGTTCGCACTGGATGCATCGGCGGATTACATCATCCTCGATGGCCGGGGTGGTGGCACCGGGGCGGCGCCCGAAATGTTCCGTGACCATATCAGTGTTCCAACCATTCCGGCACTGTCAAGGGCGCGCCGCTTTCTTGATCAGCAAGGTGCAAGCGGTCGCGTAACGCTCATCATTACCGGTGGTTTACGAGTCCCCATCGACTTTGTAAAAGCACTGGCGCTGGGTGCCGACGGTATAGCCCTTTCAAATAGCGCCATGCAGGCCATCGGCTGCGTCGCTGCCAGGATGTGCAACACCAATAATTGCCCGACTGGTATCGCCACCCAGAAACCGGAATTGCGCAAGCGGTTGAGTATTGAGAAGTCTTCGGTTCAGCTGGGTAATTTTTTCAGTGCAAGTATCGAACTGATGCAGGTCATGGCGCGTGCCTGTGGTCATAGCCACTTAAACCAGTTTGTGAAAGACGATCTTGCAACCTGGAAACGCAAAATGGCGGCGCTTTCAGGTGTGAGGTATTCGGGCTTTTCGAAAATCGTGGATAAATAATCGTTTTTGTTTGGGTGCATAACAAAAGGCAATGCGCCTCTCAAAGAGATGTGATCTTGGGCAAAATTACTTTTAATTCCTAGTTGCCAGGAGTAGTCTTTATAGTTACGGGTTTGTGTCCTCTCCATTGGGATACTTGTGCTGAATATCTAATTGCAACGTTCTGCACAAAGCCAATCGATATTTTTGGATATCGGCCGGAATGAATGGATTCTCTCTGGTGTTGTTTAAATCAACGGTCGTGGGGGAATTCGTGCTAACTTTTTCCCGCATAAATGAGCATTGAAATGCTCGGCGAGAATATAGACAGTATCCTTGCAGGACTCTCTTCGAACAGGGTCGAGAGTGCTTGGAAAACATTCCTCAAGAATTACAGTACCGTGATCGTGCAGGTCATAACTCAGTACGAGAGTAATAGGGACAGGGTTGACGACTGTTTCCTGTTTGTGTGCGAAAAACTCAGCGATGACGCGTTCAGGCGGTTGCTGCAGTTCGACGCCAGGCGAAAAGCAAGTTTTTGCACCTGGCTAAAACTGGTCGTTTCCAATTTATGTGTCGATTGGCACCGTAAGGAATTCGGACGTCAACGGCCATACCGGTCCATCGCAAAACTATCCAAACTCGATCAACTTCTATACCACTACAAGACAGAGTGTGGGATGAGCCGGGGGGCGTGCTTCCGCGTGCTCCAGGTCACCTATCCGGAGCTGACCGAAATTCAATTCACTGAATCCATTTGCCGGATTCATAACGCGCTCACTTCAAGGCAGCGCTGGCAACTGAGTATGCAAAGACGGGAGACCGGCTTCTCGTCAGTCAATGATGCATTCAGCATCAATTCAACGGAAGCCGAACTGCTTGAAAAAGGTTCCGGTCCGGAGACAGTGGCTCAGCTTCTACAGACCCAGGAAGCACTAGAGCGGGCCATGTCTCAGCTAAGCAATCAGCAACGACTTCTACTGCGTCTCCGCTACCAGCAGGACATGACGCTCAAGGAAGTCGCGTGCCTGGCCGGACTGGGCGATCTTCACCAGGCCAAGCGAAGGATCAAGACAGCGCTTTCCACCCTGGCTGAATTGTTGGGTTCAGACAGACCTGACGATTAGCGCCAACATTTCTAAAACTGTCCGTACCTATAGATACAAGTGTGAAAACACTTCCATTTACCTGTGTCATGGGTCAAAACTGAAATGGAACACGATAAACTTTCTGAATTGCTCCGCACACTGCCTGCAAACGCAGCGGTGCGCACCCCGGAATGTCCTGATAATCATGAGCTTGCGGCTGTGGCTGACAGCCGGTTATCCGCCGAGTCCAGCAAAAAGTTGACACTTCACCTGGCTGACTGCGGCTTTTGCACGGCACAGTTGGCCTTACTGAACCGTTCTCTTGAATCCGAAGCAGGTTACCAGGTGAGTGAATTTGTACTTGCCCGCGCCGCGCGAATGGGTGCGAAAAGTAAACCGTCAATTATCCGCCATGCCCAACGCTGGGCAACAGCAGCGGTCATCGTTCTTGCGGTCTTGCTGGTCTTCCAGTTGAATTCGCTGAATCCCCAGGGCCCTGAAGCAATCGACGGAACATCTCCTGAAATGACTTCTCATGTCCTGGAGCCGCGTCAGTCGCGTAACCTTGATACCGACATACTCAAACCATGGGTGCTTACACCTGGCAATGGCGACACGATTGACCCAGCCAGCCTGGTGTTTCACTGGACCGGAATACCCGGCAGCCTGTATTACGACGTACGCATTGTCACTGACGAAGGCGATATGATCTGGCAGACCCAGGTTGAGGATACCGAGCTGCAACTGCCTGCCCACCTCCAACTTCAGCCAAACACTGATTACTTTTTCCGTGTGGATGCTTACCTGGCATCGGCCAAGAGCATCAGTTCACACCACGTGCTGTTTTCCACCGGGGAGCAACATTGATGTGACCATGATGCGTTCCATACTCGTCGTCCTGTTACTTTCCGGATTAGTCACCGGGCAATTGCTTCATGCACAAAACGAGAGCATGGATCAACGCCTGGTAGAGGCAGAGAAAGTTTACCGCCAGGCGGGTGCGGAAACAGCGCTGCCGGTATTTGAGCAGCTATTACAGGAATTCCAGGCGAACAACGAAGATCGCAATGTGGCGCTCGCGCAGGGCTACGTCGGCGAGTGCCATTGGCAATTGGGGAATTTTGAGCAGGCTCGTGAGCATCTCGACCGGGCCCTGGTGCTCAAACGTGACCTGGGTGACCGCCTGCAGGAGGGCAAGACCCTGAATGTGCTGGGCTTGCTGGAGTGGGACCTCGGCAACTTTGAACAGGCCATCGAACGGTTTGGTGAAGCCAGCGCGATAGGGCAGGAACTGGGTAACCGCAAGTTGGAAGGAGCCACCCTGAACAACCTTAGCATGGTCTACGATGAACTGGGCGACTACCGGACCTCCCTCAAGCAGTATCAGCGAGTTCTTGAGATATACAGCGGTATTGATTTTCCGAGAGGAGAGGGTGACACGCTGGGCAACATCGGTGGTGTGTACCTGTTGCTTGGACATTACAAGAAGGCTGTCGAGTACTATCAGCAAGCATTGAAAATTAGCGAGCAACTGGAGTCCGTGCCTGCCATGAGCCAGGACCACGGAAACCTGGGGCTCAGTTACACGGGTTTGGGTCAGATAGAACTGGCGCTGGAGCACTTCGAGCAGGCGCTGGTGCTGGCTGATCAAGCAGGAATGCAGCAGGAACAAGGTCTTTGGCTGCGGGGCAAGGCCAATGCGCAGATCAAGGCCGGTCGCTACGACCTCGGTCTTGAAAGTCACCATGCTGCACTCGAGATTTATGCACAGGTAGATGCCCAACCACTATTGGCGGAGGCCCTGCACGACATGGGTCAACTGTACCTGGAACTGGGCGACCCGGGTTCCGCCGGGCGATATTTTCAGCGCGCCCTGGAACTGGCGCGGTCTATCGATCTCTCCCGTGGGATAACGATAAACCTGATTGCGTTGGGTGACCTGCAGTACTTCCATAAACGTCATGAGGAGGCAGCGGTCTTCTACGCACAGGCAGCACAGCGTTGTAAAGAAACAGGTGAGCAGGGTGTCCACGGTGAAGCTTTGCTGCGTCTCTCACAGGTCCATCGTGATCAGCAGAGATTTGAACAGGCCGGGCAGGAAGCAAAAGAAGCACTGGAAATCTCCACGGAAACCGGGGCCCGTGCAACTGAAGCCATGGCCTTGTTTGCGCTCGCTGAACTGGAGCGTGAGCAGGATAATGCGAAACCCGCATTGGCGCGCTATGCCCAAGCCGAGAAACTTTCATCTGCAATTGCTGACCCTGATCTGCTGTGGCAAATCGAGTACGGGCGAGCTCTTGCGTTTGTTCAGGCCGATCAGAAAGAAGCAGCGGTAGCGGCTCTGCTGAACGCTATCAATCATATCGAAAGTGTGCGTAACCGCTTACGTGAAAAACGGTTCAGGGCAGGCTACATCCAGGACAAACACCAGGTGTATATCGAACTGGTCCGCCTTCAATTGGAGCTTGGCCAGACCAACAACGCTTTCCACTCTGCTGAGCGACTCCGTGCCTGGAGTTATAACGAACAATTGGAGCACGGGGAGACGGTAACGAGGACCGGAGCGCAACGTCTCATTGAAACAGAAATGCGCGAGCGCATCCGTCAATTGCAGCGCCTCATCGAAAATGAGAACAGCCAGGTACAGGCTGACCGGCGCCAGGTGGCGGTTACGACTTTTTCAATGGAGTTGATGCTCGCCGAACAGGAATACCAGTCATTTCTGGATGACATAGGAGGTCAGCATCTGAGCAAGGCCGAATCTGGAACCCCCGCAGATCAGGCTCAATTGAGACGTAATTTGCGGCCCACTGAAGCGTTGATCGAGTATGTGGTCGGTGCAGACAACATCATGATTTTTGTATTGACCGTAGAAAACCTGCAGGCTACAAGCATCCCATTGCCCCGGGTCAACTTACGTTCACGCCTGGAATTGCTGAGGGATTTGCTGGTACAGGTCGACAACGATCGTTGGAAAAAGCCCGCCGCAAGCCTGTCGAAAGCCCTGCTGGAACCGCTATGGGAAAACGGCTGGCTTGAAGGCGTGAAGCACCTCTACCTGGTGCCCCATGGCATGTTGAACTACCTGCCATTCGCCTTGTTGCCGATTGAGACGGGGACAGGGCAACGTACCGTCATCGAATCTTACACAGTGGCCTACCTGCCTGCTGCATCATCCCTGGGAAATGGGATGGCCGGCACCGATGAAATTCATTCCCTGCTGGTCATGGCCCCCGCCAGGAGCAGGTTACAACATGCACCAGAAGAATCTGCAGCGATTGCCAGGCTTTTCCAGACCCGTGCGTTGTCCCTGATCGGCGATAAGGCAACGGAGAGCACATTCAAGAATGTAGCGGGAAACTACCAGGTACTGCACCTGGCAACCCACGGTTATTTCAACAAACTCAATCCGCTTTTGTCAGGTCTGGAGTTGGAGCCAGACGAGGTGAATGACGGCCTGTTGGAAGTGCACGAGATCCTTGGTTTAAAACTGAAGTCAGATCTCGTGACGCTGAGTGCCTGTACGACCGGGATGGGTAGTGGTTTCTTTGCCGAGATTCCGGCAGGTGATGACTTCGTCGGTTTGACCAGGGCGTTTCTGCTGGCCGGTAGTACATCTGTAATGGCCACCTTGTGGGAAGTGGATGATCTATCCACCGTAAACCTGATGAACAACTTTTATCGACGCCTGGAGGAACCGGGCATCAACCGTGACAAGGCCGTCGCTTTGGCAGAAGCACAACGTGCGCTGCTCGCTTCAAGCACATACAAACATCCTTACTACTGGGCGCCTTTTGTTTTGGTCGGCTCCATGAACCGGAACCACCACGCACAGTTTCGAGGATGATGGAGATTAGGTCATGAATATACGTTTTAAACAAATTTCAGTATTTCTTTTGATGTTGGCAGTCAGTCTGTTATTACTTGATGCCCATGCCGGCAAGCCGGTCAAGGTGACGGTCACGGACGCAGATCCCCCATCTGCGCTCCAGGGTGAGTTGACCGAGGTAGAAATCGACGGTACCGGTTTTGATGCGGGCTCAACGGCCAGATTTATCGTTACCGACACCAGGGACGATACCCAGATTGATGTCAATGAAGTCACCTTTGACGCGCAAAGCGGAAAATTGAAAGCGAAGATCAAGGTAAAGGACGCGGCCCTGCCGGTCGAATACGACATTGAGGTAATGAACTCAAGTGGGCGCCGTGGGAAAGGCACTACATTGTTCAGGGTTCGGACCCGTGAAGGTGGAGGCCATATCGATGCAGAATGCATAGTCTTCACGGGGGACCTTGAGACTATGCCGGGTAGTGAGATTGTTGAAGGCTGTTGCCCTAATGCCGGTCCGTTTCCAGCGTATACGATGACTCTCAATTTGCTGGATGAGGACGGGACAACCTATCAAGGCCAATATGACGGTCAGTTGTTTACAAAATTTTCCAGCAATGGGCCACACAAAAATTCTAAGGTTCAATTTTGGAGTTGGGATTCGGATCTTGATACCCCCGGTATTGGCGATATATTTTTCGAAATTGACGGCGGTGACGTTGTATTTGACAGAAAGAACGACTTCCTCACGGTGACTTTCACGGAGGAACAACCAACTCTGTGGTTATATGATCACTGGGAAGACGATGGTAGGTGCTGCGCAATTGAAGTGCCTGTCCTTCCTGTGAGTTTTGAGTTGGTAAGGACTTCAGACCTGACGTTTTGCGAGTAATCCAGGTGTTTGAAGGACAGGTCAATGGATCCGGATGCTAAGCCCGGATTCAGTTGGAGAGTCATCGCAATGCATAGATAGGAAGCCAGTCCAGCAGGGCTGGCGAGGAGACATCATGAACTGGAAATATCCTGCATTAATTACCTTGATTTGCATGTTCCCCGTTTATTCCGCTGTGGCGATTGGCCCTGAACATTCAGGTTCCTGGTACTGGGATGAGCAAAGTGGACACGGGTTCTCTATTGAGATTGGCGAATTGTTTGATGGCACACCTTTCGGCGTGGCCTATTGGTACACGTACGACGACCAGGGCAATCCCATCTTCATGCTGGGAAATGGTTATCCGGATGGCGACGTGCTGGATGTGGTATTCGAGTCACCCGTTGGAATGATCTTCGGCGAGTTTGATCCGACAAGCGTGATAAGGGAAGATGGTGGCACGGGTCGATTCGTGTTCACCGATGAAAACATCGCGAGTTTTCAATACATGCCATCGGAATTCTCCATCGACAATTGGGGTCATTCCGCCATTGCCTTCATGCCATTGACAAAAGTCTTTGGTATTCCCATGAATGAATCACCCGAGCTTTCGGCGTTGGAATCCCGTATTGAAGAACTGGAGGGTTTGTTACAGGACGTGAGCCGCTTGATTGATCCGAATACGGGTTATGACACCGTTCGGTTTGAAGGTGTGAATGTGCAAGTGGTAAACGGCAGCGGGACAACCGATGGTGAAACGTCCGGAACCGGCAACTTGATCATCGGGTACAACGAATTGCGGGATGGTGAAGCTAACTACCGTGATGGTTCGCATATGCTGGTGATTGGTAAGCCTCACAACTACACGTCTGATTCATATGCCGGCATGGTTGTTGGAAGCTGGCATGAGACCTCCGCGCCATATGCGTCAGTCAGTGGCGGGCATGCCAACACAGCCAGCGGGGAAGCTGCCACAGTGAGTGGCGGGGGATGGAACACAGCCAGCGGAGACATTGC
>Ga0209456_10001763_pt1 | contig 10419 bp, 8 predicted proteins | sample COG_11_FD_184755 | JGI IMG/M metagenome (GOLD analysis project Ga0209456, IMG submission 184755) | Pelagic marine sediment microbial communities from the LTER site Helgoland, North Sea, for post-phytoplankton bloom and carbon turnover... | ecosystem: Environmental > Aquatic > Marine > Neritic...
CACCGAAGAGGCGATCAACAACTATTTCGCCAATCTCAACGGGCACAAGCCCGCCGAGTTGTATGACCTGGTGATCAACGAAGTCGAAGGACCGCTGCTCAAGGCGGTGATGCAGTACACCGGCGGCAACCAGAGCCGCGCGGCGGAAGTCCTCGGCATCAACCGCGGCACCCTGCGCAAGAAGCTGCGCATCCACGATCTATTGGACTGAAGCGCCGGGGCCGAACGGCCTGGCAGTCGCCATGGCACCCTCGCGGCGCCCGGCGGCCAATGACGGAGCCCTGAAATGCCAAGCGTGAAGCGGGCGCTGCTAAGCGTTTCCGACAAGGCGGGCATCGCCGAATTTGCGGCTGCCCTCACGGAGCGCGGGGTCGAAATCTTGTCCACCGGTGGCACCGCCGCCCTGCTGCGCGAACAAGGCATCAAGGTCACGGACGTGTCCGCGGTGACCGGTTTCCCCGAGATCATGGATGGCCGGGTCAAGACCCTGCATCCCGCCATCCATGGTGGGCTGCTCGGCCGTCCCGGCGTCGATGACGCGGTGATGGCCAAACACGGCATCGGCGCCATCGATCTGCTGGTGGTGAATCTCTACCCGTTCCGGCAGACCGTCGCGGACCCCGACTGCAGCCTGAGCGACGCCATCGAGAATATCGACATCGGCGGACCGGCCATGGTGCGCGCAGCAGCCAAGAACCACGCTGCAGTGGCGGTAGCGGTGGCGCCGGCAGATTATGTCAAAATCATTGAGGCCATGGACGCTAATGGCGGTGAAGTGCCGCAGGCCTTGCGCCGGCGCCTCGCCACCAAGGCCTTTGCCCATACCGCCGCCTATGACGCGGCGATCAGCGCCTGGCTGCAGGCCCGTCCGGAGTATGCGGACGAAGCAGAAGCCTTCCCCCGTCAGATCACGTTCGGTTTCGACAAGCGTATGGATCTCCGGTACGGCGAAAACCCGCATCAGCAGGCCGCGTTCTACACCGAAAGCGATAGCGCTCACGGCATCGCCGGCGCCCGTCAGCTGCAGGGCAAGGAACTGTCTTATAACAACATCGCCGATGCGGACGCGGCGCTGCAATGCGTCGCGCAATTCGACGCCCCGGCCTGCGTCATCGTCAAGCACGCCAATCCATGTGGCGTGGCGGTGGCTGCGGACATCGGCAGCGCCTATCAGCGCGCCTACAGCACCGACCCCACCTCGGCATTCGGCGGCATCATCGCATTCAACCGCCCGCTGGACGGCGCAACCGCCGCCGCCATCACCGGACAACAGTTTGTTGAGGTGATCATCGCGCCGGCGGTGAGCGATGATGCGGCCGCCACCCTGAAGACGAAAAAGAACGTCCGCGTACTCATCGTCGACACCACATCCGGCACAGCCGGTCTCGACCTGAAGCGCGTCAGCGGCGGCCTGCTGGTGCAGACGCCGGACGACCTCGTGCTCGGGACCTCGGATCTGAAAGTGGTCAGCGCCCGGGCACCGGATGCGGCCGAACTCCGCGATATGCTGTTCGCCTGGAGTGTGGTGCGTTTCGTCAAGTCGAACGCCATCATATTCGCCCGGGACAACATGACCATCGGCGTCGGCGCCGGACAGATGAGCCGCGTCTACAGTACCCGGATCGCGGCAATCAAGGCCGCTGACGCAGGCCTCGAGGTGCAGGGATCGGTCATGGCGTCAGACGCATTCTTCCCCTTCCGCGACGGTGTCGATGCCGGTGCCGAGCACGGGATCAGCGCCATCATCCAGCCTGGCGGCTCTATCCGGGATGAAGAAGTGATCGCGGCCGCCGACCAGCACGGGCTCGCCATGGCGTTTACCGGCATACGGCATTTCCGGCACTGAGGCCATGCTCCGGCGGGCCTGTAAACAGAGGCGCAGAGGATGAAAGTACTGGTGATTGGCGGTGGCGGCCGGGAGCATGCGCTGGCCTGGCAATGTGCGCGCTCGGACCGCGTCGAGCAGGTCTTCGTGGCACCGGGCAACGCCGGTACGGCCGGTGAGCCGGGCGTCGAAAACCTGCCCATCGATGCCGATGACATCGACGGCCTGCTGCGCTTTGCCGCGGAGCATGCCATCGACCTGAGCATCGTCGGCCCCGAGGCGCCCCTTGTTGCAGGGATTGTCGACCATTTCCAGGAACGGGGCCTGAAGTGTTTCGGGCCGCTTGCAAAGAGTGCGCAGCTCGAAGGCTCAAAGCGCTTCACCAAAGAATTTTTGCAGCGTCACCATATCCCCACGGCCGCCTACGCCAGCTTTGACAGCCTGGCGCCGGCGCTGGATTACATCCGCAGCCAGGGCGCCCCACTGGTGGTCAAAGCGGACGGGCTGGCGGCCGGCAAGGGCGTGATCGTCGCGCATACCGTGACCGAAGCCGAGGATGCGGCCGCCGCCATGCTCGACGAAGGCGCGTTTGGCTCGGCGGGCGCCAGCATCGTGGTTGAACAATTCTTGCAAGGCGAAGAAGTCAGCTTTATCGCAATGGTGGCCGGAGACGTCATCCTGCCCCTGGCCACGTCACAGGATCACAAGGCCCGGGATGACGGCGACGAGGGTCCCAACACGGGCGGCATGGGCGCCTACTCGCCCGCCCCGGTGGTCACGCCTGCCATGCACGAGCGCATCATGCACGAGGTGATGCAGCCGACCGTGCGCGGCCTCGCGGCGGAAGGTATGCCCTACACCGGCTTCCTTTACGCGGGTCTGATGATCGACGCCGAGGGCATCCCGCATGTGCTGGAATTCAACTGTCGCTTTGGCGATCCGGAGACCCAGCCGATCCTGATGCGTATGCGCTCGGATCTGCCCGCGCTGTGTCTCGCGGCGCTGGACGGCACCCTGGATCAGCATCAGGTGGAATGGGACCCGCGCGCCGCGCTCGGCGTGGTGCTGGCTGCGGGCGGCTACCCGAACAGTTACACCAAGGGTGCAGTTATCTCCGGGCTGGAATCGATACAGGGCGACGACGTCAAAGTGTTCCATGCCGGTACCGCGCTCGACGACCAGGGACGGGTGACGACAAACGGCGGTCGCGTGTTGTGCGCGGTGGCGCTCGGCGACACGGTGGCCGCGGCACAAGGTCGTGCCTATGAAGTGGTCGACGCGATCCAGTGGGATGGCATGTTCTGCCGCCGCGACATCGGCTACCGGGCCATACAGCGCGGCGCCTGACCCTGCCCGGATCGGCGCCCGGCTGCTTGCCTGACGCAGCGACAGTCAAGCACCGCCACGCTTTGATGAGCCCAAAACACGAACGGCGCCTCACGGCGCCGTTCGCACAAGCGGATCGACCGGATCTTTAGCGCTTCATCGAGTCGAAGAACTGGTCATTGGTCTTGGTGTCCTGCAGCTTGCTCAACAGGAACTCAATGGCCGCAAGTTCGTCCATCGGATGCAACAGCTTGCGCAGGATCCACATCTTCTGCAGCTCATCGGGGCGGGTCAGCAATTCTTCCTTGCGCGTGCCGGACCGATTGATGTTGATGGCCGGGAAGATGCGTTTCTCGGCGATCCGACGGTCCAGGTGCACCTCCGCATTACCGGTGCCCTTGAATTCCTCGAAGATCACGTCGTCCATGCGCGACCCGGTATCCACCAACGCCGTGGCGATGATGGTCAGACTGCCGCCTTCCTCGATGTTGCGAGCGGCGCCGAAGAAACGCTTGGGCCGCTGCAGCGCGTTGGCGTCGACACCGCCGGTCAGCACCTTGCCCGAGGACGGCACGACGGTGTTATAGGCCCGCGCCAGGCGAGTGATCGAGTCCAGCAGGATGACCACGTCACGTTTGTGCTCGACCAGACGCTTGGCCTTCTCGATCACCATCTCCGCCACCTGGACGTGTCGGCTGGCCGGCTCATCGAAGGTACTGGAGACGACTTCGCCACGCACTGTGCGTGCCATCTCAGTGACTTCCTCGGGACGCTCGTCGATGAGCAGGACCATCAGGTCGCAATCTGGATGATTGGCGGCGATCGACGATGCGATGTTCTGCAACAGCATGGTCTTGCCGGCCTTCGGCGGCGACACCAGCAGACCGCGCTGGCCCTTGCCTATCGGGGCGACCAGATCGATGATGCGGGCGGTCAGATCTTCGGTGCTGCCGGTGCCGCACTCGAGCTTGAGACGCTCGGTCGGGAACAGCGGCGTCAGATTCTCGAACAGGACCTTGTTACGGGCGTTCTCCGGCGCGTCGAGATTGATCTTGCCGACTTTGAGCAGAGCGAAGTAGCGCTCGCCGTCCTTCGGCGGCCGGATCAGGCCCGATACGGTGTCGCCGGTGCGCAGATTGAAGCGGCGGATCTGGCTGGGCGAGACGTAGATATCGTCGGGGCCCGCGAGATACGAACTGTCGGCCGAACGCAGAAAGCCGAAACCGTCCTGCAGGATCTCGAGCGCGCCATCGCCATAGATATCCTCGCCATTTCCCGCATGCGCCTTGAGGATAGAGAAGATGATGTCCTGCTTGCGCGAGCGAGCCAGGTTCTCCAGCCCCATGGCCGTACCCAGCTCGACCAGCTCCGCCACCGGCTTCTGCTTGAGCTCGGTGAGGTGCATGGCCTTTTCGCTTCGCGCCAGATCCTCTTCGGAAATGACCTCGAATTCCTGAAGATCAGGGAATTCCTCAGAGTGTTGCTTGCGGCGCCGCGGCTTCTTGTTGCCGGAGCCGCCACGCCCCTGTCCCTGACTCTGTTTGTTGCCGCGTCCGCGGGGAGGATTATTACCCAAGTAGCCTCTCACAGATTCTCGTCCAAAAATTCGGAAAGCTGTCCTTTCGACACCGCGCCCACTTTCTGGGCCTCGACGGAGCCGTTCTTGAACAGCAAGAGGGTCGGGATCCCGCGGATGCCGAATTTCGGCGGCGTCAGCGGATTCTCGTCAATATTTATCTTGGCCACGCGCACCTTGCCCTGGTACTCGCCGGCGATCTCGTCGAGGATCGGCGCGATCATCTTGCAGGGGCCGCACCACTCTGCCCAAAAGTCCAGCAACACTGGCACATCCGAGTCCAGCACGTCAGTCTTGAAGCTGGAATCCGTGGTGTAAACGATATGATCGCTCACTACATTCTCCTCCGTCGTATTTCGATAACCGGATTTGTTGGTGTTGATCGCTGTCTGGCCCGCTGATCCCGTAGTTCCACCCGCTCTCGCGCCATGTGACGCGCAGAGTCTGATAGGGCACAATGTCGCGGTCTCTCGCCGCTACTGACTGGGAATTACTGGAATCGGTCGGTGACAGAGCGTCTCGGGGAAGGCGGGTCCAATGCCCCGAGCCGTTATTCTGGCCCGGACGGTACGCGTTTTTCAAGTTTTATACCAGCTTTCGCGGTGAAAATTAAGTCATCATGCCGGACTCACATCTCAGCAAGCTCACCTTTGAGGAACTCGGACTGACCTCCGACGTTGCCCGCGGCGTCGAAGACGCCGGCTTTACGTTCTGTACCCCGATCCAGGCCAAGACCCTGCCCATCGCCCTCAAGGGCAAAGATGTGGCCGGTCAGGCACAAACCGGCACCGGCAAAACCGCTGCATTCCTTCTGGCCGCATTCGATCATCTGTATCGCCGCCCTTCCCTGCCCGAGCGCCGCTCCAACGATCCGCGTTGCCTGATCCTGGCGCCGACCCGGGAGCTGGCTATCCAGATCCATAAGGACGCCGAACTGCTCGGCCAGAACACGGACTTTACCCTGGGCCTCGCCTACGGAGGCACCGACTACGACAAGCAGCGCAACCAGCTCGCCGCCGGGGTCGATTTCCTGATCGGCACGCCGGGCCGGATCATCGATTATTTCAAGCAGGGCGTGTTCAGCTTCCGCGGCATCCAGGTGATGGTGCTGGACGAAGCGGACCGCATGTTCGACCTCGGTTTTATCAAGGACATCCGTTATGTGATGCGCCGGCTGCCGCCCCCCCCCGAGCGGCTCAACATGTTGTTCTCCGCCACTCTCAGCCATCGGGTCATGGAACTGGCCTATGAACACATGAACGATCCGGAGCTGATACGGATCGAGCCCGAGAAGGTCACCGCCGACCGGGTCAAGCAGTGCATCTATTTCCCCTCCAACACCGAGAAGCTGCCATTGCTGATCGGCCTGTTGCGGCGCCTGGATGCGCGCAGGACCCTGGTCTTTGTCAACATGAAGCGCGATGCAGAGCAGGTCGCCGCTTTCCTCAGCGTCAATGGTATCCAGGCCGAGGCCATGTCCGGCGACGTACCGCAGCGTAAGCGCCAACGCATGTTGAAGGATTTCCAGACTGGCTCACTGCCGGTGCTGGTCGGTACCGATGTGGCTTCGCGCGGACTGCATATCCCGGACGTGGAATACGTGGTCAATTACGATCTGCCGCAGGACGCCGAGGACTACGTCCATCGCATCGGGCGCACCGCCCGCGCCGGTGCCACCGGCAACGCGGTCAGCTTCGGCTGCGAGCACTACGTAATGACCCTGCCCGATATCGAGGAATACATCGGCATGAAGCTGCCGGTCGAGGCGGTGGCGCCGGAGCTCATCGCCGAAGACATCAAACGGCCTCCGCGCCGGGAACGGCGGCCGGACGCCCGCCACGGGAAGGGTGGCCCGGGTGGCGGACGCGCCGGAGGCGGCCGGCGCGGTGGCGGCGGTGGCCAGTCACGCCGCGGCGGCCAGAGGTAGCACCCCCGGGGCGGCGGCCCGGCAAAAGGCTAGCCCGGGGTTTTTGGCCGCGGCCGACCCAGATCAGCCAGCCGGTCCACGCCGGGAAACCCCTCTACCGCCCGCGCCGGCCGCGAACTGTCCGGTTTGCGGATGGCGATGACCCTGGCGATACCGTAGGCGTGGGCCGCACGCAGCACCGGCAGGCTGTCATCCACCAGCGCCGAGCGCGTCGGATCAAAGGGCTCGAGGGCCCGCAAACGTCCCCAGAACTCCGGATCCTCCTTGGGCCTGCCGATGTCGTGAGACGAATGCAGCGCGTCGAGGAAGCGCTGCAGGCCGGTGCGCCGCAGCTTGAGCCTCAGCGTGACCGGATGGGCGTTGGTGACCAGCACCAGCCGCTTGCCGGCCTGACGCACGGCCTGGAGGAAGTCCGGGACGTCAGGAAGGAAATCGATATGATCTCTGACCTCCTCCTTGAGTTTGACGATGTCGATACCGAGTTCGCGGCTCCAGTAATCGAGACAGTACCAATCCAGGGTTCCGCGCTTACGTGCGAATTTGGGCAGCAGATGGCGATGGGCCTCCGCCAGTCCGATGCCCCGGAGTTCGCTGTATCGCCGCGGCACCAGCTCCTGCCAGAAAAAGTTGTCGAAACGCAGGTCCAGCAGCGTGCCGTCCATATCCAGCAGGACCGTATCCACCGACTCCCAGTCGAAGTGTGCGCCGTCGATCAGGCTCATGGCGAGGTATCATATAACGCTTGTCTGACCACTGGAGCTTGCCATGAGCCATGACCCGGCCGTGCTGCTGAAACCCGTCGTCGCCATCGCCCGCGAGGCCGGCGTCCGCATCCTCGAAATCTATCAAGGCGAATTCGAAGTCACCGCCAAAGCGGACGATTCGCCACTGACCGCGGCCGACATGGCGTCGCATCGCGCGATCATCGCCGGTCTGCGGCAGCTGACGCCGGAGGTGCCGATCCTGTCCGAGGAATCCGCGGAGATTTCGTTTGAAGAGCGCGCCGGCTGGGACGAGTACTGGCTGGTCGATCCGCTCGACGGCACCAAGGAATTTATCAAGCGCAATGGCGAGTTTACGGTCAACATCGCGCTGATCCAGGGTCACCAGCCGGTGATGGGGGTGGTCCACGTCCCGGTCAAGGACACCGACTACTACGGTTGCGTGAGCACGGGTGGATTCCGCCGCGTGGCCGGCGGGAGCGAAGAAGCATTACGCGTGCAGCCACTCAGGGACGGGCCGGTCCGCGTGGTCGGCAGCCGCTCTCACCGGGGCGCATCGCTGGATGCCTACCTCGAGCGCCTTGGCGATCACGAGATGGTGCCGATGGGCAGTTCCCTCAAGCTGTGTCTGGTCGCGACCGGGGAAGCAGATGTCTACCCGCGTCTGGGCCCCACCTGCGAATGGGACACCGCCGCCGCCCAGGCGGTGGTGGAGTCGGCGGGCGGACAGGTCATCGACACGGACGGCGCCGTCCTGCGTTACAACGCCAAGGCCGAATACCTGAATCCGTTCTTTATCGTGTTCGGCGACGCATCCAGGGACTGGACCGCTTATGTGGATCGACAAAGCGCCTGATGCGCTGCAATAGTTGGCGCCAGGACTGGCGTCTCGGTGCAACCTTGTCTAATCTGTCGGGGATGGATCCGAATCCGGGTCCGCCAACGTGGCACCGGCCCCCGGGCCGATGTGGAGATGTAGACCGATGAGCAACCATGGCTGACAACGTGGATACCCAGCTCTTCAGTAATACTTACAAACTCAAAGAGTTACGGGTTGAGCATCGCGATCTGGACGACGTAATCGACCGCCTGTCATGTGACCCGAGCGTCGACCAGCTGGAACTGAGAAGGCTCAAAAAACGCAAGCTGCAGATCAAGGACCAGATCGCGAGACTCGAGAGCTCGCTGATCCCTGATCTGAACGCCTGAAACCCGCGGCATCCCGGGCCGCAATCCACTCAGGCCGGACCCGATGGGGTCCGGAGCCGACATCCTGCAACATCGATCAGCCGGCCGCCGGCCGCCGCTGCTGGAATTTCGCCGGCAGGATCCAGGTGGCGATCGCGGGCAACAACAGGATCGCACCCAACATGTTCACCAGGAACATAAAGGTCAGCAGGATGCCCATGTCGGCCTGCAGCTGTAGCGGCGAGAACACCCAGGTGAAGACGCCGATGGCCAGGGTGATACCGGTAAAAATCACCGCCGCTCCGGTGACCCGCAGCGCGTGGAAGTAGGCCGTGCTGACGTCCTCGCCCCGCTGCAGATAATCCTGGAATCGGCTGTAGATATAGATGCCGTAGTCGACGCCGACACCGACACCGAGCGCCACGACCGGCAGGGTGTTCACCTTCAGACCGATCAACAGGAAGCTCATCAGGGCATAGGCCAACAGCGACACCAGAGCCAGCGGTACCACGATACACAGGACCGCGCGGATCGAGCGGAAAGTAAGCCAGCACATCAACATCACGGCCGAGAATACGCCGATCAGGATCGGGAATTGTGCCGCCGAGACTTCCTCATTGGTCGCGGCCATGACACCGACGTTGCCGGTGGCCAGACGGAATTCGGCGCCTTCCACCGGGTTGGCCGCTCGATAACGCTTGACCTCATTCACCACCCGGTCGATCGTCTCCGCCTTGTGGTCCTCGGTGAACATCATCACCGGCATCGCGCTGCACTCCCGGTTGAGCAGACCGGTGCTGGTCTCGACCCGCGCGCCGGATTGCACCAGTACCTGCTGGTTGCGCGACAACACCCGCCACTTGGGATAGCCCTCATTCCAGCCGGCGTTGACGATCTTCAGGATCTGCGGCAACGCGATCACATCCTTGATGCCCTCGACATTGCGCATGTTCCAGGCGAAACGATCCATCGCGTCCATCTTCGCGTAGTCGATGCAGCCGTCGGGGCCGGTCTCGAAGATCACCGAGATCAGATCGACGCCGATCGAGAACTTCTCGGTGACCGTACGGCTGTCGACGTTGTAACGCGAGTCGGGTCTGAGCTCGGGCACACCGGTCTGCAGATCGCCGATCTTGACGTCGCTGCCTTTCCAGGCGCCAAACACAAACAGACCGGCGGCGATGATGATGATCACCAGCGCGGTGGGCCGCTGCGAGACTTTGGCCAGACTCTGCCACATGGGGACCAGCTGCTCGGCGCGGGCATTCAGCCGGGCCTTGTAGCCTTCATCCATGGTGATGCCGCAGGCCAGCACCGGCAGCAGCACCAGGTTGGTCATGATGATGGCCGCGACACCGACGCTGGCGCCGATCGCCATCTCCTGGATGATGCCGACATCGATCAACAGGATGGTGACAAAACCGATGGTGTCGCTGGCCAGCGCGATAAAGCCGGGCACAAGCAGACGGCGGAAGCTGGCCCGCGCCGCCTCCTCGCAGGTACATCCGTGCTCGGACATCTCGCTGCCAAAGGCGCTGATCATCTGCACCCCGTGGCTGACGCCGATAGCGAACACCAGGAATGGCACCAACAGGCCCATCGGGTCGATGCCGAAGTCCAGCAGCGGCAGCATGCCCAGCTGCCAGATCACGGCGAGCACCGAGCAGGTCAGCGGGATGATGGTGAGCTTGATCGATTGTGAGTAGATATAGACCAGCACCGCGGTGATCAGCAGCGCGACGATAAAGAACAGCCCGACCCGGGTAGCGCCATCCTTGATGTCGCCGACGACTTTGGCAAAGCCGATGATATGGATGCCGATGTCCTCGTCCTGGAACTGGTCGCGGACACTCTC
>Ga0209456_10001764_pt1 | contig 10411 bp, 6 predicted proteins | sample COG_11_FD_184755 | JGI IMG/M metagenome (GOLD analysis project Ga0209456, IMG submission 184755) | Pelagic marine sediment microbial communities from the LTER site Helgoland, North Sea, for post-phytoplankton bloom and carbon turnover... | ecosystem: Environmental > Aquatic > Marine > Neritic...
AGTTCGCCCAATGCCCACCGACGACGAGCTAATCGCACTCGATCGGGCGCACCTTTGGCGCCCGTACACTTCGAGTGACGATCACGAAAGGCGACCGCTCTTCGTGGTGGATCGGGCCGAGGGGCCCTGGTTGATCGCCGGCGATGGGCGGCGGGTGCTCGATGCGAGCGGGTCGTGGTGGTGCAACAATCTCGGGCATGGGCATCCGCGTCTTCGCGCAGCGATCGCTCGGCAGTCCGAGCGGATGATGCACTGCACTTTGGCTGCTGTGACGCATGAGCCGGCCGCGCGACTTTCCGCCGAGCTCGTGGCCGTCGCCCCGGGCGGGCTCGACCGCGTCTTCTACAGTGACAACGGCTCCACTGCGGTCGAGGTCGCCCTCAAAATGGCTTTTCAGTATTGGCAGCAAAACGGCCGACCAAAGCGCACACGCTTCCTCGGCCTTCCCGGCGCGTACCATGGCGACACCGTGGGAGCGATGAGCGCAGGCGCCGTCGACGAGTTCAGTGCGGTATTTCGACCGATTCTCTTCGACGTCGGAAGGCCGGCCGATGCGGTCGAGCAGCAATGGGAGCCGGTGTTTGAACATCTGTTCGAGCTCCTCCGCACGGACGCCGATCGAATCGCGGCCGTGATCGTCGAGCCGCTGGTTCAAGGCGCCGCTGGGATGCGAATGTATCCGCCGGAGCTCCTCGCCGCGCTTCGAGAAGAGACCAAGCGAGCCGACACCTTCTTGATCGCGGACGAGGTCTTCACAGGCTTCGGTCGAACGGGCCCGATGTGGGCATGCGACCAGGCCGGCATCGCGCCGGACCTCCTGTGCACGGCAAAAGGCCTCTCTGGCGGCGTGTTACCGTTTGCCGCCACCCTCGCGACCAAGCGCATCTACGATGGCTTTCGGGGGGACAAGAGCCGTGCGCTCATGCACGGACACACCTTTTGCGGCAATCCTCTCGGCGCAGCGGTCGCGCGGGAAGTGTTGGCGATTTATCGCGACGAGCGGGTTCTCGAGGCCGCAAAGCCCAAAGCGGCACGGCTCGCCACTCGCATCCGGGAGATGAACGATGTGGTCGGTGTGTCCTCGCCGAGGGCCCTGGGGATGTGCGCCGCCTTCGACGTTGGAGCGCGCGGCTACCTCGGTACGGTTGGCTGGGAGATCTCCGAGGCCGCCCTCGAGCTCGGCGCGCATCTCCGGCCCCTCGGCAACACCGTCTATGTGGTGCCGCCGCTCAACATCGAGGATGCCGACCTCGAGCGCTTGCTCGGCATCGTGCGCGAATCCACCGAACGCGTGCTACGAAGCGCCCGGTGACCGAGACCAGCTCCAAGAACTCGCGCCCGAGGCCTCGCCACCAGGCGTACGGGCTCGCGATGCTTGGCGGCGCGTTCTACTTCCTCGGTTGGGCCGGATTCGGGTTTTGGCCGCTGTCCCTGGTCTGCCTGGTTCCGCTCTGGGGCGCGCTCGAGCTCGGCCTGGGGCGAACCTGGCGCCACAGCCTCGCGGTTGCGTGGCTCTACGGCACCGTGACCTGCGCCGGAGGTTACCACTGGCTCGTCGAGTTCCTCGACGTGTTCTCGGGGTACGGATACGCGGCGAGCGCCCTCTTCTGGTTGCTGTTCTCCGCCTATCTGGGATTCAACTTCGCGGTCTACGGCCTGGTCTACCGCGCACTTCGAAAGCGTGGTTGGAGCACGAGCTTCGTCGCCATCCCGACGCTGCTCTTGATCGAGTGGCTCTATCCGTCCCTGTTTCCCACCTATCTCTCCAACAGCCTCTTCGCCCAGACGGCGTTCGTCCAGATCGCAGACCTCGGCGGTCCGATGCTCGTCACGGTGATGATGGCCTTGGTGAACCTGTCGATTTACGAGGCCTGGCGTTGGAGGCGCGCACGCCGACCCGCTCCCAAAGCGCTCTGGGGCCTGACGGTTGCGGCGGTAGCCTTCACGACGATTTACGGAATGGTCCGCATCGCTCAAGTCGAAGCGGAGCTCGAGGAGGCACCCATCCTTCGTATCGGAATCGTCCAGGTCAACATGGGCATCTTCGAAAAACGCAGCGAGGCGAAAGAAGGCCATCGGCGCCACCTCGAACAAAGCCGCCAACTCGAAGCGCAGGGCGAGCTCGATCTACTGATTTGGCCGGAATCGGCGTTCGTCGACGGCCTTCCACGAAGGGTGCCGCTCTCGGCGGATTTGGTGCGCCAAGACTTGAAATCTCCGCTCCTCTTCGGAGGCGTTTCGATGGAGCGAGTCGACGGCAAGCGGGAAGTCTACAACACGGTCTTTTTGACCGACGGCGAAGGCACGGTGCGCTCGACCTACGACAAGACCTACCTGCTGATGTTTGGAGAGTATCTTCCCTTCGGCGACATCTTCCCAATCCTCTACGAGCTTTCGCCAAACAGCGGGCGCTTCAGCGCGGGGACCCACGTTCGCCCGTTGACCTTGGGGCCCTGGCGAATCTCCACGCCCGTTTGTTACGAAGACGTGCTTGCGCGCTTCACCCGAAAGATGGTGCGTGAGGCCAAACCTCACGTTCTGATCAACCTCACCAACGACGCCTGGTTCGGCGACAGTCAAGAACCTTGGATCCACTTGGTGCTGTCACGGTATCGCGCAATCGAGCACCGGCGTTACATGGTACGGTCCACCAACAGCGGCATTAGCTCCGTCATCGACCCGCTTGGCCGCGTCGTCGCCCAAACCGGCCTCCTCACTCGCGAGAACCTTCGATACGACGTTCACATGCTCGAAGGCGACACCGTCTACGGGCGCATCGGCGACTGGCCGGGATGGCTCGGGCTTGCAGCCATCTTGATCATGTTCATTCGCCGACGAGACGGGGCGCGATGAGCAGCCGGTAGCTGCCGTCCTCGCCCGACACCGCTTCGGCGATTTGCAGAGGACGGGCCGGCCCGCCGTCGCTGCTATTGAAGAGATAGCCACGGACCAGCGCGTTCGGCAGGGGTTCCCCTTCGCTCGTCCGGATGACGCCGTAAACCGCAATCGGCGGCTCCAAGAGATACTCCTTGCGCAAGTCGCCCTGATCGATGCTCATCAGCAGGTCCGGCTCGACAAACCACGAAAAGCCCGATTCCGCAGGCACCTTCACCTGCATGTCGAAGAGCCCGGGGTCAACACTCATTGCGAACTTGCCACGAGCGTCCGACACCACCTCTTGAGACCGCTGCATGGCGCTAGGGTCCGCGCCTGGACGGGCCCGAGCAAGAACCGTTGCCCCGGCCGCATGCTCATCGCTGAAGGTTGCCACCGTGCCCTCAAGGCCGAGCTGGGAAGGGATGACCAATGTCTCGATCGTTGTCAGCTCTTCGCCAACCTCCGCATCGGCGGAAAGGATGCCCCAGCTGTTGTCGCTGTCTTCCGGCGGAGTAACCGTGATCGAATAGATGCCGGGCAATAGCTCCACGCCAAAGCCGCCATCCTCGTTCGTCGTTGCCGAGGCGCTGAAGGAGCCCACGAGACCAGGCTGACTCCCCTCAAAGATAGCGGTAGACAAGAACCGCACAGCCGCGCCTGCCACTGCTCTGTCGATCTTGTCGCGTACCTCGCCCGTGGCCTGAATGCGGGCGAGACGATCGATCAAGATTCGCTTCTCGGGAGGGTCGTCCTTGAACTCCTCCTCCGGGTCGACCGAGACGGCTGGGAAGGAATCACTTTCGACGCTCGAGGTCACGCGAATCAAGTAGTCCGCGGCGGTATCGCTGATTCGAATCATGAAATGCCCGGTCTGATCGGTCTCAGCAATCGAGGAAACGACACGGCCGGTCGTCGTGTCGATGGCCCGGACCTGTAAGCCCGCCTCCGGAAGCTCCACCTGGCCATCGGTGCTGAGAACCTGGGCCTTCAAGGTGCAGCCGATGCCATTGATGCCTTCGCATTCGTAGCGGAGATCAGCAGGAAAAGTAATGTCGAAGAGAAAGGGAGCACTGGGATCGCCATCGTCGATCGAAATCACCAGATAGAGCGGGGGCAGGCTTCTAATCGCGGGAGCTGGCTCCTGTGCGGGTGCCATGACTGTGTCACTGCTCGGCAGCACGACCACGTCATAGGTCTCGCCGGCGACCAACGTGGTGCTGAAATCAAAGTCCTCCGACCCATCTCCGCCCGAGGCCTCAGGCAAGGTATCCACCTCGATTGGCACGGAGGCCAACGGCGCGACGGCGTCGCGCATCCGGCGAACGAAGCGAAGCGTTGCAGGAACGCGTGCACCGTCCCAGCGGACCGTTCCAAGGACCTGCCGAGTCGCCGGTAGGAGAAGGTCACGGCTGCTCCGTCCGGAAACAGGTTCCGGAGCAAACGCCCAGCTCGAAGACGTCACGACCTGCGGGTCAGACGAGCCGCGCAGAACCTCGATCGCGACATCTACAGATGCGCCGGAGTCATCGATGCAGATGTTGTCGTCGCACACTCCTTGCGAGCAGCTCGCATCGCCTCCGCAAGAGTTGCTGATCGCGAAGGCGCCTTCCGAATCGAAGCTGCATCCGGCGAGGCCGGCGAGCGCCAAGAGCCACCACGGTTTCATCGGCACTCCTGAAGGATGACGGGGTTGTCGGAGTCGGTAACGCGAACCCACCAGGTCGCGTTGTCGAAATCTCCCTCTTCCGCTGGACGGCGTGGCTCGACGAAGCTGTCGAACTCCCCCACGACGAACAACTCGATCCGGTGGCATTCGCCGGCGGAGAGCAGATCGTAGGGAACGAACAACTCGGTCGGGCGCTCGAGGAAGCCCGAGGGCGGGATCTCGCCGCTGGTAAAAGGAACGTCGGGCGCTGGAGGCGAGTCGAGAAACAGCCGATAGTCGAGCGTCTGATCGAAGTTTGGGTCGCGAACGATGATCTGGAGCGGCATCTCCGGGGTCTCGACGGTATCGTCGAGGTTGATTTGCCCGATTCGGTTGAGCGGAAAATCGGCGGTCGGCTCGCTCACGATCGAGGGCGGGAAGTTCTGCTCTGGGTCGAACTCGACCGGACTGGTCGCAATGCACCCGCCGTTCGGGGCGAGGGCGAGCAGCACCACAGATGAAGCAAAGTAAAGCATCCCAGCGAATTTAGAAGCAAAGGCCATGCCGCGGTTCCGAACCCGAAAAACCTTGGGCTTTCCACAGTGTCACATGAATTTCTGGGCTTACCTATGACATTAATGTCAGCCCTCCGCAGCTCCGCCAGGCTCCGGAGCGTCGGGCTCGCGCTCGAGATATCGGAAGATGGTCCTCGGATCGACGCCCAGATCTCGCGCCGTTCGCGTGCGATTTCCGCCGTTTCGCTCGAGGACCTCGAGGATGTACGTTCGCGTGAACTCCTCCCGGGCTTGCGTGAGCGCAATGACTGCGCGCTGTTGATCGCCGCCCAAGTCCAGGTCGTCCGGGCCGATCAGCGTCTTGTCTGCGAGCACGATCGCCTTTTTGATGCGGTTCTCCAACTGACGAACATTCCCCGGCCAGTCGTAGTTGTGCATGGCCTCGAGTGCCTTCGGGGTGAAGCCATTGACCGTTGCGCCGAATTCCGTGGCGTACTTGTGGAGCAAGAACTTCGCGAGGATTGTGATGTCGTCTCCGCGCTCTCGAAGCGGTGGCAGATGAAGGTTCACCACGTTCAAGCGATAGTAGAGATCCTCCCGAAACGTCCCTTCTTTGATCGAAGCTTCGAGATCGCGGTTGGTCGCTGCGAGGACGCGAATGTCGACCGCCTGAGGTTTCGTGTCGCCAACTTTGACGACGACGCGTTCCTGGAGGGCGCGCAGCAGCTTCACCTGAAGCGCCGGCGGCATCTCGCCGATCTCATCGAGGAACAGCGTGCCACCGTCTGCTGCTTGAAAGCTGCCTTGCCGCGTCGACACCGCGCCGGTGAACGCACCGCGCACGTGACCAAAGAGCTCCGACTCCATGAGGTTCTCGGGAATGGCACCGCAATTGACGACGACGAAAGGGCCTTCGGCACGATTGGAGCGACGATGTAGCTCGCGCGCGAATAGTTCCTTTCCGGTACCGGTCTCGCCGGTAATCAGGACGTTGATGTCGGCCGCCGCCACTTTCTCTACGCGACGAAACACTTCTTGCAAGCTCGGGCAGCTGCCGATGATCCCGCCGAACTTCTGCGACTCCAGCTCTTCGGCGATGCGATCGCGATCGGTGGTGAGCTGGTTGAGCAAGATCGCGTTCTGCAAGATGAGCGATGCCTGGCCCGCGAACACCGTCAGCACCTCAAGGCTCGATTGCTCAAATAGGTTCACCACATTGTCGTTGCCCACGTAGATCAGTCCGAGGAGCTGACCCTGCGCAATCAGAGGCGCAACCATGACGGAGCTGAGCTGCAGGTCCATCACGCTTTCGCTCGAGTTGAACATGGTGTCGTTGACGGCGTCGCTCACGATCAGTGGCTGGCGCGTGTCGATACAGCGTCGAAGAATGCTGTCTGAAAGCTGAGTCACAGCATCTGGAATCGTCTCCCGGTCGACGTTCCGAGCAGCGGCGATCTCTGGGTCTCCGTCGCGAAGCAAGATGACAAAACCCTTGTTTGCGTGGATGACGTCGATCACCGCGTCGAGCAGTGCTTCGATCTGGTCGGGGATGGCTCGTATCTCGAGCAGCCGGCGATTGAAATCGCTCAGCTTCACCATCCCCTCGATCTCCGAGGTCTGCGAGGCCCTGCCCTCGACGTCCGGATCGCGCGAGCTGCTTTCGTCGTAGAGTGAGAACACCAGCTCGACGTCTCCGAGAGTCAGCTTATCGTTGTGGAAGATCTTCGATTTCTTCTTTCTCTTCCCGTTGACTTGGAAGGTCGCGCCAGGGTCGACGGGCGCCACCGCGAAGTCCCTTCCATCGAACACGAGTTGCGCGTGATGCGCTTCCAAAGCCTCCGAATCGATCGAAATATCGTTGGCTCCGGCCCGTCCGATCGACGTCACGCGCTTGTAGATCCCAAACACACGGGGCCGCCCCTGCTGCACCATCCACTTGAGGCTCGGCATAGGGGCGGCACTGTACCAGACCCCAATTTGCGTGTCACCGTTGGGCTTCGATCGCGATGAGCCCGGCGGCTCGCGCGTACAGCCCAGTGTACAGCCCAGTATACAATCATTCTTGGGAATGAGAAGCCCGAACAATGGAATCTGTGAATCGACATGTAGGCGATCGGTTTATCACCCCTTGTGGACTAGCTTTTCGTCGCGAGGCTCGGCACTCTTAAATCTCGATGGGGCATGCAAGGGCACAAAAGGATCGACGCTCGACTCACAGGGTTGATCTGGACGGCCGTGCCATCTTGTTTCAGCGAGGCGATCGCGTTGGTCAGTACACCCTCGAAAACATCTCTGCGGGAGGTGCGATGGTGTCGGGCGATCGCAACCTGCGGCCCGGCCACCTGGTGCACCTATTGATCGATCTCAATACCGGCGAGGACACCATGAGTCTGACGGGCTCCGTTCGTCGCACGCGCGGCGAGAACGGTGGGGTCGCCTTGGCGATCGCTTTCCCCGTCTTATCGGCGGACCAAGAAGATGCAATTCACAACGCCGTCTTGCGTGCGCTCGTGCGGCGCGATGCGATTGCGGCGCAGCTTCCATTGCTTGTGTTCGAACCCCGGCGCCGCGTACGCGAGGAAATCGAAGCCGAGATCCGAAGCTTTGGCTTTGCCGTCTCAGGTGTCGATTCGCTTGCGGACGCGGTTCGCGAGCTGGAGAGCGAAGAGACCGAGTACGCAGGCCTGATCATTCACTCGGCGACGCACGATGCGTCATCGATGGAGGTGATCGAGTTTTTCACGAAATCCGATGACCTCCGAACGATCATTTTGCCCGAGCCCAACGGAGAGCTTCACGAGCGGGCCAAAGGCCTCGCCAAGCTGCCACAGGTCCGGGTGCCGCGCGTCTGGAGCCGCTCCGAGCTGCGGCGCGCCCTGACGAACTAGCCCCGATCGAAAGGAACGACTTCCAGGGACTTCACGCCGGGGAGCCGCTCAAACGCTGCAGCTACTTCGCTTGCGGTTGCAACCACGACGATCGTGAGATCCCTGGTCGCAATTCGCGCGCGCGTCGCCTCATTGGCTCTTTTTTGGCTGACCCCCGCCACGAGCTCGTCGTACTTCTCGACGTAGCTGCGGGGAATACCGAGGAGGTCGACATCCAGGCGGGATTCGAGCCGCTTGGACGGCGTGTCGCGGTCGAAGCAGTGGCTGTTGATCAGCCAGCGCTGCGCGAAGCTGAGCTGAGCCTTCTTGATTCCGCGATCGACCCACTGCTCGAGCAAGTCCAATTGCAGCGCTGCGCAATCCGCCGAGTACTCCGCCGCGGGCGCCGTCGCCATGTACCAGGCCTCTCTTTGCCTTGCGTGTAGCAAACGGCTGTACGCGGAGTAGCTCCAGCCACGAACTGCGCGAACCTCCTGCATGAGTGGACCGCTGAAGGTGCCGCCAAATGCGGTGTTGGAAACGAGGAGCGGGAAGAGGTTGCGGTCGCGCGTGCGCGCACCGAGAGTGCCGATGAAGAGTTGGGTCTGCGTTCGCTCGGGCTTGTCGACGATGATCACGTGGCGGCCGGGTCGTGTCCTCGTTGCTGGAACGACCGAGTCTTTTTGTGTGTATCGTTTGGTGCTTGGGAAGTACGACGATATCAATGCGCGCGCCTCGGAATCGATCACGTCACCGGCGACTCCGACCAGAAAAGGCCGCTTCACGATGTTTCGCGCGTAGAAGCTCTCGATTTGCTGGAGGCCGATGCGTGCAAGGCTGTCTGCCGTCCCGCTCTGGGCGCGGGCGTACGGATGCTCGCCGAAAAGTGCCTCGCGGAAACAACGGGCGCCGAGGGTCTGGTCGTCGTCTAACCGTGCGATCAGCGCGGCCTGGGCTTGCCGTTTGAGCTTGGCGAAGTCGCTGGCGCGAAGGGCTGGCCGCCAGACCAAATCGGCCAGAAGCCCGAGCAATGGCTCCAAGTTTCGGCGAAGCACGGTCGCGCGAATCCGAGTCGAGCGCATCGAGACCTGAACCGACACCCGGGCTCCAAGGCTTGCGAGCCGATCCTCGAATCGTTGCTGGGAGAGGCCCCGTGGACCCCGGCGTATGAGGTGCCCCGTGAGCTGGGCGAGGCCCTCTCGACCGGCTGGGTCCTGAAGGCTGCCCGATGCAAAGGCGATTTCCACGTCGACCAGCGGAAGCACGTCGCTCGATTCGACCAGGACGCTCATGACACCCTTCTTAGAATCTCGATCCGCGTTCGGCGCGAAGTACGGAGGTACTTGGCGACCGCCCGCTTCACGTCTCGCGCAGACACTTCGCGGTAGGCCTCGAGCCGCTCGAACACGGCAGCTCCGTCATTGGCAACGGTCTCGTAAAATCCGATCTGTTCGGCCTTCCCACCGGCTGTTTCCATGCTGTGCAGGAACGAAAGCTCCAGCTGACTGATCGCTTTCTCGAGCTCGGTGGTAGTCGGCCCGTCGGAGCCGAGCCGGCTGATCTCGCGATCGAGCAACGCCAGGGCATCGGCCTTCTTCTTTCCCTCCCGGAGAAGAATCCACATCTCGAAGAGGCCGGGGTCGACGAAGGGTGAGATCGAGCCGCGCACCGAGAGTGCGAGCTCTTCATCGAGGCAGAACAGCCGGTGCAGCCGCGAGCTCTGGCCGCCAAACAAGACCTCGTTTGCGACGACGAGAGCCGGGGTGTCGGGGTCCAGGAACGATGGTGCGCGGTAGCCGAGAAGGAGCTTTTCGGTAGGCGTCGGCGCGGGGAGCTGGAAAACCCGCTCTGCGCGCTGCGAGGGTTCCTTCGAAAGCCTGCGCCCCTCGACCCGGCGAGCACCGGACAAGCCCCCGTAGTGCTTCTGAACCAACGAAAGCGCTCTCGATTCGCTGAAATCGCCGGCTATCACGATGGTTGCATTGCTCGGCGCATAGTGAGTTCGATAGAACTCGCGGCAATCCTGCACCGTGAAGCCTCGAATGTCGTCCATCGAACCAATCGTCGGCCAACGATACGGGTGACGAACAAATGCGTTCTCGTAAAGTAGCTCGACGGCCTTGCCTTCGACGTCATCGTCCACACGTAGCTTTCGCTCGTTGGCAACGACCTCTTTCTCGGAGCTGACCTGGGGCACGCGGAGAACGAGATTCGCCATTCGGTCCGCTTCGAGCTCAATGAGAAGCGGCAAGGCATTTCGGGGCGCGTTCTCGTAGTAGTACGTCCAATCGGTCCAAGTCGCCGCGTTCGCCTCCGCCCCCGCACCTTCCATGAGGCGGTCGAACTCGCCAGGCGGATGGTTTCGTGTCGCGTTGAACATCAGGTGCTCGAACAGATGCGCAAGGCCCGTCTTGCCCCGACGCTCGTGCCGCGAGCCCACGCGAAACCAGCTGTGGTAGCTCACGGTGGGCGCGGATCGATCGATGAGCGTCAGCACGGTGAGCCCA
>Ga0209456_10001766_pt1 | contig 10404 bp, 13 predicted proteins | sample COG_11_FD_184755 | JGI IMG/M metagenome (GOLD analysis project Ga0209456, IMG submission 184755) | Pelagic marine sediment microbial communities from the LTER site Helgoland, North Sea, for post-phytoplankton bloom and carbon turnover... | ecosystem: Environmental > Aquatic > Marine > Neritic...
TGTCTTTAAAAACAAGGGCAAGTGGCAGGTGGACCTGAATATAGAGACAGCACCCCGACTACGCATCAACAGTCACTACGCCAGCCTGGTGAAGCGCGCGGATAACAGCGAGGATAATACCTACCTGCGTAATCATCTGCAGGAGGCGCGCTGGTTCCTGAAAAGTCTGCAGAGCCGTCATGAAACGCTGCTGAAAGTTGCCCGTTGTATCGTCGATCGACAACGCAACTTCTTTGAGTATGGCGATGAAGCCATGAAGCCGCTGGTACTTCGCGATATCGCCGAAACCGTGGAAATGCACGAATCCACCATTTCACGCGTCACCACGCAGAAATACATGCACACGCCTCGCGGCATCTACGAATTCAAATATTTCTTCTCCAGCCATGTTGGCACAGCGGACGGCGGCGAGTGTTCGGCAACCGCCATTCGCGCCATTATCAAAAAACTGGTGGCTGCAGAAACACCAAACAAGCCGTTGAGCGACAGTAAAATCGCCAGCCTGTTGGCCGAGCAGGGGATAAAAGTGGCTCGACGGACCATCGCCAAATACCGTGAGGCGATGGCCATACCACCTTCAAATGAACGAAAACGCCTCGCTTGAGGCGCTGGACGAGGAGTGTATCCATGCAAATAGATCTTACCGGACATCACATCGAACTAACGGATCCGCTACGTAACTACGTTAGCGAGAAGTTTGAACGGCTTGAACGTCACTTTGATCACGTTACCGATGTACACGTCATACTGAGTGTAGAGAAGCTACGCCATAAGGCGGAAGCCACCATGCATATCAGCGGCGGCAAGTTGTTTGCCGACAATACCGAGGCGGACATGTACGCGGCAATTGATGGACTGACCGATAAACTGGACCGTCAGATCAAGAAACACAAGGAAAAAATAACCGACCATCACCGTAGTGAAGGCGCCATCAAGAAGCAAATTATGTAGGGATGACTGCCCGCCAAGTCGAACACAAAATCATGCAAATCTCTGAAATTCTGCATCCAGAACGAATTGTCTGCCAGCAAGACATTTCCAGCAAGAAACGCAGCCTGGAGTTGCTCAGTGAGCTGCTGGCCGGCGCCCTGCCGGATTTTGCCGGTGGTGAGATCTTCGATAGCCTGATTGGGCGTGAACGGCTGGGCAGTACCGGCTTGGGCAAGGGTGTCGCTTTGCCGCATGGCCGATTGAGTGGCCTTAAAAAACCCATCGCAGCCATGGCCATCCTCAAACAGGGAACCGATTTTGACGCCATAGACCGCAACCCCGTTGATCTGCTATTCGCTTTACTGGTACCGGAAGAATCCACCGACGAGCACCTGCAGATCCTGGCGCATCTGGCCGCGATGTTCAGCGACCAGGAATTCTGCGAAAAACTACGCGGCTGTAATGACAGCGACCAATGTTTTCAACTGGTCAGCGGCTGAGACACTCACCAGCATTCATCTGCATGAACATTGATGCTACTGTCGGTACCCTGTTCGACACACTGAAAGACAAACTGGAGTTGCAGTGGGCAGGCAGTCAGCTGGGTGAAAGCCGCGCCATCAATAATCCGCAATCCGAAAGCGCCAAGACCGCACTGGTCGGACACCTGAACCTGATTCATCCCAACCGGGTACAGGTTCTCGGTTGCACAGAGATCCAGTACCTCGATCGCCTTGGTGATAACTCCCGCCGTGATCTGGTCGACCAGTTATTCGACGGAACGACCGATCTTATCGTTATTGGTGACCGGCAAACTCTACCTGAAGACATCAAACAACGCAGCGAAGCCAGTTCGACGCCATTGTTGAGCTCCTCTCAGTCCACAGTGCAGTTGGTAAATTATCTGCAGTATTACGTGACCAACCTGTTTGCGGATAAAATCACGCTGCATGGCGTGTTTATGGAAGTGTTCAGTCTGGGACTTCTGATAACGGGTGATCCCAGTGTGGGCAAAAGCGAGCTGGCACTGGAACTGGTTGCACGCGGCCATCGTCTGGTTGCCGATGACGCACCGATATTCGCCAAAACCTCCCCCGATCTTCTCAATGGACGCTGCCCCGAGGTATTGCGTGATTCCCTGGAAGTCCGCGGTCTGGGCATTCTTAATATTCGCGCCATGTTCGGTGACAGCGCCATCAAGCAGAATCGCAACCTGCGGCTGATTCTCAAGCTGGTGCAGATGACAGAGGAACAGATGCATAGAATCGACCGGCTGCACGGTTCACGCACCACTCAGAAGATCCTTGATGTTGATGTCCCGGAAGTTACCCTGCCGGTTGCCCCCGGTCGCAACCTGGCGGTGCTGGCGGAAGCGGCTGCCCGGAATCACACTCTGCTGCTTAAGGGCTTCGATTCAGCCAAGCTGTTTATGGAACGCCAGGCGCGTTTCATGGACAATAGTTAGTATCTTGCCCCTTAATGCCTTTGTGGTCGCCGTGTCCTTTGTGGTAAAAAGTGTGGACCGGCACTCAGCCAAGGTACTACTGTCTTGAAACTGGTTATTGTCAGCGGACTTTCCGGCTCGGGAAAAAGTGTTGCTCTGCGTACACTGGAAGACCTGGGCTATTACTGTATCGACAACCTGCCCACCGGGTTGCTGAGTGCATTGGCCCTGGAACTTAAGCGGGCGCCGCACCCCATTGACAACGCTGCTGTCGGCATCGACGCCCGCAACCTGTCCCAGGGTTTGCAGCAATTCAATCACATCCTTGATCAGCTGCAGACGCAAGGCATCGAGAGCGAAGTCCTGTTCCTCACCTGTGAAGCTGATACCCTGCTCAAGCGGTTCAGCGAAACACGCCGCCGGCATCCCCTGAGTAACGAGCGGCTTTCACTGGCCGAGGCCATAGATTTCGAGATAGATCTGCTGGGGCCCATCGCAGAACGCGCCGACCTTTTTATCGATACCAGCAATTTCACCATCCACCAGTTGCGCGATCTGCTACATCGGCGCATAAATTATCGTCGCAAAACCGGACTGTCATTGTTATTCGAATCATTCGGTTATAAAAGTGGCACCCCGACAGACGCCGATTTCGTGTTTGATGCCCGCTGCCTGCCCAATCCGCACTGGCAGCCAGACTTACGCCCGTTAACGGGGCGAGACGAAGAAGTCATCGCCTACCTGGAAGGCGAGCCCCAGGTTGAGCAGATGTGTTCGGAACTGTGCTCCTTTCTTGACCGCTGGATACCGGCATTCGAAGCGGACGCTCGCAGCTACCTGACTGTTGCCATCGGCTGTACCGGTGGCCAACATCGTTCCGTGTATCTGGTTGAACGTCTGCTGCGCCATTTTCAGGACCGTTATCCAGATGTAGCAAGCCGCCACCGGGAGTTACCGTGAAAGTCGGCATTCTGCTTATCACCCATGACAACATCGGTGCAGTGCTGCTGCGGACAGCAATTGAAGTATTGGGCATCTGCCCTTTATCGACCGGCACCCTGGCGGCGCCGTCGAGTTGCGACCCCGAACGTATTCTGGAAGATGCCAGGCGGGCGGCTCAGGAGCTGGACGGTGGTGACGGCGTGCTGGTGTTAACCGATCTGTATGGGGCCACACCCAGCAATATTGCCTGCCGGCTACACAGATTCCATGAACTGCGCGTTGTATCCGGCTTGAACCTTCCCATGCTGATCCGGGTGCTCAATTATCCGGACCTTGACCTTGAAGAACTCCAGCAGAAAGCGGTAAGCGGTGGCCGTGACGGTATACTGACTTGTAATATCGAAGGCGTTCAACGTGCATAATAAGACCGTCACCATCATCAACAAGCTTGGACTGCACGCACGGGCGGCAGCCAAGTTCGTCACCCTGGCCTCCTCTTTTGCCAGTGATATCAAAGTCGCGCGCAACGGGCAGGAGGTGAACGGAAAAAGCATTATGGGTGTCATGATGCTCGCCGCATCAAAAGGCACCGAAATCACCCTGATTGCCAATGGTAACGATGAAAAGGATGCCATTGACGGTCTGACAGAACTCATTCTACAGCGGTTCGACGAAAGCGAATGAGCGCCACTATTTCCGGTATCGGCATTTCTCACGGCATAGCCATCGGTAAGGTGTACCGACTGGAATGGGGTAAAGTCGAAGTTTACGAAGCGACCATCCCCAAAGAATTAATTGAAGACGAAGTTGCGAAATTTCGTCGCGCCGTGCGCAGCGCACGCCAGCAACTCAAGGCAATCCGCAACAGTATTCCGGAAAATACCGCGGCCGACATAATCGATTTTATCGACACCCACCTGCTGATGCTGGAAGACACCATGCTCACAGCGGCGCCGGTTGAGTTGATTCGCCAACGCCAGTGCAACGCCGAATGGGCACTGAAGTCACAACGTGACGCACTGGCACAGGTGTTCGACGAAATGGATGATCCTTACCTGCGCACCCGCAAAGACGACGTGGATCATATTGTCACGCGCCTTCAACGTATACTGCTCGGCGAAGATACGCACACCGATCCACAGAATGACGAGCAGCTGCGTGGCACCATCGTCGTTGCACACGATCTGACACCCGCAGAAACCGTCCTTCTCCACCATCAGGGTATCGCCGGCTTTGTGACTGAATCCGGCGGCCCGCTGTCCCACACAGCAATTCTTGCTCGAAGCCTCGGGCTTCCTGCGATTGTCGGCACCCACGTCACACCGCAACAGGTTCATGACGGCGATGCAGTCATCCTGGATGGTGCCCGGGGTGTCTTGCTGACTGAGTTTGACGACACCACGCTCAAAAAGTATCGACGCCAGCAGCGCCAGCAACAAAAGCGCCGTAGCGAACTGCGGGGTCTCAAAGACAAAGCAGCTGTCACCCTGGATGGCACCCGCATCCACTTGCTGGCCAATGTCGAATTGCATGAGGATGTACTGGCCGCACGTCGTGCCGGCGCCGAGGGGATTGGCCTGTATCGCTCAGAGTTCCTGTTCATGAACCGCAGCGATATCCCGGGCGAAGAAGAACAGCTGCAACAATACCTATCCGTGCTAAAAATACTTAAAGGCTTACCCATCACCATCCGGACCCTGGATCTGGGTTCGGACAAGGAGTGCGGTGCTGAACCGCCAAGTGAGCATATATCACCCAATCCAGCGCTGGGGCTGCGTGCAATCAGACTGTGCCTGAAACATGCCGATCTGTTCCGACCTCAACTCCGCGCCATCCTGCGCGCTTCCGCCAAGGGCCCGGTCAGCATGATGATTCCCATGCTGTCCAGCGCGCAGGAACTCAATGAAGTGCTGACGCTCATTGAGGAGGTAAAAGAAGAGTTGCACCGCGAACGCCTGGCGTTTGACCGCAACATACCCATCGGGGGCATGATCGAAGTCCCGGCCGCGGCGCTGTCCGCCGGCCTGTTCGCCCGCAAGCTGGACTTCCTGTCGATTGGCACCAACGATCTAATTCAGTACACACTGGCCATCGACAGAATCGACGATGAAGTCACTTACCTCTACGACCCCCTGCATCCGGCTGTACTGCGACTGATCAAGATGGTCATCGACGCCGGCCGGCAGCATGATGTCCCGGTATCCATGTGCGGTGAAATGGCGGGTGATCCACGCTATACCCGCCTGTTGCTGGGCATGGGCCTGCGCGACTTTTCCGCACCTCCCCCGTCTTTGCTGGAAGTCAAAAATGTAATTCACAAGAGCCTGATGACACAGCTCGCAGCCGTGGTGAACGACATACTGAACAACGACGACCCGGCAGAAATCAGCGAACTGCTGGTGATTCTCAACGAAATGTAACACCAGCAGTATAGGGCTGCTACACTCTGCCCGACTCTACGCCTGTGTGTCCGTCATGGTTGAATCAGCCGAGCAGAAAAGCACACAACAACGACTGGAAACCCTGTCCACGGCCCTGCACAGCGGTACCGCAGCTCAGGTGCGGCAGCTGCTGGCCAGCCTGCATGCTGCCGAAATCGGCGACCTGCTTCAGTCCCTTCCGCACGGCCCGCGCGAAATTCTCTGGAGGCTCGTCGACGCCGAAGACAAGGGTGAGGCGCTCATCGAGGTCAACGATGACGTGCGCGCCGGCCTCATCGAGGAAATGGAAACCGACCAGCTGGTGACCATTATCGAAGGACTGCATACCGACGACCTCGCCGATCTGTTACAGGACCTCCCCGGTGCAGTGACCCATGAATTGTTGCACTCCATGGACAAGCAGAACCGTCAACGGCTGGAAACCGTGCTCTCCTACCCGGAAGATACCGCTGGCGGCCTGATGGATCTGGACATAGTGACGGTACGCGCCAACGTTACACTGGACGTAGTCTTGCGCTACCTGCGCCTGCGCGGCGAAATTCCTGAACTTACCGACAACCTGATGGTGGTTGACCGTTTCGACCACTACCAGGGACTGTTATCCCTGGCAACGCTGTTGACCGGCGATGCGGACGCCAGCGTTGCAGAGGTCATGGACCGTGCTATAGACGGTATCCCGGCCTCCACGACAGACGATGCCGTTGCCCGCCTGTTCGAGGACCGGGATCTGATCTCTGCACCGGTTGTTGACGAGGCAGGTAAACTGCTCGGTCGTATTACTATCGATGACGTGGTTGACGTTATTCGCGAAGAGGCGGATCACTCACTGATGAGCATGGCGGGTCTGGACGAAGAGAATGACATCTTCGCCCCGGCAATGCTCAGTGCCCGTCGCCGCGCAGTCTGGCTGGGGATCAACCTGGCAACCGCCTTTCTGGCCTCCTGGGTCATTGGTCTGTACGAAGCCACCCTGGAAAAAGTCGTCGCTCTGGCCGTACTCATGCCTATCGTCGCCAGTATGGGCGGCATCGCGGGAAGCCAGACACTGACTATCATGATACGTGGACTGGCCCTCGGCCAGGTCGGCCCGGCCAATTCCAGAACATTGATGATTAAAGAAATCCTCGTCAGCATCATGAACAGCATGATCTGGTCCGTGGTAGTTGCCATCATCGCCACAGCCTGGTTCCAGAACACTGACATAGGCTTGATCATCGCAGCAGCGCTGATGATCAACCTGGTGTGTGCGGCACTGGCGGGATTCAGTATTCCACTCGCGCTGAAACAGCTGGGTATTGACCCCGCCCTGGCGGGCAGCGTCCTTCTCACCACGGTCACTGATGTGGTCGGGTTCATGGCATTTCTGGGACTGGGAACCTGGTATCTGTTATAGACCAGACAACACTTTTCTGAACAGGAGGACGATCGCCACCATAACCAGCACACCCAGCACCCTTTCCATGGTCTGCGCTGAGTATCTGCCGGCCCCCATAAAGGAACCCAGCGCACCGCCAAGAAAAACCGCAAAGATAAGCGGTACATACTCGTGCAAATCAATTGCATTGTACTGAACCCTGGCCAGCAGACCCGATAGTGAGTTGAGCCAGATAAAAATGACGCCGCAGGCCGCCGCTTCCTTTGTCGTTCCCAAACCCAGAATGATGATCAGCGGCACCAGGTAAATACCGCCACCAATGCCCACGATCCCGGCCACCAGTCCCAGCACAGCACCGGAAATAAGCGAAACGGCCAGTCTCTGCCGGACACCCAGAGCCAAGCTGAACGACGTGTTTTTCCAGATAAAGAGCCGAACCGCGACAAAGATGAGCGACAGCAGGAGTGCCCAGTAGAACACTTCCATGGGCAATTGAATGGCGCCGCCCAGATAGGCCATGGGCATCGATGACACCAGGAACGGCAGCAGCAGGCTAAGCCGCAAATGCCTGTTTCTTATAAAGTTAAAGCTGCCTGCCGAGGTTACGACAAGGTTCAGCAACAGTGAAATCATCGGGATGGTCAGGCTGTTGAATCCCAGTATCGCCATTAAAACGGTATAGGCAGAGCCGCCGCCGAGACCCACACCCGAGTACGTGTAAGCAATTAAAAAAAACAGTGCCGCCACCAGCCAGGGAGAGCCGATAAGCTGTGAAAACGTCATGTCTCTGTCAGCAACGCTTCAATCTCTTGTTCCCGGACCGGGAACAGCACAACCGCATAGAGGGGAAAAAGTGCCGCCAGCTTACCGACATATTGCTGTTCAGCCTTATCCACCATAACGATAACCCGTGCATGCGGCGCATACTTGCGTAAACTGGCTAACAACACATCCAGGTTGCTGACATTCACCCCGGCATAGTTGTTGCTGTAGCCATAAGAAAACTCGGCCACGATAAAATCGGGCTTTTGTTTTTTCAACTCGGCAATGACTTTTCTCATGGAGTTGAACTTGACTTCATTGACTCCGAGGCGCCTGTACAACGCCGAAAAATTCGGGTGCGCCGGTGACTCGATCACTGAAAACAGCGTTGCAACAGGCATTTTCCAGCAGGCCCTAAGCGCTTTTTATTCCGAAATTCATACCAATCGACAAGCGCGTCCCGCCACTTTTGTTTTCAGTGACTTCGTGCACCGCATCGGGCGCAAAGAAAACAAACATACCCTGCCTGGCTGTAATCCGGGTACTGGCCACGCCCCGGGTCAACACCAGGTCCCCGGAATTTTCCGGCACCCTGACGTAATACACACCGGACACCAGTTCATCATCCTCATCATGGGTGTGCGGCACGGTCACATGACCGGGCCCCATGTCATTGATCCAGAAACCGACTGACAAACTGATTTCCTTTTGATGCAGAAAACGCGCTGCGCCCTGGCGTGCGGCCTGTAATACCGGCTTCAAGGCGGGAATCTGTCCTTCATCGACATAGACGTTCTCGTAGCGTCCCTCGAAGTGATGAGTTCGCCGCAAGCCTGGATCATCGCGCACATCCAGGTATTGCGAGCAGACAGCATCGTTAATGCCTTGCGCATCGGCTAACTCCATCACATAACATTCAACCCGGTATTCCTGTAGTATAGTCATGGTTTTTATTGGCATTGAGCAAGTTGTTTACACCATAATACCCGCAAGCCAAACTGATCGAAAACTTAGTACGCCTTCAACCTGATATGCAAGACGAAATCGACCCGCACGACCTGCCACCCAGCAAATCCCGACTCAAACGTGATGCCCATGCCTTACAGAAGCTGGGCACCGATCTGCTGGATATTCCGGAATCCGAGTGGGCCTCACTGGGGCTTACGCAGGATCTCATGTCTGCGCTGAGAGAGGCCAAACGCCTGCACTCGCACGGCGCCCGCAAGCGGCAACTGCAGTACATCGGCAAACTGATGCGGGACGTCGACCCGGAACCGATTCAGCAGTATTTCCAGCAGCTGCGCCTGAAAGCCCGCCGGCAGGCACAGAGACACCATGAACTGGAAGGCTGGCGGGATCGCCTGATAGAGGAAGGCGACCCGGCGGTCGGCGTATTTCTGGAACTGCACGCGCAGGCAGATCGTCAGCATCTGCGTCAGCTGATTCGTCAGGCAAAAAAGGAACAGTCCGAGAACAAACCGCCCAAGTCCAGCCGCGCATTATTTCGCTACATCAGGGACCTGAATTAGTCTCCGCAGGGTAAAACCGAGCGCAAAGAAAATCTACAATTTGCTCAACAGCATTGATATTCAGGACTGGCAAATGGGTGGCTACCGGCAGCTCACAATCCGTCGCTATGGCAATGATATCGGCGTCCTGCGGGTACAGAGGCGGTTTTCCCACCGCCCCCCGGTAAAGTTCTATTTTGGCAAAAGCCTCGTCCTTGAAGCCTTCCACCAGAATTATGTCCAGTGCATTCTGATCGAGCTTTTCAAGCAAGCGGCTGAGGTCTGCCTCGCACCCGGCTTCTTTCTCTACAAGCAGCGCTTCGCGTTGTGTGGAGGCGATGAGCATCTGGGATGCGCCGGCCATGCGCAGCTCATAACTGTCCTTGCCGGGTGTATCGATGTCAAACGAATGGTGCGCATGTTTGATAACGCCGACGCGAATACCCTTGCCACGCAACAAAGGAATGATCTCTTTCAGCAGTGTTGTCTTGCCGGTTCCACTGTAGGCCGCAAAACCTATGACAGGTTTTCGGGTTTTATTCGGCATGTCAGCCATCATTACTTATCCTAACAGCAAACAGGCCTTTACTTCGTGCCCTGAGTGTCCTTTTTGGTTCGAAGGTGTCAGGAACGATACTTATCGACTCAAGCCCTGGGAAATCCAACTGATACGCAACACCCGCATACGCGATGATCTACAGCAATGCGCAAATTATGAGGGCCTGTTAACACTATGGAAACGCCAGCGACGGTGGCCATTTTTTTGCAGGACAAGGCGCTGCGAGTGCCGTGTACTTACCGTACATAAGCGAGCTGCAACGCAGACCTGCGAAAAAATGGCCCCGTCCCTTCGGGTTGCGCCCCAAATACGGCCAGCCGGCGTTACTCGTCGTTCATTTAGCGTCACTAAACTTCTCTCCTCGTGCCTCGCCTAAAGCGCCTACTGTTGGTGTCTGGCCGTATTTGGGGCAGCAACGCTGCCGCTTTCATAGTGTTAACAGG
>Ga0209456_10001771_pt1 | contig 10386 bp, 10 predicted proteins | sample COG_11_FD_184755 | JGI IMG/M metagenome (GOLD analysis project Ga0209456, IMG submission 184755) | Pelagic marine sediment microbial communities from the LTER site Helgoland, North Sea, for post-phytoplankton bloom and carbon turnover... | ecosystem: Environmental > Aquatic > Marine > Neritic...
GCTTTATCAAGAGGAGCGACCTCTTCCAGACTTCCCCAACTCCCCACATCCGACCACCCAAAATCTACCGGCACAACGACACTACGAGCAGAATGTTCCATCACCGCATGATCAATCGATAGGGATGGCATTTTTGCATAGGCTTTTCGAAGATAGACCGGAAATTCGGGTGTTCCTACTCGCCGTTCAAGGCCTTTCACAAGTTTTGACAAAGTTGGTTGATGTAAAGCCAGCTCTTCGAGAATGGCCGAGGCTTTCCAGACAAAAATTCCGCTATTCCAAAAATAATTCCCAGACCGACAATATCGTTTGGCAGTGGGAAGGTTGGGTTTTTCTACGAACCGGGCCACTGAAAACCCAGAAATTAATCCTTGAGTCCCCAATCGCTTACGTTTGTTTGGTTGGATATACCCATATCCGGTTTCCGGTCGTGATGGATGAATGCCAAACGTCACTAAATGACCCTGCTCTGCTAATTTCGTGGCAAATTGCACAGCCTTCATGAACTTTTTAGCCGCCTTGACGACATGATCTGCAGGAACCACGACCATGACGGCTTCAGGGTCCCGATGCATGAGTTGCAGCGCTGTTAGGGCAATGGCTGGCGCAGTATTTCTGCCCTGCGGTTCAAGGATAATGTTATCGCCGAGATCATCTTTCCATTCATTTAATTGAAGCCGAATCGACTCGGCTTGAATATCGTTCGTCACAATCGTTATCTGCTTGGGAGAAATATGCTCCATCAAGCGTTCGAAGGTCTGTTGCAACAAGGTCCCTTCCCCGATAATTCGCAACAATTGCTTCGGAAATCGTTCACGACTCAAGGGCCAAAATCGAGTCCCGCTGCCCCCGGCTAGAATGACTCCATACACATGATCCTTCATAGGCTTTCCCTTCTATTCACCCTACTCTTTATTCATAGCATCAACCGACAAAACATGACGTACCGCAATTTATTGCTTCTCTTCAATTTTGTCGGATTTCTCTCGTCCAAACTGAAAATACCCCTGAAAATCCCTCTACTGATGCCTTGCTGCCAAGATCATATCAATGACTTCTCGAACAGCCCCCTCTCCTCCCTTTTTTTGACAGATATAGTGGACCATTTGCCGAACTTGGTCAACGCAATCTGCCGGAGCAGCGGCATACCCAACCGTCTGTAAAGCGCCCACGTCGTTGACGTCATCACCCATATAGGCCATCTGCTCAAAAGGAATATTAAATTTCTCCGATAGATGGGCCAGAACGGATACCTTATCCTTCGCTCCTTGAAAGACTTCAGTAACTCCTAGTTTTTTCGCCCGACGAGCGACAATCTTCGTTTGCTCCATCGTAATGATGGCTATCATGACTCCCTCGGCTTGCAGCAGCTTGATTCCCATTCCATCGCGAGTATTGAATTTTTTCAATTCTTCCCCTGACTCTCCATAGTACATACCGGCATCTGTCAGCACGCCATCAACATCCGTTGCAAACAACTTCAATTCTTTAAAGACTTTCCTCGGACTTTTAACAATTCGCAGGTGTGTCGGTTTTTTAAACGACTTCACATCCCGAAGCACTTTCGTAGACGGGCTGCTTGGCTTCTCTTTCTTCATGAATGAATCGTTCCCTTCTTCTATAGCAACAAGAGGTAAACAATCATGGCACGTACCAAATTACCCCCAATATTTCCCTAAGCCTTGCGGCACAGTACAATAATTATTCATAGATTAAAAGGATATTCCTGCAAGCCATTCTCAGGGAAGGGAGGGATTCCAAAAAACCATCTCATGTACGACCAGAACAGGAACAAGCACTCAGGCGACAATTTGCACGGCTACGGATAGAGAAGCCTAAAATGACTCTCAGGACTAAATTCTAAGCAAGGGGTTTCTGTTCTCATTCATTGTTGCAACGTAAATCCTTTTTTCTCCATACAGGCTCCGATTTCTAAACCTCTAGCCACAGAATCTTCCCACCATCCATTTCCATGAAGCTGGCTGACCGCCTCACCACATTGTGTCTTCGCTTCTGTTGAGTCTTTTACAGACCCATCAATTGCCACCCATGTTCCATGTGAACAATCACCATAGGGATGGCATAATCGGTCCGCCCGGGTAGATCCGTAATCAGGATGTAGATAAGAGTCCCATAGCCCACATCCACCTAACCAAAAGAAAGCCACCAACAAGAATACCCACTTTCCCTCAATTATCTTCCAAGGATTCTTGGACTGCTTCTTCAGTATTCGCTTCATAAGGTCTTTCTCTACATTCGTGCCAGCTTTAGAAATTCACATTATCTGTATCGGACAGGTGGAGGGCAGAAAAAAGGGGGGAAGTCCAACAATCAGATAAAATACGAGGCGGTAGCTACGCCCGATCGCTTAGATTTGTCCCCGAATCCAAGCCCACGTGAGTCCCATATATTCATGGTAGGCGAGTTCGGCTAACCGAAGCCCTGAAGCACTAGGAAACAGGTTCACAGGGGACCAAAATTCTTTGGCAGGTTTCCAATGTCCGGCGGGAGCAGGAATTGGTGCAAGCCCCAGTCTGACAAATAACCTCATAGCCCGGGGCATATGGAAGGCACTCGTCACCAGAATAAACGGCTCTTCCTTCACAATATGTCGAACATACAAAGGATGGTCTTTGGTATCCCGAGATTCTACTTCCAAGACTATGTCTGATTTAGCCACGCCTAACTCTTCGGCCACACGACTCAGCGTTGTCGCTTCCGGAGGCCCATCAAATCCAATTCCCCCGGTCAAAATTATTTTACTGCCTGGGAGAAGACGATGCAGCCGGATTCCCTCCATGAGCCGGACACGAGAATAGTGGGAAATTTGCAATTGGATAGGCAAGGTCGGGTCTCCAGCTACTCCACCCGCTAAAACCACAACCCACTTTACAGATCCTTCGCCAATCTCCCCATTTTTATAAGGCATTAACTCAGCCACTTGCAGCGGAGAATATTGTATTTCAAGCGTACGCAGAATTCGACCGGAGACCCCTTCATAACTACACATCACTAAAACAACCATCCCCAGAACAACAAATAATTTTCCCGTCTTCTGCTTTCGAGAAAAAAGCAGTAAAACAAGACCGAAAGCCATCAGTTCAACACAAATTGAAAGAGGAGAAAATAGGGGGGCCAGAAATTTTTTTAAACTAAACATACAAAATTTTGAACCAACTTCTTTGGAGAACCCATCGTGACAACCCGTAGGTAATTTACATGATTATTCGAAATTACACAAGAATTTTCTCTCTTCCTATAATTTAGAGAAATACGGTAATTGAACGGGTAAAGATTGCTGTGAAAAGAGGAACTCCACCTTGCCTTAATCGAGTAAGGAAAGTTCCCCTCAATGGGTTAGGTGTTGAGACGTATAAACTTTGAAGACGTGCTTAGAAAAAGGTTGAAAACAAGTGCGGAACGTCTGATATGTGGGTATGAATACTCTGCTTCAAGGTTGAGAAACAGGGCAGGATCGAAGAACACTTTGCATATGTCGATCAAAATCTTTGCGCGCCGCATCAAGGCTTCTTTGGGCAACATGAATATCTTTGAGAAGATTGCCATGTCGTGACTGATGCTTCACACAATGGATCTTCCCTCCGTCAAATCCTCGGCGACTTCGTCGGCAACCATCAAACTCCTGCGGGGCATGGCGGAGACTGAATTTGGCTTCTTGTAATTGGTCATGCTTTTGAACAACACGATCTTGAGCGGACTTCAGTATTGAAACAGCTTCGGTGCAAGAAAAATCCCATACTTCGGCCCACGCCAACGGTGACAGAAAGACGACCAAACCCAATGCAAGAATCCAAATCCGCATGTAGATCCTTCTTGACAAGGAAAAAGAAACCCACCATTTTTTTGAATGAAAAGAACTCTCATTCTTAAACTAACCTTGGGTTCTTTTTACAACAATAACTCAAAAGGGTGGGAAGGGGGGTAGAAGCCAGATTCACGAATTGCTACTGAAAATAGTATCCTCCAGTTACGACCAATAAAATAAATAGAACGCTACTTATTTGAGCACAAAGTGGGCACGACGATTTTGTCGAAAGCAGGAAATCGTCCGCTGCAAGCAAAACGGCTGACTTTTCCCTAGGCTAAGGACCTGTAATTGGGAAGCCGCCACACCTAAGTTAACCAAGTAATTCTTCACATTCGTGGCTCGACGTTCTCCTAATATGAAATTGTATGCCTCAGTCCCACGCTCATCGCAATGTCCTTGAATCAGAACCTGTCGATTGGCATATCGCTTCAAGAGCACCTTGGCGTTTTGCTCCAATATAGGGGTAGCATCTCTCCGGATCGCCATTTGGTCAAAATCAAAGAATACATCCTGCATGGTCCATGGAAGTGTTGTGTCCTCAGCAGATTGGGCAAAGAATTCTTTTCCAATCGAACCATTAGCAGAAGAAGGGACCGGTGGCGGGGTGATGGGAACAACCTTTGTTGCAGGAAGAACGGGCGAAGGCAGCTTTCTCTCTTCTTGTTCAAACTGAGGCAAAGCTGAACCAACGACAGGTGGAGCCGAAGCGGTCACACTCTCCTTTTCTGACACAGCTTCCTCTACACCAGCGTCTTCATTGCCATGACTTACCACTGAAACTTCATGAAAGGAACTACACCCTATGGTCAACAACAAGGAGAGCGAGAGAATCCCATATTTGGCCAGTTGCCTCTTTCTCGTTTTGATCTTGGACATGGGCATGATGAAATTGAAGAATTGCTAGGCCTTGGGGATGGGCAGAAACGCACAAATTCCAAAAATTTTGGTGCATCATACAACTTTCCTCAAAAGAGTCAATGTCAAGTTTATTCAACTTCAGCGTGCACCTTGACGGTTTTTTTTTCACACAGGTATGATTTCATTCCTACTCGATACAATTTCTAAACACTTACTTTCTTCCCATTTCGCTTTCCAATCCCTCGAGACGCCCGATGATCGACGTTCAACATGTGACCAAACAGTATGGCCAAGTCACGGCACTAGATGATATTTCCTTTTCTATTCATAAAGGAGAAATCGTCGCATTTTTGGGCCCAAACGGTGCAGGAAAGACCACGACCATGCGAATCTTGACCGGATTCATGCCCCCAACTTCCGGTACGGTACGAATTGCGGGCTTCGACTGCTTGGAAGAACCTTGGGAGGTCAAGAAACATATTGGCTACCTTCCTGAAACTCCTCCGCTCTATTTAGAATTAACCGTCCGGGAATATCTCACGTTTGTTGGTCGCATTAAGCGACTGGGACCAGAACAATTACGAGAACGAATGGCTGTCATTATTAAACAAACGGGTTTGACCGAAGTTCAAGGACGCGTCATTGGCCATTTGTCCCGAGGCTATCGCCAACGTGTGGGCTTAGCCCAGGCCTTGCTCCATAACCCACCTGTTCTAATTTTGGACGAGCCAACAACAGGCTTAGACCCAAACCAAATTATTGAAATTCGCGACCTGATAAAGAATCTGGCTGGCTCCCATACCATCATCTTAAGTACACATCTGTTAGCCGAGGCCACAGCCATTTGCCAGAAAGTGATCATTATCCATCGAGGCCAAATCGTCGCCATTGATACGCCAGAGCAACTCGGGGCAAAACTCCGTCAATCCGAAATCCTCAACCTTACGGTCAAGCAGTCTGATCCAGATCTATTGGAAACGCTTGGCAAGATTTCTGGTGTAATGCACGTTTCCCACGGCCCCACACCCAACACTTATGTCTTAGAAACGCATATTGGGGAAGATGTCCGTGAAGAACTGGGGAAACTGGTCGTCACTCGGGGAGTTGGGCTCTTAGAGTTAACCACTCAAACGGTGAGCCTGGAAGATGTGTTTAAGGTGCTGACCAAAACAGATAAACCCGTTAGCTAATTAATGAAGATTCGATTTATGCGGCATCACCAAAACCTCAATAACGTGGCTTCACGATGAATCCCGCTCAAACCATTATCGCCAAAGAGTTACGCAGTTTTTTCGTGTCCCCAGTTGTCTATGTCATCGGTGCTATCTTTTTAGCGGTGGTCGGACTCCTCAGTTACCAGGCTGTGGCTAATGCCAGTAACCAAGCCCTTCGGCTCATGCAATTACAAAACACGTATGCACAGCTGAATCTCAATGAAATGATCTTCCGACCGCTGTTTCAAAGTATGAACCTTATCCTCATGATCATTTTACCGTTACTGACCATGCGGCTTTTTGCCGAGGAACGAAAGTTACGAACATTCGAGTTGCTCCTCACCTCGCCGATCGGCGTCAATGAAATCGTTTCCGGGAAATTCCTGAGCGTGGTCATTGTGTATACTGGACTCTTATCGCTTACCGGTCTTATCCCGCTCACGCTATCCGCCTATGCCACCTTTGACTGGCAACCAATTTTGCTAGGCTATCTCGCGCTCCTCCTTCAGGGAGCCCTCATGTTGTCCATTGGCCTTTTTGCTTCGGCCCTAACGGAAAACCAAATTATTGCGGCGTTTTTGAGTTTTGGCCTCATCTTAGGACTCTGGGTACTTGGAGCCTTAAGCTCGGCCTTCGGTGACTCAACGTTAGGTAATACTCTCTCCTATATCTCATTTTCCGAACATTATGAACGATTGATTCGTGGACTCTTGAATATCAAAGATCTCGTGTACTACATATCGGGGATGGCCTTGATGTGGTTTGCCGCTCACCAAGCCATTGACGCCTACCGATGGAAATAACTCGCTACGCCTCCATTCTTGGAGCATTAGGGCTGTTGTTCACAATCGGAGGTTTAGGCCTCCCCCTCCTTGTCCCAGAAGCGGAAAATACGGCCTCCATCGTTCTCGGAATTGGAACGCTTTGCTTACTTGGCTATGTCGGCATACATTTTCAAGGATTGGTCAGAGGATCACGGAAGCGCTCGACGCGACTTGGCACTCACAGTATCCTCGCCCTTCTCTTAGCAGCCCTTGCCGTTGGATTAACCAACTTCCTCGCTGCCAAACATGCCCCAGAATGGGATTTTTCAGAAACCAAAAATTTCACGTTAAGCCGACAAACCTATCAAGTGCTGCGTGCCTTACCACGCGAAGTCAGCATACACGTCTTTACACGGGACGGCAGTCCAGGATACGGCGCGTACCAAGACCTCTTGACCACGTACGCGAAAGAGAGCCCTCTCCTGACGGTGAAATTTATTGATCCGGAACGACACCCAGACAAAGCCAAGGCCTATCAGATCACGCGTATCGATACCGCCGTCATTGAAAGCGGTCCACAAAAAATTTACCTCCAGCGCGCATCTGAAGCCGATGTGACCAATGCCGTGCTTCGAGTCACAAGAGACATCAAAAAAGGCATTGCCTTCACCACGGGGCATTCCGAAAAAAGTGTATCGGATACCGAAACGCCCGGGTTGTCACGCGCAGCTGATGCCCTAAAAAAGCAAGGGTATGAGGTCAAAACCATTGACTGGGAAATTTTACCCTCTAGCAATGCTTCATTGCTGGTTATCCCTTCACCAACACAACCTCTTTCTCCTGAAGACGTCAGTCACATTACGCAATTCCTAGGAAATGGTGGACGACTCCTGATTCTGAATGATCCGAGTAGCCAGGATTCTTTGGATCCTCTCCTATCGCAATGGGGAATTCAATTGGGAACAGGCATCCTCGCCGATGAACAGGATCGTTTAGGACGAGGCAGTCCGACTGCCTTAATGGTCCGAACTTTTACCACGCATGATATTACCGAAAATTTTACGACGCCGATTATTTTTCCTGTCTCGCGGTCTGTCACTTTCGATGCCACACAAGGTAAGGATTGGGATTTCGAGTCATTGGCGCAAACTTCCCCAAAAAGTTGGGAAGAAATGACTCTGACCAATACTGAACCCGTCTTCGACGAAGACCAGGATCCGAAAGGCCCCTTTACGGTAGCGGCAGTCTTGACCTCAAAACGTGTAAGACAAGACCAGAAGCCGGAGTCGGCCATCGTCATCGTCGGTAACGCAGCGTTTGCCACGAACGGTTGGCTCACCTATCCTGGCAACACGGATTTTTTCTTAAAAACCATTGCATGGTTAGCGCAAGAAGAAACCTTAGTGTCGCTCACCCCCAAAAACCCCGCGTTTCATCCATTTGTCCCAAACCCCTCACAGGAACAAGCCCTGGTCTTTTTTCAAGTGATCTTCCTTCCGCTACTCGTATTGTTTTTAGGCCTCTCCGTATGGAAAAGGCGGCGAAGCCTGTAACATGCTGAACAACCCGATTCGAATCACCCTCGTATTAGCGCTCATCGTGCTCGGTTTAGGAAGCTATATCCTTTTAGTCGATATTCCCCAAACCCGCCAATTTCAAAAACAAGAAACTCAAGAACGGCAACTGCTTCCATTTGATGATCGGGATATCACCACGATCACCTGGGCTACGGCCACTGAAACCATTCATCTGGAGCGAGATGACAAATGGCGATGGACCATTACCAAACCCATGCGGTTCCCGGCCGACAACCAAGAAGTTCGACGAATATTACGAGCACTCATGATCGGAAAGATCAAACGGATCATTGAAGATGGTCCTGCGACCTTAGAAAAATATGGATTAGATCCTCCATACCTTACACTCACACTCCACACGCCTACCACCACTCAAGAACTTGCACTGGGTGATCGCGGGCCCTTTGCGCCGTCGCTGTATGTCCAGACCAAAGCTGACAACCAAGTGGTCCTGACGACGTTGGATGTGATGACCTTTGCTCAAAAAACCCTAACGAATTTTCGACTGAAAGACCTCCTGTTTTTTGACCGCGAGCGAGTTCAAGAAGTACACCTTCAACAAGCCGACGCGACGTTGGTCATGGCCAGGACCGCCGGCGTCCATAGCCTATCCCCAAATTGGATGTTCACAAGTCCTATGAAAGCCCCAGCGGATAAAATCACCGTCGGCACTCTCCTCATGGATTTAAGCGGACTCACGGCCACGGGATTCGTGGATTCAGAAGAAGAGAAACAACGAATTCTTGGACAACCGAGTCGCACCCACGTCGGTATCACAATATTGGAAGGACCTCGAACGCACCATGTCAGTCTGTATCAATTTCAGGATGCAGAAAAAGCCTATGCCCTCACATCCAGTAAGGGCCCGCTCTATGAAATCTCCCCAAGCATTCTCAATCCGATTACCCAAGGGGTTTTTTATTTTCAGGATAAACGTTTATTCGGCATGGAAATAAATGACGTCGTGATGTTGGAAGTCACCACCCCACAGCAAAGCTACGGGCTGATCAAGCAACATGCCGAATGGATCCTTGAGAACGACCCCACTGCCCCATTGAAACAAGAAGTGGTCAATTTGTTCGTCAGCCGTGTGGTCGATATTCCTGCAGAAATCTCTCATCCAGAACATTCGCCTTCGGCCCTTCACCATGGATTAGATTCGCCATCAGCCATCATTCGTGGCCGGAATCGCCAGGGGCAAGAAATCGGGCAATTAGTATTAGGAAAACGAGAAAAAGGGCTCGTATTTGCGAGAGGGGCCGGGCACCAGGGTCTTTACCAAGTCCGCGATACGATTCTGGATCAAATACCCAACCAGGCCAAGCTTGTCCGCGCAGGGAATTAAACCCCCTAAATCTATAATAATTCCAGAAAGATCAAAAAAACTCTCATTCCTGATTCTGAGACTGCGTTTCTTCTTTTTCTATTTTTTTAAAAAATCGGTCGGCATCTTTTCGGATTTCTTCTTTTGAAGGTTCGGGTTGGGGCTCCGGTGCTGAAGAGCAGCTCACGAGAGACACTCCCGCCACAAAAAGAAAGGCCACTCCCATTCGTTGCACAGATAGAACAAGCACATTCATCGTGTTCATCATTTACCTCCCATTTGTTCTATATATTGATCAGCTATTCGTTGCAACTTTCGTCATACCCTACATCGACTATTGATAGGCTCGCAAGAAACCTCTCGAAATTGACTGCAGTAAAGGGGTCTGTTACCTTTCCACCCAACCTCAATTGCTATCCCAATCTTAGAAAAAAAGGAGTCGTTTGTGACCACTATTGGTGCTGCCCAATTACCTGAACAGCTTCGTCATAAAGCCGATCAACTCCGCATTCATAGCATACGATCCACCACACAGGCCGGGAGCGGTCATCCTTCCAGTTGCTGTTCCGCGGCAGACATTGTGGCCACGTTGTTTTTCTCCGTCATGCGATATGATCCAAAGAATCCTCGCAACCCCGACAACGACCGATTTGTGCTTTCGAAAGGCCATGCAGCCCCACTGCTTTACGCCGCATGGGCTGAAGCCGGGCTTTTTGATCCTAAAGACTTACTTGAACTTCGCACATTAGAATCTGATCTCGAAGGGCATCCCACGCCCCGCCTTTCATTCGTAGATATGGCCACAGGCTCACTTGGCCAA
>Ga0209456_10001772_pt1 | contig 10383 bp, 8 predicted proteins | sample COG_11_FD_184755 | JGI IMG/M metagenome (GOLD analysis project Ga0209456, IMG submission 184755) | Pelagic marine sediment microbial communities from the LTER site Helgoland, North Sea, for post-phytoplankton bloom and carbon turnover... | ecosystem: Environmental > Aquatic > Marine > Neritic...
GTGATCAAGGACCCGATCACCGTGTCGCCCGATGCCACGATTCGCGAGGTGGTCGAGCTTACGCAGGCCAATAACATCTCCGGCGTGCCGGTGGTCGACGGCGACGACCTGGTCGGTCTTGTCACCAGTCGCGACCGTCGCTTCGAGCTCAACCTGGACAATCCGGTCTCCAGCGTCATGACGCCGAAGGAGCGGCTGGTCACGGTGCAGGAGGGCGCATCGAAGGATGAGGTGATTGCGCTGCTGCACAAGCATCGCATCGAACGCCTACTGGTCATCAATGGCGACTTCAGGCTGCGCGGGATGATCACCGTAAAAGACATTCAGAAGTCCACCGACTTTCCGAACGCCTGCAAGGACGATCTCGGTCGACTGCGTGTCGGTGCAGCCGTCGGTACCGGCGGCGGCACCGATGAACGCGTCGATGCGCTGGCCGCCGCAGGTGTCGACGTGGTGGTGGTAGACACTGCGCACGGCCATTCGCAGGGTGTGATCGACCGGGTGCGCTGGGTCAAGCAGCATTACCCGGACCTGCAGGTCATCGGTGGCAACATCGCCACGGCCGCTGCTGCGCGGGCACTGGCCGATGCCGGTGCCGACGCCGTCAAGGTGGGTATCGGGCCGGGGTCGATTTGCACGACACGCATCATCTCGGGCATCGGTGTGCCGCAGATCACGGCCGTTGCCAATGTGGCGGGCGAGCTGAAGAACGACGGCATCCCGCTGATTGCCGACGGCGGCATCCGCTATTCCGGTGATGTGGCCAAGGCCATCGCGGCCGGGGCCTGGTCGGTGATGATCGGCAGCATGTTCGCCGGTACCGAGGAGGCGCCGGGCGAGGTCGAACTCTACAAGGGGCGTTCCTACAAGGCCTACCGCGGCATGGGTTCACTCGGCGCCATGAAGGAGGGTTCCAGTGACCGCTACTTCCAGGAGGGCGGTGAAACAGACAAGCTGGTGCCGGAGGGAATCGAGGGCCGTGTGCCCTACAAGGGCACCATGATCACGATCCTGCATCAGTTGATGGGCGGTGTGCGCGCCAGCATGGGCTATACCGGTTGCGCCACCATCGAGGAAATGCGCACCCGGCCGGAATTCATCCGCGTTACCAACGCCGGCGTGAGCGAGAGTCATGTGCACGATGTCTCGATAACCAAGGAAGCGCCGAACTATCGCGTGAATACCTGATTTTTCACACCGTCGTAAGAACAATGAATTCCTTCTCCCTCCGGGAGAAGGCCAGAGCCTGCCCCCGCGCAGGCGGGGGATGAGGGGGTATTGTTGGGTTGCATTCGGTTTTATCCCCTCTCCCCAGCCCTCTCCCTGAGGGAGAGGGAGAATCAGCTATGACCAATGATATTCACGCCCACCGGATCCTGATCCTGGATTTCGGTTCACAGTACACCCAGTTGATTGCACGTCGCGTGCGCGAACAGGGCGTCTATTGCGAAATCTGGCCGTACGATAGCGATCCTGCCGAGATCGATCAGTTCGGTGCGCGCGGCTTCATCCTCTCCGGCGGTCCGGAAACGGTCACCGGTGATACCGCCCCGCAGGCGCCGTCCGTGGTGTTCGATGCCGGTGTGCCGGTGCTGGGCATCTGCTACGGCATGCAGACCATGGCGGCACAACTCGGCGGTCGCGTGGAAAACGCGGATCATCATGAATACGGCTATGCGCAGGTGCGTGCCCGCGGCCATTCCCGCCTGCTGACGGATATCGAGGACCACACCAGCGTGGAGGGTTACGGCCTGCTGGACGTGTGGATGAGTCACGGTGACCGCGTGACGACATTGCCGGACGGTTTCCGGGTCATCGCCAGCACGGACAGTGCACCGGTGGCCGGCATGGCCGACGATACGCGCGGTTTCTACGGCATCCAGTTTCATCCCGAGGTCACGCATACCCGCCAGGGCGAACGTATCCTGCACCGCTTCGTGATCGACCTGTGCGGTTGCGACAACCTGTGGACCCCGGACCATATTGCCGAGAGCAGTCTGCAGGAAATACGCAGCCGGGTGGGCGGGGGCAAGGTCCTGCTCGGCCTGTCCGGCGGTGTGGATTCATCCGTGGTCGCCGCACTCCTGCACAAGGCCATCGGCGATCAGCTGGTATGCGTGTTCGTGGACAACGGCCTGCTGCGTTATCGCGAGGGTGACCAGGTGATGGCGACCTTCGCCGAGCACATGGGTGTGCATGTCATCCGGGTCGATGCCGAGGCGCGCTTTCTGGCCGCGCTCGATGGCGAGGCCGACCCGGAACAGAAGCGCAAGATCATCGGCAACCTGTTTATCGAGGTGTTTGAGGAAGAGGCGGGCAAGCTCAGTGGCGACACCGGGTGGCTGGCGCAGGGGACCATCTACCCCGACGTGATCGAATCGGCCGGTGCGAAGACCGGCAAGGCGCACCTGATCAAGTCACACCACAATGTGGGTGGACTGCCGGAAGACATGAAGCTGGAGCTGCTCGAACCGCTGCGCGAGCTGTTCAAGGACGAGGTGCGCAAGCTCGGTGTCGAACTCGGCCTGCCGTATGACATGGTCTACCGCCACCCCTTCCCGGGGCCGGGGCTGGGTGTGCGCATCCTCGGCGAGGTGCGCAAGGAATATGCTGATTGCCTGCGCCTTGCCGACCATATCTTCATCGAGGAGCTGCGACGTCACGAGCTGTATGATGCCGTCAGCCAGGCCTTTACCGTATTCCTGCCGGTCCGTTCCGTGGGTGTTACCGGCGACGGTCGGCGATATTCCTGGGTAGTGGCACTGCGCGCGGTCGAAACCATCGACTTCATGACGGCGCGCTGGGCGCACCTGCCGTATGAATTCCTCGACCTGGTCTCCCGCCGTATCATCAACGAGGTGCCGGACATCTCGCGCGTGACCTATGATATTTCCGGCAAGCCGCCGGCGACCATTGAGTGGGAATAGGGGCAGATACAAGTAACAAGATACAAGTAACAAGATACAAGATACAAGATACAAGATACAAGATAAAAAAGGTGTTCCGTTATACAGCTCAACAAGTGGCTCGTATCCTGAGATCTGTTCTTGTATCTTTTCTCTTGTTACTTGTATCTTGTTACTTGTATCTTGTTACTTGTATCTCGCCGCGCCTGCCTGTGTAGATGAATACAACGCCGACATCACCCCGCGATACTCACTGGATGCAGCGGGCGCTGGAGCTTGCCAGGCGCGGCGCGGCTGCCGGCGAAGTGCCGGTTGGTGCCGTGCTGGTGCGTGATGGCAGTGTGCTGGCAGAGGGCTGGAACCGGCCGATTGGCAGCCACGATCCGACGGCACATGCCGAGGTGGTGTGTTTGCGCGAGGCCGGTGCATTGACCGGCAACTACCGGCTGGCGGATACCACCCTGTACGTCACGCTGGAACCCTGCCTGATGTGCGTGGGTGCCATGGTGCACGCCCGGGTGGCGCGACTGGTGTATGCCGCCGATGACCCGAAGAGCGGGGCAGTCAAAACCGTGTGCCGTGGCTTTGACCTGCCCGGACTCAATCACCGGGTCGAGATCCACAGTGGTGTACTTGCGCAGGAGTGTGGCGACATTCTCCGGGAGTTCTTCCGCGGCCGTCGCGCGTAACGGCCGGTTTGATTTTCGGTGCGTGCGCAGTACACTGTTAAGTAACAAGGATTCCGCACATGCGCCTGATTATCTTTACGCTCTCCGTTTTACTGCTGTTCTGGCAATCACCTGCCTGGTCCGACAATGACAAGCCGGTTGACTATGCACCGGTCAGCGTGAACATGAAGCTGCTGCAGGTGTCCGAGCATGTCTGGTTCGTGCAGGGCGAGCCGGGCGTCGCGACCGATAACGAGGGCTTTATTTCCAATGCCGGCTTCGTCGTGACCGGCGCCGGTGTGGTGGTGTTCGATGCACTGGGCTCCCCGTCGCTGGCGGATGCCCTGCTGAATAAAATCCGCATGGTCACCAGCGAGCCCATCGTCCGGGTCATTGTCAGTCACTACCACGCGGATCATATCTACGGCTTGCAGGTGTTCGAGGACCTCGGCGCGGAGATTCTTGCACCGGTCGGTGTCGAACGCTATCTCGAGTCCGAGCAGGCGCAGGAACGGCTGGAAGAACGGCGCTTCACCCTGGACCCCTGGGTGAATGACAACACCCGCCTGGTCTACCCGGATGTCCTGCTGGAAGAGGGCGCCCACTTCCGGCTGGGCGATGTCGAGTTCATCGTGACGGTCGTCGGCAACGCGCATTCGGACGGTGACCTGACCCTGTTCGTGGTGCCGGACAAGGTGCTGTTCTCGGGTGATATCATCTTCGAGGGCCGGGTGCCGTTCCTGGGTGATGCCAACACTGCACGGTGGGTGCAGGTGCTGACGCGCATGGAGCGCGAGAAGCTGGTGGCACTGGTGCCGGGACATGGCGGGGTTGCGGAAGATCCCAATGCAGCAGTCGGCCTGACGCGTCGCTATCTCGCATTTCTGCGCGAGCATATGGGGGTGGCCGTGGATGCATTCGAGCCGTTCGACGATGCCTATGCGGCCATCGACTGGGGCGAGTTCGAACAACTGCCGGCCTTCGCCGAGGCAAACCGCCGCAATGCCTACCAGGTCTACCTGTCCATGGAGGCGGAACTGCTGGGCAACAAGTAGCCGCTGCCTGCCTGACTACAGCGCAGGCGAATCGAACTGGATGGTCTCGCGCGGTGTGGTTGAATCGGCCGTCCTGGTCTCGGTCATCCATACCAGCACATCGTAATAGGTGCGGATATTCTCGACATAGCGGACCGGTTCCCAGCCGCGTGCATACCCATGGCGCGTCTGCTTGAACCATTTTTTCTTGCTGAGCAGGGGCAGGTTCTTTTTGACATCGACCCAGCGGTCCGCGTTGCCCTTGTTTTTCTGCGTCAGCTTGCGGGCATCTTCCAGGTGGCCCAGGCCGACATTGTAGGCGGCCAGCGCCAGCCAGGTCCGGTCGGGTTCGGTGATGCGCTCGGGAATACGCTTGATAATCCCCGCCAGGTAATCCGCGCCACCCATGATGCTTTGTTCCGGGTCGCGCCGGTTTTCGATACCGACGTCCTTGGCGGCGGCCTGCGTCAGCATCATCAGCCCGCGGACCCCGGTGGGGGAGACGGCATCCGGCTCCCAGTGTGATTCCTGGTAGCCAATGGCCGCGAGCAGGCGCCAGTCCATGCCGATGTTGTCGGCGGCCGTCATGAACAGTTCCCGGTACTGCGGCAGGCGTTGCTCGATATGTGCAAGGTAGCTGCGCGTACCGACGTAATCGAATTTGCGGATATGACCGTAGTAGCGCTCGATCAGCTGTGCCAGGGTGCCATCTGCCTTGATGCGGTTGAAGAAGACGGTCGCGGACAGGAACAGGCTGTCGTCATCGGATTGCGGGAACGCCCAGGCGAGCGGCTCGGGTTCGCTGAGATCGAACGCCGGCCTGAGTTCCGGGTAATAGCGCCGGTTCACGGACAGCTCGTTGGAATCGGCAATGGTGTAATCAATCAGCTGCTGCCAGACGAGTTCCAGCAATTCCTCGCTGCCCTGTTCCTCACCGGTGTGCCAAACGAGGTCGGGGTACGTCTCGCGCAATTCCTCCAGGCGTTCCTCGTGGCTGCTGCCGGCCACGACTTCCAGGCGTCCGTCCAGTTCGGCCGGGCTTGCGGGTTTGCGATTGCCGCTGCGATAGATGAGTTGCGGTGTAATGGTGTGGTAGACGGGGCCGAAGCGCACCTTGTCCTTGCGCTTTTCGGTCACGGTCAGCCCGGCGGCGGCAACATGGGCATCACCCAGTGCCGTCAGCGGCAGGATGTCATTGAAGTTCGGAGGTATTACAATGCGCAGCTCGACATTGAGGTAATCGGCAAAGCGTTTGGCCAGCTCATATTCGAAACCGGTCGGACCATCCGGACCCACGTAATAGGTCGTGGCGCTGTTGCGGGTAATGACGATCAGTTCGTTATCCGCCTGGATGCGTTCCAGGGTGTTGGGCAGGTTGTCGCAGGCTGTCAGCCAGACCGGCAGCGCAGCCGCCAGGACCATGCGGAGCATGGCGATCCGGGTCAGGCATGCGCTAGAATGTGATGCTTTCTTCATGACAGGATATACGACAGCAGTTGCGTCAATTCAGCCGGCCTTGCAGCGCCCCCTGCTGGCCGCATAAACCGGAATTATAATGGGGGAATTATAGCCCAGGGGCCATCGAATTATCCAAGTTTGTTAACTATATACACCATCTGGAGAGGTACCGAAGTGGTCATAACGGCACCGACTCGAAATCGGTTGGGGGAGCAATCCCCACAAGGGTTCGAATCCCTTCCTCTCCGCCATTTATCAGATGTTTAAGTGTTCACCTCCTTGGCGCCTGGATCGAAGTCAGGGATTTCGTCAAGCGCCTGCTATCCAATGACAATGACGGATCTCGCCATCAGCGTTTCATACTGAATACCGGCGCCGGGCGTACCCTTCTGATCGCCCACAATATCGATCTGGCTGAGCCCGTACCGGTTGGCATCGGCGACCGCGTCCAGGTACGCGGCATGTATGAATGGAATGACCCGGGCGGCCTGATGCACTGGGCGCATCACGATCCTCTGGGCATCGAAGACGGTGGCTACGTTCGATTTCGAACGATTGTATATCGTTAACCGAACCACCGGTGCTATTGTGAGGGAAGGCACGGTTACGCTGGAGCAGGACAATGACAGGCAAACATTCGCGGTTAATGATTAACAGATCTGCTGTTCTCGCATTGATAGCGATACTGCTGTCGGCTTGCACAGGAATGCGGCCCGGGTATGAAACACCGAACGTCAGCGTGCAGTCGTTTCGGGCTGTTCCATCAACAACGGGTGCGAGATTGCCGTCGTTCGAAATCGGCCTGCAGGTCACCAATCCAAATCTTGAGCCGCTCGAACTCGCCGGCATTTCCTACACAGTCAGTCTCGACGGAAAGGACGTCATCAAGGGTGTGGGTAATGAGCTGCCGGTTATCGAAGGCTATGGCGAAGGCACGTTCACCGTAACCGCCGCGTTCAATGTGATAGCCGGCATTCAACTGATGCGTTCGCTGATGAGTAAATCCGGTGATACCTTTGATTACGCCTTCGAAGCCAAGCTCGATCCGGGCGCGTTCAGTCGCAAGATTCGCATCCGGGAGAGCGGCACGATTTCACTGGCAGAGGTGGAAAACTAAAGAGAGGCCAGGCGGCGTTGGTCCCCGGGCCCGGGGTGAATCTGACCCGCTACCACGGTCCTATACGCTGATGCTTGAAACCATCATTACCAAATAGTATTAGTTATTGGTAATCCTGAGACAGTGGTGGATATTATGAGCAAAAACACCAGTATCGCTCTGGGTGATCATTCCCAGAATTTCGTGCACGAACTGGTATCACGAGGCCGTTTCGGCTCTACCAGTGAGGTTATACGGGCCGCTTTGCGGCTTTTGGAGGAGCAGGACGCAAGGCTGGCAGCGTTGCGGAAGGCCATACCGGATTGCGTGACGTCTGCACAGAGTTGACTGATAACCCCGAGCTGGGAAAACGCCGGGATGAGCTACACAAGGGGTTGTGTGTTTACCCGTCTGGCAAGCACCTGGTCTTTTATCTCGCCATGGACAAGGATATTGATGTTGTGCGTATTCTGCATGCGAGCATGAATATCCTCCGTCATCTGGGATAGTCGTACCAGGCATACACACAGCCCGGTTTGAACCAGCGTAGAAAGAACGTAATAAGAGTGAAAGCAGGACATCCATAAAATAGCGATATTACAGGGCAGGAGCCAACAGGGGAGAATGGCGCAACTGTTTGAGTAAAAGAAAGTTACTGTATTACGAGTTCGACTCGAAATCGGTTGGGGGCGTTAGCCCCACGTGGGTTCGAACCCCACCCTCTCCGCCATTTATCAGATGTCTATCGTTTTACCTGCGGTGTCCATTTCTCGCGGCGGGCCGTGCGGGATAGAGAATTTGTCATAATATTCCCCGCTGCCGGGCGCATTCCTGTTTTACCGGCGGTAATTGCTACCGGTGGCAGGGTCATTCACTCTATTGTTAAGCACATCAGGGGACAGACATGAGCCTGGGCTTGATCATTAATGTCAAAGACGATGCCGACCTCTTGATAAGAAATATTGACTATCATGAATCCGTCGGTGTTGATTACTTTTTGGTTTCTGAACGGGGTTCCTCTGCCGCGGAGCTCGAGAAAATCAACGACTTCGCCAGCCAGCGCCCTAATGTCGTTGTTTTCAAGCAGAATATTGCCGACATGGTCCTGGATTCCCCGGAGTTCATCAGGCTGCGGATCATCCTGTTTGAAAAATACCACGCCACCTTTACAAGCAACTGGGTGGCAGTGATCGACACCGATGAGTTCCTCCTTCCCGTATCTTCCTCTATTCTGCATGCCGGCATACTCAAGACGGCCAATTTAGTCGCGCTTCCCCGCTATAACGTCGCTTTGCCCAGGGCCGGAGTTGACGCGTTCTACGAAAAACTGGCCAGTCCCGAATTACTGCTTCAGCAGGAAATCATCGTCAAGCCTATTACGCTTTCACCAGAGAAGATGCGCGAGGAACCCGACATCCCCTGGGTTATGCACAGGGTCGGACCGAAAGTCATGACCAGTATAAAATCCGTCAGCGACATCGCTCCGGGTTTTCATGATCTGGTCAGTGACACTGCGGTGGTCCGTGGTTGCCCGCATGATTTGCTCATTTTGCACCTGCCCTTCAGCAGCAATGAACGCTTTGCCAGGAAAGTCGCCAATATGAACGCTCATCTGGAAAATGTCGGCCATACCCTGAAGCAGGGGGAGGCCTGGCACTGGCGTCGCTGGGTAGCAGAGTTGATCGATGAAGAAAGCATAAGGCTTGAGTTTGAGAAGCAGTTTTTTGCTGATACCGACCTGCTCAAGTTGCGACAGGAAGAGGTTGTCATGACCGCTGAGTGCTTTTTTCATACACTTGTCAATCAGCAGCCTGGATGCGCGCTGTTATGAAACCCGGAATAGCAGCCCTGCTTTTTCCCTCTACCGGCAATTTTCACAGGACTCAATCGGGGAGAATGGCGCAACGGGTTGAATGGAAAGCAAGCTGCTGGTGAATGATTTGACTCGAGACCGGTTCGGGGCCTTGCGCCCCGCGTGGCTTCGATAGCTGTCCTCTCCGCCAAACAATCAAGGCCCCGTACGGGGCCCTGGTTGTTGACATCCTGCCGGTCGTTGCCGGTGCTGGCTGACCTGCTCTAGCCGGCAGGTGGGCACTGCGGGTCGGATGACCAGACCAGCAGCGGCCGATTGGCATGACGCATGACATTGGCTGTGACGGATTCGTCCAGCGCGCGGCGTTCGCCGCCCTGGCCATGCGTCACCATGGCGATCAGATCGATATGCAGGTCATCGGTCCGCTGCAGGATTTCCTGGACCGGCGCCCGGAGTGTCGAGCAGTCGAGATGCACCGAGACGCCCGCATTCGCCAGTTCAACACCGTGCTGATCGATAAATTCCCTGCGTTTGCTCGCCTCGGCATCCTCGCCGCACTCCGGGTGGTCGTGGAACAGTATCACTTCAGTATTGAAGTGCTTTGCGAACCGTTGCACGCAGGGCAGAATGGCTGCGGAGACCTCGGACCCGTCGAGTGGTACCAGCATGCGATGGAGCAGGTGTTCCTGCTGCGGACTACGGGCATCGGCGCGCGTGGAGTGCAGGATGAAGACGGGGCAGGGCGACTGGCGCACGACCTGTTCGGTAATGCTGCCCTGGCGGATATTCTCCAGCCCCGAGCGGCCATGCGTGGACATGAGCAGTAAATCCGGGTCCGTCTGCACCGTGAACCGGGTGATTTCCTCAACGGGATCACCCGCACGCAATTCGGCCCTGACCTTCCAGCCGTCATTACGCAGGTCGTCTAAGTAACCCTTGAGCAGGGGATGACCTACGGCGTCATCGTCGCTGTGCTCGCCGGCGGGGTCCTGCACATGCAACAGGAATACCTCGGTGGTCTCTGCCTTGCCCAGTTGCCTGATATAGCCCAGGGTCTCGGGGAACATTTCGCTGCCGTCCAAGGGCACCAGAATTTTCTTCAACATGCTCTATCTCCTCCGGTTTTAATTCTAGTCTATTTTGTCCGCATTTTGGCGGCCCCTGGCCTGTGGTGTGCGGACCGGTCGACTGGCTCGTAGCGTGCTGACTGTCTGATGTACGTGTAGCACAAGGATTCGGTTACCTTATTGACACGTGTCAATAGAAGACCATATGAATCCGTGGTCACCATCGATTGCATGATTCATTTGTTATTCAGGGTGGATGCGTGGGCCGGCACCACGAGAGAAGCCCTGGCTGTGCCGGGCGCCTGCAGCGGGCGGCCCTGGCCTGGCGTATTGCTGTACGG
>Ga0209456_10001774_pt1 | contig 10380 bp, 7 predicted proteins | sample COG_11_FD_184755 | JGI IMG/M metagenome (GOLD analysis project Ga0209456, IMG submission 184755) | Pelagic marine sediment microbial communities from the LTER site Helgoland, North Sea, for post-phytoplankton bloom and carbon turnover... | ecosystem: Environmental > Aquatic > Marine > Neritic...
GCGTGAACACCTCCGTCAATTCGTCATCGTACTCCGGCCCCAGATAGGCAAAGGTCGACTGCAGCGACCCGGTGCTCACGCCCGTGACAATCTTGAAATTCGGCCTCGTCCCGGCTTTGCTCCACCCCGTGAGAAACCCGGCCCCATAGGCACCGGACGAACCTCCGCCTGACAAAACAAGAATTGAATACTCGCGTTGGCCGTCCTTGTCCGGGTCGAAACTGCCTTCCGGCTCGCTCTCGAACGAGGCCTTGATGGTCCGCTCCAGATCCGAGTCCGGTTCAACGTGGCTGGCATCCAGATGGATCGACCCCCAGGAATACCCGATGGGACTGCCTGACGGAGGCGCCGGCGGACGGGTGGCTCGCATCGAGGAGACAGTCACCCAGGCAGCACCGAAAAGGAGTCCGAGCCCAAGCAGGATTACCCACAGTTTCTTCACCGTCCGTTTCATCCTCATCCTGGCCTCATCGTGTTTCGAGTTTCCCCTTCGCCGCTGCATCTACCCAGACGGCGGGCGGTCTGCAAATAGTTGTTTCAGCCGTACGGTGTCCCGGTCCGCCCAGCCGGACGGGGCGGTGACGGACTATAAAGCGGCGGCCATAATCAACAAAATAGTTTAATGGATCCTCATTGCCCTGTTCAAAAAAACTATCTATTACATTTGTTAACCAGGGACTATTAATATTTACACCTTCTGAATAGTCAGCATTAAACCGGCCTAGAATGCTAGACCTTAATCTGTCTAGGGCATTCTGAACATTTAGCTTGTTTGGAAAATCTGAGATGTTTCTTACTTGTCCTTTATTATTATTCCAATACCTGGGATCTATTATAAGCTTGGTAGTTTTCTTAAAATCGATTTTTCGACCGTGAACAAATCGGAGATAAATAGATGAAGTTTTCGAATTTCTTTTTATGAAATATTTTATTGAGGGCATATAATATATCTTGGAGAATCAAATATAATCAAATAACAAATGGTGCCGACATAGTTCCAACATTTTACTAATTAGTACTTATCTTTACTTATCATATCTTATTTCATAAATTTACGGTAAGGCCTATACTACGTATTATTTACTTGCTTATTCTTGTATTGTGGCATTTGCAGCGGCATTCATTTCCTCTTCAGACAGCCAGCCGCCACCAAGTGCTTTATAAAGATTTACATAGCCATTGAAAAGTTGCTGGGTAGCCTCAGACAAATTCAATTCTGCTTCAAATGCCTGTCTCTGACTTTCAATTAATTCAAGAAAACTCGTAACACCTTTGTCATATCGTTCACCCGAAAGAAATTGGGCATTCTTAGCTGCAGTAACATGTTCCTGCCTGGCCTGAACTTCTTCTTTAAGCGTAGATATTTCTACCAGGGCATCTTCTACTTCCCGAAAGGCAACTATTACAGTACGTTCGTATTCATACATAACCTGCTCTGTTATCTTCCTCTCAATTTCAACCCGCCTTTTGTTTTTTCCAAATTCAAATAAGGGCCCAAGCATGCTTCCGCCAATAGCCCAGACCGCCGGATTAGTTGTTAAATCGGAAATATCACCGCTTGCTACCCCCAGTAATCCTGTAAGACTAATGGACGGAAACCTCTGTGCAACCGCAACACCTATTCTTGCAGTTTGAGCGTGTAACAGGGCTTCTGCCCGAAGAATGTCTGGTCTTCTTTCCATAAGCATCGATGGCAATCCAACAGGGATATCGGGAGGTAAGTCTTGTTCATACAGTTCAGCTCCTGTTACAATAGGGCCCGGGCTTCTTCCAAGGAGTATCCCCAGGGCATTTTCAGTTTGTGCTATAGATCTTTGAAAAAAGGGTACTGCCGCCGCGGCTATTGCCCTTTGAATTTGAGCCTGATTCAGATCAATTTCCGGTACGATACCCTGGTCGTACCTGGCTTGGATTATGTTAAGAGATTTTTGTCGCAATTCCAGGGTCCTGATAGATATATATTCCCTCCATTTAAAATCAAGCAACCGATAATAGGTGCCTGTAATTGCCCCAATTAAACCGATTTGAACCGTTCGCTGACCATATTCAGAAGCTACCAATTCTGCTTTGGCCGCTTCGTTGGCACGTCTGAATTTACCCCAAAAATCCAGTTCCCAGCTTAATGTTCCAAAACCAGTAAAGATATTTTGAGCGGAAAGGTCCTGGGTGGGTGCACCGGCTACTATATTGCCCCTTGTGGCACCTATATTATACCCTATCTTTGGATAAAGATCCGCTCTGGTAAAACCAAGTTGAGCCAGCGCCTGTTCTATCCTTGAGGAGGCTATGAGAGCATCTTTATTTTCTCTCAGACCAATTTCAACTAATTCCTCTAAAACAGGATCGTCAAATAATTCCCACCAACTAATATTCAGTACAGAATCTGTCATGGCTAAATGAATACTGTCATAACGGTAAACCGCTGTGGAATCTATTTCGGTACGCTGGGTATTAAAACTGGGACCTACTTTACATGCTTCAAATAAAAAGATGGTACTTAAAGCAATAAGTATAAAGGAAATTTTGATTTTCATTTCTTTTATCTTTTTCATCTTAGTCAGTGGTTACTTTTGAGGTTACCAATGCTTTATCTCTTTTTTTCTCATATCCGGCAATCTTGCCAATAAGGATAAATAACATAGGATAGAAAAATACACCGAGAATTGTTGCCAAAGACATTCCTCCCAACAAAGCCATACCCATCACTTTCCTGGATTCTGCTCCTGAGCCCGAAGCTATTACCAAGGGAAAAACACCCAAGATGAATGAGAAAGCAGTCATTAATATGGGTCTGAATCTTGATTTGGCGGCTTTCATTGCGGCATCATAAAGGCTTGCCCCTTCTTTAAATTCTTCATTTGCAAATTCTACAATTAAAATTGCATTTTTCGCCGCCATCCCTATAAGCATAACAAAAGAGACCTGAGCAAAGATGTTATTTTCAAAAGTTGGACTAAATAATCGGGCAACCCAAAGGAAAATAAGCGCTCCAAAAATGGCAAATGGTGTACCTAACAGAATTGAAAACGGCAAAGACCAGCTCTCATATTGCGCTGAGAGTATCAGAAATACAAATAGTAAGGAAAAGGTAAGAATGATCGTAAGCGATCCTGAAGCTTTTTTCTCCTGGAAAGACATGGCATTCCAACTGTAAGTCATGTCCGGCGGGAGAACTTCGTCTCCAACTTCCTCTAAGGCTGCAATTGCGTCTGCTGAGGTATATCCCGGTGCCGGAGAGCCTGTAACCTCAACAGCTCTGAATAAATTAAACCTGTTTGTATAATCTGGCCCGGTAATGTGTTTTACACTTGCTATTGTTGCAAGTGGCACCATATTACCTTTGTTGTTTTTAACGAAAAAATTATTTATCTGTGCCTCATTGACTCTATATTCCGGCTCAGCCTGAATGTAGGTTTTATATAGCCTGCCAAATCTGGTGAAATTGTTCACATATGCACCGCCCATAAAAGCCCCGATTGTTGTGTATAAATCATTAAGTGAAACCCCTAGTTTAAGAGCCTTTTCTTTATCAATATCCAGGTACCTTTGTGGAACATTTGGCTGGAAAGAGGTAAAAGCAGCACCAATTTCGGGTCGTTCATTGGCAGCTTTAATAAATTTCATAGTATTTTCGCCCAGGTATGAAGGGGTATTACCTGCACGATCCTGAATCATTACACTAAAGCCGGAACCACTCCCCAAACCAGGAAGAGCGGGAGGACCAAAAGCAAAAACCTGTGCCCCTTTCAATTTTTGTGCAAATTCTATATTCAGGTCTTTAATTACCTCCTTAGCTGTCTTATCTCTATCTCCCCATTCGGTAAGTGTAACAAAAAATAATCCGTTATTGGGAATTGCAGAAGCGGAAAGCAAACTATATCCCGAAATGGAAGTTAAATATTCAATATCAGGGTTATTTAAAACGATTTCTTCAATTTGTTTATGTATTGCATCTGTTCGTTGAATAGATGCTGCATTGGGTAGTTGTGTATTGATGTAAAAATAGCCCATATCCTCCTCAGGAATAAATCCGCCCGGGACCATGCTTCCAAATATTCCGGCTGCAATAGTTAATATGACAATATAAACAACACCTCTTTTTAGTTTTCTGGAGATAATACTTGTATAACTCATATAGGAATTTGTGGACTGATCCATTACCTTATTGAACTTCGCAAAGAACTTACCTAAAATTCCTTTGTAAGGTTTTGGTTCTTTTAAAAGCAATGAGCATAGTGCAGGGCTAAGTGTTAACGCATTTAAAGAAGATACAAGGACAGAAACTACAATAGTAATGGCAAACTGCTGATAAAGTAATCCGGTTATTCCTGCCATTCCGGCAACCGGAATAAAAACTGCTACCAATACAAGCGTTGTTGCAATTACAGGTGCAGTTACCTTTTTCATGGCATCAAAGGTGGCTGCTCTTGTACTCATACCCTTAGCTATATTTACCTGCACAGCTTCCACCACAACAATCGCATCATCAACAACTATTCCAATGGCCAGTACCAATCCTAATAGCGACAATACGTTTATTGTAAAACCCAGCATTGGAAAAAATATAAATGTTCCAATTAACGAGACAGGAATTGCGAGCGTAGGGATTAAAGTAGCCCGCCAGTCCTGAATAAATATGAATACTACTAAAACCACAAGTATTAGTGCAATAATAAGGGTAACTACAATATCCTTAATACCCGCAGTTATTGGTAATGTAGAGTCCAGTGCAACATCATATTGAATGCCTTCCGGAAAGTTTTTTGAAAGATTATCCATCTCTGCAATTAAATTCTCTGCCAATTCAACCGCATTAGATCCTGGGGCTTGATATACCGTCACAATTGCACAGGTTTCTTTGTTCACCCGGGGTATCATGGCATAAGTCTCAACCCCAAGATTTACAGTTGCTATATCCTTAATTTTAACCTGAGACCCATCTTCTTGAGTTCTCACAACGATATCTTCAAAAGCTTCAACAGAATTAAATCTTTCTGGTAAACGAACTGTGTACGTGAACTCGGTACCTGGCGGTGCGGGTTCCGCTCCAAATTTACCACCCGGTACAATCACGTTTTGTTCGTTAATTGCATTCAGGATTTCAGGAACTGTTATTCCCATTTTAGAAAGCAGGTCTGGTTTTACCCAAATTCTCATGGAATAGTCAGAGGTTCCAAGAACATCAACACGGCCAATACCTTTAATTCGGGATAATTGGTCTTTTATGTTGATCAAAGCATAATTTCCAAGAAAATCCTGATCATATCTTCCATCCGAAGAAAGTGTCATTGCCAACATAATATTTGGCAACGATTTTTTTGTAGATACCCCAAATTTTGTCACTTCCTGTGGAAGTTTGGCAGAGGCGGCAGATACCCTGTTTTGCGCCAGTACTGTATTCATATCCGGATCGGTGCCCACATCAAATGAGATATCAATGGTCATGGTACCATCATTGGAATTGGTTGATTTCAAGTAAATCATATTATCCACTCCGTTGATTTCCTGTTCTAAGGGAGTGGCAACAGATTCTTCAACACTAATGGCATTGGCTCCTGTATATGTGGCGTTAACCTGAACAATAGGTGGCGTAAGGTTTGGATATTGTTCTATAGGTAAACCTAAAAGGGATACGAAACCTACAATTACAATTACAATGGCTATTACTATTGCCACTATGGGTCTGCTTACGAAAAAATTACCTGAATCTTCGGCCATAATAGGTTTAATTTTCAGAAGTTTGACTTTCGAACTTTGTAACCACTGGTTTTATTTCCATACCCGTTGCTACCTTTTGCAAGCCATCAATTACAACCTGTTCATTTTCTGCTAACCCCTCTTTGATAAGCCATAGATTGCCTATTCTGTCTGAAACTTTTACTTGTCTTGATTTCACAATATTACCTTCTTCTAAAACAAATACCGTAAACCGACCCTGCAATTCCGTGACGCATTTTTGAGGCACAAGAATTGCACCTTCAACCACTTCAAACTCAACACGCACTTTTGCGTACATTCCCGGTCTCAGTAGTCCTCTCTGATTATCAAATGTTGCCTGTACCAAAATAGATCCGGTATTTACATCAATTGCTCTGCCAAGGAATTCAACACTTCCTTTCTCTTCATAAACTGTTCCGTCTCCAAGGATAAGTGTCAGATTTTTTTGATTTTTTGGGTTCTCGCGATCCATCGTCCCGTTATCTGCTACATTCTGATTAAATTCACGTGCAATTATTAAATACTCTGCTTCGGTAAGAAAAAATTCAACTCTCATTTTACTAATATCCGATACCACGTTAAGAATCACCGGGTTAGGCTCCCGCCCAACAAATTCCCCGGTTCGTGCTTCCGTTTTGCCTATCAGGCCATTTATTGGAGAGCTAATTCTGGTATAGCCCAGCTGTATTTGAGACATCCTTAAATTGGCCTGGGCCGCATCTAAGGAAGAGACGGCTGCATCCCTGCTCGCCTGCGCGGCATCCAGGTCGCTTTTACTGACTGCATTAATTTCGGCCAGGGGTTTATACCGCGCCAATTCATTTTCGGCATTTACAAGATAGGTTCTGGCCTCTGCAACCTTGCTATCCATAGAAGCTACCTGGGTTTCAAAAGGTTGTGAATCTATGGTGTAAAGTAATTGACCTTTTTTAACAGGATAACCTTCTTCAAAATGAACACCGAGAAGGTATCCCTCTACCCTTGCTCTTATAGGTATATCCTGAAACCCGTATACCTGACCTAAGAATTCTCTGGTTAGGGGAACATCTTTTTTAATGACATTAATAACTTGAATCTCCGGAAGTGGCATTTGGGCGTTTTTATCCTTACAGGAATTAAAAATCGTAAGACCTCCCAATATTAAAACCGATAGGCGAAAATAGTATTTGTAATACATAGAAAAGGTGGTATAAATTATACTATAAAAAATCTTTCAGGGGCTCAAATATAGTATTATATTTTTAGTCAAGAGTTGTTATACAGGGAGATAAATATAGTTAAACTAACTTCTTAATCAAACATTTAAATATAGGTTATCCCTATTATATTCTTTACTTTAAATCGGTAATATGATATACATCATGGACACAATCATAATTTAGGTTTATTTTTAATACTTTAGTAGTAAGAGGAGTTAAATTAATAAGGAATGGTCAAAGACATTGGGATCTGGATTTGCAAGCCAGAATATGTTCGTTCGAAGATATCAAATATGATCAAAGTTGAAAGTAGATTTTAAAGGGTACTAATAAATATAAATTTAGAAAAAATGAAAACTATACTTACAATCATCGTTTTTTTAGTCACTTTTGGTTCAGTATTTTCTCAGACAGGAGAGGATAAGCACCCCCTTCTTACAGATAAATTTATAATTGGAGCTGGCTGGTACTTTCCGAACAGAGATATAAAATTCGGAATAGAAGGTAATATCACCACAGAAGATCTAGAAGATTTGGAAGACATTGACTTTGACGAGACCCTTGGTCTTAAAGAGGGGGATAACACCTTTAATTTTAATTTTTTCTGGAGATTTTCTAAGTCTAATTATTGGTCGGTGCGCGGGGAGTATTTTAAAGTTGGGACTACGAGAAATGTGACGCTGGATGAAGAGATAGAATGGGAAGACATTGTTTATCCTGTGGGTGGTGAAGCCGAAGTATCTTATGGGGTTAGCTTATACAGAGTCTTCTTTTCGAGGACTATAAGCACCGGACAAAAGCATGAGTTCGCTGGAGGGCTTGGTATTCATGGACTTAATGTCAAGGCTTCAGTAGAGGGTAATGCTTTAATTGATGGAACATCAGCGGGCATTGAAAGAAGTGACGTAGAGGCATTTCTTCCCTTACCCAACATTGGTATTTGGTATATTTGGGCTCCTTCAGACAGATGGGCATTCTCGGCTAATTTAGACTGGTTTGGTATAAAAATTGACAGTATATCCGGGGGTTTATGGAATGTTAGTCCCGGGGTTACTTTCCAGATTATAAGAAATCTTGGGGTGAATCTTAATTATGAGTTTTTGAACTTTAACGCGAATATAGACGAGAATGATTTTAGAGGTAGTTTTGATTTGACATTCAGTGGCCCTTCCTTGCGTGTTATAGGTAATTTTTAAACCCACGGAAAAAAATCTATTTGCAAACATTTTCTTCCTGTAAGAAAATCACCCTATGATTTTCAACATGACCGTAAAATAAATAATTTAATGACTGCTAAACCAGTTCTTGTGCAGGTTAGTTCAGTTGTTTGTAATTAAGATTTTACCTTCCAGGCTAATAATAAGCTATCGTTAGGGCTTATTTTACATTGAATTGATATAGTTTAATTTATAATTCAATCCAATTCCAATTAGATGTTTTTCAAGTATATTTCAAATCAGTATCTATAGCCATAAATATCTTTCAGTTTAACCTTATCGCCCATAACATTATTAGATTCCAAATCATAGCGGATGGTGATCGCAGTTCCCAGTGGTGCATAATAGTAAATGATCCAGGCATCAGATTCTCTGGTGCCAATACAGCCATTGGAACTTGCCTTTCCCAGAGTCTTGGGATTGGTAGTCGGATGTATCATCTGGCCGTTTCTAATCCCATTTATCTCAGTCTCGATCCATGGTATTTGGGGCATTAGAGTTGTTTTTTTATCGTCTCTTTTAGTACGATAAAAGCGCTTTTGGTCTACAGGGTTATAAAATTTTGGATTTCTTTCCAGGCGGACAATTTCCCCATTTCCGGTTATGGTTCTTAAGTCGGTGATTTTGTCGCCCATTGCCAGATATTTTTGCATGTTTTTTCCCACTCTAACCGGAAAGGTAAATAGTAATGCAGTATCCTGATAAATGCGAAGCTTAAACTCGGGAATATTTACATCGAGATGCGTTTTTTTAAAAGAAACCATGAGGGAGGCTGCCGACAAGGAATCCGGGATCATAATAGAGTCCAATGATTTTAGAACCAACATCTTCCGCTGATCATAAACGAAAGAATCTCGTGCCATCATTAGATAGTAATCTGTGTTAGCCAGGGTGTCTATTATCCATGGATTTGCACGAACCAGTAGGTGTTCTGAAAGGGGGTAAGGAACCAAAGGGTCATAAGCGTTTACAAGGGAGTCCATATATTCAAAATAACGACTTATGGTAATATCTTGTGTTATATGGATCCATCTGGCTGCAAAGCTCGTTTTAGTGGAATCCTCGGATTGTTTTATAGCGTTTATTAGGGATACCCTGGTTGGCCAATTTAAATAGATATCAGAAGTAAATGAAGCACTTAAACCAACAATAAACATCACAAGAAGAAATACAGGTTTTAGAATCATCGGTCTTGCTGTTTTAGTTCAATTTTGTTTTGTTTTTGATTTTGAATGACCAGAGACAGTATAAAATTACAGCACAAATGAAGATAAAACCATGAGCAATATCAGTCCGTACATAGAGCAATATCAAGTCCGAACATATGACTTATATCATTTATAATATTATGTAATAAAGGTAAATTTGAGATTGTAAGCATATAAGGTAAATAACCCATGAGTACGGTAAAACGAAGTTTGGGTGGAATAAAACAATTCTTTATTGAGATAGGGGAGCTGGCATATTTTGCCGGCCGCTTCTTTAAAGAACTGTTCAGGCCTCCTTTTGAGTTTAAGGAGTTGCTTAGACAGTGCTATCATATGGGTAACCGTTCCCTGGTTCTGGTACTGGTAACAGGGTTCATTATTGGGTTAGTGCTTACCTTACAATCCAGACCTACGCTAATTGAGTTTGGTGCTGAATCCTGGATGCCTAATATGGTGGGGATTTCTATTGTTCGTGAACTGGGTCCCGTGATCACGGCACTGGTTTGCGCAGGGCGAATTGCTTCAGGAATTGGAGCCGAATTAGGCTCTATGCGTGTTACTGAACAAATAGATGCCATGGAAGTATCAGGAACAAATCCGTTTAAATATTTGGTTGTGACGCGAATCTTAGCAACTACTCTTATGCTGCCATTGCTTGTAATCATGGGAGACGCCATTGCGCTATACGGATCTGCACTGGTTGAAAATTTTAAGGGAAACGTCTCTTTCCAACTCTATTTTAATCGTGTTTTTGAAGCATTGGATTATCGGGATTTAGTTCCTGCAACTATAAAGTCTTTCTTTTTTGGTTTTGCAATTGGCCTTGTGGGATGTTTTAAGGGCTATTACAGTAAAAAGGGTACTGCAGGGGTAGGTTTGGCAGCTAACACTGCCGTGGTATTTACATCCATGTTTTTGTTTGTAATAGACTTTATAGCCGTTTTAATATCTGATATTTTTTACGACCTGTGATGATACAAGAAAAAGAAATATCCCAGAATATTGTAGCCGGCGAAGGCGAGGTCATTATACATATTA
>Ga0209456_10001775_pt1 | contig 10372 bp, 11 predicted proteins | sample COG_11_FD_184755 | JGI IMG/M metagenome (GOLD analysis project Ga0209456, IMG submission 184755) | Pelagic marine sediment microbial communities from the LTER site Helgoland, North Sea, for post-phytoplankton bloom and carbon turnover... | ecosystem: Environmental > Aquatic > Marine > Neritic...
CCCCTACAGCACATGGACCGCGTCTACATCGGCTCACAGGAGCTCGTGCTCATCGACGCCGACAAGATGAACGACCGCGCGACGACCGATCGGCACGTCGCGTGCGACGTCTGCGGCGCGATCAACGGCAGCGCGAAGCGGTACTGCGGCGACTGCGGTGCCCGCCTGGAATCCGAGACGAGCGCGACTTGGAGAGAGCAGGACCGACCTGCGATTCCAAGCCTTCGGGTCGACGAGTCGGAACGTGAATGGGGCGGCTCGGAGAGCACCCATACCGCGCGGGCGCTCGACGTGCTCGGGACCATTGCATCCAAAGCGATCACGATGGGCCGGTTCGACGAGGCCGAACGGATCCTGATCCCGCACCTGGACGCGCTTCTGGAGCGAGCTCTGCGACACCGGCCTCTCAGTGATTCCACCAAGGACGACCCCGAGGCCATGTTCACCACGGCGACCGGCTATGCGCTGCAGCTTGCGCAGGGGCTCAAGGACAAAAGGTGGATCGACTGGGCGTTCCGCATGCACACCGCAACCGCGCGCGTGATGACCGCAGAAACGATCGAAGCGCTGCACGAAGCGGTGCGTCGCAACGAATACCATAGCGGGAAGTACCTGCGCGCGTATCTACAGGTCATCCAGAAGCGCCCGACGAACGATTACAGCCCGTCGGAGCGCTTTCTGCTCGGACGGCTCGACGGGCTCGCGCAAGTCATTTTGGCGCACTAGCGCGGGGAGGGCGCCGAAGTTGCGGCTGCGGCTGCGGATCCTCTAGTTTGAAGGGGTATGGGAGGGACTCGGGAGATAGCACCCCGCTGGCTGTGTTCGGCGCTGGTGCTTTGCGGCGCTCTGATCGCGCCCGGGCCGACCAGCGCACAAAACACGGCGGACGATGCGACTGCACGCAAGCAGTTCGAGCGTGGGCGCGCTGCCTTCGAGCAGAGCAACTACGAGCAAGCGCTCATGCACTTTCGGAACGCGTATCGCCTCAGCCACCGGGGGCAGCTTCAGTACAACATCGGCATCACCGCCACCCGCCTACAGCGCGATGAGGAAGCCCTGGTGGCGTTTCAGAGCTATCTCGAAGAAGTCGAGCATCCGCCGCGTGAACAGGAAGTTCGCCAGCGCATCGCCGCGCTGGAGCAGGCCATCGAAGCGAACAAAGAGGCCGAGCGACAGCTCTCCGAAGCCGCGGTCAGCTCCGAGGACTCAGATCGAGCATCACCCGGCAGAAAGATCCCTCGGTCTGCAATCGTCGGCTCATCCGTCCTGGGCGCGGTCGGCGTCGCCGGCGTCGCGACGATGGGCGTCGGCCTCGCGAAAAGCGGCACCTGCGTAGAGGAAATGGCCGGCGTGTGCGTGAGCGAAAGAGACACGAGCCCGTGGACTTGGGTCTACGGGGGTGTCGGCGTGGCGGCGTTGGCGGGCAGTGTCACCTGGATTTTGGTCAGCAGGAAGCGCTCCAAAGAGAAGCGGAACACAGCCTGGATGCTCACACCGACGGGTGTGCTGGTGTCGGGGTCTTTCTAGATCAGCCGCCGCAGAAGCCCCCACAGTCGATCTTGGCCGCCGAGCTCGAGCATTCGGAGACATCGGTGCAGGCGTAGGTGCAGGTGTACTCCGTTTTGCTTCCGTTGGTCGCGATCGCTCGGCACAACCCACCTGTAGGGCACTCGTCGTCGCGGCCCGTTGGACAGGTCTCCCCGTTGTGAAAAGCGCGCAATGCGAAGCAAGTCGTGAGCTTCTCGTGGATGCCGCAGTAGCTCTGATTCTTGCCTCCCGACGGGCTCTCTCGGTTGACGAGAGGCACGACAAACGGCGGCTCGCAGGCGTACTCGTCGGCGGCGGCTACCACCGGCACGACGATTTGCAGGCAGAACCCCATCCGCTTGTCCGGAAAGGGCTCGCCTTGGTATGTCATCCACACACAGCGGTGATCCACGCCGGCGCAGTTACTGTCGGTGAAGCAGGTCTCGCAGGTGCTGCGGCTGGCCAACATCATCGTGGTGCAGGTCAGCGTCACGGGGTCACAGCTGGTGCCGGGGCAGCTGGACCTTTCGGTCCCCGGGGTGCACGTCGGCTCCACGGCGATGACGTCGGTCGGGTTGCTAGGATCCAACTTGTCGGGCGTGGTCGTATCGGGCGTGGTCGTGTCGAATCCGTCGGTGCCGACGCCGGCGTCACCCACGCTGGGCGCTAGGCCATCAGCATCCAGCCCGCCATTGCCCGAACCTACCGAATGCGTTTCAAACGCACATCCCGCGCTCAACGTCAAAAGCAATAGAGTCGTAGCTAGTTTTGCCATGGGACCATACCCCTTATTCCAGCTCCCGGAACACGTACCGGGCCACGAACACGTCGACCCCTCCGCTCTCATACACGACGTAGCCGACCACCAGGAGGCGCCCGTGATTGTCGAGTATCGCTCCCTGAGCGGTGAGACCCGCTCCTTCGAGCTCGGTAAGAACCTTGTGCTCCCCTTCGACGGGCGTGCCATCAGGGCTCAAGTGCGCGATCGCGACCTTTCGTTCCGAGGCTTTGGGTAGAGACTGTCCGACGACCGCGATATTCCCGTTGGAGCGATGCAAGACTTCGACGGCTTCCTCCGAGTCGCTGCCAAAGTCGACGAGGGTCGAGCCACCGTCCCCGAATGAACCGTCCAAGGCCCCAGCTTCGTCATACGCCGTGACCAAGAAGTCGTACGCAAACACCCAAGGTTCCGAGAAGTTCGGTAGCAGTTGCGCCCAACCTGCCGCGAGAATTCGACCGCCCGGCGCGAGCGCGAGTGCACTCAAACCTTCGGAACGGCCTGGCGAGCCATCCCCGAAATCGGTGACGACCATGCCGTCGGTGCCAAAGGTCGTGTCAGGCGAGCCGTCGTCCGCGACGCCGGCGATAGCGAAATCCAGGTTGCCGTCAAAGCCGGTCTCGCCAACGCTGCCTCCAACCAGGAGGCGTGCGGCTCCAAAACCGTCAGTCGAAATCAGAACCTGTTCGCTGTAGCCCGGTTCCATCAGAAGCACGCCGCCATCACCGAACGATTCGTCGGGTGCGCCGTCCGACAGAAGCCTCACGGCGGAGAAACGCTCGGTCCATTCGCACGCGTTTCCGGTGGCGACGATCCGGCCATCCGCTTGAACCGCGATGTCGGTGGTCCGGATGGCGCAGGGGTCGGATAGTCGAGTGACCCCCGTAGGGTTGAGGTCGTTGCCGAACGAGTCATCCAAGGTCCCATCGGCGAAATATCGAGCCAAGGCCAACGCGCCTGGGTCAGACGAGCTCGATGACTTCGACCAGCCGCCGAGAAGAATTCGACCCTCGCTGTCGACTGCAACGGCGCTGATCTCAGTATTGGCGTCGAAGATCGCGTGGACGACACCATCCCCGTCGACGCCGAACGATGTGTCCAAGAGGCCATCATCGCCGAATAGGGTGGCAAACCCGTACGAAGGACCAAAGCTCGACAGATGCTTGGTGCCGGCAACGACGATTCGGTCGTCCGGCATGACAGCCACGGCTCTTGCGCCCTCCGACGTCCAACTGCTGTTCAGGATACCGAAGATGCGGATGCCATCGTCACCAAAGGTCGGGTCCAATTCGATGACTTCAAGCATCGGGTCCCCAGCCACGCCACCTGTGCCCGCCATCGCGCCCACGCCCCCGGCGCCTCCTGCACCTGGCTTGGCTGTCCCCCCTACGCCGGCGGTTCCTCCGCCGCCATCGCTCCCGAGCCCGCCGCTGCCAGAGCCCGAGTCGCCGATGTCGCAGCCGAGCGCGGTTGCGAGGAGGAGGAAGATGACCACGCCGACTGCGTGTCGTAGTGCTCGTGTCGGAGATCTCTTTTCCATTGTGTTTCTCGTTTCGTCAGCCGCCACAGTAGCCTCCGCAGGTCGGTTTGCCTCCGTCTAGAGCTAGGCATTCGTCGTCATCGGTACACGCGTACGTGCAGCAGTTGATCGCCGCACCCTGATGTTCGAACGTCCGGCAGATGCCACCCGCGGAGCATTCCTCGTCGCTTCCGTCAGGGCATTGCTCTTGGTTTTCGAAGGCGCGCAGGGCGTAGCAGGTCGTCAGATCTTCCCGAAGACCGCAGTAGCTGTTGGTCGGGACGCCCGATAGACTCGGTCGGTCACGGAACAGGATCCCGAACGGCCAACCGCAGTCGTACTCTTCCGGGTCGTCTGCCGTGAGCACGGCGACTCGCAAACAGAACCCGTGCTTCTCGTCCGGAAAGCGCTCGCCGTCGAAGTACATTTCGACGCAGCGATGGTCGGGGGCCTCGCAGTCGGTGTCGCTCACGCAAGTCCAGCAAGCAGCACGACTCGCTCGCTTGAACGTGCTGCACCGCATCGTCGCAGGGTCACAAGTGGTGCTTGGACAGTCTGTTCTTTCGGTTCCCGGTGTGCATGACGGTTGTGCGACAACGACACCGCCAGTCCCTGCAACGCCGCCAGCGCCGCCGATACCGCCGACTCCACCAATGCCGCCGGCGCCACCAACGCCGCCAGCCGCGGCAGAACCGGCTCCCCCGGCTCCCCCGCTGCCTTCCAGGCCGCCATTGTCTGAACCAACGGAATGCACCTCAAACATGCACCCCGAGCTGAGCAGCAATAGCAGCAGAGATAGAGCCAGCTTTCCCATGTAAACATATTTTTACACCTCCTTGATCAGAATGCCAGCCTCATTTGGGGCTGTGATGTGCCTGACCTGACGGACGCTTGGCCTGGACTCTTCAGCGGCGACCAAAGCCTGGATGGAACGTCGAGCGGAGTCAGCCGCCGCAGTAGCCCGCACAGTCGACGTTGATCCATTGACTCGAACACTCGGGGGCGTCGATGCAGGCGTAGGTGCAACGGTACTCCGTCCTGTTGCCTTGAGCCGCGATGCCCCGGCACAATCCGCCGCCGGGACACTCATCGTCGCGTCCGCTTGGACAAGCGTCCGCACTGTGAAACCCGTGTACCGCTTCGCAAGTCGCGAGCTCCTCGTGGATGCCGCAGTAGCTCTGCTCCTGGCCTCCCGACATGCTCTTTCGGCCGTCGAGGGTCACGATGAACGGTTGCACGCAATCCGCGCCTTCCTCGGTCGTCACCTGCAGGCAGAACCCCGTCGTCTCATCGGGGTAGGGTTTCCCGGCGTGCGTCATCATCACGCAGCGATGGTTTGGCTCCGCGCAGTTGCTGTCAGCGAAGCACGTCTCGCAGATGCCGCGGCTGGCGACCTCCATCGAGGTGCAGACCAGCGACACAGGGTGACAGCTGGTACCCGGACAGGCGGTCCTTTCGGTCCCCGCGGTGCATTCGGGCTCTTCGATGCCGGCGTCGGGAGTCGTGTTGAGGCCACCATCGTCGACACCCGCATCACCGGTGCCGGGCTCTAGGCCACCGCCATCTGACCCGCGACCGCCCGGACCAACGGAATGCGTCTCGAGCGCGCAGCCCGAGCTCAGCGCCAGCACCAGCACCAGCACAGCGATGGCTCGAACTTCCATATAAATGTATTTTTACAATCGTGAGACCAGAATGCCAGCCTCATTTGAGGAGGTAGTGGCCGCTACCGAAAGCTCGCTTCGTTTCGGCTGATGTCGGTAGGATCTTTTTTGGATGGAACGACGGCATGGGCTTCGCCTTGGGGGGTTCGCGATCCTGGTGGTCGCGGTGTCGTGGGCGGCGACCTGGGTCGGGATGTCCGGAACCTGGGTCGGCGACGACTGGCACATGGTTCACAACGTTCTCTACGGGGACTGGGCCGAACTCGGGGCGGTCTTCAAACGAAATGCGGCGAGCTATTTGTTCGTCGAGGACAAGGTCGGTCCGTATCGGCCGGCGACGATGCTGACGCTGATCGCGACGCATCTCTTGGCGCCGGAGCCCTGGCTTCATCACGCGGTGAGTTGGGTTCTGCACGCGGCGACGAGCCTCCTTTTGTTCGTCGTGCTTCGGAGCCAGAGTCCCGCCGCGTCGAATACCGACCCTGCGACCAACGAAGTCGTAGCGGCGGGACTTGCTGCGCTGTTCTTTCTTCACCCGGTGCACGTCGAGTCGTACGTGTGGATCAACGGGCGTTCCGACTTGCTGGCAGGATTTTGGCTGGTGGCGCTCGTGTTCTGGCTCAGCCAGATGAGCGCAGCGCCGCGGCCTCGATGGGTTCAGCTGTTCGTGCTGGGGCTCGTGGCGTTTCTCGGCGCAAGCTCCAAGCTGCCATTTGCGATCGCCGCGGTGGCCGCTTGGCTGGCCTGGACGAGCAGGCGCCCGGCAGCGCAGTCGCGGAGGGCGGGGAGCGCGATCGCTTCGGGAATTGGGGTTCATCTCGTTCTTCGGGCCGTATTTGCGCCATTCACAGGTCAACTCGGCGCATCGGAAAACGTCTTCGCCGACCCCGAGATCTGGTCGTCGGTTCCAAAGCTCGTGGGGAAGGGCGCAGCCGCGCTGCTGAGCTTCCGCGCGGAGGCCATGCAGTCGCTCTCCTGGGTCTTGTTTGGGCCCTGGTCGATGTCGGACTGGGTAGGGCTCGCGGTCGTGCTGCTGGTTCTCGGGTTTTTGATTTCGCGCCGCGATGGACCAGGACTTGCGTACGCCATCGGCGCGATTCTCACGTTGGCGCCGGTCGCCATCGTATCGGGCGCGTTCTGGATGGGCTTCGACCGTTATCTGTACATGCCTGCGATTCTCGCGATGCTGGCGATGTCGCCATACGTCGTGCGCGTCGTGTCGCGGAGCCGAGGCTGGAGGGTCGCCGTCGGCGTGCTCGGACTCGCGCTGCTCGGTTATTCAGCGCTGCAGACCCACGCGGCCAGCCAAGCGTACGCAAGCCAAGAAGCGTACGACCGCACGCTTCTTCGCGACCACTTGGACGACCCGAGCATCCAGTTCTATTTTGCTCGGATCGCCGCACGGCAAGCGGACGAAGACCGGCTGCGCGAACACCTCTCGTCCATGCCGCCACCGCCGTGGCCGAGGCCGATCATCGTTCCGACGTACGACCTGGCCATCAAGGCCAACGACGCGGCGAAGTGTCTCGAGGCGGTCGACGCGCTGGTTGCTACCGTCCGCGAAGGACCGCGCTGCGCAAGCGTCCGGGCTCAGCTCGAGACCTGGGCCGAGAAGGCTACGGATCCCGAAATCGCCCGATACGTCAAAGAACGACTCGCCGCGCTCTCCTGCAAGCCCTAAAAACCAGCCCTCAGAGAAAAGGGGTGTGGGTCTCGCTGTGCGCAGCGAAATCACGGCCAAGCGATCGAGATCACGGGGGAAAGGGCGGAGAAGGGGACCCCAAACTTGGTGGGAAGGTCTCGGGCGAGATTCCGGTTAGTGTATCGGTGAGGAACCTCGACGAACCCTGCCTTCGCTTTCCGTTCGGGGGATCGCGCGCGAAGCGCTGGTCCGTAGGGGCCGCGCTGTTGGGGACTATGGTCGCGATCATGTTTCCCGTGCGCGCTGAGGCACTCTCATGTCTGCGGCCGGAGCAGTTCTATGATGATCGTCACGGCGAGCGCCGGGATGCCGGGTCGTTGATCGGGGCATTCGTCGGTCGCGCCGGAATACCACGCGCGTGTACCCGAGCTCGAGCAGCAGTCCCTCGATGATCGTGCGTGCGTTCTTTTGCGCTCGGTCTAGGATCCCCGCCTCGATGGCGGCATTTCGGAGGACCTGTTCTGCGACCTGCCTTGCGTCGGACTCTAGCTTGGGGTCACCCTTGGTGAAGAGGCCGGTGTCTCGATCGATGACCTGCGTTTGAGCGTTGTCGATGGCGACGTAGGTGATCTGTGCGGGGGGCATCTGGACGAAGACGGTGCCGGACTCGATGTCGACATCGAAGCTTTCCGTGTAGAACTGCTCGAAGTCGATGCCAGCGCCTATCTTCGCGACGACGAACATGAAGACCCGGTCGCCTCGCGCCCAGTTGAGCCAACCGAAGTCGTTGCCTTTATCGATGGTCGTGGACTCGACGACCTCGACAGTGGTCAGCGCCGCGAGGTCGCGCACCTTGTTGACGACGGACTGGCCTACCTTCGAGTAATGTTCGCCATGTCCGAACATCCTCAGGCCAGACCGGGCGTTCGAAACCAAGAATGCCGCGATGATCAGTAGGCTCGCACCGACCGCGAGTCCGATTCGACTGGACGTCGAGCTATTCGCCATGCCAGGTTCCCGAACCTCCAATCCAGAAGTCTAGCGGGCGAGCCACACGCACTCCAGCATGCAAGCTCGATGGCTACGGTTTCTGTTGGACATCGCACCAAAGGCTAGTTGAGCGCACGGTCGCGGAGATAGTGACCGTCCTCGAACGAATCGAAGAAATGTCCCAGGAGTGGGTGCTCGATGGGCGATCCCAAGCTGTCTTCTTCGAGATTCCGCTCCGCCACGTACGTCTCGTGCATCGCGCCCCCGACCAGGACCCGGTACCATGGCGCGTCTTTGGGCGGCCGGCTCTTCGCTATTTGATCGTACCACGCCTGGCTGAGCGAAAACGTCGCATCGATGTCGACGACGACTCCACGGTAGTCGAACAGTCGGTGATGAACGAGCTGTCCAATGGCGAACTTCGGTTTGACCGCGATCATGAAGACACTCTGCTCGCTCCTTCAATTCACGTCTACCTCGAAGCGTCCCCTAGCCGAGCTCTCCGTCTGCGTCCTTCATCGCAACCCGCTCTCCCAGTCGCGCGAGGGTCTCGTCGAGGTCGAAACCGACCTGATCGTCCTCGAATCGAAGTTCGTTTCCGGCTTTCGGCACGGCCAGAATCCACGACGGTTCCTCAGCAACACCCGGGTAGGCCGCCAGATGGGTCCCGAGTGGATGCCGTCGAATATCCAGAAAAAGACGGGCAACCGGTTTCCAAAGTATGCGAGAAACGATAGAAGGTCCATAAGGGGCGATCTCATGAAGAAAACGACTGTTCCGGTAGTTCTTGTCTGTTCCGCGGCGTTGCTGTTCGGCTGTGGTGGTGGCAGCGATGGCGGCGGCGACGGCGGTGGTGGGACTGGGACCGGCACGGCGTTGGCAGGCAAGGCCACTTGCACGGCTGAAGCGGGCGTTGGTGTGGTCTGCGGCAGCGTACTTGCGGCTGATGGTGTGACGCCTCTTGCGAGCTCGGAGGTTCGGCTGAGCAATACCTCGTCGGCAAGCCTGTCGACGAAGGGGGTGGAGGATTCGACGAAGTGCATCGCCGATGCGGCGGGTGCCTTCGCCTGCGTCGTGCCCGCGGGAACGAGCGGCACCACGGATTTTGTTGTCATCTCTGGCGGATTCGACAACCAGTCCTTCACGGCGGACGTCGTACAGGGCGCGACCTCCGACGTCGGCAGCCTCACGATGGAGGCCAGCTCGGCGGCGAGGTGGGTCGTGGTGCCGGGGCTCTACGATGGTGTGCAGGTTCTCCTGTCCCAGCTAAAAGGCTGCACGCTCAGCGACGCCGACGGCGATCCGGCCTTTGCGCGTGCGAGCGAAGAGTGCACCAGCAAAGGCCTTTTGGTCCTCGACGATTTCGAGCCGACCTCGGAGACCTATGTGCCGACGTTTCTCACCAGCGGCTCGCTCGCAAGCTACGACGCGCTCTTCGTCAACTGCGATGCCGACTGGAGCGCAGCACCGGGTGTGGACGCCGCGATCCAGGCGTTTTCCACGAACGGTGGACACCTGTATTTCTCTGACCTGTCCGATCTATGGCTGGAATCGGCGTTTCCGGGGAACATCACCTTTGGTGGCAATTCAACGAACGAGGGCCCCCCGGCCATATCGGGCGATGTGGTCGATGCCAACCTTGCCGCGGTTGTGGGCACGCCGATAGAGCTCGTATTCGATCTTCCGGACTGGACGGTCATCGATACCGTGGAATCCTTCGTGACAACCTTCATTCAGGGAGACGTCACACCCCTGAGCAATCTGGTCACCGGCGTGCGGCCGATCACCGTTGGCTGGACGCCATCGACCGCATCGGGCTGTATTTTCTATACCTCCTATCACGTTGAGGGGGCATCAACGGGCGCGCCCCAGGAGCTCGCGATCAAGTACCTGGTGCAAAATGCTTCAGCCGTTTGCAATTGACGGTGCAGGTTGAAGCGGACGAGCTACTCGGCGGCGACGATCCCACCTGCAAGCATCCTCTCGATTCCGTGGATCGAATCGAAGGCGATTGGCCCTCGGTCGAAAACCTTCAAACCACATGCAATGCCCTTGGGCGGCTTCTGGACCTCGCCACTCTGACCAATCGAGACGGGTAGGCAGAGGCGGTTCTCCAGAAAAGTTTACATAATATACGTTCTGCGAAATTGAAACAAATTTCGGAGGAAATGCGAAACAGAAGAATTACAGGTAGTTATGCGCGATAAGTGCATGGATGCTCAGGTTTTCGTAGAGGATCAATACGAACCTCA